>Ga0126381_100007398_pt1 | contig 12224 bp, 11 predicted proteins | sample PanSoiMetPlot_28_FD_96465 | JGI IMG/M metagenome (GOLD analysis project Ga0126381, IMG submission 96465) | Tropical forest soil microbial communities from Panama - MetaG Plot_28 | ecosystem: Environmental > Terrestrial > Soil > Tropical forest > Bulk soil | place: Panama | collected 2016-02-17
CGACGCCGATCGCGAACGAGGTGATGAAGAACGAGAACCCGACCATGACCACGACGGTGCTCGGCAGGCCGGTCAGCAACGCCACGCCGGCCGCCGCGACCAGGATGAACACCGTCATGCCCCCATACCCGCCCATCGCCAGCGGGCGCCGGCCATGCTTGTCGATCCAGCGGAACGCGAAGTAGGTCGCGATCACGTTGACCGCGCCCAGGATGGCCGTGACCTCGACCCCCGCGACCGCAGCGGCGACCGCGCTGGAGCCGCTCTGGAAGAACGTCGCCAGGACCTTCGGGCCATAGTAGAACGGGATGTTGATCCCGGTCATCTGCTGGAAGATGAAGAACACGCAGACCACGATCAGCGCCCGCCGCACCCCCGCGGTCCACGCGCTGCGGCGCCGCCGTTCCCGCTCCATGCGGGCGGCCTCGTCCGCGGCCCTGCGGACCTCGTCCTCGCTGACGTCCATCCCCAGTCGGCCGAACGCCTTCCTGGTGTCCTCGTAGCGGCCGTGCAGCATGAGCCAGCGCGGGGACTCGGGCATCTTGGACCGCAGCGCCACCGCGAGGAGCGCCGGGATCGCGCCGATGCCGAGGATGAGCCGCCAGTCGCCGGTGCCCACGCTGCCCGGCGCGGCCTTGAGGACGATCACGGCCACGATGTACGAGACCAGGATCCCCACGGTGATCATCCACTGCTGGATGATGCTCAGCTGCCCCCGCCGCCCCTTGGGCGCGAACTCCGCGATGTAGGCGGTCGCGATCGCCGAGTCCGCGCCGATCGCGAGCCCGATGAGCGTCCGGGACCCCACCAGCATGAACCAGTTCACGGTGACCGCCGACAAGATCGCGCCGACGGCGTAGATGGCGGCGTCGGTGATGAGCAGGGACTTTCGCCCGAAGCGGTCGGTCAGGGGCCCGGCCAGCAGCGCGCCCACGGCCGCGCCCAGGGACGCCCGGCCACCAGGTAACCCGTCCAGAAGCTGGACAAATGATAAGGAATGAAGCTCAGGACCGAGCCGATGTTGGACGTGTCGTAGCCGAAGAGGAACCCGCCGATGCAGGCGAGCACCGCCAGGTACCAGTAGAAGGACGATGGGATGCGTGAATCGAGTTGCTCGAGCGGGCCGCCTCGTGACGGCTCAGCGGTCCTGGCCTGCGAGACCATAGCTGTCGACCTCCTCTCCTTCGGCGGGCCGGGCTACCCGGGTCATCGGAGGGCAAACACGAGGGATCCATAACGCAAACGCCGGGCGGCCGCAGCCGGCCACGGCCCGCGAGCCCGGCCGCCGGAAAATCTCCGGAGAAATCTTGCGGCCGGTGTCGATCTGGGGCCGCGGCGTTCGACGCGTGGGCAAACAGGGCCGCGGTGCAGGCCGCAGGCCCGGGCCGGACCGGCCGCCGCCCGGCGCCCGGTCCCCAGCAGGAAGGGAAGGACCATGCGATTCTTCGGATACACACTGGGCGACCCGGCGACGCCGATCGAGCCGCCGACGCCCGAGCTCATGGCCGACATGGGCAAGTTCATGGAAGAGGCGGCGAAGGCCGGTGTCATCGTCGCCGCCGGCGGATTCGGGCCTCCCGAGGAGGGCACCAGGGTGAGCCTGGCCGACGGCAAGTACACCGTGATCGACGGGCCGTTCACCGAGGCCAAGGAGCTGATCGGCGGCTGGGCCCTGATGGAGACCCGCGACAAGGCCGAGGCGCTCGAGTGGACCAAGCGGTTCCTCGGCGTCCTCGGCTCCGGCGAGAGCACGATCCGGCCGGTCTACTGAGCATGACCGCCGGGCCGGGAAGCCCCGGGTGGCGCCGGAGCCGCGGCTGCGGCGCCACCGGGGGCATCTTCCCCGCTCGCTTCCGGGCCCCACCCGCCTCCCCGTAGCCACTTCACTGCACCGTCTTCCCTCGTCGCTCGGTCGCAAGCTCCCTCGCTCCTCGGTCCAGACGGCGCCGCGCCCTCCAGCTCGCTCCAGGACTGCCCCCGCTACCCGGCCCGGCTACCCGGCGGCTTGCCGCGGCCGCCCGGCCGGTGGTGTTATCGGTTGTCGTGACGGCGTCGGAGGCTCACGCGGCGATCGAGGCCGTGGTCCGGATCGAGTCGGCGCGGCTCATCGCCGGGCTCGCCCGGTACACCGGCGACGTCGGCCTCGCCGAGGAACTCGCCCAGGACGCGGTGGTCGCCGCCCTGGAGCAGTGGCCTGAGGAGGGAGTCCCCCGCAGCCCCGGGGGCTGGCTGATAACCGTGGCCAAGCGCCGGGCCGTCGATCTCTTCCGGCGCAACCGGGAGCTCCGGCAGAAGTACGCGCAGATCGGCCGGGCGCTGGAGGCCGAGGGGGCCGGCGTTACCCCGGACTTCGACGCCGCCTTCAGCGACACCATCGACGACGACATGCTGCGGCTGATGTTCACCGCCTGTCATCCGGTCCTGGCCGTGCCGGCCAGGACCGCGCTGACCCTCAGGCTGCTCGGCGGCCTGACCACGGCCGAGATAGCGCGCGCCTACCTGGTGCCGGAACCCACCATCGCGCAGCGGATCGTCCGGGCCAAGAAGACCCTGGCCAAGGCCCGGGTGCCGTTCGAGGTCCCGGCCACCGCGGAACGGCCGGCCCGCCTGTCCTCGGTCCTGGAGGTCATCTACCTCATCTTCAACGAGGGCTACTCGGCGACCGCCGGCGACGACTGGATGCGGCCGGCGCTGTGCGCGGACGCGCTGCGGCTGAGCCGCATCCTGGCCCAGCTCATGCCCGATGAGCCGGAGGTGCAGGGGCTGGCGGCGCTGCTGGAGATCCAGGCCTCCAGGCTCCGGGCCCGCGCCGGCCCGTCGGGAGAGCCGATCCTGCTGCTCGACCAGGACCGGCACCGCTGGGACCGGCTGCTGATCAACCGCGGCCTGGCCGCCCTGGCCCGGGCGGAGGAGCTCGGCGGGACCCGGGGCCCCTACGCGCTGCAGGCCGCCATCGCCGCCTGCCACGCCCGCGCGTTCCGGCCGGAGGACACCGACTGGGAACGCATCGTCGGCTTGTACGCCGTCCTGGCCCAGGTGATGCCGTCACCGGTGATCGAGCTGAACCGGGCGGTCGCGGTGTCCATGGCGCGCGGGCCCCAGGCCGGCCTCGACCTGGTGGACGCGCTCAGCGCCGAGCCCTCGCTACGGGAATATCACCTGCTGCCGAGCGTGCGCGGGGATCTGCTGATCAAGCTGGGGCGGCCGGACGAGGCCCGGGCCGAGTTCGAGCGCGCCGCCGCGCTGACCCGCAACCAGCGGGAACGGGACCTGTCCGCCGAGCGGGCCCGCGGCGCGGCCGCGGCCGCGGCCGGCGAGTGAACCTCTTCATACGCCGACCTCGGGACCAGAGTATCTGGGCGGCCATGAGAAGGATGGAAAGGCTCGGTGACCCGCGGCTGGCGGGAGAGCCGGAACGGGCGTGACAACCCGCGGCGGACGGGTGAGACGCAGCCGGTGCGCGGGGCACGAGCACGGCCCGCGGCCTGATGCACAAACGGTTGCCGGGCATGTTACGGGTGTGTTACGACTGTGTTACGCGCATCAGGGATAGTGGCGTTGGGGTGAACGGTATGACGCCTACGACGATGTGGAAGAGGATGACCCGCAGGCTGGGGTTTGACCATAACCCGCTGCGCCGGGGCTCGGATGTGATCGAGGCGTGGCTGCTGCCCGCCGCGGTCGCGCTATTCCTGATCCTGGGCCCGCTCGTGGCGGGCGCGACGGGCTTGCGGGTCCACGCGGACAACCTGGCCGCGCAGCGCGCCGAGCACTCCTGGCAGCGGGTTCCCGCCGTCCTGCTGCAGGCCGCACCCGGTCCGATGATGTCCGACAACGGCGACAACTCCTGGCTGGTCTGGACCCCCGCGCGGTGGACCGCCGATGGCCGGGCCCGCGTGGGCAGCATCCCCGCACCCGCCGGGACCAGCGCGGGCGCCACCGTGCCGGTATGGCTCGATCGCGCGGGGAACGTGCAGGTGCCGCTGACGGCGGCCGGCGCCCGCGACCGCATCATGATCGCGGGGGCGCTCGCTCTCGCCGTGCTCGCGGCGTTCCTCGCGGGCCTGGCCCTGCTCGGCCGGCGGGTACTCGACCGCAGGAGGCTCGCGGAGTGGGAGGCGGCCTGGCTGTCGGTCGGCCCGCAGTGGAGCCGTCAGGGATAGCTCCCGCGGCGGCTCCGCTGAGCCCCTGCCCGGCCAACCCGGTGGGCACAGGAGCCCAAAGCGGGTTACCTTGGGTCAACAAAAGGTAAAGTCGCCGCGCGCGTGAGACCACCGGCCGGCGGGGTTGGCCTGGGGGGTCGGGTCGTGATCGACATCTCTCTGCTGGGCGAGATGCGCGTCGCCCTGGACAGCTCGGTGGTGGTCGCGCTGCGGTCGCCGCGGGCGATGGCCCTGCTCGGGTTCCTGCTGGTGCACCGGGGCGCGCCGCAGCGCCGCGAGTATGTCGCCGGCCAGTTCTGGCCTGATTCCTCACAAGCCCAGGCCCGCGCCAACCTGCGGCGGGAGCTGCACTCGCTGCGTTCGGGGCTCCCGCAGGTCCAGCGGTGGCTGACCGCTGACAGCGGGACGCTGCTGTGGCGGCTCGATCCCGACTGCCGCCTGGACGTGGCCGTCTTCGAGGCCGCGGCCGATGCCGCGACGGCCGCGCTGGCCGCCGCCGACGAGCCCGCGTTCCGGCGGGCGGCGGCCGAGGCCGTGCGAGCGTACCGGGGCGAGTTCATGCCTGCGCTGTATGACGACTGGGCCGCCGCCGAACGGGACCGGCTGCACCGCCGGTGCCTGGTCCTGCTGGACCAGCTCATCACGCTGGAGCAGGACGCCGGCGCCTACCCCGAGGCGATCGAGCTGGCCCGCCGCCGGATCGATCTTGAGCCCCTCGAGGAGGTGGGGTACCGCAGCCTGCTGCGACTGCAGGCGCTGGCCGGGGACCGGGCCGCGGCGCTGCAGACCTATCATCGGTGCACCTCGGTCCTGGAACGCGAGCTCGGAGTCGCGCCGGACCCGGCGACCACCGCCGAATACGAGCGCCTGGCCGATCCTCAGCGGCCGGAGCAGCCCGCGCCGGGTTCGCCCGCCACCCCGGCCTCTGGCCCAGGCGCCTCCGGCGCAGCGGCCCAGGCCGCCGCGACAGGGGCACAGGCGGGCGCGGTCCCGGCGGGCACAGTCCCGGCGGGCTCGGTCCGGGCGGGCACGGTACCGGCGGGCAGCCGGGCCCGGCTGGTCGGCCGCGAGCGCGAGCTGGGGTTGCTGCAGGAACGCTGGCAGGACGCCCTGCGCGGGATGGCCGACTTCACCGTGGTGACCGGCGAGGCCGGGGTGGGCAAGAGCAGGCTGCTCGACGAGCTTTCCGCCGAGGTCCAGCGGGCCGGCTTCGACACCATGCGCGCCCGGTGCTTTGCCGCCCGCGGGCGGCTCGCGCTCGCCCCGGTGTCCGAATGGCTGCGCAGCCCGGCACTGCGGTCCGCCCGGGACCGGCTCGACCCGGTGTGGGCGAAGGAAGTGGACCGCCTCGTGCCGCCGACGGACGTCGGCCCGATGCCCCCGCCGCGCCCGATGGCGGACGCCTGGCAGCGGCACAGGTTCTTCGAGGGCCTGGCCCGGGCGGTGCTGTCCACCGGGCGGCCCGCCCTGCTGCTGCTGGACGACCTCCAGTGGTGCGACGAGCACACCCTGGCCTGGCTGCAGCTGCTGCTGCACCTGGGACAGGGGTACCCGATGCTGGTGGTCGCCGGGTCCCGGCTGGAGGAGATCGACGACAACGCCGAGCTCTCGGAGATGCTGCGGGCGCTGCGCTCGGCGGGCCAGGTCACCGACATCACGCTCGCGCCGCTGGACGCCGGGCAGTCCGCTGAGCTGGCCGGGCAGGTGCGCGGGACCCCGCTCACCCGCACGCAGGCGGACTGGCTGTACACCGCGACCGGCGGCTATCCGCTGCTGGTCGTCGAATCGGTCCGGGCGCGCCTGCTGGACAGCCTCGGTTCCGCAAACATCGGTGCCGCAAACACCAGTGCCGCAAACACCAGCGCGGCAAACACCGGTGCCGCGGCCACCGGTGCCGCCGCCGATGCGGGGCCCAAGGCCCGCGCGGTGCTGGCCGGCCGGATAGCGCAGGCCGGCCCGGCCGCCCGTGAGGTCGCCGAGCTGGCCGCGGTGATCGGGCGCGACTTCACCCTCGAGCTGCTCACCGAGGCCAGCGACCTCGGCGTGGACTCCGTGATCGGGGCCGTGGACGAGCTGTGGCGCCGGCGGATCATCCGCGAGGTCCCGCCCGCCGGCTACGACTTCGGCCACGACCTGCTTCGCGACACCGCCTACGGCGGCATCAGCCCGCCGCTGCGCGGCCACCTGCACCTGCGCGTGGCCCAGGCCCTGGAGCTGATCCACGCCGACGACCCGCGCGCGGCCGCCGCGGCCATGGCCTACCACTACGAGCGGGCCGGCCAGCCGGCCCGCGCGGTACCGCACCACGTGCGCGCCGCCGAGGTCGCCACCGGCGTGTTCGCCAACCAGAAGGCCGTCGAGCACTACCGGCGGGCCGCCGAGCTCCTGCGGCAGGGCCCTCCCGGCCGGGAACGCGACGCCAGCGAGCTGGCCATCCGGACCGCCATGGCCGCGCCGCTCAACGCGCAGCACGGGTACGCGTCGGCCGAGCTCCAGGCGATCCTCGAGCGCAGCCGCGAACTGGCCGAGCGGCTGGGCGACACCCGGCTGCAGCTGATCGGCCTGGTGGGGCTGTTCGGTACCCGCTTCGTGCAGGGACACGTGGCGGAGGCCTACGAGATGGCCCGGCGCAGCCTGGAGCTGAGCCACCTGCACCCCGACGTGACGGGCCAGGCGCACTTCGCCGTGGCCGGATCGGCCACCAGCCTGGGGCGGCACGAACAGTCGCTGCGGCACTTCACCCTGGCCCACGAGCTGTCGTACGACGGGGTGCCCGCCCTGACCGGCACCCGGATCGAAGTCCATGCCCGGGCCTGGTCCGCGCACGCCCTGTGGCTGCTCGGCCGCGACGAGGACGCGCTGCACTGGTCCGACTGGGCGATCGCGCGGGCTGAGGAGGTCGAGCATCCCTACAGCCTGACCGTCGCGCTCGCCTACGCGGCGATCACCAATCAGCTGCGCGGCGACGTGGACCGGACCCTGGAGTACGCCCGCCGGATGCGGGAGCTCTGCGACCGCTACGAGTTCGCCTACTACCGTCACTGGGTCCCGATCCTGGCCGGCTGGTGCGCCGGCGGCACCGCAGGCGCCGACCAGATCCGCGACGGGCTCCGCCGCCTGCGCGACGAGGGCGCGCTGGCCCGCCAGCCGTACTACCTGTCCTTGCTAGCGCAGACCCTGCTGTCGGCCGGGCAGCGCGACGCCGCGGGCGCGGTGCTGGAATCGGCGCGGGCCGCGGCGGCCGTCCACGACGAGCGCTGGTGGCTGCCGGAGCTGTACCGGCTCGACGCCCGGCGGCACCGGGGCGAGGCCGCCACCGACCTGCTGCGCCGCGCGGTCACCCTGGCCGAGGAGCAGGGTGCTATGGCCCTGGCCCGCCGGGCCGCCGAGGACCTGGCCCGGTAAGGACACGGCGCCGCGACGGACGGCGAACGCTCCGCGAACGCCCGGCCGCATACGGTCCTGGCCATGCCGAGCCGATCAGGAGGCCGGCCTACGCTCCAGGAGCAACCATGACCACCACAGCACAGGCGGCCGCGTTCGACACCCTCGCCACGGCGTTGCGCGGCCCGCTGATCCAGCCCGGCGACGAGGGCTATGACGCGGCCCGAGCCGTCTACAACGCCATGATCGACCGCCGGCCTGCGGCCATCGCCCGCTGCGCCAACGTGGCCGACGTCATCACCGCCGTCCGGTTCGCGGGCGAGAACGACCTGACCGTCTCGGTACGCGGCGGCGGGCACAACGCCGCCGGCCTGGGCGTATGGGACAACGCCCTGGTCATCGACCTGTCGGCGATGCGCGGGATCCGCGTGGATCCCGGAGCCAAGACCGTGACCGCCCAGGGTGGCTGCACCTGGGGCGACATGGACCACGCCACTGGCGCGTTCGGCCTGGCCGTCCCGTCCGGGATTCTGGCCAGCACCGGGGTGGGCGGCCTCACGCTCGGGGGCGGGACCGGCCACCTGTCGCGGCGCTTCGGGCTCACCATCGACAGCCTGCTCTCCGCCGACGTGGTGCTGGCCGACGGCTCGTTCGTCACCGCCAGCGCGCAGGAGCACCCGGACCTGTTCTGGGCGCTGCGCGGGGGCGGCGGGAACTTCGGCGTGGTGACGTCGTTCGAGTTCCGCGGCCACGACGTCGGCACGGTCGTCGCCGGGCCCGTGCTATACGACGTCGCCGACACCACCGACCTGCTGCGCTGGTACCGCGAGATCCTGCCCACGCTGCCCGAGGAGCTCAACGGCTGGGCTGCCCTGCTCACGATCCCGCCGGCCCCGCCGTTCCCGGAAGAGCTCTGGCTGCGCAAGGCGTGCGGGATCGTCTGGTGCTACACGGGCCCGGCGGAACGGGCCGACGAGGTGCTGGCTCCGGTCCGCGGGTTCGGCTCGCCGCTGCTCGACGCGATCATGCCGATGCCCTACCCGGTGCTGCAGGGCATGTTCGACGCGCTGTACCCGCCCGGGCTGCAGTGGTACTGGCGGGCCGACTTCTTCAACGAGATCCCGGATCGGGCCATCGCGGCCCACCAGGAGTTCGGCGAGGCGCTGCCCACCCTGTGGTCCGGGATGCACCTGTATCCCATCGACGGGGCGGTGCACCGCGTCAGCGCCGACTCGACCGCGTTCGCCTACCGGGACGCCGGCTGGAACGGCGTGATCGTCGGGGTCGACCCGGACCCGGCCAACGCGGGCAAGATCAAGGACTGGACGGTGCGGTACTGGGAGGCGCTGCACCCCACCTCCGCGGGGGGCGCGTACGTGAACTTCATGATGGAGGAGGGCAGCGACCGGGTGCGGGCGTCCTACGGCCGCAACTACGACCGGCTGGCCCGCGTCAAGGCCGCCTATGACCCGCGCAACTTCTTCCGGATCAACCAGAACGTGACGCCCGCCGGCTGACCACGGCCGGCCGGCGGGCACAGCGCCCGGCGGCCGGCCGCTAGGCGGCCTCGGTACCCGGCCGGTCAGGCTGGCCTGGCTCGCCGGAGCCGCCGGGGCCGCCCGGGGACGGGGACTCCGGCGGCAGCCCCGCGCGCCGCTGGATGACCCCGAGGCTCTCATGGAGCGCCTGCCAGACGGTGCTGAGGCTGGCGCTGGCCGGCAGGTCGCCGCGGATCGCGTCCGGCGGGCCGGCCTCGCCGCCCAGCGCGCGGAGCGCGGCGCGGCCTCGCTCCACGATCACCGGGTCACTCGCCTCGAGGATGAGCTGGTTCTCGGTCACGCGGATCACCATGTGGCGGCGGCCGGCCTCCTCGGGCGGCTCGTCGCTGGTGCCGGTGACGTCGGCGCCGCGCAGCGCGTCCCGGGCCTGGTCCAGGTCGACGCCGAGGGTCGCGAGGGCCCGGGCCGCGGCGGTGTCGGGATCGGACAGCGCGGCCAGCAGCAGGTGGTGCGATCCGACCGGCTGGGGCCCGGCCAGGCGCGCGGCCTCGCTCAGGCTGGTGTCAGCGGCCGGCGTGGTGCGCAGTTCCGTCGGCTCGGCCGGATCGTTGGCCGCGAGGGGATCGCCCGAGGACCGGCGGCGCAGCCAGCGGCGGGCCCGGCCGGCCTGGGCCGCGGCCGCGGCCGCGGGCAGCAGGTCGAGCACGGCCATGCGGATCTCCTCCAGTTCGGCGTGCTGCCGCATGACCTGGGCGCCGACGCCCTCGCCCTCCCGGATCACGCCGAGCAGGATGTGCTCGGTGCCGATGTAGTTGTGGTGCAGTTGCAGGGCCTCGCGCAACGCGAGCTCCAGGGTCTTCTTCGCCCGCGGCGTGAACGGGATGTGCCCGCTGGGCGTGGTGCCCCCGGTGCCGACGATGGCCCGGACCTCTTCCCGGCCGCCGTCCAGCGACATCCCGAAGCTCTCGAGGACGCGGAAGGCGTACCCGTCGCTCTCGCCGAGGAGCCCGAGTAGCACGTGCTCGGTGCCGATGTAGTTGTGGCCCAGCTTCCGGGCCTCTTCCTGGGCCAGGACGACGACGTGCCGGGCCTTGTTCGTGAATCGCTCAAACATGCGACCAGGGTGCGTCACTCTTCAAACCATGTCAATACCATGCTATTAATAGGGAAGAGAGTGCAGTTTAGCAGGGCGGGCACCACAACAGGACGGTGGACAGCCTCATGGATGTACCGATAGGCGGGCTGTAACACGCCCGCTGGTACATCCACGAGCGGCCATCGGCCGGGAGGAAAGCGATCATGGACTGGGAGGACCGGCTCGACGGGTGGGAGCTCGAGCTTGAGCTGAACGCCCAGCTCGAAGGCTCCGACTGGGTGACGCTGGAGCGGGCGGCCGCCGACACCGGGGCCTCCCGGGCCGCGCTGCGCAACTGGTACCGCACCGGGCAGATCCCGTCCCGGCTCGTCGACGGCCCGCACGGGCCGCAGCGGCTGGTGCCGCTCGCGCTCGTCGCGGCCCGGGCCGAGGCCTCGCCGCGGCTGCGCCGCACCACCCAGCGGCGGCTTGCCGACGAGGCCCAGCTCGAGATCCTGCGGCACCGGGTGGACCAGCTCGAGCTCCGGCTGGCCGCGCTGGAACGGCGGCAGCCCGGCGGCCCGGCGGCGTGAGCCCGGGCGGGATCCCAGCGGCCGCTGGCCCGGTCGCGGATCTACGCCATCCGCCGCGGCGACCCCACGGCGCGCCGCGCGCCGATCACGCCCAGCAGCAGCCCGAGGACCATGAGCAGGCCCACCGCCACCATCGGGGCGGGGGCGCCGGCGGGCCCGCCGAGGAACACCGGGCCCGCGAGGCCATCCCGGCCCACCAGGTCACGGTGCCGGCCACCAGGACCGCCATCACGAACGTGAGGCTGACGGCCAGCCCGCCGTAGCGCTACTCGCGGGGCCTGCTGCCGAGCCACAGGGCCCAGGGCTGAACCGTCCCGACGTGCAGCATCCCCAGGGTGGCCCAGGGATCCTTTCCGAGGCGCGCCCCGATCTCCTGCTCGTCCGCGGCCTCGGCCAGGAGCAGGGCGCCCTGCTGGCCGTCTCCGACCGGGCCGCCCAGGATGATCAGGCCGTCGTCGACGAGGCCGTCCATGAACGCCGCGTGCTCGTCCCAGCCGTCCTGCTCCCGGATAGGCCGCAGGCGGTCCCAATTCGGCCCGTGGACCATCCTCACCGCGAAGGTTGCCATGAGACGGAGCCTAGAGGGCACCACCGACACCGAAGCCGGGCCGCGCCCCGGTGCCGCCACGATGACTAGCTCACGGCCAGCGGGGCAGTGTCGTCAGCGCACATCTCGCCCAGCCGGGGAGGAGCAAATGGGATATTTGGTGACGATTATCATAGCCGTGGTCGCCGTCAGCGTGCTCCTGGCCGCCATGTTCGTCAGCTATGAGCTGCATCATGAGGCGATACCCCCCCGGGTCTTCAGGCGCCGGGCCGCGAGGAGAGTCATGCCCGGGGATGGCTGTGTCTGCGGCGGCACGATAGGCCGGACCGGGCGAGCTTCGAAACGGTTCGGGGAGCTCCTGGGCTGCACGGCCTGCCGGCGGCTGTGGACGATGGACGGACGCCGGATCATCGTCCAGCGGCGGCGGCCGGCCCGCGCGGCCACCGCGGGCGGGCCGGGATCAGCCGGGGCGGGCCGTCAGCTGACCGGCCGGTGATGCGGCGAGGGCGGCTCGGGTCCGGTGAGGCCGAGCAGCGGCTCGTCCGCTGACCGGATGTCGCCGGTAGGCAGCCCGCCCGGGTGGCGCTGCCTGACCTTCCCGGCGACGGCGATCGCGATCTCGACGTGCTGCCGCCGGGTGGCCGCGTAGAAGTCCTGCGCGTCCCCGCTGTGCTTGGGGAGGCCGTGCAGCGGCTTGTCGCTGACCGCGAGCAGCGTGGCCGTCGGTATCCGGTAGCGGAATCCGTTGGCGGCCACGGTCGCGGACTCCATGTCCACGGCGACCGCACGGGACTGCCGCAGCTGGTTGGCGACCAGCGCCAGCTCCAGCTCCCAGTTCCGGTTGGCGGTGGTGTAAACGATGCCCATCCGGCTGCGCAGGCGGCGGGCGGCCAGCTCGTCGAGCAGGAGCGTGTTCAGCGTGTAGTTGGAGATCACCGGGACGCTCAGCGGGAGCAGGTCGTC
>Ga0126381_100007399_pt1 | contig 12224 bp, 10 predicted proteins | sample PanSoiMetPlot_28_FD_96465 | JGI IMG/M metagenome (GOLD analysis project Ga0126381, IMG submission 96465) | Tropical forest soil microbial communities from Panama - MetaG Plot_28 | ecosystem: Environmental > Terrestrial > Soil > Tropical forest > Bulk soil | place: Panama | collected 2016-02-17
CACTTGCATTTGGGGATGCCAAATGGCGGTGGAGATGATCATCGACCACTGGAACCCGAGCAAGCGCCGCTACCGCACTGAGACTTTCTGCTACGGCCCTCGCGCCTGTCCTCTCTACCGACCCGGCCCGGAGCGCAAGGTCCCCGGCCGCCATGGAATGAGTTACACAGAGGAAGACTGGGTGGATGACGAGGCAACTTCACGCCGGGGTCCCGACGAGTGAAACACCAAGGGGCAGACTGCAAAGACAAAACACTCAAATGAGGGATCTATACCATCCATCAAATTCTTGCGGAGCACACCCGGTCTTGCCCACGACCTGGACACGCCGTAGCCAGGACCTCATGCCTTACATACGTGGGATACGCGGAGACCCGGAAAGAAACAGAGCTCGGCCGGGAATCACAAGGCCAAAATCCCGCTTACCGAGCGCCTCTTCCAAGGAAATTCTGTCACTTCTACGCCCCAGTTGAATCCTATCCCGCGTGACGGACGCACACATCCCGGCATCCTCGGCCGAAGGTAACTTCGCCCCGCCAACCGCCCCTCTTCCGAGCAGCTCATCGGCCTGGGAGGGAGCAGCGCGGGCGCTTGCCACTCACTGGCCCGAATACTGCATGGAAGCTGCAGAGCTCGGGATTTTCATGATCTCGGCTTGCGTGTTCACTGCGCTCATTCAGTACCCAGGTTCTCCCGTTCATGACTTGCTTCCAGACCCTTTTCTGAGAAGACTTTTCACCGGCCTTGCGATGGCGTGCACTGCAGTGCTCCTCGTCTTTTCCGGCTGGGGCAAGCAGTCTGGCGCGCATTTCAATCCGGCGGTAACTCTTACTTTTTTGCGCTTGAAAAAGATCCGCCCCTGGGACGCCGTGTTCTATGTTCTCGCGCAATTCATGGGCGGGCTTCTCGGAGTTCTCATCGCCAGCGTGCTCGTCGGCATGGCGATTGCCCACCCGACCGTCCACTACGCCGTCACTGCACCAAACGCTGGCTGGAAAATCGCCTTCCTTGCCGAAGTCATCATCTCCTTTTTCTTGTTCTTGACGGTGCTGATCGTCTCGAACACCAAGAACTTGGCTCGCTACGCCGGCTTTTTCTCCAGCGCACTCGTTGCAACCTACATCACTTTCGAAGCACCTTTTTCGGGGATGAGCATGAATCCGGCGCGCAGCTTTGCGTCCGCGCTTCCCGCTCGCGCCTTTGATGACCTCTGGATCTATTTTCTAGCGCCGCCCCTCGGCATGTTGCTCGCGGCCGAGCTGTACGTGCGCTTGCGCTCGGCGAACGCCGTGTATTGTGCCAAGTACCACCATCACAACGAAAAACGGTGCATTTTCAACTGCCGCTTCGCGGAGTTGCAGAGCCACTAAACCGGAGTTTCGGGCCACGGGAGTCATATCGCTGAGTCAAACGGAGAAGAAATCGCCATGGCGCAAGACAAAAACTACCACGTAATCATCATCGGGACTGGCGCTGGCGGGGGAACCCTGACCTACGCGCTCGCTTCCAGTGGAAAGAGCATCCTCGTTCTCGAGCGGGGCGACTACGTTCGCCGTGAGAAAGACAACTGGGATTCGCGCGCCGTCAACGTGGAAGGAAAATACCAGACCAAGGAAGAGTGGCGCGACAAAAACGGAAAGCCGCTCCATCCGCACACCAACTACTACGTCGGCGGCAATACGAAATTCTACGGCGCAGCACTCTTTCGTTTGCGCAAGGAAGACTTCGGCGAAATCCGCCATTTCGGCGGGGTTTCTCCCGCCTGGCCCATTTCCTACGACGATCTGGAACCGTATTACCTGAAAGCGGAGAGGCTCTATCACGTCCACGGGAAGCGCGGCGAGGATCCCACCGAGCCCGCCGCCAGCGGACCCTACCCGCATCCGGCGATCAGCCACGAACCGAGAATTCAGCAGTTGAGCGACGACTTCGAGCGGCTCGGACTCAAACCGTTCCACACGCCGCTCGGTCTGCAGCTGGACGAGCAGACGCCGCACGCGAGCAAGTGCATTCGCTGCGATACCTGCGACGGCTACCCTTGCCTCGTCGACGCCAAGTCGGATTCGCAAGTACTGTGCATCGATCCCGCGCTGCGATTTCCCAATGTCACGCTTCTCACCAACGCCTACGTCGAGCGCATGGAAACCAATGCTTCGGGAAGCGAAGTTTCGAGAGTCATCGTCAAGCGGAATGGTTCCACTGAAACCTATTGGTCGAGTATGGTCGTCGTTTCCTGCGGTGCCATCAATTCCGCGGCGCTGCTCCTGCGCTCCGCCAACGACAAACATCCGCGCGGGCTGGCCAATGGCTCCGACGTCGTCGGCCGCCACTACATGGGCCACGTGAACTCCGTATTGCTCGCGCTTTCCAAGTGCCCGAATCCCACTCTCTATCAAAAGAGCCTCGCGGTGAACGACTTCTACTTCCGGTCCAAGGACTGGGAATACCCCATGGGCCACTTCTCGTTCGTCGCCAAACTGGACGGAGTCGCGCTTTCGGCGGGCGCTCCCGCCATCGCTCCCGGCTGGACGCTCGATCTCATGGCGAAACACGCCTTGAGCTTCTGGCTCACGTCCGAAGATCTGCCTGATCCCAACAATCGCGTCACTCTCGACCGCGACGGAAAAATCGTTCTCGAGTACACGCCCAACAACGAAGAATCCCACAAGCGCCTGACCGCCAAACTCAAAGAACTCATGAAGCAGCAGACCAAATGCGGCGTCCACGGGCACGACTGCCACGAAGGATTGTTTCCCCGGAACCTGTTCCTGGGGGACAAGATTCCCCTCGCCGGTGTCGCACATCAGAACGGCACTACCCGTTTTGGCAAGGATTCCAAGACTTCCGCGCTGGATGTGAACTGCAAGGCGCACGAGGTCGACAATCTCTACGTCGTGGACGGCAGCTTCTTTCCGTCAAGCGCAGCCGTCAACCCCGCGCTCACGATCATGGCCAACGCGCTCCGCGTGGCCGATCACTTGAAGCAGCGCCTGGGAGTACAGCATGCGGTTTAGGACTTTCCGCGCGCTTCTCCTCTCGGCAGCATTTTGCTCTGCCGGGAGTCTAGGTTCGTTCGCACAGACGGCCCAGACAGCTACCACGCGCGCGCACATTCGTAGGATCGGCCCCATTCTCATTACCGTCGGCGACATGGACCGCTCTATTGATTTCTATTCCCGCGTTCTCACGTTCGAGAAACTCTCAGACACCGAACTTGCAGGAGACGAGGTCGAGCATCTCTTCGGAGTGTTCGGAACGCGTGTACGCCTCGTGCGGATGAAGCTCGGTGACGAAGCCATCGAACTCGTCCAGTTCCTGGCTCCCCGCGGCCGCCCGATTCCTGTCGACTCGCGCAGCAACGACGTCTGGTTTCAGCACATCGCCATCATCGTCAGCGACATGGACCGTGCCTACGCCCTGCTGCGGCAAAACAAAGTCGAGCACGCCTCTTCCGGCCCGCAGCGCCTGCCGGACTGGAATAAGAACGCCGGCGGCATCAAGGCGTTCTATTTCAAAGACCCCGATGAACATCCAGTCGAAGTCCTGTATTTCCCCGAGGGCAAGGGCGATACGAAGTGGCACAAGAAGAGCGACCGGCTGTTTCTTGGAATCGATCATACCGCCATCGTTGTTACCGATACCGACGCGAGTCTCCGGTTCTATCGCGATCTCCTTGGTCTCCGTGTGGCCGGAGAAAGTGAAAATTACGGAACCGAACAGGAACATCTCAACAATGTGTTCGGCGCCCGTTTGCGGATCACCGCGTTGCGCGCCCCGGCCGGCCCAGGAATCGAGCTGCTCGAATATCTAAGCCCACGCGACGGACGCCCGATTCCGCTCGACGAATATGCCAACGACCTTGTTCACCGGCAGACCGAGCTCGAAACCGACGAAGCCGAAGACGTTGCCGGCGCTGTACGGGAAGCCAAAACCCGGTTTGTCTCTTCGCGTGTGGTTCTCTTCCACGATTCCAGTATCGGTTTTACCCGTGGCTTTCTGATTCGCGATCCCGACGGCCATGCCTTGAGCATCATTCAGCACTGAAAGAGTTAGGAGAGGTTGCCATGACAGCAGAAGAGAGACGCCTCGAAGAAGCAAGAACCCGCAAGGCGCATTGGAAGCGCTGGGGACCCTACGTGAGCGACCGCGCCTGGGGCACCGTGCGCGAAGACTACAGCGCGACGGGAGAAGCCTGGGAATATTTTCCGCACGACCTCGCCCGCTCGCGCGCCTACCGCTGGAATGAAGATGGCCTCGCGGCTATTTGCGACCGCCATCAACTGGTTTGCTTCGGTCTCGCTCTGTGGAACGAACAGGACGCCATCCTCAAGGAGCGCATCTTCGGGCTCACCGGCAACGAAGGCAATCACGGCGAGGACGTGAAGGAGTACTACTTCCATCTTGACAGCACCCCGACGCATTCCTACATGAAGTTCCTGTACAAGTATCCGCACCGCGCCTTTCCGTACGGACAGTTGCTCGACGAAAATCGCCGTCGCGGGAAACTCGATCCGGAGTTCGAAATCCTCGACACCGGAGTGTTCAACGAAAACCGCTACTTCGACGTCGTCGTCGAGTACGCCAAGGCCGCTTCGGAAGACATCCTGATTCGCATCACCGCGCACAACCGCGGTCCGGAAGCAGCCGCGCTCCGCATTCTTCCAACCATCTGGTTCCGCAATACCTGGAGCTGGCAGAACGATTCTAAGAAACCAGTCCTGAAGAAGGACGCGCCGTCGGGAAAAACTTCGGCGATTGCTTTGGAACATCCTCAGGCTGGCAAGCTCTGGCTTTATGCCGAGGGCGCCCAAGAAACTCTGTTCACCGAAAACGAAACGAACACGCAACGTCTCTACGGCTACGCTGGCCCGCAATTTGCCAAGGACGGCATCAACGACTACATCGTCCAGGGACGTGCGGACGCCGTGAATCCGGCGCAATCCGGAACCAAGGCTTCCATCCACTACTCACAGACGATCCCGGCAGGTGGCAGCGCGGTCGTGAAGCTTCGCCTCACGAACCAGCATTGGCCGGCTGCCAAGAATCCCCTCGACGGCGAGTTCGACCGCACCTTTACGCAACGACTAAAAGAAGCAGATGAGTTTTATGCTGCCGCGGCTCCCTCGTCCCTTTCCGCGGACGGCCGCAACACACTGCGACAGGCGTTCGCGGGACTCCTGTGGTCCAAACAGTTCTATCACTACGTGCAGAGAGACTGGCTCGGCGGAGATCCGGCCCAGCCCGCGCCTCCCGAGGGGCGTAAGCGTGGGCGCAACAGCGATTGGTCGCACGTCTTCAACGCCGACGTCATCTCCATGCCCGACAAGTGGGAATACCCGTGGTACGCAGCCTGGGATCTTGCGTTCCACTGTGTGCCGCTCGCCCTTGTGGACCCGGATTTCGCGAAAGAACAACTCGTTCTCTTCCTCCGCGAGTGGTACATGCATCCGAACGGACAACTCCCCGCCTACGAATGGGCGCTCGGCGATGTAAATCCTCCCGTCCATGCTTGGTCCGCGTGGCGCGTCTACAAAATTGATAAGAAGAAGCATGGCCGCGGCGACCGTGCGTTCCTCGAGCGCGTTTTCCAGAAGCTCATGCTTAACTTCACCTGGTGGGTGAATCGCAAGGACGCGGAAGGGATGAACGTGTTCCAAGGCGGTTTCTTGGGACTCGACAACATCGGCGTCTTCGACCGCAGCGCGCCGCTTCCGACCGGCGGCCACATCGAACAATCCGACGGCACGGCCTGGATGGCCATGTACACGCTCAACATGCTGGCCATCGCTTTGGAACTTGCCAGCGAGAATCCCGTCTATGAAGACGTGGCCAGCAAGTTCTGGGAGCACTTCCTCTATATCGCCAACGCGATGAGCCACCGCGGCGACGGCGAAGAATCCATGTGGAACACCGAGGACGGTTTCTTCTACGACGTGCTGCACTTGCCGAACGGTGAGCGCAAGCCCATGAAGGTCCGCTCCATGGTGGGACTGATTCCGCTCTTCGCGGTGCAGACACTGGAACCGCAAGTGCTCGACCGCCTGCCGAGCTTCAAGCGGCGGCTCGACTGGTTTATCGAAAACCGGCGCGACCTGACCTGCAACCTCGCCTGCATGCGCACTCCGGGAAACCGCGAGCGCCGACTCCTCTCGATTGTGGATGCGGATAAGCTGCGCCGCGCGCTCCGCTACATGCTGGACGAGAGCGAATTTCTGTCGCCCTACGGCATCCGGGCCTTGTCCCGGTTCCACGAGAACAATCCCTACGTCCTCCACGTCAATGGCAAGGAACACCGCGTGGACTACCAGCCCGCAGAATCGAAGACATCGCTCTTCGGCGGAAATTCCAACTGGCGCGGGCCGATCTGGTTTCCGCTCAATTTCTTGCTGGTCGAATCCCTGCAGAAGTTCCATCACTACTTCGGCGATGAGTTCAAGGTCGAGTTCCCCACCGGCAGCGGGAAAATGCATACTCTGGCGGAAGTCGCCGGGGAAATCTCGCGCCGGCTCAACGGAATTTTCCTGCACGATCCATCGGGACGCCGGCCCGTCGCCGGAAATCTCGAACCATTCCAAAGCGATCCGAACTGGATGGACCTGGTCCTGTTCCATGAATATTTCCATGGCGATACCGGAGCTGGCGTTGGCGCAAACCACCAGACCGGATGGACGGGTCTCGTCGCGAAGCTTCTGACCCAGAGCGGAGAGAGGCGCAACACGCAGGACGAGGCGCGCGCCAAGAGCGCAACCCCCTAGGTCCGTCTTAGTCGTAAGTGAATCGACCAGGCGGCCCCTCATGGACATGGCGCAAGTGTCTCTCGCGGCCTGTTCGTTCAGGGCGCGAAACAAAGGCTCACCACTGGCGAACCGTGCGCAGCCAATGTGTACAGGGCGGCGGAATTCTTAGATGTTTGTGCCGAGTTGTCTAGAGTGAGGTCGAGCCCGCTGCCCCGAAGGCCGTTGCGTAGCCTCGCCGTTCCGTGAGGGAGATGCCGACCTTATAGCGCCAACAATCGCCAGCACGATCACGTAGGCATAGGGAGGGAGCCAGTGGATCACAGTGGATCAGGGCTCCTCGCAGCAGAACAGCAGCGGCCAGCAAACCATGCGGCGCAAGAAAATCTCTTAGACGGCGCGACCACCTCGCTTGCTCGGAAGTGGCTGCGATGGTTGCGAGCGAGGCCATCGCGACTACGGCGGAACCCGTAATCAGCCACGCTTCTCCCCCGTGCAAGTAAGCGCCCTGACTGAGCCGACGATGTGCTCGACGCCAATTCCTAACGTGGCGATGCCCAGGTACAACGGGAAATGCGCGTAGCTCCAAACACGAAACCGACGAAATTCCTTCGCCGTGCGCAGATGGCGTTCCTTTGCCGCGCGCGCACTATCGAAATGCCACCACCAATACACAAACACCAGCGCTATGCCGGAGAACGCTGCGGAAGCCGCAGGTCCGCCAGTACTCCTGGTTCTCAATGCCCCGCATGATGGCCACAAGGGACTCACCCATCAAGATGATGGTGAACAACCCGAATCGTTCGGGCAGATGCTCGGGATGCAGAGGTAAAGCCTTTTCATGCCTGCTGCTCAGAACTGTCGTGCCAATATCTAAGAGAACAGCCTCTCCCCAGATCCAGAACCGTAGCGGCGCGCCGAGAAACGCCGCGGCAATCCAGAGTGCGGCGGCCAGTCCGAACCCCACCGCGTGGTGGTTCGTCAACCGCTTCGACTTTTCGATGCTTCGCGCCCGCAGGTACTGCAGGACAAGGATAATCCTCATCCCCGCGCAGGCCGCGCCAAAACCAGCGGCCGACCGCGAGTCGAGAGCCTCGCCCGCATTCGCCGCCATGACCGCCACAGCGAACATCTGCACGAGCGTCATCACTCTCTGAATCAGGTCGTCCGTGTCGAATCGAGTGGAATAGAGAGTGTGTCCGAGCCATGCCCACCAGATCAGGAAGAACAGGAAACCGTAGCGCAGAAGCGCTGCGAAGGAATACTCGGAATGAAGAGGTCTCCCAACCTGCGCGACCGCGGCCACAAAGATCAAGTCGAAGAAGAGTTCGAGCCACGTGGCTCGCCTTGACTGGACGCCGCCTTCCGGCGGACCCGACACACGGTGCATGAAGTAGTTTCCAAAATCTCATAAAGGCTCTTACCCCATAGCGGATTCTTTGTCCCGTGAGCGCGAACCCGCGTAAACGTCCCTCTCCTCTTCGAGACGTTGCACATTTTCCGTGCTGGCCGAAGAGTTTCGCGCGCTTGCGCTACATGGAAGCGACTTCGCAATACACCTTGATGGCGCCTTTCGCTTCGGTAAGGGTCTTCATCAGCGATTGGTAGTTTTGCAGCCCTTCGATGGGGTGCGTCAACAGCTTGGACAGCCAGCCAGGATAGGACAGCTCCGCGTCGGCCAAGTCCTTCACGCCCGTCTCGAAGTATTCGCGATTGGCATTCACACTGCCGACCGCCACCTTGTTTCCGAGGACGAATCCCAGATTGATCTTGTCCGCGGGGATTTCCACTTTGCGCTCCCCGCCGGTGACGCTCACCATCACCAGCACTCCGTTTTTCGCGAGGACATCCATCGCTTCAAACACCAGCGGCGAATATCCCGTCCCTTCGACGATGATGTCGAACGGTCCGTATTTCTCCGACACCTGGCGGAGCGAAATGTCTTTCGTGCTTACGTAGCGAGCGCCGAGTTCTTCCACCAGATTGGAATTGAGATAAGGCGCAGGCGACAACCCGAGCGTAACCACGTCCAGTCCCCGCAAGCGGAGGAACAGTGTCGTGAGCAATCCGAGTGTGCCTGCTCCGAGAACGGCCGCACGCTTGGGACGCCACACGCGAAGGCGTCTCTGCACTTCGTAGGCCTGCGCAATGGCCTTTTCCGCAACGCTCGTCGGCTCCATCAGGACGCCGACTTCCTTCAACCCGCCCGGCACGCGAACGATATATTCCGGATTATCCACATAGTATTCGGTTAGGAAACCATGACGCAAGTTGATGCCGCGCTCAAAATACGTATCGTCGGTGGTCATGTCGTACGTGCCTATCGTGTCGTAGAGACTCGATCCAGGCCGGCGCACGGTGGCCGTGACGTAGTCGCCGGGCTTCAGTTCCGTAACGTCCGCACCCACCGCTTCCACGCGACCAAAACTCTCGTGTCCGAGAATGAGATAGTCGTCGCCCGCAGGCGCGGCGCCGTATTCGGCTGCGTTGATCTCCTTATCCGTTCCATCCACTCCAACGCGCAAGATCTTCACCAGAACTCCCCGGCTGTTCGGGACATCGCTGAGACGCGGTTTTGGCACTTCGCGCAGATGAATGGTGTTCGGGCGGCCCGGAAGGACCGCAACCGCCTGCATGGTTTCGTTGAGATCCAAAACTTCGCTTGCCATTCTGCGAGCGCTGTCTTCGACACCGGGTGGTGTGTTGCTAGTTGCTTTCATCTTGATTCTTCTTTCTGCCGGTTCCGAGCCAATCTCCCCTCTTGGAGGGCGGACGAGGGCTGTCCCCACTGGTCGATAGGAGTACGAACCCCGGAAAAGGTTTCACGGCATTGGTGACGTATTTCCTTCGCATCATCGCGATAATCCAGCCCGCCTACATGAAACTTCTCTACATCGACTGACTCCTATCCACTGTTCAGGCCAAGTGCGTTTCACGGAACGACTGGCAGGACCCAGATCCGGGGCCTCGCAACGGGAGTCGCGACTCTCGTCTCGAAAGGACACCCAGTTTTCATGTGGAAAGAAATGAGTGCAGTGAACGATATGCGTACAGACGAAGAATCACACATCCCGGCGATACCGATCAATCTCCCTTGCCGTCTGGACAGCGCGGCAGGACCTGAGCTCGAACAATTCATACACGAGCGCTGGCTGATTACCGCCGCGCTCTTGCGGCAGGCGCTGCAAAGCCGCGGCGCGGCTCAGTCGGCCAGTCGAAACGGGAAGCCCTAGAGGCGGTGGCCCGCCGCAATTTCGCGTCGCGGGAGCGACCGTCGTTGCCACAGAACGAGGAGTCCCATCATGCAAACGAGTCGGCCATTGTTCGTTCCGGTAATCCTGGGTACAACCCGTCAAGGGCGTATGAGCGCCCATGCGGCTGAATTACTTGTCGGAGAAATCGGCAAGCGTCCAAGCGTGGATACCGAGCTTATTGACATTGCCGAGCTTCCCTTGACGACCCGCGACGCTGGGGAGTCCACCAAGGATGCGGGCTTTTCCGCCAAGATGAACAAGGCGGATGCTCTGGTCATCGTGTCACCCGAATACAACCACGGCTATTCCGGTCTGCTCAAGCATGTCTTGGACAGTTGTCTCAAGGAGTACATCCACAAGGCCGTGGGGATCGTTGGAGTTTCGGCGGGACCGTTCGGGGGAACCCGCGTCATTCAGAACCTTCTGCCCGTAATGCGCGAGCTTGGATTGGTTACGATCTTCTGGGATGTAAATCTCGCGAAGGTGCAGAACGTGTTTTCCGCTGACGGCAAACTCCTGGATGAGGCTTTCCTCCCGCGTATCGACAAGTTCCTGAAGGAACTGCTCTGGATGGCCAAGACGTTGCGCCAAGGCCGGGAGCAAATACCCCTGGATTGACATTCGAAGTCGAGGAGAGCCGCTATGCCGGAGACATCCACCAAATCCAAAATGATCTGTCCGCGCTGTGGAATAGAGATGAATCACCACTCCGACAAGCTTGTATATCCTGCTGACGCCAAAGATATCGAGCAGGTCGACCCGGATCTCGGCGGATTGGTCGAGGAGTTTCATAGTTGCCCGAAGTGCGGCGGCGCGGCCTCGCGGCACTCTTGGGAGAGTTCTGCGGGCGCTTCCGCAACACCCACGCGAGAATCGGACGGCTGATGGCTGCGAAGGAATTTCTGTTCTGCCTTTGTATCCTTCCGCACGCTTCGCCATCTGATGGTTCCGGGACGGTACGCGCACGGCAAGAACAAGAGGCCAGCGCGGATAGGGAAGGAGAAGAAGCAATGAAGCTACTGCGAACGTTGTTGGCGACGGCAATGATCCTGACGTTGGATTTTTCGGCGGCGGCGAATCTGCCTGTCAAGAAAGTTCTCACACTGAAAGCGGCCAAAGCCATTGCGGGGGCGGCCGAGGCGGAAGCGAATAAGCGCGGTTCGACCGTTGTGATCGCGGTCGTGGATGACGGCTGGCACTAACGTGGTTCTAGCCGCGTCTTTCCATCCGAGATCGCCTCGACTTCGTAGCGGTCGATCACCAGAATTGCTCCAGACGGACGCCGTAGGGTCAGGTCTGCGTTCGTGAAGTAAATCAGTTGTCCTCGGAATGCCGTTGTCGACTTTGCCTCGCGTTCGACCGGCTCTCCACTCACAAAGTCGATCGGAACCCTATCAATCACCCGTGGCTGGCGGAGTTCTACCGTCAGCGTTCTTAGTTGTTCTCTCCATTGTTCAAGGAGAGGCCTTGCGGCTTTCCAACTATGAATCGCCTTCTTCCCCTGCCTTTGCTGCGCAGTCGTCATTGTTCCTCCTCAATGCAGGAGTGCCAGTCCGGATCGCAGAAATGTGCCTGGCAGAACCAGCGAGTACACTGCTCGCAGTACTGAGTGGCCAGAATCATGCACGGCTCATCCCAGAGAGAAACACCCTGGCAGAATACCGCGCCCGGCTTGCTCTTTTCCTTGCCCGGTGTTTCTCGAGCACTGATGTGATCGCAGAGACTCAAACCTTACTAACTCTACTTCGATGTCGCCACCTAGAAGGCCGCCCATCGCTGCTCGACGTTCTTGTCTTTGCAGTGCGGACACTCGAGCCCTCGTCGCACTCCCAAGGTGTCAGGATTTTCGAGAATTCTTTCTTGGAGGCGCGACAGAGAAAATCGTGCCGAGGCATGGCTTCCTCCCCGTCGAAAAAACGTAGTTGAAGAGAATCCTAGCCGCGCTTCCTGATGGCGTCAATTGCCTCTTCGCCAAGATCGCCAAGAAGGAGGAGGTGAAGAACGAGCTCCCCAGAAACCTGGTCAGCGGAGAATTGTTTTCACGAACGTCCAAGCCACCGGCCTTGTTGCGCAATCAACAGTTCGGGAACTCTGTCGCGCCGAATATCCTCCGATGTGATCATCATCGCCTTGCCTTAACGGTTCTACGAAGCGCCGGAATGTCTGAGTTTCTTAAGAAGGATTATTGCCCACACGCAGACGCTTGCTGATCCAACTGTCGTGAGCAGAAAAACTG
>Ga0126381_100007400_pt1 | contig 12223 bp, 10 predicted proteins | sample PanSoiMetPlot_28_FD_96465 | JGI IMG/M metagenome (GOLD analysis project Ga0126381, IMG submission 96465) | Tropical forest soil microbial communities from Panama - MetaG Plot_28 | ecosystem: Environmental > Terrestrial > Soil > Tropical forest > Bulk soil | place: Panama | collected 2016-02-17
CTGGACATTCTTCGTGTAGATGGCGGCATGACTGACAATGAACTTCTGATGCAATTCCAGGCTGACAGTCTGAACCGCCCCATCGTGCGGCCCAGAGTAAAGGAAACAACCGCCTTAGGCGCAGCCTATGCAGCCGGCCTTGCTACAGGATTCTTCGGGAGTGAACACGAGCTTCGCAGCCAATGGGCAGAAAGCAAATCATGGAAGCCCCGAGGCAATGCAGAGTATCGTGATACGACCTATCGTATGTGGCAGAAGGCCGTCACCCGGAGCTTCGACTGGCTGGACTGAACGTACTTCATTCTTCGCAGGGCCAGCTTTGCCGGCACATTCAGAGCTCTTGGTTTTCCCAACCAGATTCACTCGAGGTGTTACTCCGGTAATTTTCTCCTGGCGCAGCCACGACTTATCCTTAGGGCTTCTGTTCAGCGGCCGAACCTACTCCCGCCTCGGAGGTACACGAGTCGTTTGCACGGGAGGGTCTGAATGAAATTTTCAATTTGCTGGCCCGTGTTGCTAGCATGCGCGCTCCTGGTTTCCCCTGCTCTCGCAGTGGATGAGGCAGCTGAGAAAAGTAAGCTGATCGCCCTGGAAAATGCGTGGAACCAGGCACAGCTACATGCAGACGCCAAAGCGCTGGAGGAACTGGTCTCGGATCAATACGTGTATACGGACACGGACGGCAGGTTCATGAACAAGAGCGCGTTCCTTGGCGACATAAAGGATCCTTCTTACAAGACGACACTCTCCGCTAATGAAGATGTCCGAGTGTTTGTCTACGACCGGGCAGCGGTGGTGACGGGCATCTATCACACGAAGGGAATCTACAAGAACAAAGCAATCGATCACTGGGGCCGCTTTACCGACACGTGGCTGTTCCAGAACGGACGCTGGCAGTTTGTTGCGACCCACACCAACTTAATTAAAAGATGAGAGAGCGGTCTTACCCATTACAAGCGAAATCCCCCGCCCGGTTCAATCTATTCCAAGGAAAATAATGCAGAAGGTCAATATCAACGAATACCGAGTTCAGCAGGCGCCGAAAGGGCGGGGCTTAACGCGGTTGCATGAATCGGAATGGCCTTTCCGAACACTCGACGGCCACAGCGAAGCCGGGGTTTCTCCGTTCCAGGCGAAGAACTCTACCCGACGCTTCCAGACGCACAGTTCGCGAGTCTGTCGCAGGCGCGAAGCTGATCACCAGATTAACCTCACTTCCTTCGGAGATCGGTGACTGGGTCGAGAGCAGTACGCCATGTTCGCTTATGTTCTTTGACACAGCGGTCATCGTGCGAGAAGGATTTCTCAGCTTGAGCGAAACGGGAAAGCAGAGATCGTAACGCGCTTCCTTGCGAGCCAGTTGAGAGGACGTGGACACGGACTACAGATTAAAGCCGACAGCCAACCTGCCCAAGGTTACGTTGGTGCATGCCGATGATTGTGCCCGACCAACTGCTGTACAAGCCCCTGCAGCAACTCCATCCGAGCGCTCGTTCCTGCTAAATGACAGTTGTTCTAGGTGATTACAAGCCTGAGAAAAAGGCCATCACCTGCACTGTTTCTGTTCATTTCGACAATTGGTCGTTCGTTACCTGTCCAGCTAGCTCTCCACGCCAGAAAATTGATCCTGATTCGCCGCCGTAAGACACGCGTCCGGTGCCGCGAATTCAATCCCCCGCCGCAATCGCCCTGCGGCACGAAAGGCGTCGCGTGGAAAACGTGGGCTGGCAAGGGCGTGGCATTGCAGCGGCACCCGTTTTGATCCTCCTCATCGCCTTGGTCGGGTGCCAAGCACTCTCCCAGAAACCCGCTGCTTCCACTTCACAACCGGGTCAACTGACTGCTGGCTCTGCCAGCTTGGCGTTTGGAACCGTACCTGTGGGAGGCAGCCAGACGGGGTCGGCGGTCGTCACCAATACTGGCGGCTCCAACGTGACGATTTCCCAGGCAATGTTGACCGGCGCCAGCTTTAGTCTTAGCCGCCCGAGTTTCCCTTTGACTATAGCTCCGGGTCAGAGCACAACTGTAAATCTGAGCTTCACGCCGCTTGCAATAGGCACGACAACTGGCAATTTAACTTTGGCAAGCAACGCGGCAAATCCCAGCCTCGGTCTTTCTCTTTCCGGAACTGGTGTCGCGGCCGGACAACTAACAGCCAGTCCAGCCAGCTTGGATTTTGGCAGCGTTTTGCTGGGCTCCAGCAATACGTTGGCAGGAAGTCTGATTAACTCAGGTGGGTCGAGCCTCACCATTTCGCAGGCTTCGATCGCCGGAGCCGGCTTCAGCATGACTGGTCTGAGTTTGCCGCTCACATTGGCACCCGGCCAGAGCGCGAGTTTCACTACGACGTTTGCACCGCAGGCGGGCGGAAGCGTTAGCGGAAGTTTGACTCTCGTCAGTAGTGGCGCAAATTCCACCTTGAATCTGCCACTGACTGCCATCGGCTTAGTTCCGGGGGCCCTGGTTGCCAATCCTGCGACTGCAACATTCGGTACGGTCCTAGTGGGAAACAGCAAGTCGCTCACCGAGACCCTGACCAATTCAGGAGGAGCATCGGTCACGATTTCTCAAGTCACCGCAAGCGGAACAGGATTCACGATCAGCGGTCTCACACTCCCGGTGACGCTGAGTGCCGGACAGAGCACGACGTTCACGGTCCAGTTCAGTCCGCAAAGTGCGGCCAATGTGACCGGAAGCTTCACGATCGTCAGCACCGCCTCCAATGCGAATCTATCTGTTCCGGCTACAGGGAACGGTGTCACACCCGGGCAGGTAACCGCGAATCCCGCAAGCCAGAGCTTCGGTAATGTTCAGGTGGGAAGCAGCAAGAGCCTGTCGCAGACACTGACCAACTCTGGTGGATCGACTCTCACGATTTCACAGGCAACGATTACAGGTCCCGGTTTCAGCCTAAGCGGGCTGACTCTGCCTCTGACTCTGAACGCGGGTCAGAGTACGACTTTTACCTTAAAGTTCACACCGTCATCGGCGGGCAGCTTCAGCGGGAGTCTCTCGATCACCTCAAACGGATCGAACCCTAGCTTTGCGGTGGCACTGACGGCAACCGGAGTCTTGCCTCCCGGAACTCTCAGTCCGAATCCTGCGACTCTGAGTTTCGGAAGCGCGCAAACCGGAACGTCCAAGATCCTCTCAGAAACGCTGACGAACTCGGGCGGCTCGAGCTTAACCATCTCGCAGGCGGGCGTCACAGGCATTGGCTTCAGCATTACTGGCCTTACGCTACCTCTGACTCTGAGCGCCGGTCAGAGCACAAATTTCAATGTACTCTTCTCACCGCAAGCGAGCGGAAATGTCAGTGGAAATGTGGCGTTGATCAGCAACGCATCGAATCCAACCTTAAATATTTCATTATCGGGTACAGGTGTCGCACCCGGGTTTTTAACTGCGAACCCAACCAGCCAGAGCTTTGGGAACGTCGCAACGGGCAGCAGCAAAACGCTTTCTCAGACCCTAACCAACTCGGGTGGATCGGCCCTTACGATCTCACAGGTGACGCCCAGTGGAAGCGGCTTCAGCTCCAGCGGAATCAATCCTCCGGTTACATTGAGCGCAGGTCAGAGCTACACGTTTAGCGTAACTTTCACTCCCGCTGTGGCAGGTGCCGCGAGCGAAACACTGGCAGTCACTTCGAACGGCTCCAATCCGAATTTTTCTATAGCGTTGAGCGGTACGGGAGTTGCGCCAGGACAACTCGCCGTCGCTCCGGCAAGCATCAACTTTGGCAACGTCACGATGGGGAGCAACGCGTCGCAAAGCGGAACGCTCACCGCCAGCGGCGGTTCCGTTACAGTGTCGTCCGCCAGTATTAACAGCGCGGAGTTCACATTGAGCGGAATTACGTTGCCGCTAACGCTTGCAACGGGAAACTCGGTTCCCTTCACGGTGAAGTTCACTCCCCAAGTTTCCGGCGCCGCATCAGCGAATCTCAGTTTTGCCAGCAACGCATCAAATGGACCCACGGTGCAGTCTCTGGCTGGGAACGGCACAGCGCCGGTACAGCACAGCGTCGCTCTCACCTGGACGGCCAGCACGTCCAGTAACGTAGTCGGTTACAACATCTACCGCGGAAACGTCTCTGGTGGACCCTACAACAAGATTAACGCCGCGCTGAATCCCAGCACAAGCTACACTGATAGTACTGTGGTAAGCGGACAGACGTACTACTACGTTGTCACTGCAGTTGATACTTCTACTAACGAGAGTTCGTACTCCAACGAGGTTCAGGCTGTCATTCCGTAGCGACTTCTTAAGTTCCACGCGCCGCTTCTCTTCACTTCGTGAACTCACAGCTTTTCGGGTGCCTCGTCGAAAGTTCTACTCGCTGCATGCCCAAGACGAAGGTTTTCTTCATGAGCAAGAGACGTGTTGGCCTGCGATAGGGCCAAGGGTACAGGGGGCGAGTGGTCTTTTGTTATCTGTCACGACCTGGTTAACACGGGCAACATGGGCTCAGCGGCGCATCAGTCTGCTGCCTCTTCTGTTCGTCGATGAGCCAAGGCTGAGGTCGTCGCCGTTGAATCCCCCCGCTCTGTTGACCGAAGCAGGGCGCAACAAGGTGGTACCGTGCAAAGTTTTGTTTTGCGGCGGCGTGGCATCCGCTCTTTTCTCCTCCTCTCCATTCTTTTCACACTTTATAACTTCACCTTTCCAGTCGCGGCTTTCTCGGATTCCGGCACCTGGGAAGGGACCCGCTTGAGGGTGAGCCCAGCAAGCGTCAGCTTCGGTAACGTTGTGCTCGGCAGCAGTCAGACGCAGTCGATGGTGTTGACGAATTCCAGCTCATCGGAATTGACCATTACGCAACCCAGCGTCAATAACTCCGCATTTGCCGTGGGCGGCGTGACTTATCCACTAATTTTGGCAGCTGGAACGAGTGTGACTTGCACGGTGACATTTGCTCCGCAAGCCGGGGGAGCCACTAGCGGGACTGTATCCATCGTCTCCTATTTCAGGCGAAGGTACCGCAGGCCGATCTATGCAACTTCGACGGTGCCGGTCTCTGGTTCTGGAGTCGTGGCGGGTCAACTTGTAGCCAATCCACAGAGTTTGAGTTTTGGGAATGTGCAAGTGGGCAGCAGCCAAAGTCTAACCGGAACGCTCAGCAACTCCGGCGGCTCGAATCTGACGATCTCGCAGGCGGTGGCGACCGGAACCGGATTCAGCGTCAGCGGTCTCACGCTGCCTACGACTCTTGGACCCGGTCAGACTGTAGCTTTCAGTGTCGCTTTCGCTCCGCTAGCCAGTGGCAGTCTCAGCGGAAGCATGTCCATCAGCTCGAACGGAACGAATCCGAGTCTTGCGGTGGGTCTCGCTGGAACCGGAGTGTTGGCGGCGGGGACCCTCAGCTCAATTCCCTCGGGCCTGAGCTTTGGAAACGTGCAGGTGGGAAATAATCGGGTGCTATCGATGACGCTCGCGAATTCCGGAGGCTCCTCGATCACCATTTCACAAGCCAACCTGAGCAGTAGCAGTTTCAATGTAAGTGGGTTGGCGCTGCCGCTGACGCTGAATGCCGGTCAGAGCTCTGCCTTCAACGTGTTATTTGCTCCCCAAGCAGCGGGCAACGTCACAGGCACGTTGACTGTTGTCAGCAATGCGTCGAATGGCTCGATTGGCATCTCGCTGGCGGGCACAGGTGTAACACCTGCCGTTTTGAATGCGAGTCCCGGCAGCCTCAGCTTCGGAAACGTGGGTACGGGTAGCAGCCAGACCCTTTCTGAAACGCTCACGAACTCCGGAGGCTCCGCCCTGACTATTTCCCAGATCACGCCCAGCGGGGCGGGGTTCAGCTTTAGCGGCATCAACCCGCCGGTGACGCTCAATCCAGGTCAGAATCTCACGTTCAACATATCTTTCGCACCCGCGTCCGCCGGAAGCAGCAGCGGTGCGCTGTCGATTGCTTCCAACGCCTCGAATCCTGCCGTTTCCGTAGGCTTGAGTGGGATTGGAGTAACTCCCGGCCAGCTGAGTGTAAGTCCAGGCAGCCTGAGCTTTGGCAATGTCACCGTCGGAAATAGTGCGTCTCAGAGCGCTACCCTGGCGGCAAGCAATGCTCCCATAACGATTTCCTCATTGTTGGCAAACAGTTCGGAATTTACCGTGAGCGGTATCTCGGTTCCCATCACCATTCCTGCAGGCAACACAGCTACTCTCAACGTGGTCTTCAGGCCGCAAGCATCGGGAACGGCATCAGCCAGCTTGGGCTTCGTCAGCAACGCGTCCAACAGCCCGACGCTTCAGGCGCTCACCGGAACCGGTGTCGCCCCGGTTCAACATAGTGTCATTCTCACGTGGAATGCAAGCACGTCCAGCAGCGTGATGGGCTACAACATTTACAGGGGAGCCAATTCTGGAGGGCCTTACACCAAGATAAATTCAGCGCTCACGCAGGGCACCAGCGATACTGACAGTACCGTCCAGAACGCGCAGACTTACTATTATGTTGTCACTGCGGTAGATTCGAGTGGGCGCGAAAGCGTGTTTTCAAATCAAGTGCAGGCAGTCATCCCTTAGGATGCGCGTGAAGGCTGTCCACGACCCAGGCCGATGCGCCTGCGGCGAAAGGCAACAACGATCAATCCAGTTCCGATCAACCCGAGCGTATCCGGTTCGGGAACCGATGTCAGCGTTACTGGAATCGAATTTCCGGGCTCTAGAACGCTGTGTCCGGAGGGCGGGATCAAGGTAAACGAGGCGGAGCCTGCGGTCTTGAACAATTCTCCATTCGCCAAGCGCAAAGTGACCGGCTTATTGTTGGCGCTTAGGAACAGTTCCATACCAACCATGACACAGGGACATGCGGGTAACGGGTGATCCTGACCTCCGACGAACAATAGCGTGATCGGAGTGGTAATCGCGCCGGTGCTCTGGGAAATCCCTTTCAACGAGACCGTAAGATTCGCCAAGCTCAGTTGCGTGCTGGTCACGCCGGTTGGATCGACAATAACTTTGAAGGCGCTAATTCCCTGGGGGTTTGTCCCAAGATATTGAAGCTGCCCGATCGTGATGCTATTCGCCCAAGCCGCGCACGTTACGCAGCCAACCATCATCAGAAGGGTCAAGCAACGTCTCATAAAAACCTCCGGCAAGCACCAAGCAATTGAGGTTTTGATGTGCGAGCCTGATTGTTGCATTTCAGATGCCGAGTTCTCCCCTGGCGTTTTCGGCAACCTGAGCTGCGGCCCCGTTTCGCATTCTGCAAGCTACTGCATATTATGGTGGTTGCTAATTTCACTGGACAGTCTAAGAGCGGTTCCCCTCAAATAACCTTCAACGAACGTGTACTTCCGAGACCTGCCCAGAATCCTTGTGGGCTTGCAAAATTGTGCAAGGTTGCACTTCCCCAACCATGCCCGGGCTCGAACTCGAATACGACTCTACGGCGCAAGACGAGGGGAAGCTGTCTCTAAACTTCCCTGCCGCATAGGATTGCGGCGTTAGAGAGGTCGTATCGTGAGAAGTATTTCTTCGCGATGGAGTGATTCCTCCTTCACGCTCCTGTCAGTCCTTTTCCTAATTTCATTTTCAAATCTCGCACTGGCACAAGGCCAGCTCACCCCTGAGCCTTGGACGATAGGATTCGGCAATTCTGTGCAGGCGGGAAGCACGCAGACAAGGACGGAGAGGTTACAGAACAGCGGAAAATCTAACCTGACCATCACCCGGGTGAGCGCGAGCGGAAGTGGCTTTTCTGTCAGCGGCTGGACTCTGCCGTTGACCTTAGCCCCTGGGCAGAGCAAGTCCGGAACGGTGAAATTCAACCCAACCGCGGTTGGCAAGCAAACCGGCACGGTAACCGTGTCCTGGAATTCCAGGAATTCTAATCATGTGACGAGAATATCGCTTGTTGGTGTCGCCACCGGCTCCGGTCAATTGACCTCGAATCCGACCAGCATGAGTCTTGGTAGTGTGCAGGTGGGCAGCAAGAAGGTTGGGACAGGTGTTTTGACCAATTCTGCAAACTCCGCCATCACCATTTCCAAAGCCACGGTGAGCGGAACAGGCTATCAGGTTAGCGGATTAACACTTCCGGTCACCCTCAATCCAGGGAGCACTGCTGGTTACAGCATCACCTTCGCTCCGCAGTCTGCGGGATCATCCAGCGGCAATCTCGCGATCACGAGTAATGCCCCCAATCCTACTTTGAACGTGCCGCTCTCGGGAACGGGTGCAATGAGTGGGCAGCTTAGCGCTAACCCGACGAGCTTGAGTTTCGGTTCTGTGCAGACGGGAACGAAGAAGACCGTTTCCGAGACTCTTACGAACTCCAGCAGTGGAGCGGTTACCATCTCGCGGATAAGAGCGAGCGGAACCGGGTTCAGTTTTAGCGGCATCAATCCGCCAGTAACGCTGAACGCGAATCAAAGCTTCACCTTTAACGTGGCATTTGCCCCCGCAGCAAGCGGCACAGCCAATGGAACGCTTTCGATTACTTCCAATGCGTCCAACGCATCCTTGTCTGTCCCGCTAACGGGTTCCGGCAGCACAGTGCCAACTGGACAGCTGAGTGTAAGCCCAGCAACCCTCAATTTCGGCAACGTAACCGTCGGGTCGACCCTGAAGCAAAGTGCGACGTTAACCGCGAGCGGCGGCTCGGTCAAGGTGACTTCTGCAGGCATTACCGGAACCGCGTTTTCCGTCAGCGGAATCTCTTTCCCGGTAACTATCGCGTCGGGACAGAGAGCTTCCTTCAACGTCATCTTTGCTCCGCAGGCTTCGGGAAGCAGTTCCGCGACCCTGGCTTTCTTCGGCAATGCCTCAAATGGCTCGGTCTCGGAATCTCTGGCGGGCACGGGTGTAGCATCGGCGCAGCACAGCGTGACTCTCACCTGGAATGCGAGCACATCGAGCAACGTAGTGGGCTACAACATCTACCGCAGTGGACAATCAGGGGGACCCTACGCCAAGATCAATACCGCTTTGGACCCGAGCACGACCTATGTCGACACGAACGTCCAAAGCGGTGCTACCTACTACTACGTCGTGACCGCGGTGGACTCAAGCGGAAGGGAAAGCGCCTACTCGAACCAGATAAAAGCGGTGATTCCCTGAGGGGATCTACGTGGAGGGACTGATAATTGCGTGGAGGAGATGCAATCGCCAAGCGTTAGAGCTGAGGTGCGGGAACTTGTACTAGCGCAAGGCGGAGATGTTGTGAGCCACCACAGCACCTTCGCCAACTACCATCAGGCGAACGGCAATGCGCTCCATCTTGTGATGATGAGTCCTGTGCAGTAGATACGCGGTGCCTACTCCCGCGGCCAGGCTCAAGCCTGACGCCGCAGCTTGGCCAGCCGCATCGTGGGTCACCAACGGACGCGCTAAGGGGTTGGCTTCCCGCATGCCCTGGTTCAAACCACGCTGGGTGGTAATGGCATCGGCCAGAAGTTCGGCAGAAAAAATCGAAAAATTGACCTTATTCTCCAAGCTCCAGAACTTTGCCGTACTTGGCGCCTCGGGAAGAGGCTGTTGAGGAATGAGTTCCTGCTGGGCCTGAGAAACTGCGTTGGATGCTAGTACCAGAGCGATAAGGAAAAATCCGTATTTCATACTCCCCTTACCTCAACTTCTGTCCTCGCTGCGGAAGCTTTGTGTTGCCGTTGCAGAAAGCGCCGCGAGCGATCGCGCTTGGGGGAGCTTCAAGGGACTATATGTCGGACCTTCGCTGGAAGTACATGGCCCAAGAGTTTGGGTACCCAGCCCCTTGGTAACACATTTTCCAATTTAGGACTGTTCAAGATTTCTGGCATCTGAGCTACGTGTGAACATAAGGTACTTACTTTTAATAGCTTACCGGTATGTACTTCCGGCCACTGCCGAATCGTGTCCCTGCCCGCTACATTTGGCCGGAATACGTACCTCCTTACCGGCTCAGGATCCGCAGGTACGTATGGGTGCGAGTTTTTGGCCATTGTCTTCCGTTAGATTGTCGACCTCCGCTTGGCTTGAAAAAATATTTACCGCATGGCGAGAAGCGAACTTACGGCTCGAACCCCTTACGGCCTCCGATGCAGGCCCTGTGTAATGTCTCTTGTGGCTGCAGTTTCACTAACCATGACTCTGCTGATCACGGGATGCGCCGTGACCAAGATGAACAGTTCGCAAAACCAGACTCCATCTGCAGGTCAGCTCGCCGTCAGCCCGTCGACAATGAATTTTGGGACGATCAACGTGGGGACTAGCAGCAGTCAGTCAGGCACTCTCGCTGCCGGGTCGTCGTCCGCCATCACGGTCTCGAGCGCAAGCTGGAATGGAACTGGCTATTCGTTAGGAGGCATCACATTTCCGATTATGGTCGCTGCCGGCCAGAGCGTGCCATTTACGGTGACCTTCAGTCCTCAAGCCTCTGGAAATTCACCGGGGAGCGTCTCTTTCCTTAGCAGTGCAAGCAATTCGCCCTCTGTCGAGCAATGGACAGGAAGCGGCGTTCAGACCGGTCAACATCAAGTAGCGCTCACGTGGAATCCCAACACGTCGAGCGTGCAGGGGTACTACGTCTACCGAGGGGGGCAAACGGGAGGACCTTACACGCGGATCTCGGCGCTGCAAGCCGCAACGGCTTTCAACGATTCGGCGGTTGCCTCTGGTCAGACTTACTACTACGTCGTCACGGCACTAGGGAACAATTCTCTCGAGAGCGGCTACTCGAACGAAGCAGTGGCAAATATTCCGTAAATTACGCCGCGCCACCCAGTGTTCGGTATAGCACATTGACTGTACAATCAGGGCCAGCCCAGGCACACGACCTAGCCATTGCCGGAAGCTGCTGTCACATCTAGGCTTGCGGAAGGTCGCCAGCGTAGTTCTTCACGACATCGGATGTCGCACGATGTCGAGCAACAACTTCTCGAGTTCCTCGATTTCGATGCGCGTGCCATCGTGGGTTTCCCACCAGTGGTCGGGATCGAAAGTCGAATATCGCGCACAGTGAATGGCAAAGCTGGTGTTGTTGCCCTTCACAGCACGATGCAGCACACGCCGAATACGGCGCGAGTGATCCGGACTGGTGATCACTACGACTGAACGAATGCGTTGTTGATCACACCATGCCGCAAGAGCCGGCCCCTCATCTTCGGTTCCAGAAACATATTGGGAGATACGCTCGACGTTGCCCACACCCAGCGCGTTGAGTTCGCGAATGGAGGTTGTAGCATGGTTCTCGTAAGGAACTCCGCGGCGGATGAATTCCTGCTCTATAACGTCTGGGAACTCCACAAAAAGTGCGACACGCGCAGCTAATCCGCTGTGCACAAGGTCGGCGGCCTCTAGTACTCCACCGCCGTCGGAATCGATCGTGAGCACGATCACGTCTGCCGATTTGACATTCTCATTGGCAACCAGGGCCCATCCTGCCGCCCGGAGGATCGGCCGTCGAAAGGTGTATATAGCAACGCAGGCAACACCCACGAGCAGGAGGACCAACAAGGTCGATGGCCATCGCGAGCCACGAGTGGTCATGTTTCGGGTCATCTCCGCGGAGAGCGCAGCCCGATTCACCTCACGTTATCTCTTCTACCCTGATGATGGGAACTGCGGTCCCGCTCACGACTGTGGAGTCGCGAATAGGAGGAAATCAGAACGACCAGCCGGGCAGGTTCTCCCGCTGGTCGTTGAGTCACCGCACTGCTCGACGCAGGCGGTGGGAAGTCGAATGATGTGGCCACCGGACTGAATAGTTAACACGGTTCAGGACGGGCATTGTGCCTCGATACAGCCGATTCCACTCTGCCATCCTGCACCGGGAATCTTAGCGCTGCGTTCTAAATCGTCAAGAATGATAGTTTTTGCCGAGTGTGCAGGTTCTTGCAAACGTTTACCTTCACCTGCCCAATATGAGGGAGGACGACCAAAGCGGACGCTTGAGTGCTTTTCCAATACTCGACCCAAGAAGATTTGACCCTTCCCGGCCCTCTGGCGAAGCGCTCCGCGGCCGTGCGTCGGCGGGCGGGAGCGGGACACCCAAGCATCCGTCGTACCCCTGCCCTTCGCATCCTGCACTGACGTAGGTCATCGCCTCCTGTGATAAGGGTTTGAGCTTCTGAATCGAAGGGCACTAATTCTGGGTCGTCCTGTTTGCATAAACGCACCTGAAACTGCCACTCGGCGCAAATCGGCATGCAGTTTAGCTGCAACTCGAAGTTGCAGACCCCTGGAAAAAGCGTTCTTACTATCGGCAAACACCACAGTTTGTTCTGATTTCGGA
>Ga0126381_100007401_pt1 | contig 12222 bp, 14 predicted proteins | sample PanSoiMetPlot_28_FD_96465 | JGI IMG/M metagenome (GOLD analysis project Ga0126381, IMG submission 96465) | Tropical forest soil microbial communities from Panama - MetaG Plot_28 | ecosystem: Environmental > Terrestrial > Soil > Tropical forest > Bulk soil | place: Panama | collected 2016-02-17
AGCGCGAGCACGCTGATGACTTCTACCACGACATGAACGCGAAGGACGTGGTCGCGCCGTCGGCGACCCGGGCTACCGGAAATAACGTCGGCCACAGCGTCAACAGCGGGCAGAAACGTCCGCCCGAGCTTCAGGGCACTTGCTATGCAAGCCTGGGTGAAGTCTACATCCGGCAAGGCAAAATAGCTGAAGCACGGGCTGCATTCGATTCGGCCGCGAAAGTCTATCCTGCCGAGGCAGCCCATTACCGCCGGAACGAAACGATCCTCTTCTTTCAGGTGGGTAACGCGGATGCCCAGCTCGACGCGGCCGAGAAAGCCATCGCGCTCGATCCGGGGCGCGCGATCCTGTACTACTTCAAAGCCCAGGCTTTAGCAGGCAAAGCGACGATCGATCCCAAGACTCAGAAAATGGTGCTTCCCCCCGGCTGCGCGGAGGCGTATCAGAAGTACCTGGAGCTCGATCCGACTGGACAGTTTTCAGCCGATGCCAAAGGTGTTTTGACTGCCGCAGGCATTGCAGTCAAAACAGCTAAGAACTAGATTTACCCAAAAACGGGGCTGCCTCCGTTGGGCCGGGTTCGGCTTGCGACGTATTTCGAAAATCGCATTCCGGTACAATAAGAGTGTGAGCAAATCTTCCCGACCCACGGCTCCTACCGTGGGCTTTGTTTCGTTAGGCTGCCCCAAAAATCTGGTCGATTCCGAGGTGATGATGGGGCTGCTGGACCGCGGAGGGGCGCGGTTAACCTCTCGTCCCGAAGAGGCCGAGATTCTTGTCGTCAATACGTGCAGCTTTATCGATACGGCCAAGCAGGAGTCGGTCGATACGATCCTTGAAATGGCGCGGTTCAAAACGGAGGGCCAGGCGAAGAAACTGATCGTTGCCGGCTGCCTCGTCGAGCGCTATCGGGACGAGATTCGCAAAAGCATTCCCGAAGTGGATGCGGTAGTCGGCACCGGCGAGTTGGAATCGATTCTCGATGCTGCCGGTATCGCACGGCCGCCGGCAGCGCCCTCGCCGTTCAACATCCTGAGCGGGAATGGGCACGCTGAAGTGCGAGAAGGGCGCGAGGCGGGCGCCGGAACGCACAAGACGGAATTCCGTGCGGAAGGCGACCACCGCGAGCGCCAGGGCCGCTTCAGCCGCGAGGAGTGGCAAGGCGCAGCGCACATGTTGCCAACCTACCTCTACAACGAGGACACGCCTCGGCTGATCTCGACGGGCCGTACATCTGCCTACATCAAGATTGCCGAGGGCTGCGATCACCCGTGCACCTTCTGCGTCATTCCCAATCTGCGCGGCAAGTTCCGCTCGCGGCGGTTTGAGTCCGTTGTCGCCGAAGCTCAAAAGCTGGTGGCGAGCGGAGTGCGGGAGATTACGCTGATCGGGCAAGACACGACTTGCTACGGCGAAGACCTGGGGCTGAAGGACGGCCTCGCGATGCTGCTCCACGCACTGGCCAAGATCGAAGGCCTGCGCTGGCTGCGCTTCCTCTATGCGTATCCGAACCGCATCACGGGCAAACTGCTGGAGACGATTGCGAAACACGACAATATCTGCAAGTATCTCGATGTGCCGCTTCAGCACGCGTCGCCGGATGTGCTGAAGCGTATGAAGCGCGGCGCTGGCGCAGACATCTTCCTAAAGACCATCGAGAAGGTTCGCGCGGCGGTGCCCGGCATTGCGCTGCGCACCTCGTTCATTGTTGGCTTCCCCGGCGAGTCGCTCCGCGATTTCGAGGTTTTGGAGGAGTTCATCGGCGAGGCGAAGTTCGACTGGCTTGGGGTCTTCAACTACTCCGACGAAGAAGGCTCGAAGGCGCATGCGCTCGACGCCAAGGTCCCGAAGCGCTCGATCGAGGCACGCAAGCGCAAGCTGATGAAACTGCAGCAGCGAATCTCGAAAGCCGCAAAGCAGGAATGGGTGGGTCGTGAGCTGGTTGTGCTTGCAGAGGGCGAGAGCTCAGAGACGGAATTGCTTTGGGAGGGCCGGAGCGAGTTTCACGCCCCGGAGATAGACGGCAAAGTCTACATCAACGACTTCGGCCATCTGGAGATGCTCGAAGCCGGCAAGTTCTACCGCGCTGAGATCACCGAGGCGCACGAGTACGATGTGGTCGCGCGGATCGTCTCGGGGCCGCTATAGAGTTGGCTTACATGTTCGACGACGCATTCCTCACCCGGCCGGAGAGGCTGCAGGAACTCCAGGCACGCACCGAAGAACACGGTTTCAGCATGGCATCGGAACTTCTGACCGGCGCACTGTTGCAGGTACTGGCCGCGTCGAAGCCGGGCGGCCGTCTGCTGGAGTTGGGCACCGGCACCGGTATCGGGACCTCGTGGTTGCTGTCAGGCATGGACAACAGCGCAACGCTGGTGAGCGTGGAGACGGATGAGCGCGTGCAAGGCGTGGCGCGCAAGGTTCTCGGCGATGACAAACGGCTCAACCTGGTGCTCGAAGACGGCGCAGCGTTTCTGCGCAGACAACCACATGAGAGCTTCGATCTCATCTTTGCCGACGCCATGCCGGGAAAATTTGAGTCGCGCGAGGAGGCCCTTCTTCTCGTGAAACCCGGCGGTTTGTACGTTATTGACGACCTGCTTCCGCAACCGAACTGGCCCGAAGGTCACGGCGAGAACGTCGATAAGCTGATGCATGCGCTAAGCGCCGATCCCAGATTCTCGATGGTGCCGATGATCTGGGCTAGCGGGGTCGCGATCCTGACGCGCCGGCCTTGGCCAACCCGGCCCTGATCGCCGTGTGCATGAGCACGATACTGCCTGGCGCGTTACGATATCCACGGATGCTGACATAGATTGCCGATGCCGAAGAAGAAAAAATCTGCGAATGTTCTGCACTGCCCCACCTGCGGCATGCTGGTGACGCCGAAAGATGAGGACTTCCCTTTCTGCAGCGACCGGTGCCGGAAGATTGACCTGGGCAAGTGGGCGATGGGCGCCTACAAGATCAGCTCACCGGTGATCGATCCGGAGGTGCTTGAAGACCTCGGCGAGGCGGCCAGGCGAGGCGGGCGTCGTGACGATGAGTAGCGCGGCTGCACAACGAATCGATCCCGACACGCGGGGTGGCCGCAAGACTCTCTGGGCCTGGGCGATTGCCACTTTCTTCGGCGCTGGCCTGGGCAGGCCGGGTCCGGGAACCTGGGGTTCGGTCGCGGCGGTTCTGATCTGGGTGTGGGCAGGAACGGGCCTTCACCTCTCGACGCAGAACCTGCTGATCGCGCTGGTTGCCGGAATCGCGGCTTCAATCGCGGCCGGGGTCCCGGCGGCGACGATTGTCGAGCGGGAAAGCGGGAGGCAGGACCCGGGATTCGTTGTGATCGATGAGGTTGCCGGGCAATGGATCGCCCTGCTCTGGAGCCCGCTGGACTGGCGCTACGCTCTGATTGCACTCATCTTGTTTCGTTTATTCGACATTACCAAGCCGTTCCCGGTGCGCAGGATCGAGCGGTTACCAGAGGGTTGGGGTATTGTCTTCGATGATGTGGCGGCGGGGCTGTATGCTTTGGGAGTGGCGTCGCTCTTACGCCTGTGGATTCATTGAGAGTGAATATGCAGCGTTCACGCATCCAATCAGCACGGGATGAGATGACTCCTGAGCCGCGCATCGACGAAGTGGTGCCGCCGGCAGCGCTTCCGCTGGGTGAAGTGGAGCTGATAGGCGCGAACCTTGGACCGCATACTTATGGTATGCCGGTCGTGGTGGTGGGTACGCACACTGCCATGGTCCTCATGAGCCGGCCGGGGCGTCTGGCATTCCGGGTGCCGGAGAACGCAACCACCGGCCTGATCGAAGTGCGCACTCCCGCGGGTGTGAGCAACGGCGCTCCTCTGCGGGTGGCTCGCGAGCTTTCAAGCGGCCTGCACCCGGTTACGAGTCCCGCGGTCAGCCGGTCGGGAATGATATACGCCACGATCTCAGGCCAGCGCGGAAAGCAGACGCCGGTTTCTGTGGTGCGGGTCAGCCCGGATGGCCGCGGCACACCTTTTGCGACTGGGATCCTGAACGCAACGGGGCTCGCATTCAGTCCTGACGGCGACCTGTTTGTGACCTCGCGCGCAGAAGGCAATGTGTATCGCATCGACGGCGCGGGCGAGTCAACCGTGTATGCCGAAGGCATGGGCGTCGCGACCGGGGCAGCCTTTGACGCGCAGGGAAACTTGTTCGTCGGCGATCGCAGCGGCACCATCTTTAAGATCGATCCGCAGCGAAGGATCTTTGTCTATGCGACGCTTGAACCGAGTGTCTCGGCCTATCACATGGCCGTCGATAACGAGGGAACGCTGTTCGTGACCGGTCCCACACTCTCGTCAAACGATGCAATCTGGGCCATCGACACACATGGCGAGGCGCGTGTCTGGTATCGCGGACTGGGACGGCCCCAGGGACTCGCCATCGCGTCGAACCGCGATTTGTATGTGACCGCGAGCTTTCATGGGCGGCGAGGCCTGGTGCGCGTGACCCCTGGTGGCGATGCCAGTCTGGTTGTGGCCGGGGCAAACCTGGTGGGTGTTGTGATCTCCCCGCTGGGCACGACGGTCCTGGCCGATAATGACGCAGTTTATGATGTGGATTTGGGCATAGAAGGAATGAATGTGTTCTAGCCTGTGGCCGCTGGCCTCCAGCTGCTAGTTCCGTATCTTGGGTCCGAGGCTTTATCGGGCGAATTACTCAAACCGGCGTCGTGCCATCGTTCAGACTAGAAGCTAGAGGCTAGGAGCAAGAAGCTGCTTTCATGAAATCCGAGATCATCGCAGTCGGCTCCGAAATGCTCACGCCGTACCGCCAAGACACCGATTCTCTATTCCTCACCGAGAAGCTCAACGAGCTTGGCGTCGTTGTGGCCTTCAAGACAGTGGTCGGAGACCGCAAGAAGGATCTTGTCAATGTGATCCGAGCCGCACTCGGACGCACAGACATCATCATCCTCACGGGTGGGTTGGGCCCCACAGAGGACGACCTCACGCGCGAGTCCGTGGCCGAGGCTCTTTCACTCAAGCTGAAGCGCGATGCTCCGCAGGTAGCGGCGATCCATGCCCGCGCGGCGGCCTGGCGAATCACCATGCCGGAAAACAACCTGAAGCAGGCCGACCTGATCGAGGGTGCATCGTTTCTTACGAATCCCAACGGAAGCGCGCCGGGGCAGTGGCTCGAGACAACCTATTCCGGCTTCCGGAAAATTGTGATGCTGCTCCCGGGACCGCCCCACGAGTGCCGCCCGATTTTTGATGACGAGTGCATGCCTCGCCTGAGGGCGATCGTCCCCGCGCGGCACCTGGCCAAACGCACGCTGAAGGCTGCCATGATTCCCGAGTCGCAGGCCGACAAGCTGCTCGCGCCCATCTACACCACCTACACCGACGTAGAGACAACGATCCTGGCGCACGCCGGCGACATTCAACTCACACTGCTCTGTACCAAAGCGAACAAGGAACTTGCCGAGCAGCGCGTAGAAGAGCTTGCGACGAAGCTGGAAGAAGCCTTGGACGACTGGATGTACTCGGCTGAAGGCGAATCGCTCGAGCAGATTGTTCTTTACTATCTAGGACTGCGACAGGCCACGCTTGCGATCGCTGAAAGCTGCACCGGCGGAATGGTCGCGCAGAGAATCACATCTGTCCCGGGCAGTTCGCGGTCGTTTCTCGGCGGAGTGGTTGTCTACGCGAACGAATTGAAGACGGCGTTCGCTGACGTGCCTCCGGAACTGATCGAACGGCATGGTGCAGTTTCCTCTGAAGTGGCTTCGGCTCTGGCAGAAGGCATTCGAAAGCGCACTGGCGCAACGCTCGGGCTTGGTGTGACTGGGATTGCCGGCCCGAGCGGGGCAACTGAGAACAAGCCCGTGGGGCGCGTGTACATCGCGGTCAGCGACGAGCAGAAGACCGACGCATTCGAGCGCAACTTCCGCGGCGGACGTGACCGCGTACGCGAGTGGGCCAGTCAGCAGGCGTTGGACCTTGTGCGCCGTAAGCTGATGTAAGCGCATCCAACGTTTGTCGGCAGATTTCGAGCATCCAAGCGACGATCGAAGCGGTGCACGATCCGCTCCAGCACAGCCTTCGGGCTCCCTTTCCTAACAACACGATCGGAGACTTCCTATGCCTCTTCCGCAGGATCAACGTATTGTCGCTCTCGCTAATGATCTTTTGACACAGTTTCACCAGATGTTCGGGCCGCATCCGGGCTTTCGTCCCGCCCATGCCAAGGGCCTTTTGCTGACGGGGACCTTCAAGCCTGCTCCCCGAGCGGCTGAGCTGACAAAAGCGCCTCACATTACGCGTGCATCGACACCGGTCACTGTGCGGTTCTCCAATTCGACCGGGCTGCCTGCGATTCCCGACAGTGTGGCGGATGCGAATCCGCGCGGCCTCGCCATTCGATTCAATCTTGCAGAACACGCGCATACCGACATCGTGAGTCACTCGACCCCAGGCTTCCCCACAAGAGATGGCGCACAGTTCCTCGAGTTTCTGCGAGCAGCGGTTGCCAGCGGGCCGGACGTTCCGTCGCCAAAGCCGATCGAGAAGTTCCTCGGCTCGCACCCGGCTGCACTCGCATTTGTGCAGACGCCCAAGCCATTTCCGTCGAGCCTGGCCCGCGAGACCTATTTCGCGGTGATCGCCTATCGCTTTATCAACGGAAAGAACGAGAGCAAATTTGGGCGCTATCGCATCGTTCCGGAGGCCGGCAATGACTATCTGAACGGAGACGCGGCCGCGAAGATTTCCCCGGACTACCATTACGACGAGTTGAAGCAACGCGTCGCGAAAGGGCCGATCCGTTTCAAGATTCTGGTTCAGGTGGCCGCTCCCGGTGATGTGACGGATGACGTTACCGTACATTGGCCAGAAAGCCGTGAACTGGTCGAGTTTGGCACGATCGAGTTGACCAGCGTGCTCGAAGACAGCCTGGCGCAGCAGAAGCACATCATCTTCGATCCGATCCCGCGCGTGGATGGGATTGAGCCGTCAGCCGACCCGCTGCTGGAACTAAGGGCAGCCATTTATCTGCTGAGCGGGCGTGAAAGGCGGGCGGCAAAAGCGTAGGGCAAGAGACGGCCGGTCTTGCTACTAAAATTCACGTCGAATTTGCATTCTTGTAACCCTGCCGACCGTTGCTCTCTCCATAATCCTCCAGTGCTGAAAATGCACATGAGAGGTTTCCCCTATGCCACACGAAGCTGCACATCATCACACCCAGGCAGCGGAGCAACATGAGCACGCTGCGCGCCATCACCGCGAAGCCGCAAAGCACCACGAAGATGGGAACCACGTAGAGGCCGGTCACCATGCGCACCTGGCCCACGGTCATCATATCCAAGCCCAGGAACACGCCGAGCATGCCGCCAAGCAGCACGTTGAGGCGCACAGCAACGCCCCTGCCCACGCCTAGGATCGTCACCCACTTCACGTTGATCAGAAACGCAAGACACTCTTCCGCTGCTCAGGAGAAATTGAGCCCGGGCCGCGGAAGCAGTGCCGGCACGCTTCATTGTGCAAAATTGACGCCGTAGTGTCCTGTCTGCAAAACTCCGCCTATGCGATACAGCGGCAGGGTTGAATATGCGGATGCCCGCAAAGTGCGCAGCCGCAACAAGCGGTACTATCGGGCGCTTCACTGGCCGCTCTGGATATGGGTCTTTTTTCTCGCGCCGGGACCGCTCGTCTTCAGTTTGTTCGCTCATGGATTCAGCCTGGCCAATGGCGCATGGCTCGCACTCGTCCTTGCCGGCACAGGTACTGCACTGCTCTGTGGACAGATGCCCGGCTGCGAGCCAAAGCCTTACATCCTGCGCTTCGATGAGGACAGGCCGAATCCTCTGTATCGCAAGGTCTGCTACACCTTCGCATGGAACGCGGTGCTGAACTTCGCCCTTCTGAATCTCGCCGGACTTGTGATCGCGGTCGTCACAGGCGCCTGGTACATGAAGCAGCTGTACCAGTACGTCTACTTCCCTCTCTGCATCCTAATTCTCCTTCTAGGAGCGGTTGGAAAGCTGCCGCGTGTCGGCAAATCGACGAAGGGCGAAGGCGTTGAGCGGCGGTACTTCTACGGCTCGGTGTGGGCCGTCACGATTGCGCAGACGGTTCTTCTGATTCTCTGGAAGGCGCTTCCGCTGACGCGAACCGGCAGCCTGGCTAAGCTCGTGGTCTATTCGGGCACACTTGGGCTTGTAGGTGCAGCGGCCTATAACGGCATGTTGCCGCGCACCCGTCCGATTCTGCCCGGCGAAGTGATGGTGGACTGAGAAACTTCAGGAAACCGGCTTGTAGCCCGATCTGCCCGCCTTCTTCATGGCGTCCATTCCTTCTTCGACACTCAGCAGGGGAGTAGTCTTGATCGCTTTGCAGGAACCGCCTGCGCTGACCGCCAATGCAAACGCGGCAGCGCTCACGTTGTCGGGCATATCGACCAACACAACCGTGTCGTAGTCGCCAAAGCTTAGCCAGGCCGACTTGACGATGCCGCCCAGCTTTTCAACCGCCTTCCCCACGATCCTGGAACGGTCCTGGGGTCTCTTGATTAATGCAGCCGTTGCCTCTGAGGTGTACGAGACTTGTACCAGAAAACTCGGCATGTATTCCCGCCTTTCGCATGAATTCGAACCGGGGGCCCGGTGGAGTGACGAAGTATACAGCGGAAACTGAGGCGATTGGCGTTAATTTGGTTGCTCTGTCGCGGCAAGTTTCGCCACCACCCTCGCTTGTTCCTGCACCCATTCCCGAAGAGCTACGGGCTTGACAACCTGAACCGCCGAACCCAAGCCAAGCACGATGAATCGCGCTTCGGATTCGCCTCCGAATTCAACCTGAAGCAATACTCTTCCTGTTTCGCATGCAGAGGGGGCTTGGGGCGCGGGCTTTGTCACGCACCAGCTCTGCAAACGCCGGGCAGCATCAGGAGTCGCGGAGAGAATCGTTGGAAAGCTTGTTCTTTTGCGGTCCAACTCAGCTGTCGAGGACAGCCAATGCGCGGCAAGATCAAAGCGGGCCGGCCGTTCGAATTCCACCGCCAGCACAGCCACGTGCTGCATGCGCGAGACCTTGAAAGTGCGCATGCCCTTCGCGGTCCGCGCCACCAGGTACCAACTCAATCCTTTTGACACGAGACCGAGCGGATCGACCGTCCGGCTGGACCTCTCGCCGTCAGCCCGGGTGTAATCGAACGCGAGCTTCCGATCGCGCGCAACCGCCTCCTGCACAACCGAAAGCATCGACAGATCCTCGCCTGTGTCGCGCCAGCCGGTCGGGTCCACGTGCAGCCGTTGCTGCATGTGGGCAGCCTGGGCCTTCAGCGGCTCTGGCATGGCGGCCATGAGCTTGGTCATGGCGCTCTGTGCTGCCGCGGCAAGGCGCGGATTCCCAAGTGCCCGCGGTTGCGCCATCAGGAGAGCGCGAAGCTCTGCCTCATCCAGACCAGGAACCTGGGTCCGCCAGCCCTTCTCGAGCTGCCAGCCGCCCTGCGCCCCCCGAACCGCTGAGACCGGAATCCGCGCTGCACTCAAGGCTTCCAGGTCGCGATGAATCGTGCGCTGCGAGACTTCCAGCTGCTCGGCGAGCTCGCGCTCGGAGACCTGTCCCCTCGCCTGAAGCAGCAGGAGCACGGACATCAACCGGTCAGCCTTCATCGTCGCCCGTGCGCCTCCTCAGATTTTCTAACTTTCTCAGATCATATATGACATTTCGTGTCATATATGCTGATTCATTCTGTTCTTGGACAAAAGGAGGTCATCCAAATGAACTGGGGTGTTGTTCATTTGTTCGTGTTCGACACGATGGCGGATTGGGAGGCCTCATTCGCCATCGCCGCCATCAACAATCCTCAATTTCAGCGCATGCCGGGCCGGTATCGCGTCGTCACTGTAGGCGCCAGGCTGGACCCAATTACGACCGTGGGAGGTCTCCACATTTTGCCTGAGGTCGCCCTGACCGATGTCAATCCCCGCGACAGCGCCATGCTGATCCTTCCGGGCGGGGACCTCTGGGAGGCCGGCGGTAACGCTGAAGCCGTCGCCAAAGCCCGCGCATTTTGCGCGGCCGGCGTTCCGGTTGCAGCCATCTGCGCCGCCACCCTCGGGCTGGCCCGCGCCGGAATGCTCGATGATTTCCACCACACGAGCAACAGCCGCGCATACCTGGCGGCCAGCGGCTATCGCGGGGGCAATTTCTACTGCGATGTTCCGGCTGTGACCGACGAAGGTGTGATCACCGCCTCAGGAATCGCCCCGGTTGAGTTTGCCCGCGAGATTTTCCGGACGCTCAACCTGTACAGCGCGGACGCACTCGATGCGTGGTATGCGCTATTCCGACTTGGAAACGCAACGCGGTATCTCGAGCTGGCTTCGGCCTGAATCAACGTTTGCTCAGTGCAACCACAAGACAAGGAGATCCGACATGATACTCAAGGAATATTTCCTGGCGCAGTTGGACCGTGAAGCCGCCTCAACCCGAAAGACAATCGAGCGCGTCTCGGATGGCCACAACAGCTTCAAGCCGCATGAACGCTCGATGGAATTTGGCAATCTCGCCGCCCTAGTCGCAGGCATGCTGGGCTGGATCGCCCTTATTGTCGATCGCGACGAACTCGACCTCGAAGCTCCAGAGTCGGCCGCCTTTCGAACTAAACCACTTTCCAGCAGAGCCGAACTTCTTGCAAGCCTCGACCGCGCCGTGGCCGATGCGCGCCGTTCTCTTCAGTCCACAACCGACGAACATCTGGCTAAGCCGTGGGCTTTCAAAATGCGCGACACACCCCTCTCGCAGAATCCTCGCGGCATCATGATTGCGGACTCGGTCTTCAGTCATCTGGCCCATCATCGCGGTCAGCTCACGGTCTATTTGCGCATGGTTGATTCGAAGGTCCCAGCAATTTACGGGCCGTCGGCGGACGAGCACATCTAATCAGGAATGGCTTGGGTCGACTCGCGAGATGTTTCTACCAGGCTTCGCGGCGCTCAATTCGTCTGTAACCTTTTCTGCAGTCGGCAATCCAATCATGGACTGGCCCTAGTATCCCTAAAGGCTGAAGAAAAGGACGTACAAAGATGTCACTGAGCGTGTGGCGGACTGCGCGGGCTGAAGACGACGATTCCATTGCGGAGATGTTTCTTGATCTATACGATGAGGACCCTGGGCCGTCACCCGTCTCGCCGGGGAATATACGTTTCACTCTAGCGGCCCTCCGTCACGACCCCGGTCGCGGCCGGGCCGTTGTTCTCGATATCGATGGCAAGGTATCGGGCTACGCGCTGCTGATTGCGTTCTGGTCGAACGAACTTGGTGGTGAAATTTGTGAGGTCGATGAGTTGTTTGTCGTCCCCCGACATCGAAACCAAGGTCATGGGAGCGCCTTGTTTCGGGCAATCGCGCGACGTGACTTGTGGCCTCGCGCAGTCGCTGCCATCGCGCTCGGGGTTACGCGGAACAACGCTATGGCGCGGCGATTGTACGAACGGCTCGGCTTCGCGGAAGTTGGCGCTGCAATGATACTCCGCATAGAGCAGGGGGTGACTTTGACCGCCGCCCCGGAAGACCCGTCGGCGCGTAAGCTGCAACCATCTTCGTGAGACCACTTGTCGAGCGTGCCTGTTCCCCAGGTATTTGTCGTCTTGCGTCGGGAAGATGGAGGGCCTGGAGGTTACCTCTCCTGCGTTTCTTGAAAATGAGTCCCGTTCCTCCGTATTAATCTCGCTCGCCGTACCTGCTAAACTCGGCTTGTAATGTTCGTTGCTGGTTTCGCACTCGTGGTATTTGCGTACATGCTGGGGTCCATTCCTACGGGATTCCTGCTGGTCAAGATATTTCGCAATGAAGACATCCGGTCGGTAGGCAGTGGGAATATTGGCGCGACGAACGTGCTTCGGTCGGGCGGAAAGGGCCTCGGCGCTGCCACATTTGCTATCGACTGTCTCAAGGGAGCATCGGCAGTTCTGATTGCCAGAGCTATCGCCCCTCAGTTCGCGACCGTCTTATCACCGCGCGAAGTCGAGGCAATCGCCGCCGTATTTGCAGTTCTTGGACACATGTTTCCGGTGTGGTTGGGTTTTCGCGGCGGCAAGGGTGTCGCCACTGGTTTTGGTGTCTTTCTGGTCGCAGCCCCGCTTGCTGCGCTTGCGGCAATTGGTGTCTTCTTCGTTGTTCTGATGGGGAGCCGTTACGTTTCGCTGGCTTCCATTCTCGGCGCGGCGAGCTTTCCGCC
>Ga0126381_100007402_pt1 | contig 12218 bp, 10 predicted proteins | sample PanSoiMetPlot_28_FD_96465 | JGI IMG/M metagenome (GOLD analysis project Ga0126381, IMG submission 96465) | Tropical forest soil microbial communities from Panama - MetaG Plot_28 | ecosystem: Environmental > Terrestrial > Soil > Tropical forest > Bulk soil | place: Panama | collected 2016-02-17
CCCTTTTCTGCTGATCGACAGGATCACTGAATTTGAGGCGACCAAGCGCCTGGTGGCGATCAAAAACGTGACCATCAATGAGCCGTTTTTCCAGGGGCATTTCCCTGGATATCCCATCATGCCGGGAGTGCTGGTGGTGGAGGCAATGGCGCAGGCGGGCGGCATCATCATGATGCACGAGCTGCCGGATCGGCAGGAGAAGCTGGTGGTTTTTACCGGCATCGAGCGGGCGAAGTTCCGCCGGCCGGTAACGCCGGGCGACCAGTTGAGAATCGAGGTGGATGTCCTCTCCTTCCGTTTGAGGGCGGGGAAGATCCATGGCCGAGCGACGGTGGACGGCAAGCTGGCGTGTGAGGCGACATTGACCTGCGCGGTAGTGACGCGCGAACGGGAGCGGCGTGCGCACGGCGACAATTCGGCTGGACGGCTGGTTGAGGAAGAGGCGCCCACCGCGCCGGTGAGCGAGTGAGCATTCATCCCAGCGCAGTGATCGCTGAGGGAGCAGTGGTTCCCGACTCCTGCGAAATAGGGCCCTACTCGACGATTGGGCCGGAAGTGGTGCTGGGCGAGGAGTGCCGGCTGATTTCGCATGTGGTTTTGGATGGCCACACGACGATCGGCGTGCGAAATGTGATCTATCCGTTCACGTCAATCGGAGTGGCGCCCCAGGATCTGAAGTATGGCGGCGAGCCGACGCAGACCGAGCTCGGCGACGACAACACAATTCGTGAATGCGTGACGATCAGCCGTGGGACCGCGAAGGGCGGCGGCATTACGCGAGTCGGTTCGAGGAATCTGCTGATGGCGTATGTGCACATCGGGCACGACTGCGTCGTGGGCAGCGGATGCATCCTGGCGAATGCGGCGACCCTGGCGGGGCACGTAACGATCGAGGATTTCGCCACAGTGGGCGCATTCAGCCCGGTACACCAATACTGCACGGTGGGCAAACACGCGTTCATTGGCGGCGGGACGATCGTGACCCAGGATGTGCTCCCGTTTTCGCTGACTTCGTCGCGGCGCGAGAACAAGGCGTTCGGCATAAACAAGGTTGGTCTGCAGCGGCGCGGGTTCACGGTGGAAAGGTTGCAGGAGCTGCAGAAAGCGTTCCGGTACCTGGTAGCGGCGAAGATGAATACGTCGCAGGCGCTCGAGAAGATTCGCGCGATGGAAGGCGGCGATGCAAAGCTGTTGGCAGATTTCATCGAGAAGAGCCAGCGGGGCGTAATCAGATGAGCGAGTGAGGCGTGCGACAGCAATTGAGAAGCGCACGATTGGGAGCGATCTGGGGTTTGGAGGATCGTCTTGAGCAGGCGGAGTCCCGAAGTCATTTCAGCGGATCTGGCGATGGTTCCCGGCGTAACGGGGATCATCGGGTTGTTTGGCATTTCCGATCCGCTCTATGCTTCAGCGCGCCTGCTGCCAACGCGCTCGTTGACAGCAATCTTCGTTTCTTCAGCGGCGTCTGGCTCGGGCTTGGTGTTGCCATGCTGTGGATAGTGCCCCGGATTGAGAAAGAAACGGCGGTGTTTCGAGTGCTATGGGGAATGATCTCTGGCGGCGGGATCGGCCGGCTGATATCGATGCTTAGACTCTCTGCGCCACCTGTGCCCTTTATCGGCTTTACGGGCTTTGAGATCATTGGGGCGCCTCTTTTCGTGTTCTGGCAGGCCCAGATTGCGGAGCGCCATGCATGAAACTCGGTTTAATTGCCGGTAACGGCCGATTTCCGTTTTTACTGCTGGATGCGGCGCGGGCGCAGGGGTTTGCGGTGACGGTGGCCGCGATTCGCGAAGAGACTGACCCGGAGATCAATCATCGTGCCGCGGCGGACGAGAAGATTGCGGTGCATTGGCTCTCCCTGGGTGAGCTGTCGCGGCTCATCGAGGTCTTCCAAAAAGAGGGAGTCAAGGCCGCTGTGATGGCCGGGCAGGTGAAGCACAAGCAGATATTCTCGAGCATCCGGCCGGACTGGCGACTGGCCAAGCTGCTGCTGAATCTGCGCACTCGCAACACCGATATGCTGCTGGGCGCGGTGGCGAAGGTGCTTGCCGATGAGGGCATCGAGCTAATGAGCTCGACCCAGTTTCTGGAGCCGCTGCTGGCTGAAGAGGGCCCACTGACTGAGGCGGCAGGAGGCCGTGCGCCGACGGAAGACGAACGGAAAGACATCGAGTATGGGCTGGGCGTGGCGCGGGCCTTGGCCGGCTTTGATATCGGGCAGACGGTGGTAGTGGCCGCGCAGGCTTGCGTTGCCGTGGAAGCCATGGAAGGTACGGATGCGACGATCGAGCGTGCCGGAGCCTTGATGAGGTCACTCGAAGAAGAGGATGGGGCGCCAGCCTCAACTCTTGAGCGCAAGCTGACCGTGGTCAAGGTCGCGAAGCCGAACCAGGATATGCGCTTTGATGTGCCGGTGATCGGGATCAAGACGATCGAGACGATGGTGAAGGCGGGGGCAACGTGTCTGTCCGTCGAGGCAGGCCGAACCCTACTATTCGATCGCGAGACGCTGCTGAAGCGGGCGGCGGAGGCGGGGATTGCGGTCGTGGCTGTGCCGAGAGGGTAGGGATCAGAGAACAGGCTTCAGGGGTCAGGGAAATACCTTCCTAACGGTCTGGTGACAATCGCGGTTGGTGTCCGAGGCTATACTGGCGGGCAGCGCGGCGTCCCCGCATCTTCGCGCTGCGTCTGAGTAAAATAAGCCGGTGAGTCGGCCCGGAGCGACATTCAATCCCGAATGATGATCAGGAGGTTACAGGTGAAAAAAGCGATTCTATTCGTCCTCGCAGCTGCGCTTGTGCTTGCGGCGCCGCGGCTCACAGTGCAAGCGGCCGATGATGTGATGCCTTCGGCCGGGCAGACTGCTCCCACGTTCACATTGCCTTCGCAGGATGGCTCGCCCATTTCACTCGCGAGCTACCACGGCAAGTGGGTCGTTCTCTACTTCTATCCCAAGGACATGACCAGGGGATGTACGATCGAGGCGCACAACTTCCAGCGCGATCTGCCGAAGTTTGAGGCTGAGAATGCGGTGATCCTGGGAGTGAGTGTGGACAAGGTGGACAGCCATAAGGAGTTCTGCACGAAAGAGGGTCTGACCTTCCACCTGCTGGCTGATCCCGAACACAAGGTCGTGGACGAATACGGGTCCCTCGGCAACTACAACGGGATGACCATCGCGAACCGCAACACCTTTTTGATCGATCCCCATGGCAAGATCGTGAAGGTGTGGACCAAGGTCGATCCGAATGTCCACTCCACCGAGGTGCTCGAGGCGATTCAGGGAGCGAAGAAAGGGTAGAAGCGGCTGTCAGCTCTTAGACTTTCAGCTCATAAACGTGGAGCCTGCTTATGCCGTCTAGCGAGGGGCTGTGACAGAGGTTGCACAGAGGTTTCGGGCGGATCTGGATGCGGTGCATCAGGCGCTGGTCTCGGTGCCCGAGGTCCTTGCAGACGTGCCGTGGCGTGAAGGCGGGTGGACACGAAAGCAGATCGTGGGCCACCTGCTGGACTCGGCTTCGAATAACCGGCAGAGGTTTGTCCGGGCAGCCAGTGAGGGCTCCTACAAAGGGCCAAAGTACGCGCAGGATGCCTGGGTGGCGGCGCATGGCTACGCCGACCAACCGTGGCGGCTTCTGCTGGACTGGTGGGAGACGGAACACGAGATCCTGATGGCGATCGTGGACCGCATCCCGGGCGAACGGCTGGCGACGCGGTGCGTGGTGGGCGATGACGCGCCGGTGACGCTTCAGTTCCTGATCGAGGACTATGTGGCGCATCAGAGATGGCATGTAAGACAGGTTCTAGCTGCTAGCTCCTAGCCATCCCACCCTTGCTGCGCAAGGATGGGGCACACATACCTCGTTTTGGGCACGATTGAGTCGTGCCCTGACACGAGGCCGCTGTGCAGACGCAAAAAAGCCCGGCGGGGAGCCGGGCCTTTTTGCTTGCCTTTGAGTCTACCGCCTACTTTTTCTTGGCAGTCTTCTTGGCAGTCTTCTTGGTTGCCTTCTTTGCCGCCTTCTTTACTGCCTTCTTCGCCGCCTTCTTTGCTGCAGTCTTCTTTGCGGCCTTCTTGGCGGGAGCTTTCTTTGCTGCTTTTTTAACGGCCAACTTTTTACCTCTGGTTGTGGTTTTGGTGGCGCGCTTTGCCGCGGACTTCTTTGCGGCCTTTCCGCCCTTTGCGCCAGCGGTTTTCTTTGCGGCCTTCTTTGCGGCCTTCTTGGCGGGAGCCTTCTTTGCTGCTTTCTTGGCTGGCGCCGGAGTCTTTGCTGCTGCTTTCTTGGCCGGAGCCGGAGTCTTTGCTACTGCTTTCTTGGCCGGAGCTTTCTTTGCTGCCTTCCTGGGGGCTGGTGCAGGTCCGGGAACTTCGACAACAATCACACCCTCTTCGACAACAACATCTTCGTCGTCATCCGAGGAGGTGAGCACGTTTGAGGTTTCGATTTCTTCGTCCTCGTCGTCCAGTTCATCGTGTTCATCGTGATCGGCGCTCAATTCAGCCGGCTCCAGGTCGGAGTTACCGTCATCCATCGCGTACATCTTGATCACTTCGTCCATTCCGATTGCCTCCAGCGGATTACCGCTGCCCACGTAACGTTCTGCATCTCTGCAGGTGCGGAACAATCATCTCCGCATGCGGAGTCATTCTAACAACACATCAGGATTAAAAGCTATCAAAACACGTGAAGAGCAGCATGATGCTCGCTAGTTTTCCGGGTGCGACTTCGATTTTGTATGCGAGGAGTGCTTCGAAGCATGCGTGCTGTGCGAGGACTTTGTCGAGGAAGACTTGCTGCTCTGGCCCGAACGGCTGCTCCCCGAGCGACTGCTCCTCGACGCATGGGAGGTGGATCCAGAGGAACCGTGCGCCGGTGGGTCCCCATGCGAGGGCGCTTCGGAGGCGGCGATTTCGCGGGCGCCTTTCACGTGCCGCCTCCGGGCGGCGGTGGCGCGGACCACAGTGGGTTCGGCCACATGCAGGCGGTGCCCGGCCGGGATCTTGATTCCGCTGGCCGGCAGCTTGTTCCAGCGCCGAATCTGCGTAAGCGATATGCCGAAGCGGTCAGCGACCGAGACCAGCGTGTCGCCGCGGCGCGTGGTGTAGTAGAGGGTGTGGGACGAGGGGGCAGCGGTCGGCGGTACAGGCACAACGAGCGCTTCAACGCCATCAAGTTTCGCCGTCTCGCTCAGATCGTTGGCGCTGGCCAGCTCTCCAAGGCTTACGCGGTACGCGCGGGCAACCGTGGCCATGGTGTCGTCCGGGTTCACCTTGTGATAGCGCCAGGAATTGCGCCTGCTCTCGGGGATGGCCGCGACCTTCTCCTGGAAGAGTGCAGCGGTGCCGGCAGGCAGGTGAAGGTCGAATTCGGTCTCAGGCGGCGTGACCAGGCGCAGAAGGCTCGGATTGAGGGCAACAAGCTCGTCAACCGGCGCACCGACGATGTCCGAGACCAGGCGAAGGTCGGCGGAGTAGTGAATGGTTACAGTATCGGTAAGGACCGGCGGGTCAAGCGTGATCTCATCGAAGCCGTACTGCGTGGGGTGGTTGGCGATGATGATGGCCGCCAGGATTTCGGGCACGTAATTCTTGGTTTCACCCGGCAGGTTGTTGCGCCGGTATAGCTCCCAGAAGTCGGCATAGCCGGTCTTCTCGACCGCGCGCTGGATATTTCCGGTCCCCCAGTCATAGCCCGCCATGGAGAGATACCAGTCGCCGAGCTGGTTATAGATGTATTTCATGTAACGGGCATAGGCGCGGGTTGATTTTTCCGGGTCGAAGCGCTCATCGACATAGCTGTTGCGAGCGAGGCCATAGTTGCCATATGGCATGAACTGCCACATGCCGCCCGCCCGGGAGCGGGCATTGACGGCGCGAGGCTGAAAGCCGGACTCGGCGACGGCCAGATAGATCAGGTCGTGCGGAACCCCTTCCTCGCTCATGATGCGCTCGATCATGGACCGGTAGCGCCCGGCGCGCTGGAAGGCGTGGAGCAGCGTATTGTGGCCTTTTGTCGTGTTGGCGAAGAAGTTGATGTATGCAGCCACATAATCATTGACCACAAGCGGAAGGTCGGACTTGGTGGTCGCCAAATCTGCGTTTGCCTTGGCAACAATGTTGGGATCGACCACGAAGGTTACGTCGCTGGCGGCTTCGGCAGGCGTTGCTTCAGTCCTCGGTGCGAAGCCATTGCCCTGGCGGAGCGCTTCCATCTCGAGCCCATTGATCTGATCGACTACACGGTCGAATTCGTCCTGAAGCTGCGGGGTCGACTTGATATCGATTCCGCTGGTGAGCATCAGGTCGACGGCATGGTCGAAGTCTGACTTTGCTGAGACGAGGTCTCCCTTTTTGTAGTCGGCCTGGCCGTCGGCGTAGGCTTTTTCCACCTGCTCGATGAGCGAACGTACCTTCTCGTTCTGCACAGTCGTCTGCGGAGGAGATGCCGGTGCAGGGGCGGGTTGCTGTGCGGCCGGGGCTACGGCTGGTGCAAGCGCATGAGCCGCCGGGGTCGCGGCTGATTTTGCGGATTTTTGAGGGTCGCATCCCGTAAGCGAAACGGCCAGCACAAGGGCCGACGCGGCGCAACAGAAACGGCCGAAACGATTGAGAATCATGCGCAACGGTTGATGCTGTGACAACACTAGAACCGGTTTCATCAACCACTGGCGCCGCTTCGCAAAGTTCCTGAGATCCGCTTTGGTCGCAGAGCTCACAGTCGACGGATTGAGCATGGATGTATCGATGAAACCGGTTATACCCCAAAAGCAGAAGGTACTACCCCGATGATAAGCTAAGCGATGGAGACATCACATACTTTAGTACCGCCGTTGCAGTGATTACCTACCTCTGATGGACGTAAAATTCCTGCGAAATTTCGCGATTATTGCCCATATCGACCATGGAAAGTCGACGTTGAGCGATCGCCTGCTTGAATTGACGGGCTCGGTGGCCCTGCGTGAGATGCAGGCGCAAATCCTTGACGCCATGGACCTGGAGCGGGAACGCGGAATCACGATCAAAGCGCATGCCGTACGCATGATGTACAAGGCGCGCAACGGCGAGGCGTATCAGCTAAACCTGATCGACACACCGGGACACGTGGACTTCAGCTACGAGGTTTCCCGGTCTCTGGCCTCCTGCGAGGGTGCGTTGCTGGTGGTGGATGCCAGCCAGGGCGTTGAGGCGCAGACGCTGGCGAATGCGTATCTGGCGATCAACCACGGGCTGGAGATCATTCCTGTCATCAACAAGATCGACCTGCCTTCGGCCGATATCGTGCGGACCCAGGAGGCGATCGAGATGGCCGTCGGTCTGGATGCAACCGATGCGATTCCGGTGAGCGCGAAGACCGGGCAGGGCGTGGAGGACGTGCTGGAGGCGATTGTGCATCGGCTGCCACCGCCGAAGGGCGACCCCGATGCGCCGCTGCAGGCATTGATCTTCGACTCGTGGTTCGACGCCTATCGAGGCGTGATCGTGCTGGTGCGCGTGATGCAGGGGACGATGCGCAAAGGACAGCATATCCGGCTGATGTCGAATGGGAAGTCGTTCGAGATCGAGTCGATGGGCGTGCTGGTTCCAAAGCCGATGGAGATAGCAGAACTCTCAGCCGGCGAGGTGGGATTCTTTGCGGCCACCATCAAGAATGTGAGCGACACCCGTATCGGCGACACGGTAACGGAGGACGACCGGCCTGCGCCTGCTGCGCTGCCCGGATTCGAAGACATCAAGCCGATGGTCTTTGCCGGGCTTTACACGGTGGATTCGCACGAACACACATTGCTGCGCGACGCACTCGAGAAGCTGCGACTGAACGATTCGTCGTTCTTCTTCGAGCCAGAGAGCTCGGTTGCACTCGGCTTCGGGTTCCGCTGCGGATTTCTTGGCCTGCTGCATATGGAGATCATCCAGGAGCGGCTGGAGCGCGAGTATGAATTGGACCTGATCACGACGGCTCCAGGCGTGCGCTATCACGTAAAGATGACGGACGGGTCAACGCTTGAGGTGGACAATCCTTCGCGATGGCCCGATCCGACAAATATCGATTCGATCCGCGAGCCAGTGATCCTGGCGAAGATCCTGACGAACGAAGAATACGTGGGTGGAATCTTCAAGCTGGTCGAGGAGAAGCGCGGCAAGCAGATCAACTTCGAATACGTGACGTCGACGCGGGTGCTTCTGACGTACGAGTTGCCGCTGAATGAAATCGTCCTGGATTTCTACGACCGGCTAAAGTCGATTTCGCGCGGCTACGCATCGCTCGACTATTCGCTGTCCGGCGAGTGGGAGTCCCCGATGGTGAAGCTGGACGTCCTGGTTTCGGGCGAACCGGTCGATGCGCTCTCGATCATCGTGCACAGGGACTTTGCCTACGAGCGCGGCAAGGCGCTGGTTGCAAAGATGCGGGAGCTGATCCCGCGGCAGCAGTTCGAAGTAGCGATCCAGGCCGCCATCGGATCGAAAATTGTTGCACGCGAAACAGTGAGTGCGCTACGCAAGAATGTACTTGCCAAGTGCTATGGCGGCGATATCACCCGCAAGCGCAAGCTGTTGGAAAAGCAGAAAGAAGGCAAGAAGCGCATGAAGCGGATCGGGAAGGTGGATATCCCTCAGGAAGCATTCCTGGCCGTGTTACGCGTAGGTGAAGACCAGCAAAAATAACTTGCAAACCATGCTTGGATGCACGAAGTCGTTTGCAGGTTTTTCACCTGAAATTGTGGAAAGCTTGCGATAGAGGCTGTGGCGGGTCCGGACAGGGATTTCACGTTAGCATGGCTGTGCCAGCCGATGCTTCTACTAGAAAAATAAGGAGCTTCTTACGTGTATCAAAGCCGGCGCCAATTGGCAAGTGGTGAAAATGCCTCAATTCTGAGGATCGGGTAGTTCGCGATCCACAGTTTTTTCCACAGGCAGTATGGGTGGAGAGAGGGCGGCTTGTCACCGAGTCTCGGTTCCGGGAATGAGATTTCAGCGCAAAGAAGAAAGGCCCCGATTTCGGGGCCTTTCTTCTTGAATCAGCCTGGGGCTCAGTGGACACCCGGGGCATTGGGTGTGTTGGGCTTGGGAGCCGACGGCGTAACACCCGGTGTACCCGAAGCCGGCTGCGCGGCCGGTGGCGGCACTCCGGACTTCTGGTTGTAGGCGGCAATAATCGCCTTTGTGATGTCCGTCGAGTCGCTGGCATAAAGAACCGGATTCTGTTGCTGCGCGGCATCGAGTATAAGGGTGTAGCCGTGCTGCTTGGCATAGTCGCTCAGCACGTCATAGACCTTGGAAGCGAGGGAGTTGTAGAGTTCCTGCATCTCGTTCTGCATATCGTTTTGCGCGTCTTCTGCGCTGCGATCGAGTTGCTTCTTCTTATCGTCGATGGTTCTGGCCCGCGTGGAGCGCTCCTCCTCGCTCAACTTGTCACCCTGGGTCTGAAGCTGCTTTGTCAGGCCGTCGATCTCATCGTTCATGGCCTTGAGCTGTGCCTGCTTGGGCGCGTACTTGCGCTGGAGATCGGAGAAGCTGCGCTGGCCTTCGTTGGTCTGGGCGACAGCCACCTGAAAGAAAATGACCGCAATTTTGGTCGGGCCGGCAGTGGTTGTGGCGACTGGCGCAGCGGCGGCAGCAGGCGCGGACGGCGTTTGGGCGGCGGCAGTCAGGGCCAGACCTGAGGCCAGCGTTAGAACTAGTGCAACAGAGCGCTTCATTTTGACTTGAAAACTCCTTCAGAATTCCCGGTCCTTCGCACACGGGCAAGCCGCAGCCTTCAGGCTGCTTCTAACAATAAGCCTCACGACAAACTTTCTCGAGGGGCTCCCACATTTTGACGGAAGCAAAGACGAGAAAAGAAGCAGACGAAGACACCAGCAGGAACTAGTTGGATTATAGGGGCAGGGGGTAAGGGGGTCAAACGACAGGGAATAGAGAAAAAGGGATGTGGGACTAGGGATTAGGGCCAGGGATGGCTTTGAAATGCACAAAGGCCCCGCTGAAGCGGGGCCTCTGTTGTCTGAAGGGCACCGATGGCTTAGTGGACAGCGGGGGCCTTGGGAGCTGTGGTCGGCCTCGGAACTGTGCTCCTTGGAGCGGCGGTTCCCGTGGCTCCAGTCGCGCCCGGCGCGGCGGTACGTTCCGGTGCGGGAATGCCCGACTTCACGTTATACGCCTCAATGACCGCCTTGGTGATGTCAACAGAAGGGTTGGCATAAATGACGACCGGAAGCTGCTGATTGCCGCCGTCTAGCACCACGCTGTAGCCGTGCTCCTTGGCGTAGGAATCGACGGTTTCCTCCACCTTGGCTGCTACCGTTGCGAAGGTCTGCTGCATGTCCTGTTGATAGTCGCTCTGCGCATCTTCTCCGGTCCGCTTCAGTTCCTTCTGCTTGTCGTCGAGCTGCTTTGCCTTGGTGGCGCGCTCTCCATCGCTGAGGGTGGCGGATTTGGTCTGGAGATCCTTCTGAAGCGAGGCGATCTCATCGTTGAGCGACTTGATTTGCTGGCGCTTGGGATCATACTTCTTCTGCAGGTCCGCGAACCGGCGCTGGAAGTCGTTGGTCTGGGCGACCGCCTCCTGGAAAACGATGACGGCGATCTTGGGATTTCCGGCGGGTGTGTCCGGCGTAGCTGGTGCGGCGGCGGCCACAGTGGGCGATTGCGCAGCGGCATTGAGCGCGAGGCACGAGGCCAGCGCGGCTATTGTGGCGATGTTGCGATTCATGTAGATCCTACTCCTTGAAATTCCTGGAAGGCTCTCGATTACGAGCCTGTTGCCTCCTGAGAAACCTCGATCCTTCTCTTCAACCCCGGCAGCGAACTCTTTCTTGCCGTGGACCCTGGTCTCTTCCCTTTTTTGTTGGGACTCCGCATAAGTGAGGCAGAGACAAAAGCCGAGGACGGAGACGTCCAGCAGGAACTAGCAAGGATTATATGGATGCAGTGAGGGGAGGGTCAAACGACAGCGGGAGTAGGAGTAGGGAGTGACGAACATTGGGTTGCATGTTACTCCCTATTTACTACTCCCTACTCTCTAGAACGTGGTGGAGACGCTGAGGCGGAACGTCTTGCGCGGCTCGCGGAAGACATTTTGCGCGCCGAAAGCCTGGATCGCCTGTTGCCAGGTATAGTCGCCCGCACCGCCCGGGGGGAACAGGTCGCGGGTAATCAGCTGGGCCGAGCAGCTCTGAACCTTGGCGCCGAGGACCACGTCGTTACAGTAGGGTCGCTCATAGAGCCGGAGCGGGTTGTACGCGTAATAGAGCCGGAAAGGTGCATTGATGACCGGCATAATGATCGAGAATTCCGCACCCACCGACATACGCGGGACGACGTTGGTGCCGAGGATCGGACGAATGTCGCGCTGGAATCCGACGAGCGAACCGGGTATGCCGCCCTGGCAGGAACCGTTGTTATAGACCGGGCAGCCATAAAGCGGTGCTGTGAGGGAGGCGAAGCCCTCCGGACTCTGCTTGAGCTGGCCGCGGTTTGTGACGACATTCATGCCGAAGTCGTCGAAGAAAGCGAACATCGCCGAACCGATGATCGGAATGCGATATTCGGCATTGGTTGTGAGGCTGGTGTCGCCGCCGATTGAAGCAATGCCGTAGGTCGGGATCGGAACCTGGATGCACTGACCGAGCTGCGGATTGTTAGGATCGCGCGGAACGCATTGGCCGTCTGGATTGGTGAGCAGCACAGTCTGGCGGGTGGGCACGTATCCGTAAGGAGTTGCGCCGCGAATATCGAAGCCGCGCAGTTCGCTTTCACCACCGGAGTAGAAGCGGTTCTGAGGAGGCGCCACATCGCCGCCGAAGCCCTGCACGTAACCAAGCTGCGCGCGAAGAGCAAGCACGTTACGCCCGTTGGGGCTCGGTGTCAGGTAGTGCATCGAACGGTAGCTCTTGTAGGCCACGAACGGTTGGAAGTACCGCACATTGCCCCAGATGCCGGCCAACTGGAACGCTGCCGTGACCTCTTTGCCGGTACGTGGACGGAGGGGGTTGTTGACCGAGTTATAGCTGTAAGTCAACGAAATCTGGCTTGTCACGATACCGGACAGGGCGTTCGATCCCTGGATGCCCGAACGGAAGCTGATGGTCTGGAAGAACGTCTGCGATGCAGCACTGAATGCCGTGATCGACGCGCGCGAGAGCGAATATGTAAAGCCCACGCGCTGGAAGGTGTGACGGCGCAACGGATAGCCCAGCGAGAAGTTCAATCCATCGGC
>Ga0126381_100007403_pt1 | contig 12218 bp, 16 predicted proteins | sample PanSoiMetPlot_28_FD_96465 | JGI IMG/M metagenome (GOLD analysis project Ga0126381, IMG submission 96465) | Tropical forest soil microbial communities from Panama - MetaG Plot_28 | ecosystem: Environmental > Terrestrial > Soil > Tropical forest > Bulk soil | place: Panama | collected 2016-02-17
CGGCCGTGGCACACGTCGCGGATGTAGTCGGGGTCGCACCCGTGGAATCTCTGCCAGGCACACGCGGTAGACACCTGGACCGGCACCGCCCCATTGTCCACCGGATCAGTGGGAAATACTCGAGCGGGCTCGTCCACGGCGGACGGGGCCGCTAGTCCAACCTCCTGCCCCGTTGATCCGTTCTCGGCCTCGGGCATGACCGCCCCCGTGTCGTCCACGGTGAACCTCACGTCCGGGGCCTGAGCGCCGGTCTCGGCGCGCGATCCCTCCGCCCCGCCTTCCCCGTCCGCCGCGTCGTCCAGGCCGTCAGGCCAGGACACCTCCACCGGGCCGCACGCCTGCGCGGCGCGCCCCCGGTCGCCCTTCACCAGGACAAGCACGTCCTGGTGCGTGCGGGCCATGTTGCGCGTCCCGGTGAACATCCGCGCCGCCGTGATCGGGATGGACCCGACCGGCGTCACGAGCACCGCCCCGTTGGCATAGTCAAACCCCGCCGCCCGTGCCGCCGCGATCACCGCGCCCCGCAGGTCACGCAAAGGCCCGCCCTTCCGCGACCGCGAGTCCCCGGTGACGACCACCGCGAACCTGTCCGGCCGCAGGGCGTCATAGCAGCGGGCCAGGATCACCGCCAGGGCCGCGTCGAAGTCATCCGCCGACATGGCCGACAGTTCGCCCGGCGCGTCCGAGTACACCTCCAGGTCGTAGTACGGCGGGCACGTCAGGAGGAAGTCGGCCGAGTGGTGGTCAAGGTCCCACTGGTCCGCCCGCGCCGAGTCGCCGGTGACCCACGTCGGCGGCGGCCGGTCCATCGCCTGCCCCCCGGTGGTGCGCGCCCCCGCCACCCACAGCAGGTCACCGGGCTCCAGGAAGGGCAGGCACTTGGCCTCATACAGCGGGTCCAGGGGCAGGCCGTCCAGGTCCGTCCGCTCCGCCTCGTCGTCGTAGCCAAGCCCGGACCGGACCAGCGTGCAGTGATCACGCCACCCGGGCGGCGCCCACTTGTCCAAGCGGTCCTCGGGATTAGCGCCGACGACGACGCCCAGGACGTCGATGCGCAGGCCGAAGGACCCCCGGTCGTGCAGGCCCCAGAGGACCCCGGCGAGGGTCATGCCGGACCCGACCGGGACCACGACGCGGCGCACCGGGGCCTCCGCCAGGTTGGCCACCTGGGCCTTGGTCTCGTCTATCGTCTCGTCGCCCTCCAGGCCGAAGGGGATCAGGGTCCAGCCGAAGCGGTGGGCGGCGTCGTCGCGTGCCCTGGCCGCCAGGACCGTCACGCGGCCCGCCTGGTGCTCGATCACCTCCGCGCCCATGTCCCGGCACGCCTGCACCTCCGGTGACGCCTCCCCGGCCGCCGCGACGTGGACCCGGCACGGCACGGCCATGTCGGCCGCGACCGCCGCTACTACGGTGATCTGCACCGACCGCCGCGACCCGCAGGTGACTAGGCCCTCCGGGTCGCGCCCGGCCATCGCCATCACGGCGCGGGCCTTGCCGCCGCACGCGCGCCGCAGCGGCACGAACAGGTCATCACGCTTCACCCAGTACGGGCCGCGTGCCTGGACGGGCGTCAGGACGGCAGGGGCGACCACGGCGCCCGCCTGGGCCGGGACCTGGCCGATGATGCCCCGCTCCTCCAGGTCGTCGGCCTGGCGCCTGTTCTCGGCCACCTGGGCGCCCGACAGGTCGCACCCGTAGTAGGGGCGGCCCAGGACCGACGCGACCAGGCCGCGCACCGACCCGCCCGCAAAGGGGTCGATCACCTGGCCGCCGGGCGGGCAGAACCACCTGTAGGCCAGTTCGCAGAGCACCGGGTCGAAGACCGACTTGCCCGACCCGATGCCGTCTGTGACCGGCGTGTACCAGTCGGCCTCAAACTCCTCGTTCGACAGGGGGCGCCCGGCGGCCTCCTCGGCGGCCTTCTTGAGCGGGTAGTAGTTCGGGTCCGCGCGTGACGGCACGCCCGTCCCCCACCCGGTCGGGCCTAGCGCACGCTCGGCGTACTCATCCCGCAGGCCGGTGTAGTTCATCGCCACCTGGGGGGCCTCGGCGCGGTCGGCCGCCCGCTGGTCCGCGTAGGCCTTCTCAAACCCGGCGCGGCGGGGGAAGGCCCCGGCGGTGCGGTCGGTCATGTCATTGGCCAGGCGGCCCAGTTCGGACCTGATGCCCAGTCCGATCCACGCCCGCTTCCGCGCCGCCCACCATCCCTGGCGGGCGTCCAGGACGTCGAAGGGCACGGCGCCGAAGCGGTCAGCCAGCGACGGGTTGGGCGAGTCGGCGGGGTGGCCGCCGTCGCGGAGCAGGGCGAGCAGGCCCGCCTTGGTGTACCCGGTGCCGCGCAGCGACGACAGGGGGCGGAGCAGGGCGAGCAGCTTCTCCTTGTTGACGTGGCCCAGGCGGGTTGACTCGTTGTCAACCGACATGATCCGCCGGGTATCGTCGTCGGACACGTCCAGCCAGAAGCCGGGGACGGTCTCCGCGCCGAGAGCTACGGCCTCCCTGAATCGGTGATTGCCAGCTATGATCCGCCCACTGGACTTCTGCACCAGGACCGCCCCGTAGAAGCCCAGTTCGGTCATGGACTCCTCCAGGACCGACATCATCCCCTCGTTGGGATTGTCGGGGTGTTCCCTGATCGCGGTCACGGGTATGTGCTCGTCGTACTCCTGGGCCGCGCGGCGGAACGAGCCAGCCAGGTCGTCGACGGCGGTCACGACGCGACGGCCTCCGGGGCCGGGGTGTCGCCGGGCGACAGGAACTTGCCCGACTCATTGCGCGCCCGGTCCCACCCGTAGCCGTGGGCGGCCCTGTCCGCGCGGATGGCCAGCCAGGGCGTGATCGTCGTCTCTAGCCACTGGTTAGACCAGATCGTGTGCGTGCCGCCGTGGCGGCGGGGTATGCGCCGCTTCACCCGCCGGTCGGGCATGGGGATGTCGTAGGGCCGCACGGTCCCGGCGTCCAGGCGGCGCCTGGTCTCCGACACGTAGTAGCCGATGGACTCCGGGCGGATCGTCTCGCCGCCGTCGTCGCCGTAGAGCGCGAATTTCTGGCACCTGGCGGCCACGTCCTCGGGCCACAGCCACACGCGGCCCTGATCGTCGGTCTCGGGCATGTCTGCTGTTCCTCCCAATCGGGCCGGGGCCGCCGCGCCGGGGTGGGTGGGCGGCGGCCCCGGGTCTGGTCGGCTACCGGGCGGCAGCCTTCTCCATCACGGCGAACGCCTGGTCCTCCAGGCGCGCCGCCAGTTCCGGCGAGTCCACGGTCTGGGCGTAGGCCGTCATCGCGGACCCCAGGGCGCCCGCCGTGGCACCCTGCCCGCCCTCGATCATCAGGCCCAGGATGTCGTCGGCGGCCTCCTGGGTGAACTTGGCGGCGGTCACGATCTCCCGCACCGCCGTATCGGCCTTGCGGATCGGGTGACCCGCCAGGGCCTCCACCCGCGCCACCTCGTCGTTGAGGTAGTCCTGGGTCAGCCACGCGCGCACCGCGTCGCGGGTCTGGCCCGCGATCAACTCCAGTTCGGCGTCCAGGGTGTCGGCGGACCAGTCCACCACGCCCTCGGCCATCTCCGAGCCCAGGTGGATGCGCCGCGATGCGTCCTTGGTGATCGTCTGCCCGTTGCGGCACACCACCACCCGCACCTGCGGGGCCAGGTAGGCCGCGCCGTTGCCCACGTCCGAGTTGGACGCGATCAGGCCCAGGCCGACCACGGTCCCCACGTCCAGGCCCCGGTGCGCCGCCCAGTCGTTGGCGTTGCCCCACAGGTCCGACGCGGGCTCGATCCGCTGCGGACCCCCGGCCCGCTGGCGTCCCTCGGGGCCGAAGGGCGACTTGTAGCCCTGTAGCCAGTTCGGGGACGCCGCCCAAATCTCCGGGCAGGCGAAGCGGACGTACATCCGCCGGTCGGACAGGTCGCAGTAGGTCGGGCGCACGGTCACGCCGGACTGCTGCATCCCCGACACGATGGCGGTCAGGAAGTCCAGGCTGTCGTTGATGCGGTAGTTCTTCGACAGGAAGGCGCGGGCCACGCCCTCCTCCCCGTCGTCGCCCTTGAGCAGGCGGACCAGGTGCTTGTCGCCGTTCGGCGGGTACTGGTACACCGGGTCGCCGCCGCCCTCGGGCACGATCAGGTCCCCGCCGCCGTGCAGCAGGGCGTTGACCGTCGAGTCGTAGATGTCCGGCCGGTGCTCCCGCGTGTGCTTGAGCCACGCCACCGGGACGCCCAGGCGCGCGGCCAGGCCCTCATCGAACACCGCCGTAGGCCGGTAGGTGCCGGTCGCCTGGGTGACGCCCTGCCGTCCGGCCACGGCCTCGCCGGGTGCCACGGTGAGCATCCCGTTGAAGGCCGCCAGGGCGGGGGCGGTGGTCACCAGGTCCAGGCGGCGTGCCCGCTGGTCCTTGAGGATGGTGGTGATTTCGGCCAGGCCCGCGTTGCGGGCCTCGGTCTGGATAGCGGTCACTGTGCCGCTCCTCTCATGTCACGGGTGACCCCCTCTGGGTCGCCCATGTCCATCACTGTACCAGGGGCCGCCGACAGTCTGCAATCCGCCGCCCACACCCGCAGGACGATCCCCGGCGTGGCCAGGACATCCGGCTCCCCGTACAGGGCATCGCCCGCGTAGAACTTCCCCAGCCGCCGGTACAGGACCACCCGCGCGTCATCCCGCCAGCCGCCGCCCGCCGTCACCGCGTCCTCCACCGCCCGCGTCATCTTCACCAGGTCCGGCCGCTGGCCCGGGTAGTGCCGCACCGGCACCAGGACCCCGCCGGCCCGCCGCCGCGCCGGGAGATTCCCCGGCCGCCGCACCGTGAACGTGAGCGACGCCTCCAGCGGGAAGTCGAACGGCTCCCGCCCCGACATCTGGGCACAGACCGCCATCACCACGTCATGCCGCCAGTCCCGGCCCCGCGCCCGCGCCTCCGGGCGCCGCCCGTCCACCATGGCGACGTGCAGCCGCCCGTCCCGGCCCTGCCGGGGATACGCCGTCTTGTTGCCCGCCGTCTGGGGCTCGCCGTAGACGACCACCGACAGCAGGGGCGCGGTCACTGGTCCTCCTCCGGGCCGTCGTATCCAGCCGCCCACGGCCACCCCCCGGCAAACAGGCCGCCACGGTACAGGTACCGGGGCCAGTCGCGGCCCTGGATACGCGGGCGCCGGAAGGTGCCGAAGCGCAGCGACCCCGCCGGGTCCTTCTTGGTCGCGGGCTCGATGGTGAATCCGAACTCGGGCCAGTTGAGCCACCGCGACGACCCGGCCGGACGGTACGCAACCACCTTGCCCTGCTGTATCGGCGGGTGCGTCTCCACCGCCAGGGCGAAGCCGTAGCGCACCCGGTACCTGTCCCAGAAGCGGGTCATGGCCGCGTGGTGCGTCCTGTCCGCGTCGTCCTCGATCATCTTGTAGGTAGGGCCGCCGACGATCAGGCGCGGCCGGACCTTCCGAATCTCCGACGCCAGGCGGAAGGCGGCGGCCGGGTCGCCCGCTATGTCCAGGCCCTCAGGCTCCGACCAGACGTGCAGTCGGCCGGGGTCCCACCCAGGCTCGCACGCCGCCAGGCCGATCATGCGCTCTAGGGCGTCCTGTGACTCGTCCCGGGGATTCTCAAAGTCCAGGATCAGGACACGCGCCGGGGGTATCCGCACCTGGCGGAACGGGTGCAGGCCCGCCGCCGCCCTCACCCCGATCTGCTGGAGCAGCGTGGTCTTGCCCTCGCCGGGCCGGGCCACCAGGACTAGCCGGTCCTGCTCGTGCAGTATCCGGGGGATCACCGGCTCCCGGTGCTCGCGGTGCGTCGTCACGAACGACTGGACCGTCACCGCGCCCGATAGCGGGTCTGCGGCGTCGGCCGCGCACGCCACCACCCGGTCCAGTTCATCCGTCACCCGGCCGACCAGGCGCACCGGGTCCTCCGGGTCCGACCCGTGCAGGATTTGAAGCGCCGTCGTGAATACCTCCTGGGCGCGGCGCAGGATCGCTAGCCGCTGCACGATCAGGGCGGACCCCAGGGCCGCCGGGACCGGCTCGGCCAGGGCGTCGGTCAGCATGACCAGGTAGGCCGCGCCCTCATGGTGGCCGCCCAGGGCGCCCAGGTCCCCATCCTCCGCCAGGCGGGCGCGGACGGTGATCCCGTCCACATGCAGGCCCGCCGCGCGCATGACGATCATCGTCTGGTAGAGCACCTGATGGGCGGGCATGTAGAAATGCTCGGGCAGCAGGACATCACCCACGGCGTCGATGGCCTCTGGCCAGGTGAGCATCGCGGACAGGATGCGCCGCTCCGCGCCCGTGTCATTCGGGGGCTCGGCCAGGTCGAATCCGGCCCAGGAGTCGTGGCCGGTGTCGGTCACTGTCCGACCTCCCGCCGCGCCGGGGCGTCAAGGGGCTCTACGTGGATGCGGCCCTGCGGCCAGACCATGCCGATAGGCGCCGCGTCGTTGTACGCGCCCAGGTGCTCCCACTGGCGCCACCACTCCTCCCGCCAGGCCTCCCCCCGGCCGCAGATGTCGGCCGGGGTGACCAGGTGCGGCGACTCGCGGTAGTGATCCAGCAGGGCCTCCCGCGCGTCCCCGAACCGGATATCTGACAGGACTTCGGCCCACATCGCCGCCTGGGCGTCGGACGGGTCGCCGCCGTGCATCGCGGCCACCATCGCCAGAAGCTCCATCGCCCCGGCCTGGTCGATCAGTTGCATGTCTCGGTCGGTCACTGCCTGCTTCCTCTCAATGTCTGCGCCCGTTCTAGGGCCGCCATCACCTGCTGGTCACGCCTGCCCGGGGCCGCCGGGCCTGGCCTGGTCGCCTCGTCCTCGTCCTCCCACCGGCCCTGGTTGAGCCACGTCGTCGGGTGCGCGGTGTACTGGGGCTCCCGGCCCGGCTTGTCCCGGTACGCCTGGGCGGCAGCGGTCATCACCTCGGGCCGGACACCCTGGCGGACCAGGGTCACCCACTTCCGCCTTGCCGCCGACTTTCCGACCTTGCGGGGGTAGGCGTGCCAGAAGGCATCGAAGGGATCGGGGGCGGCGGGGTCGCGGTCGCCGTAGGTGACCAAGTCTTTTGACTTTAGGTTTCTGTTCTTAGTGGTAGTGGTCTTTGCATATGCGTCCGTATCTGCGTCCGTATCTGCGTCCGCATATGCGTCCGCATGTTTGCCCTGGTCGGGGGGGTGCCACCGGGTCTGGGCGGCGGCCCTGGCCTGGTCCGACTTGGCCCAGTAGTGGCTTAGCTGGGCGCGCTCCAGGAAGTTGTGATATCGCCACCCCTGCGGGTGGGGCTCCCATAGGCCGTGCTCGTGGCCCGCCCTGGCATCGACCAGCAGCTTCGCCATGTGCTCGTCTGCGCCCGCCAGGCGCAGCATGCGCCGGGTGACGACGCCCGCCTGATCGGGGTGCGCCGGGTCGGCCTGGGCGCGCACCATCGGCAGGAGGAACGCCCAGAGGCCCAGGGCCGCAAGGCCGGACTCCTCGTCGTCCAGCAGTGCGAGCACCTTCGGGTGCGTGGGGAAGCCGTCGTCTATCGGCGCGTATGCCATCACCGGCTCCATGACCGGAACCTGGTGTCGCGGCGCGTGGTGCTTGTGCTTGCTGGCTGGTCCGCTATCATCGGTGTTGCCTTTCATCGTCCTGGCCGTTCATCGTTTTGGCCTCCTTGATCGGGTGCCCTTGGGATCGTCTGGGCCTGGTGGTAGGGCTACTGCTGAACCTCTCAAGTCATCAGTAGGCTAGGGCCGGTCCTCCGGGGCCGGCCCTAGCCGTCTCCTGGCCCAGAGGGACAGGCCCCCACCTTACGCCCCCCTGCGGTCCGGGGGCGAGGGTAGCAAGTCCTTACCTTTTCGGTACCCTGGCCATCTGCCGCCCCGCCCTGGTACAGTCGAGGGCGAGAGGTGAGGCAGAAATGGATCAGGAATCGCGCCCAGATCGCCGTAGACGGCCAGGGGCACACCAGGACACCCGACAGGGGCTAAAAACCCGTCAGCGTCCGTCTCCCGTGGTAAAAAGTACCCGGGTCCCTGGGGAAACGTATAATCGCAAGACCGAGGCCGAGGAACAGTACCGGGCCGCGACGCGGACGGTGGAGGCTATGGCGGCGCGTGGCGCCGACGAGGACCCCGGGCGGCAGCTTCGATACCTGCTCCGCCACGAGGCCCGCACGGCCGACCTGATCCACGGACTGATCGTCGCCCTGCACGCCGCTGGCTACTCCTGGCAGGACATAGCCGACGAGACGGGCCTCACCCGCGATCAGGTGCGCTACCGGGCCAGGCCGCGATGACTGCCTGGCCCGTCTGGTCGGTCTTCTGCGACTGGCGCGATGGCGACGCCGTGGGCGACAGGTGCCCGGAGTGGAGCGCGGAGGAGGAGACCGCCGCGAAGGCACGCGCCTACGCCCGCCGCTCAGGGTGGGCGGTGCGCGCGGTCGCGGACGGGCGCCGTGGCGACTTCTGCCCGAAGCACCGGCCGACGCCGGGCAGGCCCCGCCATGACTGACCACGGCCCCCTGCCCGCCCACGAGGACGACTGGTACGCCCTGCCCGTGCTCGCGACGCCGGACTGCCCGCCCTGCCCGCCGTGGCCGCACGGCTGCGGCGAGGGCTACCGGATCATCAAGGAGCAGGGGCCGCGCCCAGGCGACATGGGCGAGGCCCAGCGACGGCACAGGGAGGGATGCCCCCAGGCCCGCCGGGAGTGGGCCGCCGCATGGAACTAGCCCGGGGACTGTCAGACCCCCCGGGCACACTGATCATGAGAGGAAGCAGCAGTGATGATGGGACCCGACGCCCTGGCCCTGGCGAGTGAATGGGCACACGCGGCGGCAGAGGCCGCAATCCTGGCCGAGGCCGCCGAGCGCGGCAGTATCCGGCAGCGGCGCCTGATCACCCGGGCGGCCACCTACGCGGACGTATCCCGCGCCTGGGCCGAGGTGGCCCAGGTGGCCGCCGAGACCGCGCGGTTCCTGCCCCTGGGCCACGACGAGGCCGAGCAGTGGCTTACCGTGATGGGACCGCCGTCGTGATCCGCCGCCTCTATGCCACCTGGGCCGTGATCCGCTTCCACTGGGACCACCGGCACTGCGGCGTCCGCGAGGTCAGGGTGACCGGCGGCCTGGCCGGGTACTGGTGCGACAGTCACGAGACGGGGATCGCGTCATGTCCCTTCTGATGACGCCTACCCAGGTGGCGTGCGACCGGGCCGCGTGGCGCGAGCGCCGCCGCCGTGCCGCCGATGGCGAGTGGTGCGTGTCGGCGTCTGAGGTCGCGGTGATCCTGGGCCTGGCGCCGCCCGCGTGGGGCGGCCCCTACGCCCTGCACCACAAGAAGCTACGCGGCCAGGAGACCACGCCCACGGACGAGATGCGCCGGGGCACCGCGCTAGAGCCGCTGGTCCTGGACGAGTTCGGCCGGTCACAGCCGGGCCTGGTCCTGCTGCCCGGCGGCCTGTACTGCCACCCTGACCATCCGTGGGCGGTGGCCACCCTGGACGCCCAGGCCGTCGAGGAGGACACGGCGGCGGCGCACGGCATCCCCGGCGACGCCTGGGACCTGTGGGCCGACGCCGAGCTACTGGACGCCGTGGCCACCGTGCCGGGTGACTCGCTGATCGTGGTCGAGGCCAAGACGACCGTGCCCAATGAGGACTACGGCGGCGCCTGGGTGTCCAGGCTGCCCGGGTACGTGCGGACCCAGGTGATATGGCAGATGTGGGTTACCGGCGCCCGCCGCGCCCTGGTGCCGGTCAAGCAGGTGGCGTCATGGTCGCCCATCGAGACGATGGAGGTCGTCTGGGACGACGCGGCCGACCTGGACCTGGAGTTCATCCTGCCCCAGGTGGCCGACTTCCGCCGGGGCCTGGCCGAGGGCCGCCCGCCGCCGGTCGATAAGACCCCGGCGACGACCGACACCCTGCACGCGATCTATCCGGGCCTGGAGGAGCGGTCAGTGCGGATACCGCTGCGCCTGGCCCGCCGCTACCGCAATGCGGCCCGCGCGGTCGCCAGGGCGAGGGACCGCGCCCGCCTGGCACAGAACGAAATGCTTGAGCGGGCCGGGTCGGCGCGGGTCATCACCGCCCGCGACCCGGTGGAGGGGCGGCGCCGCGATGGCTACCTGGTGCGCGTGGCCACCAGGTCCGTGTCGCCCCGGTCGGCCTACACCGTCGATGCGGTGGACGAGGTGCATCGGCTCAACCAGTGCGGGTGGGCGAAGAACGGGCGGCGGCCATGAACGAGCTAGACGCCTGCCAGATCAAGCGGACCTTCGCCACCGAGGCCGAGGCCCGCGCGGCCCTGTCGGACTGGCGCGCCCGCTTCAAGGTCGAGGGCAACCCGCGCCCCTACTTCCACCGGAAGGGGTGCAAGCGGTGGCACATCGGCCGGGGGCGCCGTGACCGCAACCCGGGCGGCAGGCGGAACAGGGGGCGGCGGCGGTGATCAGGATTCGATTCGACTGGCGCGACCAGTGGGTAGGCCACTACCGCGACCCGGACACCGCGACCAGCTACGTGTGCCTGCTGCCGTGCCTGGTCGTCATCATGCGGCGGCGGGGACGATGAGCCACAGCAAGGGCCTGTTTCAGGGGACGTGCAAGGGGTCCTTCCGCAACTACGGCCGGAAGAAGCAGGGCGAGCAACGCCAGGTGTGCCACGTCTGCGGGCGCGCCCGGGTGGTCAAGGTCCGCCAGTGCTTCATGTGGTGCTCGTGGAAGAACCGGGGCCGCCCCAAGGAGGGCAAGCAGGCCCAGATATGCCGCCGCTGCGGCATGACCCGGACCATCGAGGTAGAGCGGCACTGCCGGACGTGCCAGTGGCACCAGTGCAAGCAGGCCGAGGGCGTCCACTGTAAGCGGTGCGGACGCGAGGCGGACTGGTGATGGCCAGGTGGGAGATACGGCGGCGCCCGTGCAGGCACCCGGCGCGGTGGCGCCCCTATCAGCGGTGCCTAGCGTGCGGCCACCGGACGCGCGGCGCCACCGACGACGGCAGGCCCGAGCAGACCCGGGACCTGCCCGCCTGGTGGTGGCCGTTTGAGTTGTCACACCGGCTAGAAGCGTGGATGCTCGGCCGTCACAGGGACGTGGCGGAACGCCTGGGCATCCTGCACGACGAATGACTGAGAGGATCAGACCATGCCAGACATGACAGAGCAGGAACGACGCGACGCCGAACTGGCCGACCTGGACAAGGGCGGCGGCAGGCAGGCGCCCAGGAAGGCGCGGGGCAAGCAGTCCGGGGACACGGTGCGCGGCGCCGTGGCCAAGAAGGACGCCGCCGCCCAGAAGGCCGAGGAGCAGGAGAAGCAGGATCAGGCGACGTGGGATCGCAACGCCTACCGGATCATCGAGGGATGGGCCGGGCAGATCGACCAGGCCCTTGCCCCCCAGGTGCCCCGCGCGGGCTTCATGCGGATGTGCGCGATAGCCCTGGTCAACTCGCCCCAGGCGGCGAAGCTGGCCAAATGCACCAAGCCGTCCCTATACAACGCGATCATGCAGTGCGCCCACTACGGCCTGCTGCCCGGCACCAGCCAGGCGGCGGTGATCCCCTACGGCGACACCGCGACCTTCGTCCCCCAGTACCAGGGGTTCATCCAACTGGCCTTCAACACGGGCCAGGTCGCGGCAGTCACGGCGAAGCTGATCTACCGGCGTGACGAGTGGGGCATCGAGTACGGCCCGACCGGCCGGGGCTTCTTCCACCGGCCCCGCATGTTTGACGACGAAGGCGCCGACGTGATCCAGGGCCGTCTAGGCGCCGACTTCAAGGTGCCCGAGGGTGCGCCCGGCGCGGACAACCCGCCGATCCTGGCCTACTGCTACGCCACCTTCAAGGACGGCACCCATACCGAGGTCGAGCTATGCAGCCTCCAGAAGGCCGTCGAGACCCGCGACCGCTACTCCAAGGGCTACAAGTGGGCCGAGGAGTCGCACTACGGCAAGCCCCCGGCCAAGGATTCCTTCTGGCACACCAACCCGGAGGACGCCTGGCTCAAGACCGTCGTCCGCCGGGGCATGAAGTACATACCCCAGTCGGCGGCCCTGGTCGAGCTACTTTTGGCGGATCAGGCGGCGGACTCGACCATCCCGCAGGCGCAGCCGTGGACGCCGCCGCCTGCCCTGGGTCCGGTGCCCGCGTTTGAGCCGGGCGGCCCGGGTGCGGCGTGGGAGGGTGATGTGCGGCACGGCGACGGGTCGGTGATCCAGGGCAAGGCCGAGGAGGCCACGGCGGCCA
>Ga0126381_100007405_pt1 | contig 12217 bp, 5 predicted proteins | sample PanSoiMetPlot_28_FD_96465 | JGI IMG/M metagenome (GOLD analysis project Ga0126381, IMG submission 96465) | Tropical forest soil microbial communities from Panama - MetaG Plot_28 | ecosystem: Environmental > Terrestrial > Soil > Tropical forest > Bulk soil | place: Panama | collected 2016-02-17
AGCAGCTTACGGCAGTTTGAAACCTCCCCCTACAGGGCGGTTCCGAGGGGCCCACCCTCATCTCTCGCACAGCATGACGCTATTCGCGTCTTCTTGACACAACAACTCTCAATGTATCAACCACATCAAAATTTGCGAGAATCAGCGGTCTCAACGCACTGGTTACGGTCGATCCCGGCCGGAACAGGATGTCGCCGTAAAGCCCGGTCCTTCAGGGTAAGCTACCGCCAGCGGTGGGAGGCCGAGCAACCACTCGGGTAGTAGCTGCCAAATTCTTCGTCAAGACGGGCAGTCCTACCTATACCTTCTCACTGTTTCGGCGCATGACTTGGACGTCGTCCACACGAGAGAGAGTGCGCCCGAGCGTCACTGCGCGGGTCGTGCGGCAGTCTCGTGATTGGCCAACTTCAATTCGTTATCGATGAGCTTCTCGAATTCAGCAATCGGCTGCGCGCCGCTAAGCGGAACTCCGTTGACGAAGAAACCAGGTGTGGAGGCGATTCCGGCCTTTCTCCCGTCGTCCTGGTCGAGCGAGACCTGCGTTGCGAACTCACCGGACGCAAGGCAAGAGGCGAACCCGCTTTCATCCAGAGCGAGAGTCTGAGCAACCGCTTTGAGGCCCCGTTCGTCCAGGTTCGCTTGATCGGCAAACAACGCGTCATGGAACTCCCAGAATTTGCCCTGCTTCCCGGCGCAGCGGGCGGCCTCGGATGCCTTCTGCGCATACGGATGAATCGATGAAAGCGGGAAATCGCGGAACGCCAGGTTCACCTTGCCGGGATATTTCTTGAGCAACTCCTTCATCGTCGCCTCAGCTTGCTGGCAGTAGGGGCACTGATAATCGGCAAACTCGACGATCGTCACGGGCGCATTCGCATCGCCCCGCAACCGTTCGAACGCGAATCCAACCTTCACCCTGATTGGTTGCAGCAGCATGGTGACATCCGCCTTGCCGCGCAGGTAATTCGCGTACTCCTCCCGCAACTGCTTCGTTTCCAACGTCTTCAGGTTCCCCTCAAGCTGGGTTTTGACTTCCTGAAAAGGTTTGTTGATCTGAGATTTCAAGCCGCTGTAATAGGCAAAAACTTCGGCTTCGCTCGGCATGGGTATTCTGGCATCGATTTCCTTCACGTAGAATTGTTCGACTGTCAGTCCTTGTTTGCTGGCTTCCGCTTCGACCACGCGCTGGCGAATCAGATCTTCCAGCACTCGGCTCTTGATCTGATACTCCTGGTTGCGGAGCTGAAGGATTTGCGGCCCCGCCATGTTTTCCAGATCGCGCGCAAGTATCGGCTGCCCCACTACGATCGCCACGGTTCCATCCGCTCCCGACTCGGCGTCACCGTCGCGAGCGATCGTGCACCGCTCCGCAACCGGGGATTGCCCCGTGGCCGCGCCTACTGCCAGCGCGACCCACAGGGACAGCCCGGGGAGGAAGGTCCGACTAAAAGACGTCATTGGGATATCCCCGGTCGGTCTAAAGTCAGTCGGTGTCATGAACTTAGAACGCAGCACACTGACCTCCTTTTGAACTGGCTGTGTTCCCACTTCCTGTGATGGAGGAGTTGCCCGAACACTGCAGCTTCCCATTCATTTTGTTGTTGAGGATTTGTTCCGGCCCCGTGTTGTCCATATCGTTCAGGTTGCCCGAAATCGTGTTCCCGTTCACGATAATGGAACCACTATTGGTCTGGATGAGCAGGTCACCGTTGATCTGGTTGCCGGGACAAGACGTCGAATTCTGGCCGATTGCCGCCGGCGCGCCGTTGTTTTGAAACTGGAGATTTCCCACGGTCACGCCACAGATGGTGCTCTGCACGCTGTTAGTTGGCAGTCCCATAACTTGCAAGTTATTACCAATGATTGTAGAGGGCCCGATGTTAAATACGGTCGCGCCCGTCTGCAGTACGAGGTTCCCACCCACGCTGCCACCGGTAATGGTTACCGACCCGCCGTTCGCCGTAAGATTCTTCCCTACAGTGGCCCCGGCCAGAGTTACGTTTCCGCCGTTCGACACCAGGTTCCCGGTAAGCCCGCCGCCAGTGGCGAATATGCAGGTTTGTCCGCTGGATACCTGAACGTCACCCTGGAAGGTTCCACTATACGCCCCATTGCATGTTGTACCAGACGGCGGAGCAACTCCCGTGGGCATTACGGTGAAGTTGCCGTTGACGAAGGTGAACGTATAGTTCGCCGCTGAAAGGGTGCCCTGCGTCACGACGATCGGGTAAGTTCCTGGCAAGCTGACAGGCGTGGCGGCGGTTGTGATGGATGGCGCGCCAGTCAACACCGAGACAGTATCCTGGGATACGAATCCGCTATAGTTTGCCGTTAAGGCCGGATTTGCCAGTCCATACATGCGAGAGACATTGTTGCCTGTAACTGTAATCACAGCTTTGTTAACCGTGATCGTTACATTCGCGGTGGCCTTGGTGTAGTGGACGGTATCGGTCGGAGCGAAAGTAACGGAGAGCGTCTGCGTGCCCGGCGACAGCATGGCGCCAATGGCTGGGGAATAAGTGAACGTGCCGGGAACAGTGGCTGTGGCACTCAATTGGGTCGTGGAGAGCGGGGTACCGTATGTGATGGCGGTCGGAGTCGGCCAAGTGATTTTTGGTGTAGCCTGGTTCACCTGAACCTTGACCTCCGACGTGCCGGTGAAGTACTTCGTTGGATCGGTCGGCGTAAAGGTGGCCGCCAGTAACTGCGAACCCAGCGACAGAATAGTGCCGGCAACCGGCGTGTATGCGAATGTGCCCGGGACGTTCGCCGTCGCGGTCAATGGGGCTGAGCCCACAGCACCTCCATACGGAACCGTTGCGGGTGTATTCCAAGTGATCACCGGGTTCGCCTTGATGTAAAGCGTGAAGTGTTGGACGGCCGTTGTGGAACCGCTGGTGGCGGTGAAATCCCAAGTGTACTTTCCAATCGCAGTGAGGGGAGGAGTCCCGGACACTTTGCCCGTATTGTCGAAGGTCAAGCCGGAGGGTTGAGCACTGAAGTTGGACTCAATGATCGTCGGGGCAGGAAAACCTGTCGCTGTCATAGTAAAGGTATTGAATGCTCCCGCCGTGAAAGTCGCGTTGTTGATGCTGGTGACCGCGGCCGCCTGGTCCACGACGATCGTCAAAGTCTGCTTCGCGGCGTTTCCAACTCCATTAGAGGCGGTGATGGTGATGGGCCAGTTGCCGCTAGCGTTTGCCGTGGGCGTGCCGGCGATCAGACCGGTTGCTGGATTGGCGTCAACACCAGACGGAAGCGCGCCGGTTATGCTGAGGGTTGGCTGCGGATACCCGCTGGTCGTTATGAGGAGAGATCCCGCGACGCCTGATTGGAGAGACAATGTGTTCGAACTGGTAATGGCCGGCGCCTGCCCGACGACGATCGTGATGTCTGAAAACAACTCCCCCGCCATTCCGTTGGTAAATGTCTCGAGAATTACCCGCACAGGGTAAGTCCCGCCGGTGCCGGCCACTGGAGTGCCCGAGATCGTCTGGAACCCGTCGAAGGTCAGTCCGTTAGGAAGGGTTCCCGTGCCGCCCAGTGGCGATGCGACGAGAGCGCCGCCGATGATTCGCACGCTACTCGAAGCCGTGACGATGAATGAGCCCGATTGGCCTACCTGGAAGTTGGCTACGTTCGGACTGGTAATGCTGGGAGGCGGCCCGACCGTCAGCGTGAAACTCTGCGTGGTGCTGGGTGGAATCCCATTGGTGGCCGTGATTGTAATGGTATAGGAGCCTTCAGTGCCCGCGGCGGGAACCCCCGACAACAGGCCAGTTGTGGCGAAGGTCACGCCGCTCGGAAGTGTGCCGGTCTCACTGTAGCTCGCGGCCGGGTCCGCATTTGCCGTCACCTGGAAGACTCCATTGACGCTAACGTTGAACGTCGTGCTGTTTGCGCTTGTGATCTGAGGCGCTACCTTGCCTACCTTCGACCACATGTTGATGTAGGCCTGGGCCGATCCGAACAGCGGCTGTAATTGCGCGTCGGTCAGTCCGATGTTCTTCAGGTCCGCCACCATATCGGGAAGCAAACCGATATGCGCCAATCCATCGGTATTGAAATCGAAGGTCCGCTGCCCGGTGACCTGCTGATTGAACGTGCCGAAGCCTTGCAACGTGAACGGATAGACCAGGCGGTTATTCGCTAGTTCCTGCGCGCTTCTCTCTGTGGCGGCTCCGCCGCAGGAGCCGCTGCCGAACCGCGGGCCGATGTGACCTGCGATGCCGTTGAAATCGCTCCCCATCGCCACGGGTCCCCCCATGGTATCGATGCCGTACGCATAGGCCTGCGCCCACTCGGTTGTGGAGTACCGGCAATTATTGTTCAGGTTATATTGGCCGCTCGAGCCATTGTAAGGCAGCGTATAACTGCCGCCAAACTGGTTTGACGCGCCGAATGGACAATTGCCACCGGCCACACACCAACCGTTCCCCGTATCTTGTACGTCATCTTTCAGCATCATTGCCGCAATTCCGCCGAGTTTCGCGATGCTCTGGAGCTGAGACATAGTTCGCATGCGCTCATGACGGCCATACCTGCCCCCGGGGAGATAATTCTGGCTGTACAGATCGAAGGCCTGGACGTGAGTGACTGCGATCCCAGCGTAGTTGTTCTGCTGCGCTAGCGTGATGGTGTCATTAAAAGCATTGATTGACATATGATCGACGTCTATGATCATGCCTAGCTGCATGGCCTGCTGGAGCAGGTATTGACCGAGAGTCGTGAGACCGGGAGCGTTGTGGCAACTCGCCCAGGGAGGACTCTGATAATCCGGCTGAGTGGTGCCGCCAAAGCCCAGAAAATAAAGCGCGCCATCGGTGACTGGATCCAGATAGAAACCGTAACCCGGATCGGTGCAGTTGACTGCATCCCACCAGATGCCTTCCGCAGCGATATTTCCGGCATTGATGGGATCCTGCCAGGTTGCCGGACTTCCATAGGCGTTATCGAAGTTGTGAATGGGGAAGATATGGCGCACTCCCATTCCATAGTATTTCTGCAATTGCTGCAGGATATAAGGCTCGGTGCAGGCAGGTCCTTCGCCGTTGAATGCTTGTCCACTTGAGTTCTGTACATGGCAGTTGAAAAGGTTATCTACTTCAATGCCAAGCACGACCGCGAGCTTCCCCTGCTGGATGATGCTGGCAGCTTGCTGAGCGCTGGTGGCAATCTGAAACCAGCCGTTCCCGGCGCCGCCGTACTGAGTATCGAGCCAGGTTTGAAAAGCTTGCGCGGCAGCAAGCTGAGCGTCAATGGCAGGCATCGACATTGTACAGTCGGTTCCGCTGATTCGAGTGCTGCTTTTGCAAAGCGCTTCGTTCGTCACGGCATCCATTACCATGAGCCGCAGGCCACCCAGCCAGGCACGTTCCAGCCATTTGTAGTACACCTGCTGATGAGTGGTGCTGCTCCACTGGGGCCAGCCATTGAAAAGTGGGGCTCCAAGGTTCGAATTTGCGCCATCGTTGGTCCCGCCGCCGGTGGTCGAGTCGATGCCGGTATGGTCGCCATGAAACAGCACCTGACCGCTGCACAGATTACCCAATGGAGTGCTCTGGAGGAAACTGGGACAGGTGCCGCTGACCGACCCCTTGGGATTGCCGTTCTTGTCGACGAGATTGAGGTTGGATCCGTAGTCCTCACCCAACGCCGTGTTGATTCCGTTGACGTCCCAAGCCTCCCCGGCAAGGGTGGCCCCGCCGTGGGCCATGTTGGCGAACATGTGCACGTGCAGGTCGGCATAGCCGCAGAGACCTGTTGGGGGACACTCCGGACCGGTGGGAAGTGGGAGGTCGGGTAACTTCCAGGGCGTTGCGGATTCGGCTGGACTGGGCGTAGTAGCGCCCGTGTCGGGCTCGGCAATAGACTCGATCGTGGTGCAACTGTTAGTTGCGAGCTCGCCCAGCGAAGTAGTGCCGCCACACGTGCAGTCGCCGGCGCAGCCGTGAACGCTGGTTAATCCGTAATTACAGTCAAGGCCTGTGTTGCTGTACTCACGGGTGCCGTTGCAACACGCCCGCTGGCCCTTGCCTCCGCACGACGATGTGGGGGTCACACACGTTCCGCTCGAGTACTCAATCCCTGTGCCGCAGACGCAAGCGCCCCCGCCAAAGGCGCCGCAACCTCCAGGCAACTGCACCAGGCCTGCATTACAAGCCAGGCCGTTGTTGCTGAATTCTCCGTCCCCATTGCAACAGGCGCGCTGCCCGGGGCCTCCGCAAGGTTTCGGAACGTAGCACGTGCCCAGTGAATTGATGGAGGTGATTAACCCTCCCGAACAGCCACAACCGTTGGGATCGTTGCATCCATTGACGTAAACCGCGCCGGCATTGCATGCGCCGCCGTTGTTGCTGTACTCGAAATTGCCGTTGCAGCACGCACGCTGGCCGTCGCCGCCGCAATTGGCGGCGAAGGAAGTCGCCGGCAAGCCCAGGGCAACTGCAAAGAAAACCACAGGCGCCAACCGGCGGCTTGTTCGAGAAATCGAGGATTTGATCGAAGTCATGATTCTACTCCAAAAAAAAACAGTCCGATTATAAAGTGAGCGGAATAATGGAACATTTCGGAGACAGGGAATTGAAGAGGCCCTGGAACGTTACCGAGACTCGTTGCAGGTTGGTCTCGACTGTCAGCCCGCACGTCTGGGAGCTCACATGGGCGTAGTCCGACGGGAAAACGCATTCACTCCATTGAGGGGATCCAACAGGGTTCGGCAAGGCCGAAGCGGGGACCTGCCATGCAAGCCAGTCCCTTGCAGTTACCGCATCCGCTTCGAACTGGTTCAGACCGCCAAACAAGGTAATTGGTTGGCCATCTACGCAGCTGATTCGAATGATCGCGATTGCGGACGCCGCTCCGCAACCGGTGCCACCGGTGGTCTCTGTCGGGGCCTGCCACGATTTGGCGCTGGAACCGCGTGAGATGCCGGCTGAGCTCTCGAACCAGGAAATCGAGGGAATATGCAAGACCGACATCGTCAGGGCGAGCGGCCGATAGAATGCGCGCCGGCGCAGGCCGAGTAACGTCATTGCACAATTTCTGGCGCGTCCGGATTTTTCTTGATGGCCACGACTTACCCAAATGGCACAGAGCCTAGGCAGCCTTTGACCGCTTTTTTGTATCTTCATGATGTCAGTTCCCTTCCGACTGGTTAACGAAGGTTCAGGCACGCGAACGGCAGTCGCGAGTAATGCCGAAGGCCAAAACGTCCGAGAGGACGAAATATAATGGGTGCCGTCTCGGCCTGCCGTTAGTTCAACCTGGCGATTGATCATCCCTCCTGTTAACGAATTCGCTATCCGCTCGCCGAAAGGGTCAACGAGGCTCGTCTGAGTTTGCATTTGCCGCCGATGCGGACTGTCTCCTCGTGAAAGCAATGTAAAGGAAGTAATCAGGTTGAGTGAATAAACGACATTGGGTCTAGCTGACTTCCCGCCGCGGGCGGCCTTCGGCCCAGTCGAAACGATCGCAACGCGCGCGTCAGGTCCGAAATTGCGGCCGCAGCAGGCCGCTCGTGCGTTCGGCCGCGACAATGGAACACTTACTAGAACCCCAGCGCCGACATCGCCGCCGGGGCGCAACTCGACGGTCTGCCGCCGGCGAACGGAATCGGCGGCACGTGTTCTTGTTTCCAACACAACGTTTTGATAGCACGCGCGACTTGGCGAGACGTGGTCCCCCAGTTTTTAGGCGCGTCCGGGCTCGACGTCGCACCACGTCGCCGGGCGCTTTCTTGGTGGTAGCTGTCCACGGGCCGGACGAGAGGAAACGTCATGCCGGTGTCTCTGGCCTCGATCAACGGACGGCTTGAGCCAATCGATCCGAAGGTGCTGTTTCCAGGGTGCCTGTGAGATTTTGCCCTGAGTCCACTTTCGCCGATCAAGCAGCCGCAATAGCCATGGCCGTTTTGTGGCCCCATAAAAAGGGGACCACACCTTCAGATTGAGTCACCCGTCTTGATATTGGGTCAGCGATACAGATCGGGGTAGGGTTTGCGGTTACGAACACCCGTCGAATTCTTCAGGGCCGAAATGCTCTTGGCCTTTGCCGAGCCGAGCGTGGAAGAGGAATCTCTGGCCCGCTTTGACCATGCCGCCACGGAGAACCGGCGTTAGTGATCGTTCCTGCATTCGGGATCTCCTCCCGCCGTCGCTTCCGCGATTTGGCGGATCCCACAGGTTGTGGAGAGAGCCAGGCCCAGACTGACTCGAAGGGGCTAAGCTACTTCGAAGCCCCGTTCTCCAGCATCTTTCGGATCGCGCCAATCTCATCTGGTGCCGGCATCGTTTCGAGCAGGGTCACCACGAGAATCCCGTAACGATGATCAGGCGCCGAGCAGTATTGATCGAGAGCCCGGAGCGCGGCGGTGTGGTCTGCATCGCTCGACGCAGACCAGTGCGCCACGGCGAATGCGTAATCGCGCGCCGCGATGGCCCGCATCACCTGGCTACTCAGTCCTTGCTCGGGACTAAATACCGCCATCTTGAGGCCGGTCTTGCTGGCGGAGAGGGCGTTGTGTCGCTTTTTCTGGGCTTCGAGCGCCTTGGTCAACAGATGGTAGGTAGACCATAGAAGGTCATGATTGACGTGCCAGTCCTCGTTCTGCGACAGCGTTTCGCGCAAATGCCGTTCCGCCGCGTTGAACTGCTTCGCCCCAATCAAGGCCGCGCCCAAGGCAATCCTGTAGACCAGGGCGCGTTCTCTTCCCCTGTTGGTTCTTGCATCGGCGCCAACCGGAAGCCGCAGATTCATGCGGGCGAGAACGACGGCTTCTTCCCCGCGATTCCCGGCGGCCAGCATCAGCGCCAGGTGCGCCCGCACCTGGTTGCCCGCATTCGCGACGATGGCATTGGCGGGATCTTCGGCCAACTGCGCTTCGAACTCCGCGAGTGATTTTCGCAACATTGCCACACCCGAGTCGCGCTTTCCCGAACACCAAACGATTTCGCCCAACGTGCCTTCTGCCTGGGCATGCCGCATCCGGCAACTCGGTGCGCCGCACCCCTCTACTAATTGCACGGCACGTTCAGCAGCTTTTTCCGCTTGGGGCGTGTACCCTTCGTACAGCCACATGGAAACCGCCGCCTCCCGGTAAAGGCGGCACAGATTCTCGAGCCGGTCAGGATCCTGCAGCCAATCTGCTGGAATCCGATTGTCAAAGGCCTCCAGGGCCTTCTTGTGCAGGGTCAGCGTTTCGGACTGGCGGCCGATCCGCGACAAGGTCAGCCCCAGCTCGATGTATGCCGCGGAGAGATACCACGGCGCCTGCACGGCTCGGCGCATTCCGTCGCTCATGCCGGCGATCTCGCTTTCCAGTTGCCGTGCCGCCGCCTCACCACCCTTGTTATCGGCCAGACGGTACTGCAGGTGAAGCCACGTGGAGAGCGCCTCCACCTGTCCGCGCCGAATGGCAACATCCCCGGGCTTCTTTCTGGCCATTCCGTTGTACAACTCCACTGCACGCCGAACGTATTTAGCGGCTCCCTCAGGATCTCCCTCGGAACCTGCGGCGCTGTAAGGCCCTTTGGCCAGTCCGATGGCCAGATTGGCACGGGCCAGCTCCTCCTGCAAAGCGCTGTCGTTGCGCGCGTCACGGCCCAGAGCGTCCAGAGCGCCTTCAGCATCGCGCATCAGTTGGCCCCGCAAAGCTGTCCGATTTGGAATCTGCGCGAGTTGGGCCGGGCGTTCGATGATGATCCTCCGCACCACGTCGCGCAGAGCGGCGTCGGCATCATTCGCGCGTCTCTGCTGCCAGAATGCGAAACCCAGAACGATCGATGATGCGATCAGCAGGAGCAACAAAACGGCTGCCGTCGCGATCCAGTAGCGGAATTTCGCAGCCAGCTTCCGCAGGCGATAGACGGCCGACGGAGGCCCGGCGTCGAGCGCTTCTCCATTCAGATAACGACGCAAATCGCTGGCCAGCGCGTCCGCGGTCTGATAGCGCCGCTCGCGATCCTTCTCGAGCGCCTTGGCCAGAATCCAGTCCAACTCCCGCAATTCGGGCTTTGCCGCCCGCTGGCTTACCGGCGCCGGCGCCTCTTCGCGGATGCGCCGCAGGACTTCCGCATAACCGCACTCGCCGGGCCTCAGCCCGTCGAGCGGCGTCTTTCCGCACACCAGTTGATAGAGCATCGCGCCTAGCGAATACACGTCCGCTCGTGCGTCGATGTCCATCGCGCCCGCTTCAGCCTGCTCCGGGCTCGCATATTCGAATGTCCCGAGCATCACGCCCGCGTGCGTGGCGCCCACCGACCCGTTTTGCGGAACCCCACGGACACTTTCGACTACTTTCGCGATGCCGAAATCGATCACCTTCGGCACCGGCTTGCCGTCATAGATGGTCACCAGCACATTCGACGGTTTGATGTCGCGATGGATGATCCCTTTTTGCTGGGCGTGCTGGATGGCCTGGCACACCTGGATGGTCAGTTCGATCCGCTCCCGCAGCCCCAGCGCATTCTCCTCGCAATAAGCGGCGAGATTCTTTCCCGACACCAGCTCCATCACGAAGTAGGGCAGGCCGAGCGACGTCCGGCCGGCATCGAGCACGCGTGCAATGTTGGGGTGATCCATGATCGCCTGCGCCTGGCGCTCGATCAGGAAGCGGCCGACGAGTTGGCGGGAAGCGAAGCCCGGTCGGATGATCTTCAGCGCCACCTCGCGAACCACCGGCTCCGACTGGCGCGCGCGGAAAACCACGCCCATGCCGCCCTCGCCGAGTTTCTCCTGGATCTCGTAGGGTCCGGTGGCGCCGAAATCTTCCGCGTCTTCGGGAATGCCGTCCTCGAAGACCCGGTCGGCTTGGCTCGCGACATCGAGCAGGCTCTCGGCTTCCCGCCGCATCGACTCATTCGAACAGGCCGAATCGAGATACTCCGCCCGCTCGCTCGCGGACAGGGCCAGCGCTTCCAGGCAGATCCGTTCCAGCTCCGTCAGTCCACCCGCTCTCAACGTTTCATCTCCCGCGCCAGCCAGAGCTTGGCGAAGCTCCATTCGCGCTTCACTGTCTTCACCGAAACGTCCAGCGCGGCTGCGATTTCGGTATGGCTCAGGCCGCCGAAAAACCGCAGCTCGACCACCTGGGCACGGCGTTCATCGAGGGCCGCCAGGCGAGTGAGGGCCTCATCCACGGCCAGAATATCCTCTTCACGTTGGGCCGAAGGGATGTCGCAATCTTCGAGGGCGATCCGCTGCCAGCCTGCGCCACGTTTGGCCCGTCCGTGATGCCGCGCCGAATCGGTGGCCACCTGCCGCATCAGGCGCGCGGCGATGGCGAAAAAGTGCGTGCGATCCTGCCATTCTACCTGACCCGCATCCACCAGCCGGAGATATACTTCGTTGACCATCGCCGTCGGCTGCAGCGAGCTGTCCTCCGGAAGCAACCGCATACGCCGGCGCGCCAACTGCCGCAGCTCCTCATGCACGATATCCACCAGCCGGTCGAATGCGTCGCGGTCCCCCTGCCCCCATAGCTTCAGTAACTCCGTTACGCGGGCCTTGGCGGGGTCCTTTTCCGGGACACTAGGACCCATTGCGCCTCTCGCACAAAAAATCTGCGTTTCCATGTACCTTTCGGAGAGCGAATCGCGAATTCGTGGACAGGAGGGATTTCCGAATGGACCTACCCACAACCGACATGATGCGAGCATTATAGTTCATTGGCTATGGTAAGGCGACCCGGATGGTCCGAAGACTGGACCTGCATGAAGATGCGATATTTCGCTGCTGCGCTCGGCGCTCGCGATAATGGATTTTGAATACACAGAGAGTGCTCGACCCATTCCGGTTTTTGCTGATCGCCGTCTCCGGGCGGATGAACCAACGCCAACTGCTGGTCATTGAATACCTTCGCGAGGAAAATCGGGTGCTTCGAGAACAACTCGGTGGCCGGCGAGTGCGCCTCAATGACCATCAGCGTCGGAGATCGGCGGTAAAGGCCAAAGCACTGGGACGAAAGGCTCTTGCCGAGGTCGCCGGCATTGTCACGCTGGAGACCTTGTTGGCTTGGCACCGGAAGCTGATCGCTCAGAAGTACGACGGAACTGCCCATCGCTCACAGGGACGGCCACGTCCTGCTGACGAGATCGAGGCTCTGGTGGTGCGAATGGCACAAGAGAACAGGGATTGGGGCTATCGACGAATCGAGGGTGCGTTAGCCAATCTTGGACACGAACTTGCCCGCAGTACGATCGCAGCGATTCTGGAACGA
>Ga0126381_100007406_pt1 | contig 12217 bp, 6 predicted proteins | sample PanSoiMetPlot_28_FD_96465 | JGI IMG/M metagenome (GOLD analysis project Ga0126381, IMG submission 96465) | Tropical forest soil microbial communities from Panama - MetaG Plot_28 | ecosystem: Environmental > Terrestrial > Soil > Tropical forest > Bulk soil | place: Panama | collected 2016-02-17
CTCCCGCTGCCGACCCACCATCCGACTGAACATGAGATTTGCGACATCGGCGCATCCGATCAGGAGCACGGTGCCCACCGCGGCCAATAGCAGCACCAGCGGGCGCTCTACGTTACCGGTAAATTCCTCGCGAAAAGGAACCGTTTTGGATACCAACGAAAAATTCGGTATGTGGCTGAGAGCCTGTTTCATTCTTGATGGGTAGTCCTCAACCACCCGCTGCAGTAAACCATGCACTTCGGCGCCTGCTTGTTGAATCGTCACATTTCCTTTTAAACGGGCAGCCATGCTGTAATCAAAGCCGCTCACATTCTGCTGCCGATCCTCGTTGCTCCAGGAAACAGGCACAAACACGTCTGCCGGCTCACCATTAAATCGCGATCCACGAATGGGAAACGAAAACGACTGCGGCATAACGCCGATAACTGTATACGGAATTCGATCGAGAAGTACCGTGCGTCCAGGCGCTTGCTGCGATCTACCGAACAGACTTTGAGCAAATCCATAGCTGAGGACTGCTACTCGCTTCAAGCGTTCATCTTCTTGTTTAGTAAATACCCGGCCACGCTCCGGGGCGATCCCGAGAACCGAAAACAGGGAAGCCGTTACGCGCGCACCGCTCACACGCCTCGGCCGGCCTGCTCCTGAGATTTCGTAGGATTGGTTGCGATACGTCCCTGTCGCGGCGAAGGACCGGTTATTTCCTGCAACGAATAGATAGTCCGGGCAAGAGAAGGGTAGGATCGGGAATCCTAAACCCGGAACGCCCTCGGTAACTGCGACCAAGCGCTCCTGGTCGGGAAAAGGGAGGGGCCGGAACAGTGCCGCATCGACTACGGAGAAGATCGCTGTATTGATACCAATGCAGAAAGCCAAAGCGGCGATAACTGTCGCCGTAAATACCGGCGCTTTACGGAGTGTGCGACCTGCAAATCGCACATCGCTGAGCGTGTCTTCGAACCACCGGACTCCGCGCGCGTCGCGGCACTCCTCCTTGAGCCGTTCCTTCCCGTCTAAGCTGGACAGCGCACGCCTCCGGGCCTCTTCGGGCGTTACTCCCGCAGACATTTCACGCTCAACTTCACGCTCCAGGAAGTCGCGCAACTCGTCTTCGAGATCGCTTTCTAGGCGAGGACGATCGAACAGCGCTTGAAAGCGGAGCCGCCATTTTCTGAACCGCCGCATAGGCTAACTTCCGGCAGGAAGTACGATCGCGGAGATAGCTCCCGACAGGCGCTTCCAATCGGCGGTTTCCGTCTGTAACTGCTTACGGCCCTCTTTGGTCAGAGAGTAAAACTTGACGCGCCTTCGGGTGTCACTTACCAACCATTCAGCAGCAATCCAGCCTTCTTGCTCCAGCTTGTGCAGGGCAGGGTACAAGGAACCGGGACCGACCTGCAGCACATCTTTTGACATCTGTTTCAGGCGTTGAGAAAGTGCCCACCCATGCATTGGTTCCAGCGCGAGAATTCGCAGGATCAGGAGACCCAGCGTCCCTTGCACTAGATCATTCGGCTTCATAAGTTGTTATCGATATCCGATAACAGCTTATTGCATTATCTCCCTTGATGCAAGGGTGCTAAAAGCGGTCTCGGCGCAAGCGTTCCGTTTCTGCCTTATGAGCCGTCGAGAGAACCGCTATCTACTGGAGGTTTTTGCCCCGAATTAATTTGATAAGTTCATCGGCCGTCGGCAGACGCCCCGTGCGTTTCTTAGAGAAGATCTGCTGACCGTCGACGTAAACATCCAGTGCGCCAGGAGCGCCCGCTCGCAACCGGATTGGAGCACTGAACTCCGGCTCGAGCCGGTCCTTGAGGCTCACGGCCTCCGCTTTGATGTCGCTTCAAAAAAAGCAACGCTTGATTTCGATATTCATGTCTAGATCCTGACCCAAAAAGGATTCAGACGGCGATTTCACCTATAAGTATACGTTTTTGAGGGGCACCAATCGCTAAGCAAAGACTGTTGCGAAGCACCTTGGCTGGTTTCGCTGCAAGGGTCAGCTATGGCGTGAACGCGAGCCGGTTTCGCTCGAAATCAAAGCCGACGCGTTTCGCCGCGAGGACCCGGACCCCGAGCACGCCATCGATGCCGTTCGGATAACCAGCAAGTGAAGCGTCTGAAATGAATCCTTCGACACGTCCGAAAGTGGAGTCCCCGGCTTCGACAGCGGGCAGGAGTACCCTATCCAGCCTGGAAGTGCCCGCCAGGTGATTGACCAGTAACTGGCCATTAACAGGCAGCAAAGGGAGCCTATCCTTCATTCGATGCTGAAACAGCACAAGCCGACCGCTGCCAGTATCAACGATCAACCGAAACGGCTGCCCCGAAATCCTGACCTGTACAGTTAGAAACGGCGGGGTCACTTCGAGTTTTACGCCTTGGTCGCGCTCTGAAAGTGGTCCAAATGTCAACTGGCGCTGGTTGTAATCGATGCTAAAACTGCCACGCGACAGTATATCTAGGCCGATGATCGCATCGATGCCGGTCACGAAGGACAGGTCTCCGATCCCGGCCGTCACCGCCTGAAAACGAAGAAGACCAAGGCGGATCTCAGGAAGGACTGCGGCCCCCACTTTGGCCTTCTTTCCGAATGCAATAAATTCCATTTCCTGAGGCTTCAGGGCCAGCCTCTTCGCAACTTTTCGATCCAACACGCTGGGCATGGCGCCAGTGTCGATCAGGAACCTCAGACCTTCGAGCGGGCCAATACCACCACGCACGATGACGAGATGGCGATGAACAAGCTGAAATCTAAGAGGCTCTGCCCCCGCTATCGCGGAGCATCCCAGCAACCCAATGCCGAACACGCCCCCGAATATCCTTCGTGTGAAACGCATGCTGACCTCCGCCGCGTTTATGCGGCGAGGCCAACGTTAGGGCAGTTGGCCGATGAAATCGATGGCTGGACGCGGGCATGGCCATGACATATCAGTGACTTACTAAGTCACTGATTACAAAGGGCCACGGCGACAATTCCAAGCGTCCCGTGCTAGACTATCGACCCAAAGGAATACGTACAATAGCAGCGCCCGGGCGGTCCCATCACATTCGTTTCGGAGCGTTCCAGTTGGATCTGCGTGCGCGCGAGCTTCGCCGCAACGGCGTCCGAGTGCGAGTCCCCGATCAGTCTGTTCAGGTTCTGGCGATGTTGCTGGAACACCCCGGCGAAGTAGTCACCCGCGAGGAGGTCCTCCGGAAACTTTGGCCGAACGGGACGATCGTGGAATTCGACCAGAGTATAAATGCTGTCATCAAGCGGTTGCGGCAGGCGTTGGAAGACTCTGCCGAGGACCCCAGGTATATCGAGACCTTGCCGCGATTGGGCTACCGGTTCATCGGACCTGTGGAGCCGGCGCCGATCGAAGAAGCGGCACTTCCGCCTGAATCCGGCACGGGACCCATCGAACGCCGGGGCGAAATCGTTTCCCACTACCGCATTCTGGAGAAGATCGGCGGCGGCGGAATGGGAGTGGTCTACAAGGCCGAAGACACGCGCCTGGGCCGCACCGTTGCTCTGAAATTCCTGCCTGACGAGTTCGCTGGCGACAAGGCGGCCCTCGACCGCTTTCAACGGGAGGGACGCGCCGCGTCGGCGCTGAACCATCCGAACATCTGTACCCTTTACGACATCGGTCAGACCGATGCGCACCCTTTCCTCGCGATGGAATTTCTGGAGGGTAAGACTCTGCTTCAGGTCATCGCGATGGGGCCGCTGCCCGTCGGAACAATCCTCGATCTCGGCCTTCAGATCGCCGATGCGCTCGATGCGGCGCATAGCAAAGGTATCGTGCATCGGGACATCAAACCCTCCAACATTTTTGTGACAACGCGAGGATCGGCAAAAGTAATGGATTTCGGGCTGGCCAAACTGGCGTCCGGTCGGACGAATGTTCTGCAAGGGAATCCCGGAGCCGAGGAACAGCGCACGATCCCCGGTTCGCCTATGGGAACCGTGGCGTACATGTCACCCGAACAGGCGCGTGGGGAGGTCCTCGACCCACGCACCGACCTGTTTTCTTTCGGTGTGGTGTTGTATGAGATGGCAACGGGCCAGCGGCCGTTTCAAGGCGAGACGACCGTAACAACCTTCGACGCCATCCTGAATAAGGCCCCTGTCTCTGCCGGTCAACTCCGGCCAGACCTGCCAGCCGAATTGGAAATGATCATCGATAAGGCACTCGACAAGGATCGGGAAGTGCGCTGCCAGACGGCATCCGAGTTGTGCGCCGATTTCAGGCGCTTGAAGCGAGATACCACCTCCGGAAAATCCGGAACCGCGGCGGTATCCCAATCGCCTCTGGCAGCGCAAAGAGTCCGCGCATCCCAAGTCGGGAAAGGTGTCCCTAGGGCTGCGAGGCAATCCAAGCACTGGATCATGGCGGGTATTCTTGTATCGGCTCTGATAGCCAGTGTGGGGCTGATCCGGTATGCAACTCGCGCCCCGGAAGCTCCGCAGTTGCTAAGGCAACAGAGGCTCACAGCCAATCCGAGCGACTCGCCCGTTCAGTCAGCCGCTATTTCACCGGACGGCAAGTATCTTGGTTACTCGGACACTCATGGCGTCTATGTACAGCTAATCGGAACTGGTGAAAAAGGAGCCGTGGCAGCGCCTCCTGGTTTTCAGCCTGGACATTACACTTGGGCCTTTGGCGGCTGGTATCCGGACTCGACCCATTTCCTCGCGACACTCCGAATCCCTGGAACCGCACCGAGCCTGTGGTCGATTCCGATCCTTGGAGGAGCACCCAGGAAGGTGGTAGATGCGGGTGAATACGCGGGAATCTCGCCGGATGGGTTGTGGATCGCGTACTTTAAGGAGCCCTATCGCGACTTGTTTCGCGAGATCTGGCTGGTGGGCCCGCAGGGTGAATCCCCTCACAAGATACTCACAGCCGGCAACCAGTGCGGAGCTGGCAACCTCGCGTGGTCCCCGTCGGGGAAGCGAATTGCATACCAATATTTCGACCGGACGTCTCGATTTGTGGAGAGTTGTGACCTCAATGGGGCGGGCAAAACCAGGTTGCTGTCCGATGAGCAGCTAATTCATCTTGCTTGGATCAATCCAGGGCGGCTCATTTACTCGCGAGGAGTTGAGGGAAGCTCTGTGGTTGCCTCGAATCTATGGGAATTAAACATAGACGAGGCAACCGGAGCCCCGCGAAGTAAACCTCGCCGACTGACAGACTGGTCGGGTTTTCTTGTCTATGACATAAGTGCTACCTCCGACGGTAAGCACGTTGCGTTCTTGCGTGGGACTTATTACCAGCCGCTTTTTGCAGCGGACCTGACAGACAACGGAAACCGGTTGCTCAACGCGCACCGTTTCACGCAGGACGAGTACATAAACTTGCCAGCGGGCTGGACTCCGGACTCGCGAGAGGTTTTCTTCACATCTGATCGAGGTGGAACATACGGTATCTACCGGCAAGCGTTTGATGCTAGTGTTCCCCAGAACGTAAACGCTTCCCTCTCACTGGACGTGGGCGTCGCACGCCTCAGCCCGGACGCGTCATGGATCCTGTTTAATGCAGCCCTACATAAATCCGTCCGGTCGGCGCCGTCGCAAATCTACCGGCTTGCAGCGGACGGAGGCTCACCGCAGTTACTCTTCTCAGCCAAGTACATCCACAATCTGAGTTGCAGTGGACGAATGGCGAACAGGTGCGTCTATGGCTCACCCAGTGACGACAACAGGCACTTGATCATTACGGCCTTCGACCCCATCGGCGGTAAGGGTAAGGAACTATTACGAATTTCAATCGAACCGAGCGAAAATTACGGATGGATGCTTTCTCCGGATGGCTCACAAATTGCCGTTGTGAAGGAACATGGCAATCCAAACAGAGTCCAATTCTTCGCCATAAGCGGTGGGGAAACCCGCTCAATCGAAATCAAAGGACCTTTTCTCGCCTGTACAAGTGTTGACTGGTTGCCGGACTCCAAGAGTGTGTTTGTAGGAGTCGAGGGTGGCGATAGTGCCGCCCTGCTCCATATCGATCTAACGGGTAAGCTTCAGGCGATCTGGCAACAGCCCCACGGCGGCGCAGTCGGCGGCACTCCGTCGCCAGACGGGCGGCACATCGTGATTGGTACGACTGGCTTCAGCGGGAATGTCTGGTTGCTCGATAACTCTTCTAATCACTAAGGCGCTGGCCCAGGGCCAACTGAGCGACACGACTGGAAATTGTCGTACACTGGTCGCACTTACCGGGTTCGACTCGTAACGCGAGTCGGAGGGGTGTATGCGAGTCTGGGCGTTTCCTGCCTTAGCCGCCCTCATAGGAGGGCTGTGCGGCAGACTTTGTGCGCAACAGGCGGGAGGAACCTTCACGGGCACCGTCATGGACGGTACTGGTTCCGTTGTTCCATCGGCTGCCGTGACCCTGATTCGGCTCGATTCCGGCAACACACGCGTGACTCGCACAAACTCGGCGGGTTACTTTACGTTTTCATTTGTCCCGGCAAGTGAATACGCGCTCGCCGTTGACGCAACCGGCTTCCAACGGTGGAAGCGCTCCGGGATTATCATCAGTCCGGGCGACAAACGGGATGCCGGATCCATCGTCCTTCAAATCGTAGGACGGCCTCAGTCAGTTACCGTCTCGGCCCAATCCGATCTCATCTCTACAGTGGACTCGGGAGAGAAGGCTTCGGTGATAACGCGCGCCGACCTCGACGAAGCTCCTGTGCTATCGCGTAACGCCGGTGAACTCGTCAGATTGCTCCCGGGAATATCCCCTACAGGATCTGCCGGAGCTGGCGTGGAAAACCACGCCGGTTTCGAGGGAGAAACCATCAGCATCGCCGCCGGTCCGACATCGTCGTACTCCGCGAATGGTACTTCGACTCACTCGATGTTCGTCACCTCCGACGGCGTCGATGTTTCAGACCCGGGCTTTTACCTTGGATCTCCCGTAAATCCGAACATCGACATGGTTCAGGAAGTGAAGGTCCTGCAGTCGAATTTCAGCGCTGAAAACGCGAAAGGCCCCTCGGTGCTGCAATCCATTACGAAGTCGGGCGGAAAAGACTTTCACGCTGAAGCTTACGTAAATGCACGACACTTCGCTTTGAACTCGAATGAGTGGCTGCTCAACAAGACAGGTCAACCAAGGCCGGAGAGTAAATATTTTTTTCCAGGAGCGAATATAGGCGGTCCGGTTCTGATCCCTGGTACAACCTTCAATAGAAACCGGGAGAAGCTGTTCTTTTTTGCTGGCTTCGAGTATTTCAAGGAGACCTTGGACAACGGGGTTCTCCGTTCGATCGTGCCTAGCGCGGCGATGCGTGCCGGCGACTTCAGAGACGTCGCATATCTGCAGGCTCTCGCGAGCCCGGAAGTGAGTGCTCCTCCTGCGGAGGCGTTCGCCCCTGGTGGCCTGATTCCGAAATCAGACATCGACCCGGGCGGGCGTGTGCTCATGAACCTGATCCCAAGCCCCAATGTTGATCCGGGGAGTGCCGGAGCGGGATCAAACTATATCAAGCCAGACCTCGTTGATGAGCACATGGACCAATTCGTCGGGCGTCTCGATTCAAACATCAGTGACTACACGAAGCTGTTCCTGAGGTATAGCCTTCAACGTCAGCTTCAGTCCTTCACTGTCGGGCTTTGGGGTCGTGGCCCGAGCCAAGTCAGGTATCCCACGGATACGGAAGTTCACACGCATTCAGACTCGGTCGCGGCGAGCGTCGTGCAGGTCTTAAGCCCCTCTTTCACCAATGAACTTGTCTTCGGGCTGACAAACATGGACGTGCCGGTAACTTTAGAGGACCCAGCGAAGGTTTCCCGAACCGCGCTTGGATATCCCTACCAGGGCATGTTCAGAAACGGCGAAGATCAGGTTCCGTTCATCCTGAACTTCGGCGGCGCGGCCCAACTTCAAACGCTGCCGTTCGGCCTTGGCTTCTTTAGCCGCACCTGGCAACCAATGGCCGCTGAGAATGTGGCAAAGGTCGCCGGTACACATACGCTCAAGGTCGGTGCCCACTGGGAGTGGTCAGCCAACGCTCAACCAAGTACCGACAACTCGAATGGCATTCTCGCGTACGCCACATGGGGAGGAAATTCAACCGGCAACGCATACGCCGATCTTTTGACCGGGCGAGTGGCCGACTATTACGAATCAAACCGGAATATTGTGCTGGACCTCGCCTACCAGACTTTCGAGGCATACGCGCAGGACAGTTGGAAGGTTCGCCCGAGGCTCACAATCGAATACGGCATCCGGCTCTCGCACCTTGGCGCCTGGTACGACCGTCAGGGTATTGGATACGGCGTATTTGATCCGTCAAAATACAGCGATGATCCGTCCCAATTGGGAAAGTCGCCGGGTCTTGTGTGGCATCAACAAGATCCTTCTGTCCCTCTAAGCGGCATGAGCACTCGGACGCTTTTCTACGAACCGCGCGTAGGCGCTGCTTTTGATATCTCAGGGACGGGTCGCACGGTTCTTCGGGGCGGCTTCGGCGTATATCGCTACCACGACAGTGCCGCCCAATATTCAGAAACCTTGAGCGGTCCGGCAGGGCACAGGATCGCAAATGTGGGGCATGCAACAACGCTTCGAGAGATCGATTCTCTGCAACCGGCGAACGTGAGAAGCGCACTGGACACACTGGATCCGGCCGATGATCACCAACCTGTAACCTATGCCTACAGCTTCACTGTGTCTCAACGTATCGGGAAAAGCACTCTGTGGGAGACCGGCTACGTTGGGAACCAAAGCCGGGATCTGTATAACGCGGGCGTCTATACGGACATCAATCGCGTTCCACTCGGCGCGATGCTATCGGATCCATACGGAAACGCTGACGACTACCGTCCACTTCGTAATTATCAGGGAGTAAGGATCGGCGAACACAACCTGTATGCCAACTACAACTCTCTGCAAACCACGCTCCGGCGGCGGCAAGGCCTATTCACATATTCAGCTGCCTATACATTTTCGAAAACCATGGGCGTTCGCGGTGTCAATGATCTTGGCTACGCTGCAAATCCGTTCAATGTCAGGGATAATTACGGACCGCTCGCATATGATCGCACGCATCTCCTTAGCCTGTTGTACATCGCATCACTTCCGGAATTCCATTCCGGCCGTCTTCTGCCTGCTCTCGCAAATGGGTGGAAAATCGCAGGCATTTCCGAAGTCGGGAGCGGCCTGAACCTTCAGGCGGCCGGTTCTGTGAATTTCAATGTGACGGGCTACTTACCAGACAGCGAAACCCCGATCAGCAATACTGTGATTGCCGGGACGCCGGACGTGATCCTCCAGCCTGTTCTGACATGCAACCCCGGTTCTCACCTTCGCCAAAATCAATTCATTAATGGGAGCTGCTTCGGTGTTCCAGCCCCCGGGTACAACGGCGCGTACCTGTTTCCGTACCTGAAAGGACCGCCGTTCTGGAACAATGACCTATCGATCTCGAGAGCGTTGCAGCTATCCGAGCGGAAACGAGTCGAACTGAGGGTGTCCGCATTCAACTTCCTCAACCATCCGCTTCGGTCATTTCAGAACGGTGATCCGAACCTCTACTTGTCCTTCGATCAGAACGGAAAGTTGGACAATCCGCGATTTGGCTATGCGGACACCAAGTTCGGGCACCGTGCCGTACAATTAACGGTCAAATTTATATTCTGAATACCCGCGGACTCGGGAACTTCGCCGGGTGGGTCCAGCTGCCGCTCCCAGACTGAACGGCCGGAAGAGCCAGCGAACCCATCTCCAACGCTAGTCAGACTCAGCTTTCCCTTCCGTATAGGAAGACACACGGCTCATGACGGCTCTCTCCGCCATCGTTGACCGAGTACATCTTATAGTTTCGGTGGCTGCCCCATAACGAGCCCGCCGCATGTGCGCCGTCCTTGCGCAGGGCGTAGAATTCGATGTCGAGCTTATCCAAAATCGTTTTGTCGTCGTTGTAAAGTTTCGAGACGCGCTTCAAGGCCTCCATCACAGCTTCCGTGGGTGACATTCCGTGGCGCATACTCTCGACGATCGTGTGTCCGCCTGCAACCCGGATATTCAGCTCGCCGACACCGGTGGATCCCCCTCCACCTACTTCCTGATCCACAAATAAGCCCGCACCAATGATCGGTGAATCTCCCACACGTCCTGGAATCTTCCAGGCCAGACCGCTGGTGGTAGTGACCCCTGATATTTCTCCCTTCTCATTCAACGCCATGCAGTTGATGGTTCCATACGTCGGATGGATTGCCATCTCCCAAGCCCACGCCAGTGTGGCATCATCTACGGTCGGGAATCTGCTGCGCAATTGTTTGATGGGAGCGGCGGGCTCACCCGTCAGGTTCTGCTCCATCGGAATCCAGTTGTTGAACGCGTGGGGCACGCGTAGAGATTCCTTCCACACAAGGTAGGCAGTTCGGGACTTCTCGGTCAGCAGGTCCTCGTTTTTATATCCGTATGCCTCCGCGAAACGGAGTGCCCCGTCACCGACGATCATGACGTGCGAAGTGTGGTCCATTACTAGCTTTGCAATCTTAGACGGTGTCTTGATCCCCTGGATCGCCGCCACCGATCCGGCACGTTTGGTTGGCCCATGCATCACGCTGGCATCCAACTCAACGACACCCTCCTCGTTCGGAAGGCCACCATATCCAACGGACGTATCATTGGGATCAAGTTCCACGATATTCACGCCCGCAATGACCGCGTCCAAGGTATCGCCACCGGCCCGCAGCACGTCCATTGCCTTGGCGCATGCCGACATTCCGTTGGCACTCGAAATGACGACCGGCTTCTTGCCGTTGCTACTTTGCGCGGCGCTCGTTTGAGCCGCTGCCGCAGCCAGCGTCGCCGAACCTACCATCCATTGCCGCCGATTCATCATGATCTGAGGTTTACCACAACACCTAGTACCTTTGGTCGTCGTAACAGCGACGTTACAATTGGGAATTCGATGACCGAGCAAGTCTCGCCCGCGTCCGCTCTTCACGGTGTTGTAACGTTACCTGGAGATAAATCTATCTCTCACCGTTACGCCATACTTGCCGGAATCGCGAAGGGCGATTCGAAAATCTATAACTACTCAACTGGCGCGGATTGCCAGTCGACGCTAGCCTGCATGCGAGCTCTAGGCGTGAATCATGAGTTCTCGGACGAGAACGGCCGCCGCTCATTGGTCGTCCACGGGCAGGGTTCGAGCGGTCTTTGCGCACCCTCTTCGATGCTCGATGCCGGCAATTCAGGTTCAACGATTCGCATGCTCTCTGGCATCCTTGCCGCGCAACCGTTCACGACACGGATCAGCGGCGATGAATCCCTGGTAAAGCGGCCAATGCGCCGCATCATGACTCCCCTCACGGATATGGGAGCGCGCATCGAAGCGGCGAACGATCAGTTTCCGCCGCTCACCATTCATGGTTCACATTTGCGCGGCATCGATTACATGCTGCCCGTGGCCAGCGCTCAGGTCAAGAGCTGCACACTTTTGGCCGGGCTTTACGCAGACGGTGAAACTATCGTGAGGGAGCCGATCGCGACGCGCGATCATACAGAAATCGCCTTGCGGGAATTGGGGGCAGACATTACGATTGAGCCCCGAGTGACGCATCTTCGAGGCGGGGCGCAACTCACCGGCACAACCCTGGTCGTACCAGGTGACATTTCCGCGGCGGCATTTTTCCTGGTGGCTGCGCTCATCGTTCCGAACTCCGAGCTGATTATCACCAATGTCGGCCTGAATCCGACTCGTACGTCTTTGCTCGATGTTCTGCGCGGAATGGGCGCAGCCATTAGACTTTTAAGCATCGAGGCAGTGAACGGTGAACTCATCGGGAACTTGGAAGTCAAGACTTCGAGATTGCGCGGCGGCGTGATCGAAGGACCGACTACAGCCTCCGTCATCGACGAGATTCCGGTTCTTGCGGTGCTGGGGGCAGTCAGCGAAAATGGCATCGTTGTTCGCGATGCGGCGGAACTGCGCGTGAAAGAGAGCGACCGTATCGAGACGGTCGCGGCAAATCTGCGCCAAATGGGTATCACTGTCGAGACCGCTCAGGACGGTTTCAGCATTCCCGGCCGCCAGCGTTTTCGCGCCGCGCAAATCGACTCCCACGGGGATCACCGAGTCGCTATGGCTTTTTCAATCGCGGCCCTTGCCGCGGACGGCCCTTCGGACATTCATGACGCAGCCTCAGCTTCGGTTTCTTTCCCCGAGTTCTATAACGTCCTTCACGAGATAGCCCGTTAAG
>Ga0126381_100007407_pt1 | contig 12217 bp, 13 predicted proteins | sample PanSoiMetPlot_28_FD_96465 | JGI IMG/M metagenome (GOLD analysis project Ga0126381, IMG submission 96465) | Tropical forest soil microbial communities from Panama - MetaG Plot_28 | ecosystem: Environmental > Terrestrial > Soil > Tropical forest > Bulk soil | place: Panama | collected 2016-02-17
CGCCACTTCCAGAACGCGGTGGCCTGCTCCGCGCGCGGGCCGAGTCCCTCCATCGCGTCGTCGAGCGACCATCCGAACGGCGTCTGCCCGATGATGTCACGGCTATATCCGGGCATTCCCTTGGTCATGTCGGCCCAGCCGGGAATGACCGCGAGCAGCTGCCCGTTCTCGAGCACGGCCGCGCCGTCGCCCTCCTCGAACCAGACCACGGTGAGGCTATCGGGATCGAGCGGCGCGCGGCCGGCCGGATGCTTGGTATGGGCCACCGGCATGATGGGCGCCCTTCCGGCGTTCAGCCTGCTCAGGTCCGTTGTCGGCGGGGCTGGCTGGTGATTGGCGATCCAGGTGGCGGCGATCGAGTTGGCCTCGTCGTTCAAGTACGCTGCCGTGGTGGTCCCGTCGTACTCGACGAGCATGCGCCGGCTCTCGTAAGGACTGGTGCTCTGCACGAGGATCTGGGGGTCTGTCTGTCCCGACCGCGCGCGCATCTTCGGCATGGGAGGAATCTACTAAGTTAATGAATCAGATATGACTAAACCGCCACGTCACCTCGCCGATCTCGACCCGCCCGCGCGCCGGGCCGCGGCCGCGCAGCTCGGCGAGCCGCCGTTCCGGGGTGACCAGCTGTCCCGGCACTATTTCGCCCGGCTGACCGATGAACCGGACCAGATGACCGACCTGCCCGCGTCGTCCCGGTCCGTGCTGGCGGCCGAGCTGCTGCCCCGGCTGCTGACCCGCGAGCGCGAGCTCAGCTGCGACGATGGCATGACCAGGAAGACGCTGTGGCGGGCGTTCGACGGCGCGCGGCTGGAATCAGTGATCATGCGCTATCCCGACCGCGCCACTGCGTGCGTGTCGTCGCAGGCTGGCTGCGGGATGGGCTGCCCGTTCTGCGCTACCGGGCAGGCGGGCCTGACCCGCAACCTGTCGGCCGGCGAGATCGTCGAGCAGGTCGTCGCGGCGGCCCGGGTGCTGGCCGGCGGCGGTGCGGGCGGCAGCCCGTGCCGCCTATCCAACGTGGTGTTCATGGGGATGGGCGAGCCGCTGGCCAACTACCGCAGCGTTTTGTCCGCCGTCCGCCGCATCACCGACCCGCAACCGAACGGCCTGGGCCTGTCCCAGCGGCACGTCACCGTCTCCACGGTGGGGCTGGTCCCGGCCATCCGCCGGCTGACCTCCGAAGGGCTGGTCGTGACGCTCGCCGTGTCGCTGCACGCACCCGATGACGAGCTGCGCGATGAACTGGTGCCGGTGAACCGCCGCTGGCCGGTGGCGGAGGTCCTCGGCGCCGCCTGGGATTACGCCGCGGCGACCGGGCGGCGGATCTCGATCGAGTACGCGCTGATCCGCGAGATCAACGACCACGCGTGGCGGGCGGACGCGCTGGGCGCGCTGCTGGCCGGCCGGCTCGCGCACGTGAACCTGATCCCGCTCAACCCGACGCCGGGCTCGAAGTGGACCGCCTCGGCGCCGGGGGTGATGGATGAGTTCGTCGACCGGATCCAATCCCACGGCGTGCCGGTCACGGTCCGCGACACCCGGGGGAGCGAGATCGACGGCGCCTGCGGCCAGCTGGCCGCCTCGAGCTAGGGCCTGTCCTGGCGGTTCAGGGGCAGCGGGGACTCCCGGGGCGGTACCGTTGTCGGCCATGACGTGGAGGTCTGCGGTCACTCGCCGCTACCGGCGCGCCCGGTCGGCGCTGGTGCACCGGGCCTGGCGGGCGGTGCAGAAGGCGGGCGTCATAACCGCCGACACACCGGCCGCGCAGAAGTTCGCCTCGTTCGGACCGGGCTCGATGCTCGCCTTCCCGGCCGGGACCGTCTACGGCGAGCGGTGGATCATGGTCGGCGAGGGCACGCTGATCGGCAAGCACGTGACGATGTGCGCGGGCATGGTCCCCGGGCAGGACCTCGGCGTCCCGCCGGTGCTGCGGATCGGCGACCGCTGCGTGATCGGCTGGGGCAGCCACGTCGTCGCCCATCACTCGATCGATATCGGTGATGACGTGTTCACCGGCCCCTACGTTTACATCACCGACCAGAACCACGGCTACGCCGATCCGGAGATCCCGATCGGCCGGCAGCTGCCGCGCAACACGGCGGTTTCCATCGGCTCGGGCACCTGGGTGGGCGCGGGCGCGATCATCCTGCCCGGCGCGTGCATCGGTCGGAACGTGGTCGTCGCCGCCGGCTCGGTGGTGGTCGGGATCGTCCCGGACCGGTGCGTGGTGGCCGGCGTCCCGGCCCGGGTGGTCCGGGAGTACGTGGCCGGCAACGGCTGGTCACCGCCGCTGCGGTACCCCTCAGATGTCTAGTACCAGCCCGTCCCGGGCGGTCTCGAACAGCACCTCGCCTGGCCGGCTGAGCACGTCGGGTCCCATGTGGGTGAGCACGATGCGCGCGCTGTTCAGCAGGTGCCTGCGCGCGGCCAGGTCGGCGTGCCGAAGGTGGAAGGGGACGTCCTTGTCCATCCGGTAGGCCTCGGCGATGAGCAGGTCCGCGCCGTCGGCCACCGACAGCAGGATGTCGGTCCAGGCCGTGTCGCCGGTATAAGCGACGATCCGGCCGCCGAGCCCGAGCCGCAATGCCAGCGCCGGGGCGCCGCTGGGATGGTCGACCTCCCACCCGGTGACTTCGACTCCGGCCACGGTGCGGGGCGCGCCGGGCCGCAGTTCGGCCACGTCCAGCCGGAACCGGCGGGAGACAGCCGACGAGCCGGGGAACAGGCACTCCATGGTTTCGACGAGCCTGCGGGCAATCCCCGGCGGCCCGGCCACGGCCAGCGGCCTGAGCCGGCGGCTGAACTGGCCGTCGAGGATGAGGAACGGCAGCCCGCCGAAGTGATCTCCGTGCAGGTGGGAGACGAACACCGCGGCGATCTCGCCGGGGTCCAAGCCGAGCCTGCGCAGCGCGCTGAGCGAGCTGGCCCCGCAGTCAATCAGCACGGGGTCTGCGCCGTCACCGGCCGACAGGTGGATGCACGCCTGGTAACGGCCGCCGCTGCCGAAGGCGTCGCCGGAGCCTGCGAAGGTGACCGTGACCCCGGCTCCGCCGGACGCGCTCATCGCAGGCCTGGCCGCTAACTCTCGTCGGTCTTCGGTCCGAAGGTCTCGCCGCGCAGTGCCTGCTCCACTACCTCCACAGACCGGGACGCGGCCACCAGCCTGCGGCCCTCCCGTCGGTACGCGGCGAGCACCGCGTCCACCGCGTGCGGCGGGAGCGTCTCCGTCAGCTCGGTTCTCGCCATCCGGTATCCCTCGCGTGCCCCCTGCACGGCCGCGGCCAGGTGGTGCCGGGCGATCGTGGCCAGCGCCACCGGGTGCCTGCGCAGCACCCCGTACAGCCGGTAATCCGGCGGGACCACGTCGAGCAACCAGGTCACCGCGGTCCCCTCGAATCCCTCACTGCCCGGCGGATGCACTCCGGTCGGCCAGGAGGGCGGGAGATGGTCGACGGGCATAACCCCAGGATAATGGGATATCGAATGAATATTCTAGTATGCTCACGCCTTCGGCGCCAGCCGCCTCCGCTATCATTCGGGAGCTATGTCCGGGAACCCTTCCCCCGACTGGTATCCCGATCCCGAGAACCCCGCCATCGTGCGGTGGTGGGACGGGGCCAGGTGGTCGGGCGAGATCCGCCCGGCGGTGGCCGGCGGCGGACCGGGCCAGCTGCCTGCAAGCCCAGCGGCCGGCGGCGGACCGGGCCAGGTGCCTGCAAGCCCAGCGGCCGGTGGCCACGCCGGCCCTGCGCCGTTCGGCGGCATCGAAACTCCGGCCGCCCCGGCTGCCGGGCCCGGCCGCTCGCGCGGCCCGGGCTTCCCCGCCGACGGCAGCGGGGGAGCGGGTTTGCAAGCGGCGTGGCGCGAGCCTGCTCTGGAGTCGTGGGCGGCCGTGTACCGCTCGGCCGATCCCGCCGCGGGCCGGAACACGTTCGCGGCCCGCAGATGGGTGCTCGGCGGAGCGGCGGCGATGGTCATCGCGGGCGTCTCGGCATGGTTCCTCGCAGGAGTGCTGGCCGGCCGGGGCGGGTCTGCCGCGCCGTCGCCCGGCTTCCACGGCGGCCTGGTCACCGACCGGGCCGCGGGGATCGCCTTCGCCCTCCCGGGCGGCGCCGGATGGGCCAAGGTCGCCCGGCCCGGCGACGGCTTCACCGCGATGTACCGCAGTCCGGCCCCCGGCGCCCGGCCCGGCGCGGCGCGGCAGTGGGCGGTCGCCGCGTCCGCGCCGCTGCCCGCCACCATCGGCTACCGCGGGATCACGGATCTGCGGACGGACGGCGTCCGGGCCGCGGCAGTGATGGCGAAGCGCTACTTTCCCGGATATCACGGCAGGCTGCATGCCGACGTCCGCCCTGCGGCCCGGTCCGCGGGCGGGCCGGCGTACGTGGTGAGGTTCCGCATCCCCGGCAGCGGCGGGACCGCGGGCCAGGCGGCCGCGGTCGCGATCGTCGGCCGCGGCCAGGATCAGCGCCCCGGCCTGCTATTCGTGGCCGTCCCTGACGGCACGAGCCCACGGCTCGTCGGGCAGATCACCGCGACGGCGCACATGGTGGCCTAGCCAGGCCCGTGCGGCGTCCTGGTCCCGCGTGGATAGCCTGTCCGGCGTGAACTCACCGTTGGTCACCGCGGATGCCGCGGGTACCTGGCAACTGGGGGATCGGACCGTCAACCGACTCGGGTTCGGTGCGATGCGGCTGACCGGCGATCCGGCCGGAGCTGGCGGTCCCGGCGACCGCGGACAGTCGGTCGCGGTGCTGCGCCGCGCGGTCGAGCTCGGAGTCAACCACATCGACACCGCCGCGTTCTACTTCTCCCCGCTGCGTTCGGCCAACGAGCTGATCAACACGGCACTCGCCCCCTACCCGGACGACCTGGTGCTCGCCACCAAGGTGGGGCCGTGGCGAGATGCATGCGGAGCGTGGCAGGGCATGGCGCGGCCGGACCAGCTTCGCGGCCAGGTTGAGGAGAACCTCCGCCAGCTCGGTCGCGATCATCTTGACCTGGTGAACCTGCGGACTTTGTCGGTGAGCAAACCGGTCGGCGGGCACTTCGCCGCCCTGGCCGCGCTCCGGGACACCGGGCTGGTCCGCTACCTTGGCCTGTCCAACGTGACCGTCGGGCAGATCGACGAGGCACTGGCGATCGCCCCGGTCGCCGCCGTTCAGAACCGGTACAGCATCGACTCGCGGCGTCCGGAGGCCGATGACGTGCTCAGGGCTTGCGCGGAGCGCGGAATCGCATTCGTCCCGTTCTTCGCTATCGCCGGCCGGGGGCGGGAAGGCGGCAAACCGGTCGGCGAACTGGAACCGGTCCTGGCTGCCGCGCGTGCGCACGGCGCGACGCCCGCGCAGGTCCGGCTGGCCTGGACCCTGGCACAGGGAACCCACGTGCTGGCGATTCCCGGAACCAGCAGCCTCGCGCACCTCGCCGAGAACGTAGCCGCCGGCGCGCTGCGCCTCACCGAAGAGGAGCTGGCTCTCCTCGGCTCCCTGGACTGACCCTCCGCAGCCGGGGCACGGGCAGGCAGTCCTGCCCGTTCTTGCTTCGCTCCGTCGCGCCTAGTAGAACGAAACGATGGGAAGACGGGCAGCCGTCGTGCTTTACGTACTCGCGCTGATTGCCGTCGTGGTCGGTGTGGACGTCCTGTTCTTCAGGCACCACCTCTGGGAGCGGCTGATAGTGAACATCGGAATTGTCCTGGTGTTCGCGGCCGTCTATCTGCGGTTCCTGAAGCGTCCATGAGCGCAGCCCGCCATGCGGTTCACCCAGCTCCACCGCGAACCCAGATCAACGCTCACCGGGCTCAGCGTCCGTGACGGCATGGAGGTGTGGGTACTCTCGTGGCCTGATCAGACGCTTCGGTGAGCTTCGATATCTGGTCAGACGTCCAGTGCTCGGACTGGTGCACGGCATTCACGCTGATGCCCAGAGCCGAGAGCGGCGCCGAGAACTCGCCGGCGAAGGCAGCGATCGCGCCATGCGCGGCCTTGAGCTCGCCGATGAGTGCCTGCATCTTCTCCGGGTTGATCCCGACAACGTCCTGGTCTTCGGTGTGCGTCACGTCGCCTCCCGACCGAACGTCAAGCGGCCCCCGCAGTGCTAGCTGAGGCGTCCGGAGCTAGCTGAGGCGTCCGGAAAGGATCATCTGCTCGACCCTGGCCTGAGCCACGGTGCACGTCGACGCAGTGGTCGACAAGGCGCTGGCCACCTCGGCGACCGCGGCACTGATGCTGCTGCTCAGGTCGCCGGAGTACCCGTTCAGCTGGCTGGCCCAGCCGCTGGCGGCGCTGCCGTACCAGACGATGCCCCCGCCCATCTGCTGGCAGGTGTTCTTGAGCGCGTTGGCCATGGTCGGCTCGTCCTTCTGGATGCTCGCGTACAGATCGCTGAGCGCCGCGTGCATGGGACTGGACACCTGAGGCTGCGGGTCGTCCACGAGAAAACCCTCCGATCGTGACCGCGTGAAGCGGCCTCGGCTGCGTGCGTTAACTGGACGATGCCGGACTTACGTTCGGCAGCGGAAGCTGATCACTGTGCTTGGTGAGGCTGCTTGCCGCCGGTCCGGCGTCGAAGCATGAGCTCGTGATCTCGATGAGGCCAGAGATCTTGGGGTCGCCGGGGTTTCGCGGGGGGGCAGTGACCACGGAGATATGGCCGCCTAGCGATCCCCTGGCCATCTCATAGGGAAAGGCCTTCCCGAGTTCTACGCTTTTGCGATTCTTGTTGAATGCCCAGCCCTGGGCCCGGGCGATATTATTAAGTTGCTGCTGATATGCGCCCGCGCTCAGCGACCGGTCAACGGGATAAATGTAATCTATGGAACCGTCATAGAATAGTTCGTTCTTGCTGTTGTTGGTTGTGCAGCGCGTGTAGAAGCCGCCCACGCTGTCGGCGGTGCCCACGCGGGCGGCGTGTACGTGGTGGTACAGATCACGCAGAGCCGAAAGAGCCTGCGTGCGTGCCGTGGCGGCGGAGGCACGCCCGCCTGCCGCGCTGGTGCCCCCGCAACCCGCCGATACCAGGACGCAAGCGGCCGCGGCCAGCGCGAGGGCAGGGCGAGCCCCCGGGCTCATCCGCCGCCGCCGTAACCGTTCGCGTACTGGGACATGAGCTCGCCGAGGCTCGTGTCGCGGAATCGGGCTTCATTGGCGTTGACAATAGCCGGATCCTGCAGCCAGGCATTGTAGGCAGCCAATGCCTGCGGGTTCTCGGCGATCGTCTCGGGATCCTGGATCTTGCCGTCCTTGATGAAGTACCCGCCATACTGCCGCTCGTATGCCGTCGGGTCGCCGTTGTAAGGCCGGCCCATGTACTGGACGGGATCGATACCCGGCGGAGGCTCATTCTGCCCGGGGGCGCCGTTGTACCAGCGGTTGACGGTGTCGGCCCATTGCTGCTGAACGCCGGTCAGGCGGCTGAGTGCCTCGCCGCCGTCCGGGCTCGAGTCCACGCTGTCCGGCCAGACCGCCTTCAGCGTCTGTTCGGTGGCGCTCTGGAAGGCGTCCTTGCCTCCTTCGAGCAGAGCGTCCGCGACTCCCGCCTCCGGGCCGAATACCAGGCTGGTGAGGAACGCGGATCCCCCCGCGGCGGCGATCTCGGAGATGCTGACCGGGCTTTCGCCCGCGGGCGCGCCCGCGCCCTGGTAGTTGCGGGCCATGAAGTCGTTGAGCAGGCCGAGCGAGGAGTCGTTCCAGAACCCCTGGTTCTGCGGTACCTGCTCCAGCCCCGGACCGCGGTCATCGATCGGCTGGCCGCTGGCCCAGGACGAGTAGAAGGTGAGCAGCTGCGCGGAGGTGGTCTTGTCCCGCATGGCCTCCACGAGGAAGTTTCCCCACTGCGACTCAGAGGCGGTGACCTGCAGGCCCGGAATGTCCTTCGCGCCGATCCCCGGGGCCGCCGCGCGGACGGTATAAGCGAGGTCGTCGAAGTAGTTTTCCGCGATCGTGCCGAACACCGCACGCACCGGGCCGGATGTGCGCAGGCTCCCGTCATCGCCGAAGTACTGGACGGTGAGCTTGGCGTTGTTGGCGTACGACGTGGAGTTGGCGGCGTCCGCCGGGGCAATGGTGGCCGACTGGACCATGCGGGCGAACGCCGCGTCGGCGACCGAGATCATGTACATGCTCGACATGACCCCGCTGATGCTGTCGGCGGGCATGTCCTTGTTGTTGAAGTTGTCGCTGTAGAACTTCGCGTCGAAGGCGGGGTTGTTCGACAAGGCGGTCCAGATGCCGTCCAGCGAGACCGGCGGGCCCGCGCCCACTCCGGGCTGCTGCTGCAGGAACGCCTGCCGTATCGCGTACTTGCCGAGCGGGTCGAGCCAGTCAGAGGAGTAGACGCCGTGCTCCAGGAACGGCTGGATCAGCGACAGCTGCGGCAGGGCGGGGCTGGCCCCGAGGTCGTTCGGCAGCTGCAGCTGGCCGAGCCAGTCTGATTTGTACGGCATCTGGTAGCTGGCGGTGGCGAAGGCCTCGCCGACCGTGCTGGCCCAGCCGTGGTACTTATCCCGGTCCCCGCTCTGCTGGTAGCCGGTGACCTGCAGGCCGAGCGCGGTGAGCCCCTGCGGGCCGAGCGCGGTGAAGAACGCGGCCAGGTACGCCGGGTCGTCGGCGTACTGCGACAGTTCGGTCAGGATGAAGTCGTCGTTGCTGTGGTCCTCGATGGCCTGCAGGGCCTTGGCGCCGTCCGCGTTGCCTGCCGCCCGCGCCGCCTGGTTGCTGGGGAAGTCGAGGGCCCCGGCGCCCGCCGAGACGTCCACCAGCCCCGGATTCTGCTCGGCCATGGCCTGCGCGAGCGACTCGCGGCGGTTCAGCATGGGTACCTGGTCCTGCACCCAGGTCAGATCCCGCACCGCCTTGCTCAGGCTGCCGGTGTCGAGCCCAAGCCGCGACAGCTGGCTGATGTAGCCGTTCACCAGGTTCAGCGCGTCCCCGGCGGATGAGTTCATCGTGCTGATCATGCTCTGCAGCAGCTGCGGGTTGATCCCTACCCCGCCACCGTCGCCATCGGGCTCTACTCGAGGCATCGCTGCCCTCCCCTACATCTCATCCGGCTCGCTGCTGGTTCACCCGAGGGACCGTGGCGACAAAGTCATTGCCGACGCTGGTCCTGCGTCCACGTCAGGTCGTCAGCGGCCCGGATCAGGCGGCTGGTGTTCACGCCGAGCCGGGACAGCCGGCCGATGTAGCTGTTGACCAGGTTCAGCCCACCATCTGCAGCGGAGTTCATCTGGCTGGTCATGCCCGGCAGGAACTGGGGGTCGATTCCCACCGGGTCCCCGCCGCCGGCATCTACTCTGGTCATCGTTATCCTGCCCCGGGGTCTGCGCCGACACATAGGCACGTGGATCGAGCGGGATAATACCGTGCCCCGCGTCCCGCCGCCCGGGGGTTGTATCGCTATCTGATCTCATTCACCAAAGTCCCGTGAATGATTCACGGCCGCTGTTAAGATCGCCGCCGAGACCGCCAGCATCGAACACGACGGAGGGACGTCCATGGCAGGCGAACAGCGTTACAACATTGGAGGGATGGGCAGCGGCGCGTCTTCTCTCGCTGCCGATGCCACCAACCTGAACGATGTCTGGACCAAGGTGAACTCCGACATCAACGCGCTGTCGGGGAACTGGGTGGACGCCAGCTTCACGCGCCTTCAGGAGACGGTGCAGCAGGCGACTCCCACCGTGAACAAGGTGATCGAGCTGCTGAACCAGGCCAGCAAGGCCACGTCCAACCAGCAGAACCTGGCGGAGCAGCTCAACTCCACCGTCAGGTAGGACCGCACGACGATCTGCCGTGGGCCCCGGGCACGAAGGCGTGCCGGGGCCCACGTTGCTGCCAGCTCATTCGCAGACGGCGACCTGCACCGGCGCGATCGTGCCCGGCCTGATCAGCAGGCCGCGGCCCAGTGGCCCGGGACCGGCGTTGCGCGCCAGCCGCACGCCGAACAGGTCGCCATCGCCGGGCGAGGCCACGGCGACCAGCAGGCCGCACCGGGACTTCAGTGCCTGGGGGATGAAGCCCGAGTACGCCCGGCCCAGGTCGCCGGTGGCCCCGGCGATGATCACGCCGTGATCGGCGTCGCGGCCGGCGAGCAGGATCTGGTTCAGCAGGTCGTCGATCGGCCCGTTGAACAGCAGCTCCGCGTCGTCCGCAAACAGGACGAAGCGATCCTTACCCTCGATCGCCCCGACCAGCGCCTCGCCGGTGACGTCGCCGCCGAACACGGCCAGCACCCCGTCCTCGCCCTCCAGGCCGCGCAGCGGGGACCGCCGCGGGGTGATCGCGAGGACCTCGGTGCCCTGCCTGAGCAGCCATCGGGCCATGGTCAGCAGGGCGGCGGACTTGCCGGATCGCGGCGGCCCGGCCACCACCAGCCCGGGGCCCTCGTCCTGAACGTCCAGGCCCTGGGGCGCGAGTTCGTCGCCGCCCACGCCGACCAGCGCCCACAGCGGGGACGGCGGGGTGAATTCCGGGTCGAGCGCCGCGGCCTCGGCGAAGCTGATCCTGGCCGGCAGCGTGTCCACCCGCAGCGGCCGCTGGGGCTGCGGCGGCCTGCCGTGCCGGGCCAGCGCCGCGTCGCCGATCCGGCGCAGCGCCGCCACCTGGGCGGGCCCGGACGGGTTCGCGTCCAGCAGCGCGATCTGCGCCTCGTAGGGGTGCGGGGTCCCCTCGAACATGACCCGGCCCGGCGGCTGGTGGGTGGGCAGGCTGCGCTCCCTGAGGCCGGCCAGGTTGGCATCGGACCGGTCGGTCAGCTGCAGCAGCATCCGCTGGCCGAACACCGTGCTCGCCTGCCCGACCAGCGCGGACCGGTCGGTGCTGACAACCGCCCGCAGCCCGACCGCGGCGCCTTCGCGCAGCGTCTGCAGCAGCGTGTCGATCAGCCGCCCGTAGTCGTACTGCTCGAAGGCCGCGAAGTACCCCTCCCACCAGTCCAGCAGCAGCAGCATCCAGGGCAGCCGGTCCTGACCGGCGGCGCTGGCCCGCTGCTCGGCCAGGCCGGCAAACCCTCCGGCCGCCAGCAGCTGCTGGCGTCGGGTGATCTCGCCGCGCAGCTTGCCGAGCAGCCGCTCGACCCGGTCGGTCTGGTCCCGGGTGACCACGGCGCCGCAATGCGGCAGCCCGGCCAGCGGCAGCATGGCCCCGGTGCCGCAGTCGATCGCGTAGATGTGCACGTCGGCGGGCGAGGTGTGCGCGGCCACCGCGCCGGCCATCGTGCGCAGCGCGGTGGACCGGCCGGTCCGGGCCGCGCCCGCGATCACCAGGTGCCCGCCGTGGGAGAGGTCCAGCGCGAGCGGCTCCCGCGACTGCCGGGCGGGCAGGTCGGTGAGCCCGTACGGGATCGGCGGCACCTCGCCGCCGGTGACCGGGGCGGGCGGCAGGTCGTCCAGCGTGACGGTCTCGGGCAGCGGCGGCAGCCACGGGCTGGGCTGCTCGGGCAGGCCGGCCCGGGCGGCGGCGCCGGCGATGGCATCCACCAGGACCGACAGGTCGGTGACCATGCTCTCGTCCTCGGAGGCGGCCGCCCCCGCCTGGGGCAGCGGGCGGCCGAGCCCGGCCCACGGTACCGGGATGACCCGGGCGGTCTCCTCGGCCGAGCCCGCACCGGGGCGCCGGCCCCCGATCCGGGCCGACTGGACCGCCACCGGGGCCGTCGCCCCGGACCGGACGTAGCACCGACCGGGGGTGGACTTGGCGATCAGCGCGGCGTCGCGGGAGTCGATGACGTCGGCGGACTCCTCGGCGTCGGTCACCCGCAGCGCGATGCGCAGGTTCGTGTTGGCCCGGATATCCGCGCTGACCACGCCGGCCGGCCGCTGGGTGGCCAGGAGCAGGTGCACGCCGAGCGAGCGACCGCGCTGCGCGATGCCGACCAGGCCGGTGACGAAGTCCGGCAGCTCGGCGACCAGCGAGGCGAACTCGTCGATGACCAGCACGAGCCGGGGCAGCGGCGGCAGGCCGGGGCTGGTCCGCCGGGTGTCCCAGTAATCCTCGATGTCCTTGGCTCCGGCGCGCAGCAGGTTCTCCTCGCGCCGCTTCAGCTCGGCCGATAGCGATGCCAGCGCCCGTTCGGTCAGATGCCCGTCGAGGTCGCTGACCATGCCGACGGTATGCGGGAGCCTCGCGCAGTCCTTGAACGCGCTGCCGCCCTTGTAGTCGATGAGCACGAACGTCATCGAGTCCGGCCGGTTCACCACCGCGAGCGAGGCGATCAG
>Ga0126381_100007408_pt1 | contig 12216 bp, 9 predicted proteins | sample PanSoiMetPlot_28_FD_96465 | JGI IMG/M metagenome (GOLD analysis project Ga0126381, IMG submission 96465) | Tropical forest soil microbial communities from Panama - MetaG Plot_28 | ecosystem: Environmental > Terrestrial > Soil > Tropical forest > Bulk soil | place: Panama | collected 2016-02-17
CGCGCCGAGGAGGAAGCTATCGGCCCAATCCGCAAAAGTGGCGGCGAAATAGGCGCCGAGCATGTATAGCGATCCGTGCGCCAAGTTCACCAGATCCATGATGCCGAAGATCAGCGTCAGGCCCGCCGCCAGCAGGAACAGCAGCATCCCGAGTTGGATACCGTTGAGGAATTGCTCGAAAAAATAGAGCATGATCTCACAGCCGCGGTTGCGCCACCGATATAAATCTCGCGGGCACGGCGGCTGCACTCATCCAGTACGAGCCGAACGCAAAACCCGCTGAGCCAATCCCGCCCCCGTGCTTGATGATCTCGATCCGCGATGGTGCGATCAAGAGAACCGCAATCGGGGAAGCACTTTCACTTCATCGGACATTTGTCGTGGAACCGATCCTGATCATCCTTAACGATGGTCGTGACGGTGTGAAGCGAATAGCTCCCATCGGCATTCTTCGCCGCGTCCTGGAGATAAAAGTCTTGGATCGGGATGTGATTGTTGCCGAACTTGAAATTGCCGCGAACCGACTTGAAGTCCGCCTTCTCCATTTCTTTGCGCATGCCTTCTTTGTTGCCGAGATCACCTTTGACAGCTGTAACTGCTGAATCGATCAGACCCACAGCGTCATAAGTCTGCGCGCCATAGAAGGACGGGGAAGCATTGTATTTCGCTTTGTAGTCCGCGACATATTTTTGATTGGTTGGATTGGGAAGATCGTTGACCCACTCTTGAGCGCCGGGAACGCCCACGGCAAGATCCTTCAGCCGCGGTAGCGACAAATCGTCGATTGTAAACGCGGTGTACAGCGGAATCTGTCCCTTAAGCCCGGCCTGAGCATATTGGGTGACAAACTGGACGCCGGCTCCGCCTGGGTAAAACGCGAAGATCGTATCCGGTTTGGCAGCGCGCGCCTTTGACAGTTCGGCGGAGAAATCGAGCTGATCGGGCCAGCGCGTAAGCTCCTGCCCGACGATTTGGCCTTTGAACGTCTGTTGCACGCCAGCCAGCATGTCCTTTCCGGCGGCGTAATTCGGCCCGATCAGAAAGGCAGACTTCACACCTTTTTGGTTCATGTAAAGGCCGACCGCAGCCGGCGTCTGATCATTTTGCCAAGACGTCGAAAACGCGTAGGGCGAACACAGCTCGCCGGCAAACGGCGAGGCGCCGGCATTGGTAACAACTGTCATCGTCTTGGAATCGATCAGGGGCTTGAGCGAGGCCAGCAGCACATTCGACCAGATATAGCCAACGACGAAGTCGACGTGATTGGACTCGATTAGCTCTTGGGTTTTCTGTACCCCGATTTCCGGCTTGGTTTGATCATCGGCATAGATGACCTCAACCGGCAGTCCGCCGAGCTTACGGCCGTGATGCTCTAGTCCGAGTTCGAACGAATTCTTCATATCGTTCCCGATCGCGGCGGGCGGACCGGTGAAGGTTGAGATAAATCCGATCTTGACGGTTTTACCTTGCGCGAATGCCGGGCCCGACGCCAGCGCCAACGCGGCTCCCGCGGCAATGCATGCTTTTTTCATTTCAATCCCCCTGCTTTGTTGGGTGACCGCCGCGCGTCAAAGCATATCAAAGTACTCACGGTGCTCCCACTCGCTGACATCGGTCGGTTCTGGGTTATTGGTCGTTTCCTTGCGGTACCGGGCGATCTCGGCTTCCTTCATACGAGCATAATAATCCACAAAGTGTTCGCCAAATCCGGCACGGAAACAAGCGCTCGCGCGTAATGCCGCAAGCGCCTCGTCGAGCGTCTCGGGCAACGCGCGGCCGCCGCTCTTTTGGTACGGGGTCTCTGTCGGTGGGCCTAGCTCGAGATTACGGTCGATACCGTCAAGTCCCGCGTAAATTTGCGAAGCCATATAGAGATACGGATTAGCCAGCGGTTCGCCGCTGCGATTCTCAAGATGCGTTCTCGGATCGCCGTGCTCGCCTATGACCCGGATCATGGCACCGCGGTTATCCTTGGCCCAAACCGCCTGGATCGGAGCCATCGTGTTGACGCCCTGATACCGCTTATAGCCGTTGATCGTCGGCGTTGTGAACACGCTGCCCGCACCGGCATTGGCCAATAATCCGGCTAAAAATTTGCGCCCCAGCGGCGAGAGCACGTTTTTTTCATTCTGCGATGTAAAGGCGTTGGCCTTGGATTTTGACTCGAGCAGCGATTGGTGCAGGTGCCATCCACTCGCCAGAGTATTGGGAAACCGCGGCCGGCACATCAAGCTCACGAGATAGCCCTGGCGCCGCGCCACCTGTTTGAGCGCGCTGCGGAGCAAGACCATTGTGTCGCCGGCGTTGATGCCGGTTTCCGCGGCACAGGTAAATTCATACTGACTGGGGCCGAATTCGACTTCCAGCGATTGCAGCGGCAACCTCAGCGCGACGACAGCGTTGCGTAAGGTGTCAAGGACTGGCGCGACCTGATCGTAACGGCCCTCGGTCAAGTATTGATAGCCATGCGTCGTATGGCTCACCAGCGGCGGTTCGGCCGGCCAGCTCAAGGTTTCAGTGCCAAGGCGCGCGTCTTCGATCTTGAACAGGTGAAATTCAATCTCAATGCCGGCGACATAATCGAAGCCCGCCTTTGCCAGCGTGGCGAGCGCCTCGCAACAAAGCTGCCGGGTTGCGATCGGGACTTTCCTGCCATTGCCAAAATAGCAATCGCACAAAACCCAGCCGGTATTCTCAGCCCACGGCAGCGTTCGGAAGGTCCGCGGATCGGCCACCATGATAAAATTACCGGCTCCGCTCATTTCCGGCACGTCCATCCCGGCACCAGACTCAAAGACCGGGAAAACCGTCCGATGCGCAGTGTCCTTGGCAAGCAAAGTGCTGGTCATTGAGACGCCGTTGCGCAGCGCGTGCGCCGCCTCGCCGGCAACGAGGGTCTTGCCACGCAGGGCGCCGTGCTGATCCGGAAATGAAAAGCGCACCAGCTCAAGTTTCTTGTCGACGATTGCCTTGTCGACGGCTGCAGCGGCGCGGGCTTGGGCTTCGCTCCACAAGCCGTACCGATCGACAAAGCTCAGAGCCAAAGACCGGCGTCTATGCGAAGACATGCTGCTGCCCGATGTGCTCCAGCGGTGCCGCCGATTTAGCGGGTTTAGGGCAAATCGGTCCAGGCCGCGGCGTTGCGTTTGCTGGCATCGGTCCGCTGCCAGTAACCGCGGCAGTCCGCTGTCGGCCCGATGCCATCGATCGCCGCTGGTCCGGTCATCGCGCTGGCCGAAGTCGCATCGAAAATGATCGGCAGGGAGCCGCCCTTCTCTACGGCATCAATCGCGGTCCGCAACAGCCGCCGATACGCCGTGATCGCTTTGTCCGATTGACCGAGATGTTCCTGAGTTCGATCGGCGATCGAGCCCATGGATTCACAAGCCCACTGATCGTGGACGTTAATATCGGCGCCCATTCCCGTATAGGTCTCGTGCTCCTGCTCATGCGGATCGAAGCCGTAATTGTTGCTCTTGTTCTTACGCGGGACATAGTCCGGCAATTCGTAGAGCTGCAGGCGCTGTCGCCGCATCTCATCCTTGTCGACCGGTGATCCGAAGCTGGTGAAGATGGCGTACCAATAATGCGTGGTATCGTCGACCGGCACATGCCACTGCGTGATGGTCATTTCGCGACTCATCGGAATGACGAAGGCATTCGGGAAAAGCAAGTTCGTCACCCGAACATGGCTGTTTTGCGCATCGATCTGACGCAGCGTCACGATACGGAATCCGTAGTCGGTCGGTTCGACATCAATGCGCGGTCTGGGAAACTCACGCATGATTTTTGTCATCGGCATCGCCGAGTCGATCGATGTGTCCCGAAACAGCTTGCCGTATCCCTGCATTGGATCCTCATCATTAAAGAACCGGTGCAGGAACGACGTGTGTGCCGGATCGATCCCGACTTCGAGAGACTGAAGCCAATTGCAGTCGATCCTTCCCTTGAAGGCAAAGGTGTGCGAGTTGGGGGCGATGAAGCAATCGAACCGGGGAAATTCCGGCGGCGCGCCGGTCCCCAAATAGGCAAATAAAATCCCGCTACGTTCGACTACTGGATAGGCTTTTTGCCGGATATTCCGACACATATTGCTGTCCTCCGGCTCCGCCGGAGTTTGCAGGAAGTGGCCTTCGACAGCAACCAACCAGCCATGGAAGGCGCAGCGCAGACCGCCGTCTTCGAGACGCCCATAGGCAAGATCGGTCCCGCGATGCGGACAGGACCGGCCGAGGAGGCCGTAGCGTCCCTGATCATCGCGGAAGATCACAAGGTCTTCGCCCAGAAGCCTCACCGGCTTGATTGGCCGCTGGGTGTTGAGTTCGTCGGCCAAGGCCGCGGGCTGCCAATAGCGCCGCAGTACCTGTCCTGCAGGTTTACCCGGACCAACGCGGGTAAGCCGATCATTTTGTTCCGCGCTGAGCATAACGATCTCCGAAAATCCTGGCGCTTAAAGAAGCGAGCGCCTGTTCACGATCCGATGACCATTGTTCAACGTGATGAATAGCCGATTTTTCCCAAAATTGCAGTCCCGGGTGCTTGCGCCGAAGCGACAATTGATCTCAACAGAAGATGCTGCAGGCCGCAGTCGCGGTCTCGCGGGGCGAGCGATCAATATCGGAAATAACGGGACGAACTGAATGGCCCAGCACCTTGAGCTTGGTCTCGACACCTTCGGCGATATTCAGGGCGGCACCGACAGCCAAACGCTGACCCATGCGCAAGTCATCCGCAATGTCATCGACGAGTCCATCTTGGCCGACCAAGTCGGCGTCTACTGTATTGGCCTTGGCGAGCATCATCGGCGCGATTTTGCGATTTCTTCCCCTGAAGTTCTTCTTGCCGCTATCGCTGCGCGCACGTCACGGATTCACCTAGCTTCGTCCGTAACCGTACTTTCGTCAGACGATCCAATTCGCGTCTTTGAACGATTTTCTACCCTCAACGCAATCTCGAACGGGCGCGCCGAGGTCATACTCGGCCGCGGCTCCTTTACCGAATCGTTTCCCTTGTTTGGGTTTGATCTTTCCGACTACGAAAAACTCTTCGACGACAAACTCGATCTGTTTGCGGCGCTTTTGAAGAACGAGCCCGTTACATGGCGCGGGCAAACCCGCGCTCCTCTCAGCAATCAGCCGGTGTTTCCGCCGATCGAAAGCGGCACGCTCAAGACCTGGATTGGTGTCGGCGGCAGCCCAGAATCCGTCGTGCGCGCCGCGCATTATGACCTGCCGTTGATGTTGGCGATCATCGGCGGCGATCCCAATCGCTTTCAGCCTTATGTCGATCTCTATCATCGCGCGTTCGCGCAGTTCGGTAGGCCGGTACGCGAGATCGGCGTGCATTCGCACGGTTATGTCGGCGAAACCGACGAGAGAGCACGCGAGGAGCTTTGGCCGGATTATAAAACAATGCGTGATCGCATCGGCGCCGAGCGTGGCTGGTCGCCAATGACCCGCGCCGCTTTTGATTATGAAGCCGACCACGGCTCGCCGGAGACAGTCGCTCGCCGGATCGCTACGACGGCCAAAGCGCTCGGTATTTCGCGTTTTCACATGAAATACAGCGCGGGGATGCTTTCACATGAAAAGATCATGCGCTGCATCGAACTTTACGGGCGCGAAGTGATCCCCCTTGCGCGCGACATGCTCGCCTAGTCGCGCCCGCGAATTATTCACGTTCACCCGCAACCCAGGTGTGATGCACCTGGAAACTTTCGCAGTCGATCGCCACCAGGTCGGCACGCAATCCTGGTGCGAGCCTACCGAATTTACCGTCGAGACCGAGGAATTCGGCTGGGTGCGTTGAGGCGAAACGAAGCGCGTCTGTTAGCGGCACACCCAGCAAGCGCACGCAATTGCCCACGGCAGTCGCCATATCGAGGCAGCTTCCGGCAAGACGGCCGTCTTGTCGCGTGCAACGGCCGTCATGAATTTTGATGATGTCGCCGTTGAGCCGAAATGTCGCGCGTGTGCCGCCAACCGGCGGCATCGCATCCGTCACCAGAATCGGTCGACCGCGGCCTCGCAATGCCAGTTGCAGCATAGGCGGCGCGACATGAACCCCATCGACGATAAGCCCGTACCAAAGATCGGCGCATTCCAGCGCCGCAGCGATCGGCCCTGGCTCGCGCGACTCCAGACCGCGCATGGCGTTGAAGAGGTGCGTGAAGCCGGTCAGCCCGACGGCGATAGCTTCGCGCGTCTGCGCATAAGTCGCCATAGAATGGCCGAGCGCGACCCGCACGCCAGCCCCTGCAAGTTTGCCGATAAAGTCAGGCTGCACCTGTTCGGGCGCCAAGGTGACGAGAGTCGCGCCTTGCCGGCGTGCCGTAATCAGCTCGAGATCGTCCGCGGTCGGATGCCTGATATGGCCCAGCGCATGCACGCCAGCCTTTTCGGGCGACAGAAACGGACCTTCAAGATGGATACCGAGAATACCAAGCTCAACACCGGCGAGCGCTTCAACGGCCGCCACGGCCGCGACCATTTTTTCTGGACTGTCGCTGATCAGAGTGGGAAGCAACCCTGTGGTGCCAAAGCGGCGATGCGCCGCCGCGATTTGCCGTATGGTGAGCGGCGTCGGCGCATCGTTAAACAGAACATCGCCACCACCGTTGACCTGAAGGTCGATGAAGCCTGGCGCCAGCCAGACGCCTTGCGGCAATTCATGGACCGGCAAATCGGCCGGCACATCGGCGCGCCGCACCACTGCCTCGATATGATCGCCAAGGATCAGCACCGCCGCCTGGGCATGCGCAATCGCGCCGTCAAAAACACAACTCGCGGCAACCGCATGCCGGTGCCGGTCGGTGACGTGGCCGTTCATCGCGTGCGTGTCACTTTTTGTAGATGGCGCGGCCGATCCGCATCGGTCCCGCGCTCGGCGGCAAGCTTAACCAGAAGTGCGTAAAAGCTTTGGATCATGCAGATCGCATCGGCTTCGGGTTGGTCGGGCGACAGGACCGGCAGGCGATCGCCTTGCGGACTTCCCGGCTCAGCGACGAGCACGCGCGCGCCCTTGCGGCGCAAATCGGCAACCAGAGCCGTCACACTGTCGGCTGCATCGTCGCACGGGTTGAATGCAAGGATCGGGAAGGTGCTGGAAATGAGCGCAATTGGTCCGTGATGAAACTCGGCGGCACTGAATGCCTCGGCATGCAACTCACACGTTTCCTTTAGCTTCAAAGCCGCCTCGCGGGCGATCGCAAGCGTTGGGCCGCGACCGATCGTGATGAGGCTGTCAGCGGCGCTAAGCGCGGCAAGTGCTGGAGCCCAATCCAGCCGTCCTGCTTGCGCCAGACGATCCGGTAACCGCGCATGGGCCGACCGCATTGCAGGATCAGCGGTCCAGAAGGCGGTAAGCTGCAGCAGCGCGGCAATCGAAGCGATGAAGCTCTTGGTTGCGGCGACGCTTCGCTCGTTGCCGGCGCCAAGTGGTAGAACGATCTGAGACACTTCAGCCAACGGGCTGTTCGCGTCATTGACAATCGCTGCCGTGATCGCACCCGCCGCTCGCGCCATCGCTGCGGTCTCGATCAAATCGTCGCTGCGGCCGGATTGTGAAATGGCCAAAAACAATTGACCTTTCAGGTTCAATGCACGGCGATACACGGTCGCGACATTGGGCGCCGCGGCAGCAACCGGGAGGCCAAGCCGAAGTTCAAACAGGTGCTTGGCAAAGGTCGCCGCGTGCGCCGAGCTCCCTCGCGCGCAAGTAACCACCACGGCTGGCCGCTGACGATTGAGCTCGCCGATCAGCCTCTTCATTGGCGCGGCCAGGACATTGGTTTGCCGCTCGACCGCTAGCGCCGCCTCCCGCAAGTCGCTTTCCATGCCGGCGGCAAGTGTCATGCGTCTCCCCAGTGCCGAAGATCAGGCAACATCTTGCAGCGATTGGGCCGCCGAGCGCGCCAACCTCAGTGCGCCGTCCACCGCGTCGCCAGCCGGCTGGACGAGGCACGATGTCGTATGCGGCGCAAGCCACGGCTGCAGCGCCACGGCAAGACCTCCCACCAGAGACAATCGCGGAACGCCCAACGCAATCAGCCTTGCCGCAAGACTATCAATGTGCGCTGCCGCCAATTGCATCAATTCAACGGCCTCTCGATCCTCGTTGCGGGCATAGTCAGCGACGCGCGGTGCAAACGCGCCGAAATCGCGCGGCGACGCGCTAGCAGTCCAGCCAACGATCGCGTGCGGATCATTGGAAAAATCTGCAAATACCGCGCGCAATAAAGGCGTCCAAGCGATGCGGCCGTCGTACGCCCACAACACGCGGCGCAACACCTCACTGCCAAGCCACGCCCCGCTGCCCTCATCAGACACGGGTAAGCCCCAACCGCCGATGCGATACGTTTTGCCGTTGATCGTTGCCCATGCCACGGCGCCGGTGCCTGCAATGATCACGCCTCCATCCCTGCCGTCATGGGCACCAACGCAGGCGGCCTGCGCGTCGGTGGTGATAACCGCGGCGCGAAACGGATGCTGATGCTGCCGGGCGGCATCCAAATGCCCCGGCTCGCTTGCGCCGGCCAGCGCAAGACAGGCGACCATGCGCGAAACGCCTTCGGGGGCAATGCCGGCGGCGGCGAGACACTGGCGTGCAGCATCGAGAACCGATGAGAAACTGGCCTCGATCCCCAAACGCAGATTGGCCGGTCCGCTTACGGCCTCCCCGAGCAACCTACCGGAATAGGCGCATAACCGCGCGCGAGACCGCGTCCCGCCACCATCCACACCCAAAATTAGAAGCTTTCGCTCTGCCATCAACTTCCTAAAGTCATGGAATCGCTCCAGATTATAAGAGCAAAATGGGGCCAATTTGGTTTGATTTAAAGCTCCGTTCCATTCCCTGCCTGTAGCGCCGATATTGAGTCCATGGATACTGAACGCGCCAGTCCGCGGTTTTCGGATATCGATCGCTGGGAACCCGGCGATGTCCTCGATGCATTGATCGAAAGCCAGATGGCGGCAGTCGCGGCCGTGCGGGCGACCTTGCCAGCCATACAAGATGCCGCCGCGGCCATGCAGACGCGCCTCGCTGCCACTGGAAGACTGATTTACGTTGGTGCGGGGACATCCGGTCGTCTCGCCGTCCAGGATGGCGCTGAGCTTATACCGACGTTCAATTGGCCCCCCGATCGGCTGTTGCTTTTGATGGCCGGCGGCAAAGATGCACTATTGCGCTCGGCTGAAGGCGCAGAAGACGAAATTGACCAAGCCGCGCGGTTGATCCGGCAACATCGCATTGACGCCTCGGATGTGATTATCGCGGTTGCCGCGAGTGGCACGACCCCGTTCACAGTGGCCTGCATGCGCGAAGCGAAACGGCGCGGGGCCCTCGCCATCGGCATTGCCAACAATCGCTCGACGCCGCTGCTGATCGAGGCAGATTGTCCGATCCTGCTCGACACCGGTCCGGAGCCAATCGCGGGGTCAACGCGTATGAAGGCCGGCACCGCCCAGCGCGTAGCGCTCAATTTGCTGTCGACCTTGGTGATGATACGGCTGGGCCGCGTACACGAAGGTCTTATGGTCGATGTCCAGGCGGTCAATGCGAAGCTGATTGGGCGCAGTCAAAATATCTTGCGCCGGCTCAGCGGGCGCAGCGAGGAAGAGCTGCGTGATGCGCTACAGCGAGCCGGCGGCAATGTGAAGAAAGCGATGCTGATTTTGCGTGGCTGTACGCCCGACAAAGCCGCCGCTCTCCTGCAGGAGACCGGCGGGCGCCTGCGGACAGCGTTGCACCTCGCCGGCTCTGCCGAGATACCGAGTGTGGATGCTGACATTACATCCGCGATACCCGATAAGGTGGAAGAGAAGTAAATCGATAAGGGCGGCGGGCGCACTGTTCAACGCGTCTTGATTCAACGCGCCTTGGCGATGCGATCGAATTGCATCAGCCGCTCGAGCAGCGGCGCCAAATCCTTGAGCGGAATCATATTAGGCCCATCAGACGGGGCTTTATCGGGGTCTTGATGCGTCTCGATGAACAGCCCGGCGATGCCCACGGCCGTCGCTGCGCGCGCCAGGACCGGAACAAAGCCACGCTCGCCGCCGGATGAAGTTCCCTGCCCGCCGGGCTGCTGCACCGAATGAGTGGCATCGAAGATCACTGGCGCGCCGATTTTTGCCAGGATTGGCAGGGCCCTCATATCGGACACGAGCATGTTGTAGCCAAAGGAGACGCCGCGCTCGGTGACGAGCACATTGGGATTGCCTGCGCCGGTGATCTTGGCGACCACGTTGGCCATGTCCCAGGGGGCGAGAAACTGGCCTTTTTTGACATTGACCGGCCGTCCGGTTTTAGCCGCAGCGATCAGCAGATCGGTCTGGCGGCAAAGAAACGCGGGGATCTGCAAAACATCGGCCACCTCCGCGACGACCCGGCATTGGTCTGGCTCATGCACATCGGTAAGGAGCGCAATGCCAAGCTGTTCGTGCAAATCGGCAAAGATCGCGAGCGCCTTATCAAGACCGAGGCCCCGCGCGCTCGTGGCGCTGGTGCGGTTGGCTTTGTCAAATGAGGTCTTATAGACAAGACCGAGCCCCAGCTTGCCGGTAATCTCCTTAAGCGCCCCCGCCATTTCGAAAGCATGCTCGCGGCTTTCCAAAGCGCAGGGGCCCGCGATCACGGCGAGCGGCAAGGCATTGCCGAACTTGACGCTGCCGACTGTAACGACGGTGTTGGGCTTGGCGGTCATCGCGGCCATGCTGCCTGAAGAACAAAACTATACCAACCGGCTCTGCTCAACGGCCGCGCCGATAAAGGACGCAAAAAGCGGGTGCGGCGCAAACGGTCGCGATTTCAATTCGGGATGGAATTGCACGCCGATGAACCAAGGATGGTCATCATATTCGATGATCTCCGGCAGAAGCCCATCCGGCGACATGCCTGAAAAGCGCATCCCGTGCTGCGCCAAGCGATCCTTGTAAGCGGTATTGACCTCGTAGCGGTGACGATGGCGTTCGGAGATTTCCGTCGCATCGTAGATTTGTGAGACGCGTGAGCCGCGCTGCAGCACGGCTGGATAGGCGCCAAGCCGCATGGTCCCGCCCAGATCAGTGCCTAGACCGCGCTTCTGCAGCTCATTTCCTTTCATCCACTCGGTCATCAGCCCCACGACCTGCTCAGGCGTGGCGACGAACTCGGTCGAGTTGGCCGCCTCGATGCCGCAAAGATTGCGCGCTGCCTCGATCACGGCCATCTGCATGCCGAAACAAATCCCGAAATAGGGTACGCGATGCTCACGGGCGAACTGCGCGGCGCGGATTTTTCCCTCGGCGCCACGCTGGCCGAATCCGCCCGGCACCAGGATGCCGTCAACATGCTCAAGAAGTGGCACCGCATCCTCGTTCTCGAACAGCTCGCTCTCGATCCAGTCAAGTTTTACCTTGACCTTGTTGGCTACGCCGCCGTGCGATAGGGCCTCGATCAGCGACTTATAGGCGTCCTTCATCCCGGTATATTTGCCAACGACCGCAATCGTGACACCGCCTTCGGGGTTGTGGATGCGCTCGTTAATGAGGTGCCAAGTCGCCAGATCGGGCGATTGCGGGTTGTCGATACCGAATGCCGCCAGCACCTCACTATCAAGACCGGCGGCGTGATAGGCCTCCGGTACAGCATAAATATTGTCAACGTCGCGGGCCTCGATCACCGCGCTTTCGCGGACGTTGCAGAACAGCGCCAGTTTGCGTCGTTCGCTTAATGGAATTTCCCGATCGGTGCGGCACAACAGGATGTCAGGCTGGATGCCGATCGCCCGCAATTCACGCACTGAGTGTTGGGTCGGCTTGGTCTTCAGTTCGCCGGCGCTCGGTATAAACGGCATCAAGGTCAAATGGATGTAGACCGTGTGGCCGCGCGGCAGATCGTTGCCGAGCTGACGGATCGCTTCGAAATAGGGCAAGCCTTCGATATCGCCGACGGTGCCGCCGATCTCGCACAACACGAAGTCGAAGTCATCATTACCGTCGCGAATGAAATCCTTGATCGCGTTGGTGACGTGCGGAATGACCTGAATGGTGGCGCCGAGATAATCTCCGCGGCGCTCCTTGGCGAGAATTTCCTGATAGATGCGGCCGGTGGTGATGTTGTCCCGGCGGGTCGCTGGACGGCCGGTGAATCGCTCGTAGTGGCCCAGATCGAGATCGGTCTCGGCACCATCATCGGTGACGAAAACCTCGCCATGCTGATACGGCGACATCGTGC
>Ga0126381_100007410_pt1 | contig 12213 bp, 8 predicted proteins | sample PanSoiMetPlot_28_FD_96465 | JGI IMG/M metagenome (GOLD analysis project Ga0126381, IMG submission 96465) | Tropical forest soil microbial communities from Panama - MetaG Plot_28 | ecosystem: Environmental > Terrestrial > Soil > Tropical forest > Bulk soil | place: Panama | collected 2016-02-17
GACGCGGGCGAGCACTGGCGTGCATCCGGCTTGGTTACGACTGATGCGTTACTGCGCCGAGTTGGGCCACGGCGAGATTGAGAAGCTGAAGATCCAGGATGGCTTGCCGATGACTGCAGAGGTCACGACAAGGAAGGTGAAGTTCGGTTCCTAGTTGGTTGAACCTGTAGCAGGCTGACCGTATCCACGGAGGCCGTCACGCCGGCAAAAGCTGGTGGGGCGGTCTTTTCTATTTTCAACAGACGAATTACGCAAGAGGAGGTGTCACATGAACATGTCTAAGTGGCTCAAGAAATCAGTTGAGTGTCTGAGTTTGATTTTATGGCTGCTTGTTCCTGGGTGGAGTCACGCCCAAAGACTGCAAGCGATCGCGGTCGTAGCCGAAGGCACTACCGGTGGCACCTTTGGTCTATGCGGGGACACGGAAAACAGCACTACAGGACAGACGGCAGTAACGGCAACCTGCTCGGGTTCCTGGAGCGACACAACGGGTTCGGGCTCGGGCAGTGGCACGGTAACCGCTACTTACGGCTACGTCCGCTCTGCCGGAAGCGCCTCAGAGACGATCGTTGTGACGACGGGCGGTACCCAGACGCAGACGACGCTGGGCGGCTACTTCCAAGACACCATGACATTCCCGAGCCTCACGACCGGCGCGTCGCTCCGGGCTATCCTCACGGTGCAGGGCTCCTTGACTGGCGATCCCACGTCCGTCATCAGCTCGAACATCGGCATGACCGTCAACGGTGTCACCGGGCAGAGTTGCCAAGTGGTGGCGCCCATGCTGGTTGGGAGCTGCACGGCCGATGTTTCCGTGAATCCTGGCGACTTCGTCCAAATCCAGGGGACGCTTGACATCTACCCGACCGCAACCATTAATCCCAACTCGACTGGGTCGACTTCAGCCACAATGAACTATGACGGCAAACAGAAGAAGAATGGAGCTAGGTTTGCCTTTGTGCTGGTGGACTCTTCCGGCCGTGTGATCAATAGCGTGCCAATCGTCACGGCTTCGGGAGCAACGTATCCTACGAAATGATTCTTTCGTTGAACTCAAGTCGGGTAAGCATGGCTGTAGAGAAGAGCATGCCGTAGCTCGAGTTGAGTAACGGGGCTGACCGTATCCACGGAGGCCGTCACGCCGGCGCACGCCGGTGCGGCGGCCTCCTTATTTTTGATGAAACGAAATTCAGATGAGGAGGATGGAGATGAAATTTCACAGTTTAACTCTTGTGTTTCTGGCAGCGACGGCGTTCGCCAGTAAGCCCAGCGCAGATGTTCCTGTGACGACGTATCTCAGCGACTTCAACGCCACCGGCACGGCTTACTACGTCCAGAGCGACGGCCAAGCAGGGCCGGCACGTGGCCTGGCCGGTGAGTATGACAACAACTATCAGAACGTAATCTCCGTTCTGAATGCCAATACCTACAATGGGTTGCCCCCAGGCGATTGGACGCTTGATCTGCTCAGCTCAACCTCGCGCACGATGCGGCTAACCCTCAGCTCGCTGAATGAGATTCAGCCTGGCCAGCCAGGTTACACCGTTCCACCCAATCCTCCTTTTCTTGGAACGACCTCGCTGGTATCGCGCTTTGCGGAATTTTGCACAGGTATCGGTTTGGATTTGGGAACGATGACCGCCGTCAATCAGACCATCCAATGTCCGGCGATCTTCCGCTTTGACTGGAACAGCAGCTTGTACTATCGCGTGTACATGACGGGTTCATGGGGCGCGAACGCGCCTGAGTCGACCTATGTCCAAATCCAATGCAATAGCTTGGGCACAAACGGCTACTGCAACGACTGGTACATTGATCCCATTCCGATATCGAATGGAGATGGCACCTTCACCCCTGGCCAGGCAATCGGCAGGCTAGTTGCTATAACGACCAAGGGAACAGGGACTTCCACCAATGACGGCGATTTTTATATGACCTTCCACATTCACGTGACCCGGCCTTGAGGGCATCCCTATGGCTTGCGGAAGCGGAAACGGAACCCATTAATTACGAGTTAATTACGAGATCGCGAGACCGCGGTCTAAAAGTCTTTGTGGTATCTTCCGTCAATGCTGAAGCCGCCATTCCAATCGCGCGCGCCACTCACTGACCACTTGGGGTTGAGCTGGTATTGCGTTTGAACAGTCGTGTTCTGGGTTGTGGTCACATCCGTAGTGAACGTGACAAAGACTCTGCTGGTCACTCGCTGCTGCACGGTGACGCGAGCTCCCGGCTGCTGAACTCCGTTGTTGCTCAACTGCGGGTCCACAGACAGCTGGGAGATTCCGGCGACTTTCTGTACCCGATTCGTGATCTGGCCAGTGACTTGCGAGGCGACAAGCGACTCCGCGCCGAGTGCAGCCGACTGGCTTGGAGCGGCATTTGCGGCTTCTTCGGTTTGGCCGAAAGCCAACAAATGAATGATGTCGGCCGGCGGCAGCGACGGATCAGAAGTGTAGCTGGTTTGCAGCCGGTCCATAGGGCCATGAAATCGGAGTGCGATGTTGTATTGCTGGACGGTAGTGGTAGCTTGCAGGTTGATCACAGGCTGGGTTTCGAAGCTGTTCACAAATGCTATGGTGCCGCTCTGTAAAATGTACCGGTTTCCCAGGAAGATCAGGTCGCCACCATTAACCGTTGCGCGGCCGACGATGACCGGATCCGCAGCCGTTCCCATCACGCGCAGGTTGGCATCTCCTTGAACGCTAACCTGTGGACTCACGACGTGCAATTCGGATGTGGATCGCAGTGCCACGTTCAACCGAAGATTGTCGGCGAAGCCCTGGGTCGGCGGAGGCGTCGCGACTCCACTGAACTGGCTCACGAAGCTGGACAAGTCGAAATCGGGAGTAAACGATAAGCGGTCGATGTTTACCTGGCCTTGTAGGACAGCGGACTTGGTTGTCCCGGTCATGGCGAGATTCACGTCAAGCTGACTGCGCACAGTCTGCGGATAGAGCAAACGCACACCGCTGCCTTTCAGGTCGATATTGAACTGGACCTCCGGTCGGTAGGTGACGCCGCCGAAAGCGGACACTGCACCTCCTCCAACATCGGCCGAGAATTGCGTGATGTCCACTCGATCGCCCCGCACAACCAGTACGCCGTTGCCATTTGAAACGCCCACAGGCATGTCGGGCGTCGAGAACCTGGCATTTACGATCCGGATGTGGCCAGCGACGTTCTGCCCGAACCCATGGCCGGCAGAGTTGATATCGAGCTGGAGTTGTCCGCTGCTGTTGAGAGTCGGATCGAACACCTGCGCCAACATCAAATCAATCGAACCGCGCAGACTAAGAGTCGAGGGAGCGTTACTCTGCAGGGGCAGCCGGCCTTGAAAGCGAAGATCAGTTCCAGTGCCTTTAATTTCACCAGGCTGCACGGTGAGCACACCGCCCGCGTAGTCTGCCCGAATCGGGCTTACCGCTGCAATTTCGAAATTTGCTGGTTGGCCAGCGGCTGTTGGTGTTCTCTGGAAGGCGACGGCCAGCGTGGGAATGTTGACGTGCGCCTCCAACGCACTCTTTTGCTTTAGCGGCCCGCGGAGTGTGGCGTGAAGTTCAGTTTTTCCACTCAGGTTTGCAGCCTGCGCGGGAGCACACGCCGCCAGCAATGGCTGTAAGGGTATGACCGGAGTATCAAAACTGGCATCCGCGTAGTAATCGCCGGTCAGCGCAACCTTCCCTTCTGCGCGCAGTGGATTGTTCAGTACCAGCGAAGCTAGTGCGAATGTAGCGTGGTGATTGGCAACGTTCGCCTGCAAATTGAGGTTCCGCATCTGTTGATTTTGGAGATCCAGCTGAGGACTTGTCAGTGACAGCTGCCCTTGTGGGTCTTGCAGTGTGCCACGGCCGCTGGCCGTCAGGCTTAGCGTGCCAGCCGCCTGCAGGTTGCGGTCGTGCAGTGTTCGTATTTGTTCGAGGTGAATATTCGCCGCCTGCAGTTGCGCCTCATAGCCTTGCTGCTTCGGGTAATACGTGATCTGACCTTGCGCCGTGCCAGCGGTGATCCGTGTCGTCAGATTTGCACGGACCGCATTGCCCGTTCCCTGGAATCGGACATTCGCCATTTGGACCGGCTCGTCGAAAACCGTTGCGTTGCGGAGACTAATCTCGCCCTGGCCAACGGGATTAAGCTGTGTTCCGTAAGCGGCGATATTCGCATTCAGCGTGCCAGTCACTGGAAGGCTTCGGCCCACAGCGTGCGAGATGTCCGCTACAGGCAGATAAGAGGCATTCACGTTTACGGCGAACTGACTTGCCGGCGTGTAAGACCAATCATGCAGCCCTGATTCGACATTAAAAGTCGCATGACCTTGCCGCGCCAAGGCAAGGTATCCGTTCTGGAGTTTGATGCGCGAAGGATCGGCCTCCACAGTTGTGCGCACCACGCGAATAGCGCTACCACGGATTTGCAGGTCGCTCGCATTCAGTTGTCCGGCGATCTCCGGGGCAGCGACGGAGCCGCGAATGGTTCCGTTGAAAGCGGCAGTTCCATGGAGCCCCAAAGACTGGGATGAGGTTCTGCTGAACATCGCAGCTACGGTCTCAAGTTCGTGCAAGTCGTTTGATGTAGCGTGAACCTGCAATGCAGACCGGCGGCTTACCGTTCCGTTTGCGGTTATCGAAGTCTGCGGAGTGCGAACGTAGCTCTGGTCGAGCGACAACTTTTGGCCGGCTCGAGCGTAACGCGCACGAATCTCGGCATCGACCGGCAAGGGAGTATTGCTCTGAGACTGCTGCGAGGAAGTGAGATTCCCGTTTGCGGTTGCGTCAGCCCGTGCCAGCAAGCTCTTGAAACTGCCCGTCCATGTGGCTTCCGCCCTGGCGTTCGCACGGCCCGAGATGGCGACTTGCCTCAGAGATTCAGTGCTCAACAGTGCCTTAACATCCGCCAGAGAGATATTGTTCAGCGCAGCCGTGATGCGCCCTTCCTGCTTTCCAGAGAGGTCGCGGACATTCGCTGCGCCCGCTAAACTACCACCCAGCAAGCGTGCACGAAGATTGCGCACTTCTGCATTTCCGTTGACCAGATTGTACTGAGCGGCAAGATCGCGGATATCCGTCCTGAGATTCGGAGTGTGAACTCGCAGCACGGTGCTGTTTATGGTGCCCTCGAGCGAAATAGTATCCACCAGCGCCCGGCCGGGAACATTACTGTAATTGGCGGTGCCATTCACGACAATTTGGCCCGACGGCAACGTCGAATCATTCAACAACCGACGCACGTCCGCGGTCTCCAGTGTGACTTCGTACTTCGACTCGACCTTCGGATTGACGTAGTCTTCGAGCGAAGCCTGCATCAGCACTTGCGATTGCCCGCTCTTCAGGATCACATTGCTGAGCGTCAACCCATTGCGCCGAAGCTCAAACTGCGCCTGCAGGTCGTGATCAACGGGCGAGTACGTATCGTAGTGCAGCAATCCTTCGCGATAAGAAAGCCCGCCAACATGTCGGCCTCCACGAGTGGCGTCGTAGTTCGACTGAAATTGCAGATCATGCAGTTCGGCATCGAGAGCACTCTTGCGATCGTTGTAGTAGATCTCGCCACGTTCGAGCACAATGTGCCTTATCGCCAAATCAACGATGTCTGTGTTGGAGCTGGTGGAACTCTGAGGGTTCGGCAGATTGTTCTCGCCAGAGGCACTAATGACGAGATGAAGAACGGGATGATTGATTTGGACATTCGCAAGATTCCACTGGCGGTGCAAAAAAGAAATTACCCGCACTTCGAACCCTAGGTGATCGATTTGCAGCAACGGCCTGCCCGCACCTGGACCCGTCCCATCTACAGTCAATCCATAAAGGTCTAAACCTAAGATCGAAGGGTGCAGGACAAAATTCTGAAGCTGCACTCGCGTGTTCAGCGACGCGCTCGACTTCTCCTGGACCGTTTTCAGAAGGTAATTGTGAAAGGAGGCGCTGCGCAGCAAAACTATTACAGCCGGACCCACGACCACGATAAAGGCGAGCAGTATGCCCGCAGTCCACAAAACAAGACGCTCCCATCTGCCGTCTTTGCGCGGAGGAACCAACTCCGGTTTCGACGGCTGGCGCGGCGGAAGTCCGAAATCTCGCAGGGCCATAGCTAGAATGCCTGTCCTAAAGTCACATACACCTGTGTAGTGTTGATGCCCGGAACCGGGTTCAAGTTGTGGCCGATGTCAATCCTTATCGGCCCAACCGGCGTCGCATAGCGAAATCCAATCCCCACATTGTTGCTGTACAGTGCACCGAAATTGTGGAAGCCGATGGTGGGAAAAACGTTGCCGCCGTCATAGAACGTGACGATGCCCAGTCCCTTCTTGATCATGTCCAGCGGAAAGCGTAACTCGGAGTTCAGGAGCAGCAATTGATTTCCACCGGCGGGCACTGTGATCTTGGTACAAGTCGACGGATCGGCAGGGTTGGTGCAAGCAGCAACGATACGCTGTGGGCCGGCGCCATTCAGCGGAAAGCCGCGGAGCGTGGTGCCTCCGCCGGTGAAGAAGCGCTGGCTCAACGGCACTTCGCTTCCCGCGTAAGGCTGTTGCAAACCCAAGCGAATGCTGTTTGCCCAGATGATCCCATTGCCAATGTTCTTGTAGTACGCGGTTTGCCCAAGGAATTGCGCAAAGCTGAAGTTTGAACCTAGCCAGGCGGGATTCACCGCAACCTGAAAGCTTTCATAGATCCCGCGATGCGCATCGAGTATGTTGTCGCGCGTGTCATGAATCCAGTTCACCGAGACAGTGGAAAGATGGACATTCAACTGGTTGGGCGGCACCAGGTCCGGTATGAGCAAATTGCTGATCCGGGTGAGTTGGAAGTTATAGCGCAGAAACAAATTTGTGGTTTTCTTCGCATTCAGGGGCTTTTGCAACTGGTATCCCACGTTCCCAATTCGCGCCGTGAAGATGGGGTTGGTGGCGTTATGCTCTCCAGAAAGAATCGCGCTTCCGCTCCAACTTGTGTTGCGCAGTGAGGGTTGGGTGTAGGCCAAAGCGCTTCGTTGATCCAATCTTCCGGCGTATGCACTGATGCTGAAGGACTCGGCGCGTCCGCGAAGATTACGTCGCGTGTATTCGAATGTGCCGTCCGGTCCCCAGAAAGTTTGCTGGTTAGGCTTAAAGCTCGGAGGCAGCCCGACCGGCGGAAGCCCTGGCACGACAACCGTGCCGCTGGGCAAACTACCGCCACGATTTACGACCTGAAATCCGAAGCCATAGACAATGGAATTTCTCTTGGATTCGTGCACCTTGACCACGACATCTTCGTTGGTTTGGTCCGTGATAGCGCGCTTCGGACCGACCGCCGCCCAATCAAAGATTTGTAGATTGTAGAGATCACTCTCAGAACGCATCAGTGCGTTCTCGCTCAGGGGTTCGCCTGAGCGAATAGTGAGCTGCCTATTGATTAACGATTGTTGTGTATGTTGTCTCCCATCCGTGATGATGGTGGCTGTTTTTACCTGCGGGCCTTCACTGATCCTGTAAGTGACATTGAGGTGATGAGGCTCGCCCGGTACTGGCGTGGCTACCGAACGGAACCCGGCGTTCAAGTAGCCGAGCGTCAGATAGCGCGCCATGATCTGGTTGCGGTCCTTCGTCACTAACACCTGCGAATACGCTTTGCCCGGACCAAGGTTCAGCCCATGCGGCGCAAGATCAGCTTGCGGCAAGCTGTTATTGCCTTCGATCGCGAGATCTTTCACAACATCGAGTGGGCCCTCAGTCACTTGGAACGTAATCTCGATGTTCCCTTTGGCTCGCACAATTTTGGGCACCACTTCTGCCTGGCTATACCCAGCGGCACGATACGTATCGCGCAGGTTCTTGACACTGGCCCGAAGCAACGCGTCGTTGTACTTGCCGCGCGAAAAGAAGCGTCCCTCTTCGACGCTGACGTGCGATTGCAATTCCTGGTCGCTCAGGCTGTGGTTACCCTGAAACCCTACCTTGCTGACCTTGAACCGCCCGTCTTTGTGAATGTCATACACGATGGACATGCCATCCTGGTTATTCTTTACATCCGCATCGACTTTGGTGTCGAAATAACCCTTACCCTGGAAGTACGAGAGGATATTATTCTGGCCCTCTCGGATCAGCTCATCGTTCACTTCCTTCTCCTGGTAAATGGGTATGAGATTATGCGCGGTATGGTTCCAAAGGTGGGCGCCTTGCGTTGTAATCTTTACCACCGGCCCAATCGTCACCTGAAAGGTGATGTCTGCATGATTGGTGGTGGCATCATATTCCGCCGAAACCAGCTTCACATCTCCGGCAACGTGGCTTTGGCTGGCGAGCACGGATTGCAAATAGCGCGTCGCGTTCCGTAGCCGCGATGAGGAGTAGCGCATTCCTGGCTTCAAGGAGGCCATACGCAAACGTGCCTTTACCGAGCGCAACCTTGTCTGGAGATACGTTGTTTCCTGCGGAGTGGCGCCTGCGAGATGAATGCTTCCGATCTTTGCTTTCCTGTCCAGATTGGTGTGAAACGCGATGTTGACCAGCCCGAAATCGCCTACCCGTTCGATTTCAGGACGGACCTCAGCCAGGAAATATCCTTCCTGCCGGAAGAATTGCACGAGCGCCTCTTCCGCGCGCTGCACATCGGCTGCCGAGTAGGGCGTTTGCTGGTTATAGTTGGCCACCTGCAGCAGGTGCGAGTAGGCGAACTCCTTAAGCGCACCGGGGAACTCGTACATGCCTACATAGACCGCAGGCCGGAGGATGAAAACTAGGCGGATGCCTTCTGCCTCTGGCTGCAGATCCAGCGCTATATCCTGGGCGCCGGTGCGTTGCCTGAGCGCCGCCATGGCAGCGTCAACGTCTTTTTGTTCCAAGCGTTGACCGCGTTCCACCGGAATTAGGTTCCGCACGCCCTTGTATGTCACCTCGGGGCGGCCGGCGACGTCCACCGAGGAAATGACTTGGCCGGCATACTCCGATACGGTCTGGTTGGGCGATTGCTGTGCCCAAGCCAAGCAGGGCGGAAACAAGAGCGCAAAAGCAGCCGCGACAGTGCTCGCGCCGCCTAAGATCCAGAGACAAAAAGCGGGAAACGGTATTCTCGCGTCCTTCATGGTTGCCACTTACCCGGCGTTCTTATTGGAAAGTTCGATGCGAGTTTTCGGATAGAGGCCGCTTCATCCGCGGGCGAAGACCAAGGCCAATTGACGCCAGAGGTTGAGGCTTACGCAGAGATACGCTGCGTTGTGATAGGTGCGAGCAACTCCTGCTTCTGTATGGCGCCAAGCTTGCTTCGTTTTGCAAGCTCGGCGTTCAATTCGGCACCGACAAGCATCACGAACTGGTTCCAATACAGCCAGATCATGAGTCCGATCACTCCGCTCAGCGCACCATAAGTCTTGTTCAAGTGCGCGAATCGTCTGAAGTAAACCCCCAGTCCATACGAGAGCAGTAGCCAGCATGCAACCGCCAATACCGCTCCAGGCACCGTCGACTTGAATCTCTGCTTCACGTTTGGAGCGAGGTAATAAAGGCACTCAATGGCTAGGACGTTGAAACCAATAGCCAGCATCCAATGGATGAACGGCCATGCAACAGCCAGTACACGCGACAGATGAAGCTTGGCACAGAGCCACGCACCCAACTGGGGGCCGGCAATCATAACCGCCAGTGCGCCTAAGAGTAGAAATCCTGTTAGGAGAGCCAATCCGACCGCCAGAGGCCTTGTTTTCCAAAAAGGGCGGTCCTCGGCTACGTCGTACGATACGTTCAGGGCTTCAATAGCTGCCGCAAAGCCACTTGATGCTGCCCACAGGGTAACGATCAAACCAAAAGATAGAAAGGCTCCGCGGTTTGGTGAAATCACGTCCGATAGCACTCTCCTGACTATGGCCATGCAATCGGCAGGTACGACTTGACCAATCAAGTACAGTGCCTGGTCAAACAGATTTGGAATCGGAATATAAGTGGCGATGGCAGATAGAAAAATGAGAGCAGGAAACAACGAGAGAACGTAGTAATACGAAAGCGCGGCCGACATTTGTAGCGTGTGATGCCTATCGATATCGTTATAAGCTGCCGCGACTGCTTTCCCAATTTTCTTCACCTGTATTCTGATTGGATGCAGCCTCGCGATCAGCAATCGCACCGCGGTCGGCTGTTGGAGCAATCGAAGCATAATCGACCACCAAGTCTCGCGATCTCCGCAATTACGGCTGTCGCCGCCTCTGGGCCCAACCTCATAGCAGTGAAGGCGGCCGCAGGGCGGATGTGGAGTGCGAGATCCGTTGCATGGAGACAGACTGCAATGCGCCTGTACTTATCGACCACGAAATTCAATCCACGATAAAAGGCCTCCTATCAAGACTCCAGCCGCCAGAGCAATGCTCATCGCTTGAAATGGTCTCTGCTTGACCTTGTGTTGCGCTTCCTCGAGCGCGTCTTCGGCCACATAACGGCCATACTTCACAGCCTTGCGCGTCGAGAGCATACCGTCCTCCAACGCCTCAGTGACGATGGATCTGATCTTCGACCATGGTATGGGGACTTCGTCGTCTACATTCGTCTTTTCTAGTACCTCTGCTAACATAAGCTTTACCTCCACGCACCTCTCTTACAGCAAGCCACGATTACCTCGTTCGAAACTCAGTGCTTGCAGTGGTTGACACCAACGTTTTGCGGCCGGTGGTTGAAGGCATTCATCCATCCAACTGGCTAGTCGCGCAGACTTGATCGAGAGCTGACTAGTGTTTTCACTTGTTGAATGCGCGAGAACAGAATGGTGAGCGCCAGCGAGCAAATCGCGGACAGCTACCGGTAGGATTGTTGGTGATCCTGGCTTTACCTCAAGCGTGTCTATCGATTGCATCACCAAGGAACCCCCTTGGCCTGGCCCGGCACGGGCCCGTTACTACGCGGGAGCGAGCAGCAGGCGAACTTGCCGGTTGCAGCGCTACGCATAATTGGATGAGCAAGAAGCAGGCCAATATAAAGTAACTGTAGAAATAATGATTAGGGCGGCTGGGCAACGCCCTGATACGTGTAATTTCTTCCGCATACCTTACAAATTGATGCAGTAACGAGATGTCTTTGTATCTTGGCGCTCGAAAAGGCACCCGATAGAGAAAAGCAGTAGTGCTAACTCTATGAAGGGTTCGCCTCAAAAGTCGTCACTTAGATGGAGATGGAAGGCGACCTAGATGCTGCAGGGTCCGCCTGGCAGAAATTGCTGAAGCTCAATCCCGATCTTCCGCAGAAAGACGAGGCGGAGCACCTGATCGATGTTGCGAAGCAGAGTAAGACAGCCGTTGCAGAATAGCAGTAAGTAAGGTTCCTTACTCACTAACTTTGCTTGGTGTTCATCGGAACCTCCTCATTCAGCGCTTCCAATACTCCGAGTCGAGCGGTCTCATTTTCGCCTCCGATCGAGGGCGGCTGAATCTCTTCCAGGTAACGCCATGCAGTGTGAGAGGGCAGGGAATTGCCGTCCGCGTGCCCCTCGCCTGCCCTTTCACATAAGAGTGCGAATCCCAGGGTCTGGCTCAGCTGATGCAACAACTTGCGCGCAAATCGTTGCGCAGTTTGCTCGTCGCGCAACGTGACCGTCACCGCATTGCCATCATCTTTTAATCTCTGCGCCAGAGCTGCGCGCAAACCATCCAGCAGTGCCGGCAGCCGATCAGTTACGCTTCGAACCCGGTCGCGATAAAGCTCCCAGCCTCGATACCGAGGCGCCAGTATGCGGAGCAACTCTAGCGCTTGAATGTTGGCAGGGCCTTCCCACACGGTTAATACCTGAGCATCGCGCAGCAAGCGCGCTACAGGATAATCGCTGGTGTAACCGTTGCCGCCAAGCAGCTCGAGCGCTGAGCGCGCCGACTCGATGGCATATTCCGCAGTCAGATATTTCGCGAGTGCGGTCACCAGTCGCAGCCAATTGCTATGCTCCGGGGTTTGCTGCACGATGTCGAAAGCCGCGGCAGCTTCGAGGGCCAACAAGGCTCCAGCTTCGAACTCCACGCGCATGCGCAGCAATTCGTCCCGCACCATTGGATAGTCGATCAGAACGTGACCAAACGCAGTGCGGGTTCGCGACCATGCCAATGCTTCTTGCAGGCAGCGTCGCTGAACTCCCACCGACCCAACTGCGTTGTGTACGCGGCTGTATTCCAGGGCTTCCATCATCAGCTTGAAACCGGCCGGTGGCGGCGCAACTTCAATCGCCTCGGCGCCAAGCAAGTCAATCTCGCCCGTCGCCAGACCTC
>Ga0126381_100007411_pt1 | contig 12212 bp, 10 predicted proteins | sample PanSoiMetPlot_28_FD_96465 | JGI IMG/M metagenome (GOLD analysis project Ga0126381, IMG submission 96465) | Tropical forest soil microbial communities from Panama - MetaG Plot_28 | ecosystem: Environmental > Terrestrial > Soil > Tropical forest > Bulk soil | place: Panama | collected 2016-02-17
CGCCGCGGCTGCCAATTGTTTCACTATTTGTCGAAAAAATCCGGAAATCCGCTGGATGCCTGTCCTTCTTATTCGAGGACTGGCTTCGATCCCCCGCCATCCGAAGGGCTCTTGAAGGGGCCAATGCTTCGCAGCTAGCCGCGAAGGGGAGAAAATCCCTCCGAGCTCAGTACATGTCCTCCCGTGAGGTCCTCATAGGGTGTTTGTCTGATTGGCAAACCACCTACTCTCTCCTACTCTGACCCCCATTCGAGGAATGTCACCGCGTCTGTCGTCTAGTTCGCATTCAAGTTCGCGCCGCTAGTTACGCCTAATGGCGAATCGGGCGCCGCGTTCGCGTTGCGCCTGGTGCTTGTGTGCCTCCGGCGCGAACGCCGGAGTGTACCCGGCGAGCGCTTATGCGGGCACGAAGCCGAAGGAGTCTGGTCATGAACATAAAGTTTCTCGCACTCGCGATGCTCGCGCTGGTCTTGGCCGGTTGCGGCGGTGGACCCAGTGCCAACGTTGCCCATCAGGTCGTGCCCCGCCAAGCGCCGGCCGCCACCCGGGTGTTTCTGGTGGTCGAGGAAAACCGCAGCTTCTCGAGTGTCTATCACAACCAGATGCCCTGGCTGAGCGGGCTCGGCGACAAATACGGAATCGCCACGAACTATTCCTCCGACGAGTCGGGTTCGCTGCTTGACTATTTGTGGCTGTCGTCGGGAAGCGGAGAGCTTGCTTTTGGCTGCAACGGCAACGATTGCACCCAACCCATTACGGACAACAATATCTTTCGCCAGCTCCTCCAGGCGGGCAAGTCATGGAGGGTTTACGCGGATTCCCTGCCGAGCGCAGGCTTTATGGGTGCCAACGCGGGCAATTACGTTAAGCGCCACAACCCAGCCGTCTGGTATAGCGATGTGGTGACGGACTCCGCCCAGCAGCAGAACGTCGTGCCCTTCACTCAGTTTGCCGGAGACCTGGCTTCCGACAATCTGCCAGATTACTCGATCATTGTTCCCGACTTGCAGCACGATGCCCACAATGGAACTCCGCAAATGGCGGATCAGTGGTTGCAGCAGAACGTCGGTCCTCTCGTCAGCAGCAAGTACTTTCAACCGGGCAACAACAGCGTGATGTTCATCACCTTCGATAACGGCAATGGCGATGCTCAAGGACAGGTGCTCACCGTGGTGGTCGGCCAGCACGTGATTCCTGGAATCAAAGTCAGCGCTCCTTTCCGCCACGAGAACACGTTGCGCACAATCATGGAGCAGTTAGGGTTAACCGCGTATCCAGGAGCCAGTTCGAGCGCCGCCCCCATGAACCAGTTCTTCCAGTAAGGCGCTTTACAATACGGCTGTGCTCGCGCACAAGCTGACATTCTCGCCGGAGCTGGACCAGGGTTTCTTCGAGGAGCTTCCCGCCGCTGCGGCGGTGTTCTTGCTGCGGGGCGGGTCAGGTTCCGGCGTTTGGGGATCGGGCGGTGAGCCCTATGTCAGCAAGACCGCCAATCTCCGCCGGCGGTTCGAGCGTCTGCTGGGAACTCCTGCGGAGAAAAGCAAGCGCCTGAACCTCCGTGATCGCGTGCGCGAGATCGAGTTCACGCCGACCGGCTCAGATTTCGAGTCGCAGTTTCTCTTGTATCGAGTGCTGAGGGAAACTTTTCCCAAGACCTATGCCGCGCGGCTGCGCCTGCGTCCGGCAGCGCTGATCAAGCTGCATTTGGAGAATGATTATCCGCGAGCCTCGGTGACCACGCGTCTCGCAGGGATGCATACCCGCGATTTCACGGGTGAGGACGCCCCCTCGAATCCCTCCTCCCCTTCGGTCGCTCCCGCCGAGCTTCGGGCCTCCACCGGAAATCTCTATTACGGCCCTTTCCCGTCTCGTCATGCCGCCGAGAAATTCGCCAGCGATGCGCTCGATTTCTTCAAGATGCGCCGCTGTGTCGAAGACCTCAATCCTGACCCGTCCTTTCCCGGCTGTGTGTACTCCGAAATGAAGATGTGCCTGGCGCCTTGCTTCAAGGGTTGCAGCGACGACGAATATCAGGCAGAAGTCGCACGGGTACAGAAGTTCTTTGACACTGCCGGGGAGTCGCTTGCTCGAGAATTCGCCGAGCAGCGCGATCGCGCGTCTGCCGATCTTGCCTTCGAAGAGGCTGCCGCTAGCCACAACCGGATCGAAAAGCTAAAACCATTGCTGGCGCAACTGCCCGAGATCGTACGCCGGATTGATCTCCTGGACGCGCTGATTGTGCAGACCGGGGGCGAGCCGGGCTCGGTGGCGTTGTTCCGCTTCCGCAACGCCGCGCTCTTGGGGCCGGTGATGTTTAACGTGGAATTGCGCGGCGAGCCCCGTTCCATGGAGTCGCGGGTCGAGGAACTCATACGCGGCTTCCCGGTGACGCAAATAGAATCCGCGGTCGAGCGCACCGAACAGCTCGCAATCCTGAAGCGCTGGTACTACCGCTCGACCCGCCTGGGCGAAATCTTTTTTGCCGACGAAAAGGGCTCGTGGCCGCTGCGGCGAATCGTCCGTGGAATCGGACGGGTCTTCAAAGGCGAAAAGGCCGAGGAGCAGAGAATATTTTCTGCGACCGAGTCTAGAACCGCGCCATCGTATCAACCGCCATATTCGACAAACACACTCGAATACTCGCCGTCCTCCGGAGAAAACATGAACACCGACCAATCCCTTCGCATGCATCTGATCGAGCTTCTTGATGGTGGCCATGCCCATGCCGCGTTCGACAAAGTGGTCGAGGACTTCCCCGCCAAACTTCGCGGCGAAATCCCCCCGGGCCTGCCACATTCCGCATGGATGCTCGTCGAGCACATGCGCCTGGCGCAATGGGACATCCTCGATTTCAGCAGCAATCCGAAATACCACTCGCTGAAGTGGCCGGATGACTACTGGCCGAAGAGCCCGGCCCCGCCCAGCGCTCGAGCCTGGGACAAGAGCATTGAATCGTTTCGCGACGATTGTGAAGCGATGAAGAAGTTGGTCAAAGATCGAAAGACCGATCTCTTCGCCAAGATTGTGTGGGGAGATGGCCAGACCGTCCTTCGCGAAGCCCTGCTGGTTGCCGATCACAACTCCCATCACCTCGGGCAGCTGATCGACGTTAGGAGATTGTTGGGCATCTGGAAACCGTAAGTGCATGCGGTAGGCGTTTGCGCGCTGGTGCTCCCCATCACGGCCCCGCTTCGGCCTGCCCTGGAATTGGTTGAGGGGTGACCCGATCACCCTACCGGTGTGGGATAATGACTCCTGGCGGTCGAAGCCCTTCACGATCGACGGGCATCCAATAAGCACATCAGCGTCGAATCTAAGTCAATGAATCACAATCCTTTTTTCTTTGAGCATTATGGCCTGACCGAGCGCGACCTGGAGCGTTATCTGGGTGCGGCCCTTTCGGCCGGCGGCGACTACGCCGATCTTTATTTCGAATATCTCTCTTCGACGACGCTGACGGTCGATGAATCCATGGTCAAATCGGCCTCCCAGGGAATTTCCGCCGGCTGCGGCGTTCGCGTCATCTCCGGCGAGCGCACCGGCTACGCCTACACTGACGATCTTTCGCCCGCGCGTATTCTGCATGCCGCCCGCACGGCTGCCCTGATCGCCAGCGCCCCGGCCAAGACTCTCAGCGCAGGGTTTCAGCAGAAGCCCGCCCGCAGCTTGTATCCAGTAACGCTGCCGTCGGTAGATGCGGAAATCACCGCCAAGGTGGAATTAGTGATGCGGGCCGATAAGGCTGCCCGTGCTCACGATGTGCGCATTAAAGAAGTGCGCGCCAGTTATGGCGATGAGTTGCGGAACATTCTCGTCGTCGGGTCCGACGGCACCTACGCCGAGGATTCGCAACCACTGGCACGACTGAACGTCTCCTGCATTGCTCGGAACCCAACGAATTCTGCTCGCGGCAGCGCCGGCGGGGGCGGTCGCGTTGCCCTGGACTTTTTCTTCGGCGATAAGACACCGGAATACTTTGCCCGCGAAGCTGCGCGCCAGGCGGTCCTGCAACTGGAAGCGCGGGAAGCGCCGGCGGGCGAGATGGAAGTCGTGCTTGGTCCGGGCTGGCCGGGAGTTCTCTTGCACGAGGCGGTTGGGCACGGCCTCGAAGCTGACTTCAACCGCAAGCAGACTTCAGCGTTCGCCGGGCTGATCGGCAAAAAAGTGGCCAGCGAAAAGTGTACCGTGGTCGACAATGGCACCATGCCCTGGCGCCGCGGATCGCTCAACGTGGATGATGAAGGCCATCAGACGCAAGAAACGGTGCTCATTGAGAAGGGAATTCTCAAAGGCTATTTGAGCGATAAGCTCTCGGCCCGCCTGATGGGCATGGCCGATACCGGCAATGGCCGCCGGGAGAGTTACGAGCACATCCCCATGCCGCGCATGACGAACACCTACATGCTCGCGGGCGAGGATCATCCCGAAGACATCATCCGTTCCGTGAAGCGCGGGATTTATGCCGTCAATTTCGGCGGCGGTCAGGTGGACATCACGAATGGGAAGTTCGTGTTCTCCGCTTCGGAAGCGTATTTGATCGAAGAGGGCCATGTGACCGCGCCCATTCGCGGCGCCACGCTCATCGGCAACGGCCCCGATGCTCTAACGCGTGTCTCCATGGTGGGAACCGATCTGAAGCTCGACGAAGGCATCGGTACCTGCGGCAAGGATGGGCAAGCGGTACCGGTCGGAGTGGGCATGCCGACAACCAAGATCGATCGCCTGACCGTGGGGGGAACCGCCAAACGCGACCCGGGCGGCTTCATGCAATAGTTCGACGTAACTCGGCATTCCGACTTCCCCGCGGAACGGGGAAGCGAAACGCATCCCTCTGCGGAATGAGGCAAGCTGCTGGTTTTCCATGGCCGAAACCATAGTTGAGCATCAAATCGATACCGATCTGAAGGAACTCGCACAAGACCTGGTTCGCCGCGCCGTCTCAGGCGGCGCCAGTGCGGCCGAATGCGTCATTCGCGAAGGCGATGAATTCTCCGCCCTAGTCCGTCTCGGACAGGTGGAAACTCTGAAAGAATCCGGCTCCAAGGCCATCGGCATCCGAGTCTTCTTTGGCCAGCGCTCGGCTAGCACCTACTCGAGCGACTTCTCGCGCTCGGGCCTGGACCGCATGGTGGCGTCCGCGCTCGAACTGGCGAAGATCACGTCGGAAGATCCGTTCGCCGGGATTCCCGATCCATCGCAACTTGGCGCGATCAGCGGTGACCTCGATCTCTATTCGAGCGATGTGTATTCGCTCCCCGGTCCGGAGCGCATCGCCTACGCGCGTCGTGCCGAAAAAGCCGCCCTCGATTTCGACCCGCGCATCAAGAACTCCGATGGGGGCTCCTTCGACGCGGCAACCGGCCGGAAGATTCTCGCCAACTCTCACGGATTTATCGGCGAGTATCGCCGCTCCTACTGCTCGGTAGCCGCGGTTCCCATCGCTCAAGACGAGAAGGGCGCCATGCAGCGCGACTACTGGTTTTCCGTCGGGCGCAGTCTCGGCCGGCTTGAATCCCCGGAAGAAGTGGGCAAGGTGGCCGCCCAGCGTGCGCTTCGCCGCCTCGGCGCCCGCAAGGTGAAGACGCAGAGCGTCCCCGTCATCCTGGATCCCCTGGTCGCGACCTCCATCCTCGAGCACATCTTCGAAGGCGTAAACGGAGATTCCGTCTACCGCGGAGCGTCTTTTCTGGCAGGCAAACTTGGCCAGAAAATTGCGGCCGATCATGTCAGCGTCATCGATGACGGCACCATGGTGGGCGGTTTTGGCACCAGCCCCTTCGACGGCGAAGGCATCCCCACCCGCCGCACCGTGGTCATCGAAAACGGCGTGCTCACTTCTTATTTGCTCAACACCTACACGGCGAAAAAACTCGGCCTCGAGACGACCGGTAACGCGTCTCGCGGGCTCGCCGGCACCCCAGGAATCGGTCCGGGCAATTATTTTCTCGAACCGGGAACGCGCACCCCGCAACAACTGATCGCCGATGTGAAAGAAGGTCTATACGTAACCGAATTTCTTGGCATGGGGGTCAACCTGGTTAGCGGCGACTACTCCCGCGGCGCCTCCGGATTATGGATTTCCGGCGGCAAGCTCGGTGATCCGGTCGAAGAGATCACCGTGGCCGGCAACCTCAAGGAAATGTTCATGAACATTTCTGAAATCGCCAACGATCTCGAATTCCGCGGGTCGGTGGCCTGCCCCACAATCAGAATTGAGGGATTAACCGTCGGCGGAGAGTGAACTCAGGGTCGAATTTCTAGGATTCATGGACTTTCGAATCTGAGTGCATGGCCACCGCCAGAGAGCCCGCAATGGATTCGTAGATTCCTCAATCGGAGAATTCGGCGATCCTCTCGGTGGCCTCCGATGTCGTCTACCGCTACAATCAACCCCATGGGCGGCCTGCTGCAGCCATCGCCAACGATCGAGGAACGCGATACCAGTAAGCGCACGATTGTCATCGCGATTGCAGTCGTGGTTGTCATCGCCGGCATTGGTGCCTTCTTGCTGCGCGAAAGCCCTCGTGCTCAGTCCGGTCCTCCGCCTTATGCCCCCTACGTCAAGCTCTCGGACCTGAAAATGAGCCAGGCCCAGAACTTCGCCGGCTTTACGGTTACCTACGTCGACGGAACGGTTTCCAATTTGGGCGACAAAACCGTCACCCACGCCGTCGTCCGCGTGACATTTCGCGACGCCTACGGCCAGGTCGCGCAAGTCGAGGAGGTCCCGCTGAAAATCCTCGAGACCGGCGGTCCCTATCTCGACACCGCGGATCTCTCCGCCATGCCCCTCGAGCCGGGCCAAAATAAGCCCTTCCGCCTGATCTTCGAACGCATCAGCCAGCAATGGAATATGGGCTATCCCGAGGTGCAGATTTCTGACGTGCGCACGAAGTGAATCGTTGTGCGTCGCCGGTCGATGGTTCCTCTGTGGCACATCCTGCGCCATGGCCGAAATTGGCGAACGACGACTGAGCCGACCACCCAAAACCGACGAGCGACTACCGTTTTCATTACAATCTCTCCATGCCCGAAACCAAAGCCGTCCGTCTGACCGAGACCGTGAAAGCTGCGGGTTGAGCTTCCAAGCTGAGTCCGGCGGCGCTGGACAAGGTGCTTGGGAAATTAGCCCGGCAACACGATCCCAAAGTCCTGGTTGGCTTCGATCACGCCGACGACGCCGGCGTGTACCAAATCGCGCCTGACCAAGCCCTGGTTCAGACCGTCGACTTCTTTACCCCCATTGTCGACGATCCCTACACCTTCGGCCAGATCGCCGCTACCAACTCACTCAGCGACGTCTATGCCATGGGCGGACGCCCGATCACTGCGCTCGCGCTCGTCTGCTACCCGGAGAATGCGGATCTCGAAATCCTCGAGCGCATGCTCGCCGGCGGGCTGTCCAAAATGATCGAAGCGGGCTGCACCATTATCGGCGGTCACAGCATTCGCGATGACGAAACCAAGTTCGGTTATTCGGTAACGGGCATGATCGATCCCAAGCGCGTGCTCAAAAACGGCGGGGCACAGCCCGGCGATCGCCTCCTGCTGACCAAAGCGCTAGGCACCGGCGTGATCTCGACCGCGATCAAGAAAGGGGTTGCGAAGCAGGCATGGATCGACGGCGCGGTTCATTCCATGACCACTCTAAACCAAGCCGCCGCCCGAGTGATTGTCGCAATCGGGGAAAATCGCAATGAGCGCAGGGCCGCGATGTCTGAGGCTGGCACGATTTCATCGCCAGGTGTTACCGAGACAGAAACGGGCGAGATGCGCTTCGCTCCATTCCCCAATCCGATTCACGCCCTCACCGACATCACCGGCTTCGGTCTGATCGGCCATGTCCGCGAAATGCTGCTGGCCTCCGATAATGTCGGCGCCGAACTCCACGTCAAGAACCTGCCCCTGCTCGAAGGCGCGCTCGACTGCGTGCGCTCCGGCCACATCCCTGGAGGTCTGAAAGCGAACCGTGAGTTCGCCGAATGCGTGGTCGATTACGGAGAAGTACTTCCTGAGGAAATAAGGACCGTTCTCTTTGACCCGCAAACCGCCGGCGGCCTGTTAATTTCTGTCGCAGCCGAGCAATCGGCGAAGCTCAGGCAAGGGCTCGAGCAGGCCGGGGTACCCACGGCCGAAATCGGCGAAGTCGTTCCCAAAGAAGGTTCGCTGATTCTGGTCAAGAACTGACGTCAGAACCGGATCACCAGTCCTGTCGAAAACCGGAAATGATTCTGCGTGCTGCCGAAAAAGCGCGTGTACAACTCATCGCCCTGCAGACGCCAGGCGACCGCCCGAATCAGCCTATAGTCCAGTCCCCCGCCGATCGCTGTCGCCAGAGACGTATCGGAATTCGAATACCCGGTTGCGCTGTTATTCGAGTGGCCCGCACCCACCAGGAAATGGGCAAAGGGCGTGAACTTACTGACCGAAACCGATACCCTCGGCCCGAACAGTAACGTATAGGTTTTGACATTTACTTTGAGATTACTGCAAGTGTTGATCGAGCATGCAAGCACGTTCTGCGACCCGTAACGGCCGTTGAGGTCCGCAACCATGCCAATCCAGGGCAGAAACTTCCCTTCGAGCGATGCTTCCCAACCGTTCAGGTTGGCACTGTGCGATCGAGGAAAATAAAGGGGCGAATGCAGGACCGCATCTCCGCCCGAATACGAATATCCAAAGAAGACATTGCCGCTGGTGGGAATCTGTGCTTCGGCAAGTGTCGCAGCAAGAGTAAGGCACACCAAGAACACGATCTTGTTCACAGAGTGTTCTCCTGAGACATCTCAACCCTTCGTTTCGCCCAAGGTTTCGTTGTTTAAGGATGAACAGGTTGGATGCGGAACCAACCTGAGCAGGATGCCCCCTGCGCCCGTTCATTGTTCATACAATTTTCACTGTTGCTTGGGTTACATTTGAGTTACGAGCTCATGCTTATGAGACGGGAACGTTGTTCCAACCGACGCCGATTGGCTGGTAGCTACTTTGTAACGAAATTCAACCGATCCGCACTATTGAATTCAGGGGGAAGTGAAGTGAAATTAGCCGTAAGCATGACCGAAGTGGACGATACCGTCGTTCTGCACTGCAAGGGACGGCTTCAGTTCTGCGAGGAGGCTGCGGTGTTTTCCAAGCTGGCGCACGGAATTCTCGATTCCGGCCGCAATATCGTCCTCGACTGCAGCGAGCTGGAGATGATCGACAGCTCCGGCATCGGTGAACTGGTGCTCATCTACATGCGTGCCTGTGGCAGCGGACGCGAAGTCTCGATCGCCCAGGCCAATCACCGCGTGGTGCAAATTCTCGACCTGACTAATGTCAGTTCCCTGTTTCGAATCTGCTCAACCACAGACCAGGCACTCGGAATGGCGGCGGAGTTAGCCTAGGTAAGAACTGCGCACTTTGCGGTTGGGAGGCTAACTAACTTCCGGGCGGCGTTGCCCGCCCGACTCGGAATGGCAGCCAGCATGTGTCGAGGCCTGCTATCTCTTACGCTCCCGCGGCGCTCGCTTTGGCCAGGTCCTGAACCAGCTCCGGCGGAACGGAATCGTCATGCTCCAGTGCCTGTGCCCGCCGCGCCGCAATGTTCACCGGATCAAGCCTTCGAATTTCTCCCCGCCTGACTTCGACCTCAAACCGAAACCAGTCGGTGCGGAACAGGCGCCCCGAGGCATAAAACGTCACCGATGCGGCGATCTGCCCCTCGTAGTCGTCGCCCGTGCAGGTAAACAGATGCTTACCCAGCTCATCGGCCCAGGTGCAGCCACCAACCAGGGGTTCGTTCAGCGTGCATCGAAAACCAGGAACCGCCAGAGACAGCTGGCGCAACTGCACCATCTGCACCAGGACGGAAATCCGCCCCAGGTTCGTAACCACGATGTTGGCTTGGCGGGAACTGACCTGTTCCAGCTTGACGTGCAGTTCCGGCGACCACTGCCGCTCAAACTCCTCGCGTGCGAGTGCCAGGCCTTTGTCCGTCGTCTCGGCGTAGCGCAGTGTAGCCCGCGCCAGCACAATGCTGAGGACGGTGGTGGCTACCGTCGCCACCAGGGGAATGTAAGCCACAACTAATTGAAAGGGGATGCTGTGCTGGCTGAACCATTGCAAATGCATGGGGCTGGTCCTCGCATTCGTGTCGGGGGTTTCGGTCTTTGGGGAGTTCCACAAGTCTAGCGAGGCCGGGATACGAAGCACAGTTGTCCGAAGGTCTAGGTCGAGGGACGGGAAAACTCGTGCTACAGGACAACAGACAGGCTGGAACTGTGGTGACCTTGAGTGGCAAAGAGTTTTACGGTGTGGTCATCCCGCTGCGCTCTATGCCAATCCCGATATCAACGGGACCCTCGGCCGGAGCGGTGAATTGCCCGCTAATCACAAATAATCGAAGCATCACAAACAAGAATCATGTTACGAGCGCGAGTGGTAACGGCGGGTGGGAGAACTTGTCGTGAGTCTTTAACAAGGCGGGGCCAATCGGTCCCGCCTTGTTCACGCTCGCCAATATTGCTTCTTACGGCGAAGTGGTGCAGGCATGCTGGTTGTTGTTGTACTCCGGTTGCGCTACGTAGCTCTTGCCATTCAGGGTTACGTCGCCAGGATCGAAATACACAGCGGTTGAGGTGAATAGCAGGAAGCTGCATTCGTCACCGATTTCCTCGCCAAAGATTCCGTTGTCGAGGCTGTTCCAAAATGCGGTTCCATCCGGGTCGGTAATGGTTTCAAACACCTCATGCGAGAGCACGTTGTTGGTGGAGTCGGCCAGCTGGCCATTCGGAGTTCCCGGCCTCGCACTGCAACCGGAAACGTCCTGAAAGGGCTCCACGCTGTAAAGGACATGCCCGATGTCGGCGAAATCGGCGCTGCCGTGATAGGCGCAGAAGGCGAAGCTTTTCGGGTCATCCGGCGAGTAACAGACCTTGAAAGCCAGGTTGAAACACTCGTCCTGTCCGGGAGGCAGAAACACATGGAATTCGTTGCTATAGCCGTTCGGTGTTCCCAGAGCCAGGGCCGCCGCATGCGCGATGGCCTGCATGTCGGCGTCAGTCAATGGCGCGGCGTTCGGCTTGTAGTTCACCATCACGTGGGTGCCAAAAACCGTGTAGCGGTTATCCGCCGTGCTGCCGGTGTACGGATCGACGACATGGATAAAGTTGCTCTGGCCAAGGTCGCTGAGGAAGCCTTCCGGATCGCCCCAGCAGCTGGAGATGGTGCAGGCTCCCTTCGGGTTCAGGTAGATCGCAACGTGCTGCATGGACGGTACGGTGGGGCCGCCATGGTACTCAAGATCGGCCGGAAACCTGGGTCCGCCGGAATCAAGCGCGGAGTTTGACATGGGCCCACCGGCCCCAGCCGGCGAATTGGAGATCGCGGCAACGCTGGTTTTCCGTCCCACCGGCGTATTGGCAAGCCGGAGGTGGAACTTCCCGTTTCGAGCCGACGCGGCGGCTGCATAATCGGCTGCTGTCGGATTCAACGCGACTTGATGAGAGACAGATTGCTGCGCTGCCAGGTTGAAGGCGACCAACAGAACCAATGCCGCAGTTCCGAATGCAGCTGGCATGAGTTTGGGCAAGAAAGATGCGAAGCGAATCGTTGCGAATTTCATACGTATACTCCTTCCGGACTCAGTGAGCGCCCAAGCGCAGGAGGGGTTTGGAGATTGGTTTTCGGCTTCACCGGGCCCTTTCCCAAGCGAAGCCAAGGCGGGCGGGCCTGCCCGTTACGCCTGCATTAGCGCATGGCGAGAGCGTGAAGGCTTGGATGAGCAGGAACTCCTTTCAGGTTCCCTGGCCGGTGTACCAACGAGTATGGGCTGCTCTATGGGGCAAACGAGGAAGTGTGAGTAGATGATTCCTAATGCGTGGTGCGGTACTGTCCTTCGGACCCGCCAGAATAAAAATAACGTTGCGATTGTTTGACGAGGCCATACACTCCGGGGAAAATTCGGTTCCTGCTGGTACAACCAGGCCCAAGCGGAAGGCCTTTTGGTGATGCTGATCTAGAATGGTCGCAGCGAAGGAGACCTGGTGGCCCAGCAAAGTCCATTGCACTTCGTCTTCTATATCGCAGCACCGCCGAACCAAGTCTGAGATGGCTTCGTTTCCCCCGAATCTAACCGTGTCCTCTTTATGGGGGCCGAACTGGAAGTCGATCTGAAGCCTGGCGGTCCTATGAACTGGGTTGGAACCGGGGCCGACGGCAAGCGGATTACC
>Ga0126381_100007413_pt1 | contig 12212 bp, 15 predicted proteins | sample PanSoiMetPlot_28_FD_96465 | JGI IMG/M metagenome (GOLD analysis project Ga0126381, IMG submission 96465) | Tropical forest soil microbial communities from Panama - MetaG Plot_28 | ecosystem: Environmental > Terrestrial > Soil > Tropical forest > Bulk soil | place: Panama | collected 2016-02-17
GAATGTTTCCGACAGTTCGGAACCGGGCTTCGCCACTGCGTGGTAGACGAACAACCGTGGCAAATAGAGCATGCCCGCCATCCAAGCTATGACTGCAACGATGTGCAGGGCTTTGAGCCAAGCGTACATAGCAATCACCCGCGCACGCGTTTGAGCATGCGTTCGACATTGGCAATCGGGGTTTGCGGCAAGATCCCATGGCCGAGATTAAAAATCAGCGGACCATCACCAAGCTCTTTCATGACATCATCTACCTCACGGTCGAGCGCTGGGCCGCCGGCGAGCAAGGCCATTGGATCGACATTGCCTTGTACAGGCACACGTTTTTGCAACGCATCACGAGCAATCGATCGCTCGAAAGTCCAGTCAATTCCAATCGCACTGACGCCTGTCATTTCCACATACGGCAGTGCCATTGCTGCTGCACCACGTGGGAAACCGATAATTTTGGCGTCAGAAATTTGCCGGCGTACACCCGCAACGATTTTTTGCGTCGGAGCGATGCACCACCGCTCGAATTGCTCGGGTCCCAACACACCGGACCAGGTATCAAAAATCTGTACAACCTCGGCTCCTGCCTTTAGCTGGCCAATTAAGTAATCAATTGACGCCTCCACCAATCGATCAATTAGCTGCTCAAACGTCTCGGGATCGCGGTAAGCAAAGACACGCGCAGGTGCTTGATCGGAAGTTGCCATACCGGCGACCATATAGGTTGCAACCGTCCACGGCGCCCCACAGAACCCGATGAGTGTGGTTCTTTGATCCAATGCGCCCTTCACACGACGCACGGTCTCATAGACAGGTGCCAGCACATTCTCATCAGCGAACCCGCGGAGAGTTGCAAGGCTCGCAGCATCGCCAAGCGGCTCAAGCTTCGGCCCCTCACCAACCAAAAACTCAACCTTCCGGCCAAGTGCGAGCGGCACGATCAGAATATCGGAAAATAAAATTGCTGCATCGAGACTGAAGCGTCGTACTGGCTGTAGTGTAACCTCTGCGGCAAGCTCGGGATTAAAACACAGGTCGAGAAAACCTCCCGCCTTTTCACGTACTGATCGGTATTCCGGGAGATAGCGACCCGCCTGCCGCATCAACCATATGGGTGGAATGGCTTCGCGCTTACCTTCCAATACGCGCAAAAGCTTTTTCCCCATGGCACTGCTGGTCACGGTTTTATCCATTAAGAATCTTTCTAAGAATCTGTTGTAGTAGTTAGAGCGTTGATTTGACTCATGCCTGCCGATCAACACTCTGTCCACCGGATGAACCGGGTTGATCCAGAATCGAGCATAATCCAGCACGGCACTGTCCACAGCACTGAAGGTCGATTTGCGGGCTTTTTAGCAAGCAATCCACGTTGTTCCCCAAGCGAATATCCACATTGCGTTGTCATGAATAAATTGGCATCTGCTGACTGTCCCATTGGCAGTGATGTGGATGGAAATTGAACTCCTTATGGGTAGTGGCTTGCTTGTCGCGCTGAGGCGTGGCCTCCTCCCTTACTGTCCACATGCTATCTGGCCGCTATACAGATGCCCGAGACCGGCTATTTCCATCTCCACCTGGTATCTGACGCCACCGGTGAAACATTGATTACGGTCGCTCGTGCGGCAGCGGCACAATATGCCAGTGTCTCACCAGTTGAGCATCTTTACCCGATGGTTCGATCGAAAAAACAACTCGACCATGCATTGGCGGAGATCTCGGAATCGCCTGGCCTCGTCCTCTACACTTTGCTTGAGGAGGACCTCATTCAGTTACTGGAGAAAAAATGCCGCGAACTCGGGTTGCCTTGCATGTCGGTACTGGGTCCGGTCTTGCGGCTCTTCCAATCCTATCTTGGCACTGAAACTATCCACCGAGCCGGCGCGCAGCATGTCCTCAATGCAGAGTATTTCCAGCGCATCGATGCACTTAACTTCACAATGCTCCACGATGACGGGCAACATGTGGAAGGCCTGGAGGAAGCCGACGTCGTTTTGGTGGGAGTTTCGCGTACGTCAAAAACTCCGACCTCGATCTACCTTGCCAATCGGGGCGTTAAGACTGGCAATGTGCCATTGGTACCAGGTGTGACACTTGCGTCTGCGGTGGAAAATCTGACACGGCCGTTGGTGGTCGGGCTTTACGCCAGTCCGGAGCGTATTGTCCAGATACGCGAGAACCGATTGCTCGGTCTGAAAGCTCATCGTGACGACGATCAATATATCGATAGAACGGCAGTGGCTGAGGAAGTTTCCTTTTCACGCCGGCTGTGCGCGAAGCACAGTTGGCCCACAATCGATGTGACGCGGCGCTCGATTGAGGAGACCGCTGCAGCAGTCATGCGGCTCTTGAGCGAGCGCCGCCGGCACCCAGTGGCATGATCATGGTGCTATGGCTTGCCCCTCAACCGTTGGTGCTTGCGTCAAGAAGCGACATTCGCGGCAAGATTCTCGCGGCGGCTGGGCTCCGTTTTGACATCAGGCCATCGCAGATCGATGAACGGGCGGTCGAGTCACGATCGGGCGCGGTTGATGCGGCGGCGGTCGCCCGCTACCTGGCGCGTGCGAAAGCTGACGCGGTGGCGGCCTCGTTGCCGGGGCGCTTGGTCCTCGGGGCGGATCAAACGCTCGCGCGGGGTACCACGCGGTTTACGAAACCGACGGGTCGGGCGGAAGCCGCAGAACAGTTGCGGGCGTTGCGTGGCCGTACCCATGAGCTTCACTCGGCGCTGGCGTTAGTTCGCGATAAAGAGGTCGTGTTTGCCTGTGTTGACACTGCGCGGCTTGTGATGCGGAATTTTTCTGATCGTTTCCTCAATGATTACCTTGAGATGGCTGGCGATGCCGCGATCAGCAGTGTTGGCGGCTATCAACTCGAAGGGATCGGTATTCATTTGTTTGAGCGGGTCGAGGGTGACTTTTTCACCATTCTCGGCCTGCCGCTTATGCTGCTGCTGGCTTTCCTGCGGGAGAGCAAATTCGTCGACGGTTAGCCGATGTTCATCCTTGGCCTCACCGGTTCGCTTGCCATGGGCAAGTCTGCTACGGCGAAAATGTTCGCCGAAGAAGGTGTACCGGTGCATGATGCAGACGCTGCCGTGCATCGACTCTACGAGACAGAGGCGGCGCCTTTGATCGAGGCAGCTCTGCCGGGAACCACCGCCGCGGGCCAGGTCGACCGCGACAAGCTTGCGCGTCGGGTGCTGCGAGATGCGGCCGCGATCAAAACGCTTGAGGCAATCGTACACCCGCTGGTTCAAAAGGACGAAGAGCGGTTCCTCGCTGAAGCCGAACGCAAGGGCGCGACCGTCGTCGTGTTGGATATTCCGCTCCTGTTCGAGACAGGAGCAGACAAACGCTGCGACGCGGTGGTGGTGGTCTCGGCACCAACCGAAGTCCAGCGCGCACGAGCGTTCGAACGTCCCGGTATGACAGAGCAGAAATTTGACGCGATCCTTGCCAAACAGATGCCGGATGCCGTCAAACGGGAACGTGCGGATTTCATGGTGGATACGTCGGGGGGATTTGACGCAACACGGACTCAGGTGCGTGATATTCTCGCGCGCGTTGCTACAATGCCGAAGCGGCGGCGGTGATTCTGCTGAAAGGCGATATGCGCGAAATCGTTCTTGATACCGAAACCACCGGCTTGGATCCGGCTCAGGGCCATCGCCTCGTCGAGCTCGGTTGCGTCGAGCTCCTCAATCGGATACCGACCGGGTCGACCTTTCACGTCTATCTCGATCCAGAACGCGATATGCCAGCCGAGGCATTCGCCGTGCACGGACTATCCGCTGAGTTTCTGAGAGGTCACAAGCGTTTCGTTGAGGTCGCCGACGAATTTCTCGCCTTTATCGGCGACGCGCCACTTGTGATCCACAATGCCAGCTTTGATCATGCTTTCTTATGCGCTGAACTCAAACGCGCCGAACGCGCTCTGATTGCTCGCGAGCGACTGGTCGACACCCTGTTGTTGGCCCGCCGAAAGCATCCGGGGGGCTCCAATCGGCTGGATGACCTGTGCACGCGATATGGGATCGACAACTCACGGCGCACTAAACACGGCGCGCTTCTTGATGCCGAGATTTTGGCTGAAGTGTATGTGGAATTGACCGGCACACGGCAAGCCCAGCTTGGGCTTGCCGAAAACGGTGAACCAGTAACGATTGCCACTGACGGAATTATTGCGATCCGTGAGCGACCCGAGCCATTGATGCCGCGACTAAGCGAAGCCGAACTTGCGGCGCATTGCGACTTCGTGGCCGGACTCGGCGACAGCGCGTTGTGGCGCGAATACCGTCCCGACACAGGTAAGATTTCAACTGCGGGCTGACGCCGCCGCAGGCTGCTGTTGTGCCATCTTCTGGCGATAAAGACCGACAAAATCCACCGGGTCGAGGAGCAATGGCGGGAAGCCGCCATTGCGCACAGCGGTGGCGATAATCTCACGCGCGAACGGAAAGAGAAGCCGCGGGCACTCGATCAACACGACAGGATTCATGCTTTCTTGGGGTACGTTCCGAATGCGAAATACGCCCGCAAATTCCAGTTCGAACCGGAATAACAAAGTCGTCCCAGTCTCGGCTTTGCCTTCGAGCTTGATCATTACCTCGATATCCGAATCCGACAGCGGGTTAGCGCCGACATTTATTTGAATACCGATCTGCGGCTGTTCCTGGCGACCAGTCAGGGACTGCGGTGCATTTGGATTCTCGAACGAGAAATCCTTTATATATTGCGACAGCACGGTCAGTTGCGGCTGTAGGTCCTGGGCCGCGCTCTGTGTTGGTCCCCCGTTCGTAGTCGTCATGAACGCTCCTTCGCACTACATCCCTGCTTGTGCGGCGGTTGGCTAACATAGGGTCAAGGAGGGAACAAGGACGGTATTGTTTTGCGTCCGCGGGATCTTTTTTCAAAGCCGTGCAATGCGGTGCCACTTTCGGACGCAAGGTCGAACACACCATCATTGTGGGCCACGGCGGAGCGCCAAACACGCATGACGTGGCGTAAAGGCGGCATCAGCAGGCAAAGAGCCACGGTATCGGCAATAAATCCTGGAATTAGCAACAGAATTCCGGCAGTCACAATCAATCCACCGGACTCATCCGGCTACAGTTTGTGAAACGACCTTGGTCCAGGGCGACACAAATTCGCGCAATATGACGGTCGGTAGGGTGACGCAGTATCAGGAAGCCCGAGGCTGAGCCAATCAGGACCAGGCTCAGCGCCTAGCCGAACCAACCATGGCAGTCACTCCGATGGATACGGCGAGTTCCAGGAAAGGGGGCGCCAAAAGCGACAACAACGCCCATTTTGCCACATTAATCATTATATGTTCTGTCTATTGCCGATGTTGGCCTAGGAGCCCCGATCGTCTAAGGTCCAACAGAGCTGAATTGCGCCGAGATGCTGGCGCTAGGCCCGGCCCCTAGGATTGGCGTGGCCACCGGCGGATGCAATAGCGGCAAGCCGGCCGCTCGGTCGCCACGCCGGCGACGGGCTGAAACGCTGATCTGGCCGACGCGCCGCTTCGGTAGCCGAAAGCATGTGAGACGTGTTCGATATCTACACCATAATTTTCTTGGCACTCGCGGTGTTCATCTTTCTGCGATTGCGAAGCGTGCTTGGCCAGCGCACTGGCCGGGAACGCCCACCTTACGATCCTTATTCTGCGCGTGAACCCGTTCGCCCGGCGACGGAAAAGATCGTCACGCTGCCTAACCGTGGCGCCGAAACGGCGGCGCCGAAGCCCGCCGATCCAGGTGAGGTCCCTTCCGAACGCTGGAAAGGCGTTGCCGAATCCGGCTCGACCATTGCGGCCGGTCTCGATGCCATCGCGGGAGCCGACACCAATTTCGATGCCAAGCACTTCCTCACCGGCGCGCGGGCGGCCTATGAAATGATTGTCAACGCCTACGCCGAGGGTGACCGCCGCACGCTAAAAAATCTGCTCGCGCGTGAGGTTTATGACGGTTTCGAGAGCGCGATCAGCGAACGCGAGAAACGCGGTGAAACGGTGGAGAGCCGGTTTGTGTCCATCGACAACGCTGATATTACAGCTGCGGAATTGCGCGGCCGAAACGCACAGGTGACCGTACGATTCCAGTCCAAGCTCGTTTCTGTGACACGCGACAAGGATGGCAATGTAATTGATGGCAATGCTGAGCGGGTGACCGACATTACTGATGTCTGGACCTTTGCTCGCGACGTCACTTCGCGCGATCCGAACTGGAAGCTTCTCGCCACTGAAGCGGGGCAATGAGCGCATGCGGGGGATCAGTCTTCGCTCCTCCGGTACATTTGGTTTCGTCTTATCGCTGATCGTAATCGCAGGCGCACCGGCGTCAGCATTTAACCTTCGTGGTGCGCGGGTTGAAACGCTTAGCTTTTCAGCGCTGGACGGCTGGAAGGATGACGACCACGCCGCTGCGTTTCACACATTCCTGAAAAGCTGCCGCGCCATCCTCAACGGCAAAAGGGCGATGCGGTCCGCGCGCCCATTCTATGGTGCGCTTTTCAAAACGTGCGAGCGGGCAGTGACGGCCGGCGAGCTCGACCGTGATCATGCGCGGGCCTTCTTCGAAAACAATTTAAAGCCAATTCGAGTGACCCCGGCCGGCCAGCCCGGCGGCTTCTTTACCGGTTACTACGAGACCGAAGTGGATGGTTCACGCTTTCCCAGCGATGAATACGTCGTGCCCATATACGCCGCGCCTGCAGACGCAGTGAAACGGCACGAAAGCAAGGTGTTTGCCAATCTCGATCGCACAAAGATCGAAGAGGGCGCCTTGGCCGGCAAAGATCTGGAAATCTGCTACGTCAAAAGCCCGGTCGATGCATTCTTCGCGCAGATCCAGGGGTCAACGCGCGTGAAGCTCGATAACGGCAGGTTGTTGCGCCTTAACTATATTGCGAGCAATGGAATGCCCTATACACCGGTCGGAAAATTCCTGATCGACCACGGGATCATTTCCAAGGAAGAAATGTCGATGGACAAAATCCGCGACTTCATGGAGGCGAATCCTGAGGAAGGCAAAGAACTGCGACGCAAGAATCGCTCATTCGTCTTCTTCCAGGAGACGTCATTGGGTGCGAAAGACGAATGCATCGGCGCGCAAGGTGTGCCGCTGACGCCAGGACGCTCGCTGGCAGTGGACAAGCGCGTTCACATCTATGGCACGCCGATTTGGATAGACGCCGAGCTGCCGATCGAAAGCGAGAAACCGGAGACCAAATTTCGCCATCTGATGTTTGCTCAGGATACCGGCTCGGCTATCGTGGGACCCGCGCGGGCCGATATCTATTTCGGCCATGGCGAGGAGATCAGCCACATTGCCGGCCGGATCAAACAAAATGGACAATTTGTGATGCTGGCGCCAAAAAGCGTGGCTATCGGCGGCACGGCTGTTGCCGCGGGTGTCCCGCTTCCAAAATCTCGACCGGCGATGATTGTGACGGCGGCGGCCCGATCGGCCACTGAAACAACGGCGACGATACCGGCGCCGCTCCCCAAACCGCGTCCCTAACATATGAGCTCTGGCGACGGCATGCGGCGGCGGGCGCTTTCCGCGGAAGAACGTGTCCTTTGGACGACCGTAATCAAATCAGTCGTGCCACTCCGCGGACACAAAACAAATGGCGATGACGGAGAAAGAGTAGGCGGCCCGCTGCGGCCGAAACCCTTTGCCGCCAAGCCGGTGCCTATACCCCCGGGGCAAGGAAAACACTTGGCGCTCGCCCCCCTTGGTCGCCGTATGAAGCAGCGTGTCGCACGCGGCAAGGAAGCCATTGATGGCCGGCTCGATTTGCATGGGCTAACGCAAAGCGAAGCGCACGCGGCCTTATTGCGATTTCTGCGAGCTGCAAGTGCCCGCGGTGCGCGTCTTGTGCTGGTGATCACGGGCAAAGGCGCGCGTGAGGGTGGCAGCGAACGTGGTGTTCTAAAGAGGCAGGTACCGCATTGGTTGGGCTTGCCGGAATTCCGCACCCTGGTGATTGGCTTCGATAATGCGCACATAACTCATGGCGGCGAGGGGGCGCTTTATGTGCGGGTTCGGCGGGGTAAGCCGAGCTAATATATCACCCGCTTCAGGAGTATCGCGAATGTCGAACAAACCGAAGCGCGCCAGACCGAAACCCTCGGAGAAAGGCTGCAAACCGAACCCTCAGCGAGATTGCGAACGTGATCTCGATGAAGCGTTGGAAGAAACCTTCCCGGCCTCCGATCCTGTTGCGATTACCGATCCCATCGTCAACGTGTTGAAAGGTCGACGGAAAAATAATTCGCGCGTGCTTATAAAATAAACCGGCTCAAGTCGGCGTTTTTGGCAAGGTCGCCAATGTGTTTCTGTACGTAGGCGGCGTCGATCTTGACGGTTTCGCCGGACCGGTCGGGCGCCGCGAAAGACACTTCGTCAAGCACCCGCTCCATGACCGTCTGGAGACGCCTGGCGCCGATGTTCTCGACGCTCGCATTTACTGCCACTGCGATGTCTGCAATCGCGTCGATTGCATCCTCGCTGAATTCAAGAGTGACGCCTTCCGTTCCCATTAATGCCACGTATTGCTTGATCAGCGATGCTTCGGGCTCTGTCAGAATGCGCCTGAAATCGTCGCGCGTAAGGACCTTGAGCTCGACGCGGATTGGCAGACGGCCTTGCAGCTCGGGAAGTAGATCCGACGGCTTGGAGACGTGGAATGCGCCGGACGCGATGAACAAAATGTGGTCGGTCTTCACCGGCCCATGCTTGGTATTGACGGTGGTGCCTTCGATCAGCGGCAGCAGGTCGCGTTGAACGCCCTCTCGAGAGACATCGGCACCGCGCAACCCTTCGCGGCCGGCGATCTTGTCGATTTCGTCAAGGAAAACGATGCCGTTCTGCTCAACAGCACGAATCGACTCCTGCACCAGTTGTTCATTGTCGAGGAGCTTGTCGGATTCTTCATTGACGAGAATATCATGAGATTCATCAACGGTGACACGCCGCGACTTGGTACGGCCGCCACCAAGCTTTCCAAAAATGTCGCCGATATTGATGGCACCCATCTGCGCACCTGGCATACCGGGAATTTCAAACATCGGCATACTTGCACCGCCGGCCTGTACCTCGATTTCGATCTCTTTGTCGTTAAGTTCTCCGGCCCGCAACTTTTTGCGGAAGCTTTCGCGCGTGGCCGGGCTCGCCCCAGGGCCGACAAGGGCATTAAGCACGCGTTCTTCGGCTGATTGTTCCGCGCGGGCTTGCACGTCTTTTCGCCTTCTTTCGCGAACAAGGGCAAGGCCGATTTCGACAAGGTCGCGAACTATCTGTTCGACGTCGCGTCCAACATAGCCAACTTCCGTAAATTTGGTCGCCTCAACCTTGAGAAATGGCGCACCAGCAAGTCTGGCAAGACGCCGTGAAATCTCGGTCTTGCCAACACCTGTCGGTCCAATCATGAGGATATTCTTCGGCAGAACCTCCTCGCGCAATTTGTCGTCGAGCTGCAATCGACGCCAGCGATTACGTAGCGCGATAGCGACAGCGCGTTTGGCGTCGCCCTGGCCAACAATGTAGCGGTCGAGTTCGGATACGATTTCACGGGGTGAGAAGTCGGTCATGCGTTTCGTACCATCAAGAGAGCGCGTCCATCCGGGGTATCAACCAGGTGGGTCCTTCGAAAGCCGGCCTTTTCATACGCCCGAATGGCGCGTGCATTAGCAGGATCGGGATCTGTGACAATACGCGGCGTTCCCGCTTTCAATAGACGGTCAATGAAGCAGCGAATGAAAGCGGACCCATGACCACGATCCAACATGTCGGCTTCGCCGATGAATTGATCAATGCCTCGGGTACCGGTGGGTTGTGGGCCCAAGCCGGCACCGTCCCAAGCATCGGGGTCGTAGCATTGCACATAGCCGAACGGCCGACGCTCGCACGTGACGATAAATTGATTCATCGTCGGTTCATTGAGATCGGCGCAAACGATATCGAATTGCTCATTCGATTTGCCCCACCATCTGACGACATGCGGTTCAGCGAGCCATCGCTGAACCAACGGCAAGTGGTCGACGGTCAGAGGACAAAACTCGTACATGCAGCTCCGATGGTCAGGCGCTGTTCAGCGTCTCGACAGTGACGTTACGGTTGGTAAACACGCAAATCTCGGCAGCGATATCGAGTGATTTGCGAACGATGGTCTCGGCATCAAGTGATCCGTCGAGCAGCGCGCGCGCGGATGCCAGCGCATAATTACCGCCTGATCCGATGCCCATGACGCCGTTTTCGGGCTCCAGGACATCTCCCGTGCCGGTAAGGACCAATGAGACATTCGCATCAGCAACAATCATCATGGCTTCGAGACGCCGTAGGTATCGATCCGTCCGCCAATCCTTCGCGAGTTCGACTGCCGCGCGGGTGAGTTGTCCTGGATATTGCTCAAGCTTGGATTCCAGCCGCTCAAAAAGAGTAAAGGCGTCGGCAGTCGCGCCGGCGAAACCGCCGATCACGTCACCCTTGCCCAGCCGGCGAACCTTCTTGGCGTTGGATTTGACAATGGTTTGGCCGATTGACACTTGGCCATCGCCGCCAATGACAACGCGACCGCCCTTTCGGACGGTGAGAATGGTGGTGCCGTGCCAGGAGGGAAACTCTTTCGATGACATACGCTTTAGACCCCAGACCTGCGTCATCTAGGCATAGCGCAGCGTATTTGCAAACCATTCGCAACGGATGTGGCGAATCCGCCAAACCCCTGATAAAAGGCGCGCGAATAAGGAATAATCGCATGCGCAAGGGCGCCGTAAAGCGGAAGACTAAAGAAACCGATGTCGAGGTCGAAGTCGATCTCGATGGGTCAGGTCGCGCGTCGGTCGCGACCGGCATTGGCTTTCTCGACCATATGCTCGATTTGCTCGCGCGCCATTCGCGCATCGATATCATAGTCAAAGCCAAAGGCGATCTGCACATCGACCATCACCACACGACCGAAGACGTCGGCATTGCGCTGGGTCAGGCGGTGAAGCAGGCGCTCGGCGACATGAAGGGCATCACGCGTTACGCTGATGTGCACGTACCTATGGATGAGGCACTCACGCGCATTGCTATTGACATCTCGGGCAGGCCCTTTCTCGTGTTCAAGGCACAATTCGTGCGCGACAAGGTTGGAGAGTTTGACACCGAGCTCGTGCAGGAATGGTTCCAGGCCTTTGCGATGAATTCCGGCATTACTTTGCATGCTGAAACTCTGTATGGCGGCAATGACCACCATATTGCTGAGTCGTGCTTTAAGGGCCTTGCGCGTGCGTTGCGGACGGCTGTCGCGATTGACCTGCGCGCCAAGGATGAAGTGCCGTCCACAAAGGGCTCGCTTGGCGGCTAACCGAATTGTTGCCGTCATCCTGGGCGAAACGACCGGGCGATGTTGGTAGAGTAAAAAAATGCCTACTTATACCGTGCATGCACCGCCGCGCCGTAAAGGCGAAACAGCAAGCGCTCCCGAGCGTTTCTTGTTCGTGCGTGACGGCTTTTATTTCTGGGCCTTCTTGCTCGCGCCGCTTTGGCTGCTTCTGCACCGGTTGTGGCTCGCATTTATCATTTATGTCGTCGGCTTTGGATTGGTGGAGTTTGGAACCACTGCGCTGCGGACGTCGCTCAATGCGCATTTTATGGTGGCGTTCTTGATTGCGTTGCTGGTTGGCTTCGAGGCGTCCAGCATCTGGCGTTGGACCCTGGCGCGCCGCGGCTGGACCACACTCGGCTTTGTTATAGGTGAGGATGCCGAAATGGCCGAGCGGCGTTTCTTTGCTGAATGGAGCAAGCGCGCCACAAATGCTCCTGCGGATCCGACCTCGTTGTCAGGGCCAAAATACTCGCTGCCGGTGCGGCGTAGCCCGCCATCGCCATCCGATGTTATCGGCCTGTTTCCTGAGCCGGGAGTTCAGCGATGAGCGTTGCCATCGTAGACTATGGGTCCGGCAATCTGCATTCGGCTGCGAAGGCTTTCGAGCGGGCTGCGCGTGAAAGCGGATATGAGCAGCCAATTGTTGTGACGAACGATCCGGACGCGGTTACCCGTGCCGATCGCGTGGTGCTGCCCGGCGTGGGTGCATTCGCCGATTGTCGGCGGGGCCTTGACCAAATTCCAGGAATGGTCGACGCGCTCGAACAGAGTGTGCGGAAAAATGGAAAGCCGTTCTTTGGAATCTGCGTTGGCATGCAACTGATGGCTGAGCGCGGGCAAGAA
>Ga0126381_100007414_pt1 | contig 12212 bp, 12 predicted proteins | sample PanSoiMetPlot_28_FD_96465 | JGI IMG/M metagenome (GOLD analysis project Ga0126381, IMG submission 96465) | Tropical forest soil microbial communities from Panama - MetaG Plot_28 | ecosystem: Environmental > Terrestrial > Soil > Tropical forest > Bulk soil | place: Panama | collected 2016-02-17
CACCGGTGAGTGATGGGTGGCACACGGTATATCCGACGGCACTCCCCGGCCCATCGGGCGTGGGCACAGTACGAGCGCTGGCGGTTGCTGCAGCGTGCGTGGCCGTGCTTGCGCTGGCCGGGCCGGCGGCAAGGCCGAGAACCAGGCCTACGGCACCTACGCCGAGGGCCGACCTGCGGATGATTCGTTGCATCTTTCCTCCCAGATAAGCGACACAGTGAATCTGAGGAACGGATATCTTCAGCGAGTCCCTGCAAGGCGGGTGTCTGAAACTGATGTCTCAGGTGCCGGTCACCGCTACCGGTGACCGGCACCGTCTCGCACCTGAGACCTCGGAGTGCCTATTACTACAAGATGTCGAAATGCAGGTCAGTCAGGCCGTTACTAGGGTTATAGGTGCAGTAATAGGGGATGTCCGGGTCGGTGTTCGCCTCCAAGGCGACGAATTCACACACCCAGCACGACGAATAGCTGCGGACGAAGTACGAGCCCGGATCTGCCTGCGCGGGCAGTCCGCAATCATTAGCGGCCGGCGTGACAGCACTTGTCAGGGTGGCAGTGGTGATGCGGGCGGGCGCAGCGGCCATGCTCACGGGCGCGGCGGCTGCCGCTCCAGCCGTCCCGCCAAGGGCCGCCAGCATAATGACAGCGCCCAGGGCGAACTTGCGGATCATCAAGCGTATCCTTCCTCGTGTAGCAGGGTGGCTGTTTTAACAGCGGTAATGGCGCGCCTTCTGGGGGTTCTGTGCATTAGTCCTCCCGTGGTATTACGCGAGCCTTTCCTGGGCTCGGCAATAGTCTTCCGGTGGTTGTCAGCAGCTTGCCCCTAACCTCTGCCCCGTCTCCGGTAAGGACACTTTTTGCTGATTCCGCCGCCTTTGCTATGGTGCCAGGGCGGGAGCGAGCGCGGTTGGCGGTCAGTGCCTGCCGCTTGGAGATGCGCGCCACCGAAATGGGACACTGTCGGGCGAATTGCCTGCCCGTCCCGGGCCTAGCCGGAATCGTAGCTATTCACCAAGCGACACGCGGCTTCCGCTGCTCCGGCGGGCCCGGGGCACAGGCAACCCAGTTCCATCTCTAGCCACTTGCGTCCCGTCTGTGCGCGGAGCGGCCCGGATGGTTGTGGCAACCACCCGGTGGTATGCGGGTGGTTGCCACAACCATCCGTACAGGACTCCGAATCGAGGCCGCTGACGCTACCTGAATAGCACCCCGGAATCGGGCAGACCGGGCGCGCCCGCCGGACCCGGCCGACAGTAGTCGACCGCTCTGAATGAGCGGCACGCGAGCCCGAGGCGTGACGGCGGGACGATCTACGGTGCCGCAGTCGGCTACGCCGGGCGCAGCAGGCGCGGCGGCACGTACCATGCCGTAGCACAGCCCGTCGTAGGTTGAGTTGGTCACCACGGCATAAGCCGGATCCTGGCTCACCGCGTCAGCCGCGAGCCCGGACCTGGCCACCGCGCGGCAGACGGCTTCTGAGCCCAGTGCGGCCGACGGTACCGGGCCGCAGATGCCCAGGCCGTTCCTGGCCGGGACCAGGTACACACGCGGGCCGCGTTCCGCTCCGCCGCCCCTACCGCACCGGTGTGCTCGAGCGGCGATCCCAGCCCGGTGACCGAGATGGACAGGTCGGTACGGGACAACTGCTCACCGTAGTAGCCGAAATAGGCCCGCCCGGTCGCGGACTTCAAGAACGCGATCCCTGGCGTCATCGGGACTGCCCACCTGCCGTACCCGCAGCCCGCTTCTCTCGAGCTGGGTGACTATATCTCGCAGGTGCTCAGCCGCGACCGTCCCGGTGCCAGCCCCATCGCGTCGGTAGATGAGAACCGTAGATTCCATGCCGCCCGCCTGCCGTACGTGCTGGTGGCCCAGAGCGTGACCGCAGTCTGCCTGAGCCGGGACAACAGGAAAACCGGACAACCGCACCCGCCATGTCTCGCTTTGAGGTCATGTCACCGATACGCGCCTGCCTCTGATCGTTACCGGCCGGGCGGCACGTCTCGCTTGTGTCGTTCTGAATAAGCACCCTGAGCCAAGGTGCCCATAGTAATTTAATAACTGCTCATAGTGATCAACGTTGGGCCTGGGGGCCGGATGAAGAGTTCTCTGCTGACCCGGCGGCTGCCGACCGCCGCCGCCAGGTACGGACAGGTGCTGGCCGCCCGCGCGTTCCTCGACCCGGAACGGGGGCTGGCCGGATGCCCGGCCGCTCCGCTGCTCGCAGTCACACCTGACCGGCTACTCGGGCCCGATGAAGTGCCTGGTCCCTGCCCCGCGGGCGAGGGCGACGGCGTGATGTTCACGGTGTCCTGGCTGGATCGCGGCGGGACGGTTTCCGGACTCGCGCTGATCGCTCACCGTGAGGACGCGAAGGGCCTGGCGACGGCGGAGCGCCAGGCGGCCCGGTGGGCGCGAGCCGTACGCAGCCGCAGGCTGCTGGTGGCCGACACCGGCGGGCTGTGCCCGGGCGGCCGCCGGGCCGCCCGGCTTATCGAAGCGGCGGCCGGGCCCGCCGCCGGGCCGGTTTATGTGCTGGGCCGTCCGGTGGCCGACGCGGACAGCCTGCGGAAGCTGTCACGAAAGGGAGCCCGGGTCGCGGAGGACCTTTACACAGTGCCCGATGACGCAGTGGTCGTGCTTCCCGCGCACGGGGCCGGGCTGGGGGCACGAGCCGAGGCCGGTGCCCGCGGCCTGGCTGTCGTGGACGGGACCTGCCCGCTGGTAGCGGCAGCACAAGCCGATGCCGTCAGGTACGCGGAGCGGGGAGATATGGTCGTCGTCGTCGGACACGCCGGCCACGCCGCCTTGCCCTCGCTGCGCGGGCACGCCGGTCCCGCCGCGGTCATCGCGGGAACCGCCGCCGAAGCCGGACGGCTCCCGGTGCGTGCCAGCGGCAGCCGGCGAGAGGTCTCGTTCGTGATCGACCCGGCGATGCCAGCCGATGACGCCATGATCGTCGTAGCGGCGCTGCGCAAGCGTTTCCCCGGTCTGCGCGGGCACCACTTCGACGTGCTGTGCGAGGCGGCATCGGACTGGACGCAGTCGGTGGCGGCGGTGGCGGCCGGCAGCGACCTGGTGCTCGTGCTGGCCGCGGGGGCGGACGACGATGAGGTCAGTGCCGTTCGCGCGACGTGCGGAACCGCCCGGCCGGTGCTAGCGGTCACCAGCCTGGCGGACCTGGACGCGGAGACGCTGGGACACGCGACCGTGATCGGGCTGGTCACCACCTTGTCGGCCCCGTCCGCCCTGCCGGACCAGGTGCGGTCCGCGCTGGCGGGCCTGGGGCCGCTGTCGGCACGGCACCGGGGCACCCGCACCCGGCCCGAGCCACTCCCGGAGGTCTCACAGCACGGCGGCCCGGGCCAGGATCTCCTTCGCGCCGGAATTGGCGGTATAGGGGCGGAGCCGTGAGCGCATGATCTTCAGCGCCGTATCGGCCCGGCCTGACCGCAGGTGCGGATAGTCATCGAGGAAGGCATGCCAGGTGCGGACGGCCCGGTCCAGGTGACCTTCGGTGATCTGGAGTTCGGCGAGGCGGGCGGTGGTGATGGCCCGGGAACGGCGTTCACCGGGCGGCCGGCACCGCAGCGAGGCCTGCAGCGCGGTAATGGCGCCGGCCCGGTCACCGAGCAGTGCGCGGACCGCTGCCTGCTGGTGGGCCAGCGCGGCGTGATGATAATCCCCGATCAGTTCCTGGCCCGCCGGGAGGACCAGCGGCCCGGTGGCCGGCCCCAGGCTGGTGCCGGAGGTCGCCTGATCGAGGCGGCGTTCGGCCGCGGACAGGGCCGGCAGGGCGGTGGCCCGGTCCTGGCTGGCCGCCGCCGCGACAGCGACCTGTCCCAGCAAGAACGCCTGACGCAACGGGGTCAGCTTCCCCCGGCCGGCGGCGATGGCGGCCTCGGCGAGCTGGATGGCGTGCCGGTGATGTCCCAGCGAACGAGCCTGGACCGACAGTGCCCGCAAGGTGATGGCGTAGGCGACCGGGTCTCCGGCATGCCCGGCCAGCTCCAGCGCGGTCCGGTAGTACCGCTGTGCCAGGCCCTGCTGCTCGTCGTCGAAGCACATGAAGGCGCACCGGTACGCCATTACGGTCGCGGCCGCCCACAGCCTGGTCCGCAGCGCCGGCGACGCGGGAGCGCGGAGCAGCGGCGCGATGTCATGAGCCAGGTAGGCCGCCAGCGGGGCATGCGCGTACCCGCCGCCGAAGGCGGAATCGTCTCCGGTGAACAGCCACGCCATCCGCTCAGCTGATTCCACCCGTCCTGCCGTGATCCGCTCACCAGGGGCGGGTTTCCGGCCCGTAGCGCGGGCCGGCGTGTTCACCTGCGTGACGACCTCGGCCCAGGCCGGCACCGTCAGCAACGACAGGCTGTAGGTGCCGTCGGCGGGTACCTTCCCCCGGCCGAGGGGCGGGGCGAGCTGGCTCAGCGAGGCCACCGCATCCTCAGGATCCGGTGCCGGCCGGTGCGGCCTGCCCATGCCCGCCTGCACCACGCCGACCTGCCTGCCCAGGCCGCGAGACAGCGCCTCGGCGACCAGTTCAGGTACCGGCTGGCGGGGATGGCGGCCCGCCAGCCAGAACGACACTGCCCGACGGTCGAGGGCCAGCCTCAGCCCGGCCTCGGCGGCCACGCCGTTGACCCGCCTGGCCAGCTCCGCACCGCTCCAGCCGGCCTCGGCGAGCAGGGCCCGCAATGCCTCATTCGGAGCCGCCCGGTTACCCACGATCGCGTCCAGCCGTGTCAAGTACCCCCAACTAGGCGAAGGAACGATAATCAATTCTCGCGGATATCTGGCGCGATGCGAAGCAAGCACGGCAAGCGAGGCTGGCCCCGGGAAGGACCTGGCGCTGAGCCCGCGGTCGCACGCGGATTCCAGATAGGCGATGCCAGCCGGCGGGTACAGGCGAGACATGCGTAAAAGCGAGACACACAGGGCCCGCCGCTGTCCATGCGCGCGCCGGCAAGTTAGGCACTGCGATCTGCGAGAATCTTGAATTCTGACCGGTCCTGAACCTTCCAGTCAATTCCCCGGATGTATTCCCGTTCTGTTCGTTCAGCAATCGATGGTTTAACAAGAATGCCTCCTTACCACCGGATCCATCGTGCGGCCCGTCTGCCGGTGGTGCATTCGCTGGTTCTGCCGCTACGTTTACCCGATGACCATCAAGCCCATCAAAGACAAGGTGCTGTGCTACATCGTCCGTGATGGCCAGCTGCTGGTCTTCCGGCACACTGACTACAGTTACGAGGAGGTCGGGATCCAGGTCCCCGCAGGAACCATCCGAGCGCACGAGGCTCAGGCGGAGGCAGCCCTCCGCGAAGCGCGGGAAGAAACGGGCTTCACCGAGTTCAGGATCGTCCGGAAGCTGGGCGAGACCACCTACGACGCCACGCCATACCGGTTCGAGATCCACCGCCGCCACGTGTTTCAACTGGAGCTCAACGAGCCCACCCCGGAACGGTGGGCCAGCCAGGAGCTCCACGACGGCGAACAGGACCCGACCAACTTCGAGTGCTTCTGGATCCCGCTGCAAGCCGCGCATGTCCTCCAGGCCGGCCAGGGTGCACTGCTCGGCGCGCTCTACGACTGAACCCTTCCAGTCCGCGCCGCTCGGCGGCCCCACTGGACCTACCTGGGTGTGCCGGCGTAGCGGCTGGAGGTGCTGTGCCATTCGAGACAGCCGGCCATCCAAGCCTGGGCGCCGCGGAGGAATTGCTGGAGTTCGGGGGATGGGATGGCGGCTAGTTCACGCTGGCTGGCCTGGAATGCGTGGACGAGGTCGTTGTGCAGCGCTACGGTGCGCTCAGTGGCTTCCCGTATCGTGCAGCCCTCCTCTGCGGCTATCAGCAGGACCATGTTGAGGTTGGGCAGCTCGTCGGCGGCATCCCTGTCGGCCGAATACAGGTCGTTGACCAGCACGGCGGCGGTGCCGGCCTGCATCAGGGCCTGGTGCACCCGCCGCTGCGCGAACAGGTTGGCGGGCAGCTGGTAGCCGCCGACGACGTCGATGAGGGTCATCGAGGGGTAGAAGCTGTCGTATTGGCGGGCGGCCAGATACCGCCAGGCCGACGGCGGGGTCTTGAGGTAACGCCAGGCAGCGTAGGCGGTCCAGCTGACGTACATCTGGCAGCCGGTCTGCAAGGCGCGCATCACCTGGGCGGGGGTAGCGTGCCGCCTCAGGTGCCCGGCGGCCGACCTGAGCGCGACTAGCACAGGGCCATCACTGATGGCCTGGTCGAGCTCGGTGGTGTAGGGGCCGGCATCGGGCGGCGGGTCCATCGCCGCTATCACTAGCGCCAGCCGCGGCGGCACCTCGGTCGGGGTGGCGCCTAGCGAGGTCTCGTCGGCGTAGTAGTCGTCGGCGGCCCACCATGCCGAGTTCATCTGGGCCGCGACCAGCAGCAGATCCGGATCGTTACAGTCGGGGTGGGTGAGCATGACCAGGCGCCCGAACCCGATATCGCTGAAGGTGTCGCGCCGCCCGGCGTAGATTCCGGTTTTCCCGGCCCAGGCCACCAGGCGCCGGTTCACCTCCGCGCCCAATTCCTCGTCGATCCGTACGGTCCGCGGGCAGTACAGCGGCGGGTAAGATCCATCCCCCCATTCCCGCTCGGCGTATGGCACCACCAGATGCGGATCCCAGACCGAAGGGCCAGATAGGCCGGGGATGCGGAGCGCTGAGGTGCCCAGTCCCCGCGGCCCGGCCAGCAGCCGGGCCACAGTGCCGTCCCATCCAGGCTCGTGCCCGTCGGACTCCTCCCCCATGTTCGCTGTTTGGCCAAGCAATGTCATGACAACGGCTCCTCAGCTGAACGGCCGGGAGATCTCGACGTTCTCGAGGATGCCGAGCGCGTCAGGGACTAGCACGCCGACCGAGAAGTAGGCGCTGACCAGGTAGGACATGACCGCCTGGTCGTTGATGCCCATGAACCGGACGTTCAGCCCTGGTTCGCACTCATCGGGAATCCCGGTTTGCCGTAGCCCGACCACGCCCTGGTCGTCCTCGCCGGTGCGCATCGCGATGACCGAGGTCGTGCGCTCGCCCGTGATCGGGATCTTGCTGCAGGCAAAGATCGGCACCCCGCGCCAGGCCATGACGGTGCGGCCGAGCACCTCGGCGTTGTGCGGGTACACACCGCGTCGGCTGCACTCGCGACCGAACGCCGCGATCGCCCGCGGGTGAGCGAAGAACGCCCTGGTACTGCGCCGCAACGACAGCAGTTCGTCCATGTCGTCGGGAGTCGGCGGGCCGGACTGGGTCTGGATCCGCTGGGAGTATACGGCGTTATGCAGCAGCCCGAATTCCGGGTTGTTGACCATCTCGTGCTCCTGCCGCTCGCGCAGCGCCTCCACGGTCAGCCGCAGCTGCTCTTTGAGCTGGTTCATCGGTTCGTTGAACAGGTCAGCGACTCGGGTGTGCACCCGCAGCACGGTCTGTGCCACGCTCAGCTCATACTCCCTGGGCTTCAGCTCGTAATCAGCGAACGTCCCCGGCAGCACCGGCTCCCCCATATGCCCGGAGGTGATCGCGATGTCGGCCTCGCCCTTACGGTTCCGCGGCCGCCTCGTCGTGTCCTGGAACTCCCGCACACGTGCCCGCAGCGCCTCGGACTGGCCGAGAATGGCCTGGAACCGCGCCCGCGGCAACACCATCAGCGTGGTGTCGGTCAGCGCGACGACGGTGTGATCCCAGACCGTCTCCGCGGCTAGGCTCTCGACGCCGAAGTAGCCGCCATCAGCCACTATCCCCAGCCCCGCGTCCGTACCGAACGCGCCCTCACGGGTCCGGTTCACCTTGCCGTGCGCGACCACATACAGCTGGTCGGCAGGCTGACCGCGCCGGGCTATCACCTCACCGGCCGTCACCTGCCGCTGGACGAACGCCGCCGCCAGCGAGCCGAGCACCGCCTCATCAGCGAAGCCAGCCAGCAGCGGGAATTCCCGCAGGCTGGGCGGCACCACCGCGGCCCGATCCGCGGTCTGGGACACCGCCACCCGGCCGCCGCCCACCGCGTACGCCAGCCGGCGATTGACCCGGTAGGTGCCGCTGCTGACCTCCACCCACGGGAGCACCCTCAGCAGCCAGCGGCTGGTGATCCCCTGCATTTGCGGGACGGTCTTAGTGGTGGTGGCCAGGTTCCTGGCCGCCGCTGTGCTCAGGCTCTGCGGCGGCTGCTCTGGCGCCGTCTCGGTACCCGGCTGGTCGGACATCAGATCCACCTCACCTTCCGATATTGTCGATTGGCCCCGGAGCGTCGCTGAGCAGCCGGGCATCAAGCATTTCCCACCACTCGTCCTGGCTGGCTCTGCGCCGCTCCCACGCGGGCTGCCTGCTCTGCTCGGCTACCTGGCGGCGGTAGGTACCCCAGGCCGCTTCGTCGGCGAAGCTCACCCAGTGTTCGATGGCATGCACGTCCGGGCCGATGGTGACCACGTACCAGCGGGTCTGGCGTACCGTGTCGAGCCCGGTGTAGAACCAGGTCTGCCGCTCCCGCACCCACTGCCAGAACGCCGCCAGGTCGGCGCGGGCCCTGGGCGTCAGCTTGAACCGGTAAACAAGGTGCAGCATCAAGAGCCTCCAGGGGACGGCGGCAAGGCCGGTGGACCGTGACGGGGAAGGTCGTCCCATTCGTCATTAAGAGCGCACGGCCGGGAACCGTAGTCTCTGCGGTATGCCTCAAGGAAACGGGCATTATGAGCATCGGCGAACTTCTCCTCCGGAGGTTCGCCGCGAACACGCACCACTACCGCCGCCAGCGGGTTGAGCCGGGCGCCGCGGCGGACCTTGGCCTCAAGGGCCGAGGTCGACAGGTGGTACACGCGGAAACCGCGGGTGGCCGCGTAGTCGATGGCCGCGTAGTAGATCAGGACGAAATACTCGAACGCCGGGTCTGGGACCGTATCGTCAAAGCCCGCGTAACGGGCGTAGAAGTGACGTCCGCGGCCGTAGCCGAGAAGAACTCCGACCAGCCTGGAGTCGCGACGGCATATACCGGCGACAGCGCACTTCAATACGCCGGATTCCCGCTGCGCACGCAGTACGGCCCGCATCCAGCCGACATTCTCATGGCTGCCGTACTTTGTGCGGTTCATCGTGATCAGTGTGGCGATCGGCTCGTCGAGCGACTCACTGAGCGGCAGCCATTCGATCGTGGTCCCAGCGCGGTGGAAACGGCGCAGCTCCGCCCGGAACTTGCGGCGATGGCGTCCGTCCAGCCGCTGAAGGATCTCTGCATAACCGCCAGCAGGTACATCTATGGATGCTTCGGCCGAGTGCATAAGCACGCGGGCGTCGATATGAGCGGCGGAAAGCTCCTCGGCGTAGGCGCGAGGCATGTACGGCATGATCACCCCGGCCATACCTTCGTCGCGAGCCAGGTCCGCGGCCGCGCCGAGCAGTCCAGTCAGAATCAGATCGCGTCCGGGCCCGAGGCAGACGTCGAGGCCATTACGGGCACTGCGGTAGGCACCGAGCCACAGAAAACTCTCCGTCCAGGGGCCGGGCAACCCTGGAAAGAGATCGGGCAGGCGGAACAAGCCTGACCGCCCATGCTCGGTATCCCACACGGGCAGCCCGCCAAGCAATGTCCCGCCGTGGCCAGCGGTGATCACCCGCTGCCGCCCCAGGACCTTTTCCAGGCTGAGTAGCCAGGCATAGCCGTGGAAGAAATTATCGGGGGTGACCATGGCCTCCCAGGCGTTTTGTCTCAGCGATCCGATTCCTCGCCTAATCGCCACCTGTATTCCGTTGCCAGTCCCGATGGACGCGCCCGGCACCGTCGACTCACAGTGTGCAGTCCAGGATTGCGGCATGGGGCTTGTCCAGGTATGGCTGCCAGAAGTCAGCACCGAGAGCGCTGATCCCTTCCTCGATGACATGGTGCGGTTGCCAGGTGATGGCAGTGAATCCCGCCTGGCGCAGGGAGTCCTCCAGTGTTGGGGCCGTCCAGTAATGGGCGCTAACCGTTTCTTGGTGCTGTCCGAAGCACAGCTCCAGAGTCATGACGGCGCCGTCAGCCCGGGGATCGCTTGACGAGAGCCGGAATCCGTAACGCGCGTAATAATCCCTGTCCCCGTCGTACGCGGGATTCACCGGCAGTGCGATATACCGGCCGCCGCGGCGCAGGGCACCCGCCGCCGCACGGACCTGTCTGTCCAGCTCAGCGCGATCGGAGGCATATGGCAGTACATAGACTGATAGGACGAGGTCGAAGGTGCCGAGCAGATCCTGCGGGAGATCACCGGATATGAATGTGATGCCCTGGGGGCTCCGCCGCTCTTGTTCCCTCGCGTACGTGAGCATCCCGTCTGATATGTCGATGCCGACAACATGACGGGCGCCCTTCCCGGCAAGGCAGCGGGCATAGACGCCGTTCCCGCACCCGAAATCCAGGATCGAGAGCCCAGTGGGCTGACCTATGATGCCCAGCACAGTGGGAAATTCCAGGTACTTACGGAAAGGCAGGCCTGAAAAATCTTCGTAGACGCCGCCGAGCGAATCGAACTGGCTGTCCATCGTAGCACTCGGCTCCCTTCGCTCGACTCCCATCGCCATGTGAATGCCGACTTCGCGCGGACCAGCGGCAAGGGTGGCCGACCACACTCCGACGATACAACAGTTCATGCTTACGCTCGGGACATAGTTTGCTTTCTTCGAGGGTCCAGATATCGGGGTGATAGGTGAAACGTGCGGCGTACCGTGATAAAGACGAAGCTCCCGGGCAGGCTTTCGAGCCCTGCAACTTCAGGCGTGTGGAGAACCTGCGCGCGGCCTGCGTGGTTTGCTTTTTATCATGCATCCCGAATGGGTTCATCTATTTCATGAACGCGCGGAACATACCGGTTGACCCCCGGCGGCAACGGCGGTTCGATAGGTGCAGCGCGTGTACTTTTCCATGGTGCAGGGCGAAGCGCCCATAGATGCGAGCCCGCCCTCCGTAGCACCTCGTCTTGGCATGAAAGGAAGGCGGATCTGAAATGGCACAGGACCTATCCGAGCGGAAGTTCGGCATTCTCTTCGACTGGTTCGACCGCACCAGCGACGGCTGGCTCACACGTGACGACTTCGAGCAGATGGCCGCTCTTTTTAACACACTGGCACCACCCGAGGACCAGGAGAACAGGAATGCCACGCGCGAGGCGTTCCTCAGATGGTGGGACCTGCTGTCGGAGGCCGACGCGGCAGACGCCGAGCAACGGGTGGGGCGGCCGCAATTCCTGGCCGTGATGTCTTCCCACGTCATCCATCCGGATAACTTCAAAGACATCGTGCCGCGCATCATCGACTCGCTCATGCGGGTTGTCGACACCGATGGCAGCGGCACACTGTCCGCCGACGAGTACATCCGCATGTACGACGCCCTCGGCGTCCCCCCGAGCACCTCAACCCCCGCCTTCCACCTGATCGACCGCGACCACGACGGCTCCATCAGCCATGACGAGTTCCGCACCGCCATCGAGGAGTTCTACCTCGGCACCGACCCCGAGGCGGCCGGCCACCACCTGCTCGGCTCACCATTCGAGCCCGAATAACCCCAGACCGGCGCGTCCCTGTCAATTTGGTGACGGCAATTCGCGTTCCGCAGCCTGGAACACTGGGTTGGCCGGAACTGGTATCGGTGTCAACTCTTGGAGAAGCGGCGCCGGTACTGCCCCGGAGGACACGCAGATGCACATGATCACGGTAATCCGGCTGAAGACGACCAGAGGACGCACGCACTCGCGTCGTGTGGGTACCGAAGGGAAACACGATCATCGCCAGATCGCACGGGTGCCAGCATCATGACCGGCGCCGAGGCCGCGACATGGGGAGCCCTCGGCGCGCTCGGCGTCGAAGCCTTGGAATTCGCGGCCGCCACACGCCGTAACCGGACCTGGCCATGGCTCGACCCCGCCGGGCCCGACCTGCTCCCGCTGGCGGCGACCGTCATCATCCGCGTCGCCGTCGGCGCCATCGTCGCCGGCGCCCTCGGTGCCGCTGTACAAGTCAGCGGAGCATTCGGCGCACTCACCGCGGGAATCGCCGCACCCCTGCTGATCCAGCAGACCGCCGGCCAGGTCCCCCACGACTCCCCCGCCGCGGGCACCAGCACCGGACCGGCCGCGCAGCCGCCGCACCAGATCACCGAACTCCCCCGCAACCAGAAACCCCGCAGTAGCGATGCGAGCCTGCACACTGGCGACTAGGCCTGCGTCCGGATCCC
>Ga0126381_100007415_pt1 | contig 12210 bp, 19 predicted proteins | sample PanSoiMetPlot_28_FD_96465 | JGI IMG/M metagenome (GOLD analysis project Ga0126381, IMG submission 96465) | Tropical forest soil microbial communities from Panama - MetaG Plot_28 | ecosystem: Environmental > Terrestrial > Soil > Tropical forest > Bulk soil | place: Panama | collected 2016-02-17
AGATCGTTGATCAGTTCCCGCACTACCCTAACCTGAGACTCAGCGCCCAGTCCCTCGATATGGTTTCGCAACCAGTACAGCGTCTTTGCTCGAGCGTCCTGGCTGCGCTCTCGTATTTTGATCACATCACTGAGCATTGTTACCTCCCATGTACGCGGCCGGCCTGGACCACTTCCGTCGAACCTGGCGCCACGCTTCTGGATAAACTCTGAGCTCGTCCGGTTGATACAACTGAGTGAATGGCATGAACCCTAATTTAAAAACTGTCTCGATGCGGTGCTCCGCCTCGAGTAGTGATTCGCCGTGGTAACCGATCATCGTGTAACAGCGCTTTTTCTTGAGCGGGATGCCCTCGAGGATTCCGGCCGCGCGCTCGAGTGCCGGAATGTCGACCGAGGTGTCGCACGCAAACCAGAGCTCGCCCAAGCTGATGCTGTCGAAGAGCGGACGATGCCAATCGCGTAGATAGTGCTTGTCGAGCCCCCCATTAAAATAGGCGCGCCGGCCCTGATCGCGGAGCATATCGAAGACCGACCGAATATGAGGCTCTGAGCACGCGAGCAGGTTGTTGTCCTGGACGATCCAACCCGGCTTGATGACGAGCTCGCGTAATCGACCCTCGCGCTGCGGCACTACGCACCAAGGGCAATGCTTGGGACATCCTCTCGAGGTGATTGTGCAGCCCTCTTTGAGAAAGCGGCCAGGGGTAAACTCGCCGCCGGGATCGCCATACGCCGGACCGCCAACCTGGACGTCATCGTAGAACCTCGACCAGGCGCCCGCGATGCGTTCCGCCTCGAGCTTGTGCCAGGTAAACGTCACCGACACGCGCACCGGCGTCGATCTGTCGCCCGGCCGGAATAGTGGAGGGTCACCAAAGAACGCGAGCTCGTCGGTGGGCGTCCACTTGGTGCGATGCGGAAAGACACGAATCATGATTGCCTCAGAATAAAGCCTTAGTTCCGCGTCCCGCGTGGTAGGCCCGAATCGCCTGTCCGACTATCGCAGCTTCCTGTGCTGCGGCCTTAGTTCTCGAGCAGGACTTGTTGGTATCGAGATCGTGGCTACAGGCGAAATAGAGACTTCCACCGCTGGCGCGCTCCCGTATGGGATTGTAGGGCAACCCGCACGCTGGGCAGGGTTTTCTATATGCCAGCGCTTCCGCTCTGAGTTCCGCAGGCATACCAACGCACTCCAGCCGGTCACGCGGGTTGAAATGCCCTCCACCCTCGCGCAGGTAGGGCCGGGCATCCATGTAGGGCACCAGTCTCCAGAAGAACGGATCTTTGGTGAAGGTCATTTGGACCTCGTTATGTCGGAGAGATCGTCGGCCGGGGGGTATTCGCGTTCCTTATACCCGAACCTGCCTTGAGCCTCTAAATCGGTGGTAGTTTCAGCCTGTGGATAATTAGAGACATCCCCCCTATATGTCTCTGATTCAGAATTCTCTGGAGGGGTATTAGAACCGCTGTAATAATATCGATAGGGTTGCCCCTTCCTACCGGACCCTCGCCGGCCGACCATACCCTGTTTGTACATACTCGCTAACGACTGACGTGCGACCGCATAGCCCGTCTCCGGACCCAGTGCCTCAGCCAATTCGTTGATGGTGAATTCCGCGTCTGGTTCGCTTTCGAGAATGTCGAGCAGTTTGGGAATGTAAACTTCCGCGAGCATATAGCTCTTGAAGATGCCGCCGAGCTGGACCGACCCATCGGCGTTTCGAAATAGGCGCGATTCCTCGAGTCCCTCCCCGCGCGGGTCGCGGACGGCGGTGCTCGAGATGGAGTGGACGTTGGGACCGAATCGGCGCACCAGGATGATCGGCGACACTCGAGCGGCCAGGCCTTGGGAACCTAGAGCTGCGATGGTGGCATCTCCGATCTGAGCGTTCTTCGGCGCGTGATGAAGCACACACAGATGTGCTTCCGAATCGCTGGCGACGTCCTGGATTTTCCCGACGGCCCGGCGCGTGCCGGCGTAGGACATCTCGTCGTCGATTCTCACAAAATCGAAAAGCATATCGACGATGACCAGGACCGCCTTGTACCGCTGAATTTCCTTGGTGAGCATCCCCAGGAAATCGAAATCGTCGGCCCGAATTTTCGACTTGCCGAAAAATCGGAGGGGATCGCCGGGCTGCCACCCCAGGCGGATGAGCTCGAGCCGCGCGGCCATCTCCTCGTCTTCGCTCGCGATGTAAAACACCGGACCCTGCATCACCTCGCGCTTGAGAAACGGAATTCCTCTGGCGACACAAATCGCCATCCACCTCGCGAGGGTCGATTTCCCGGCGTGCTTGCCGCCCACAACCATTGACACGGCCGACGAGTAACAGAGCTTGTCGATGACCGGCCGGCGCTCGAGGTATTCTTCATTGGCCTGGGTCGCCTGGCCGAGCTCCTCCCAGGGGATCTCCGCCGGCGTCATCAACCCCCGGTCGAGCACGGTAACCCGCCGCTGCCATTCCCCGATCAGGGATTCGGCTGCCACCCCGTTGAACGCCATCGTGGCGATCTCTGAGGCGGAGCTTGCGATGCGCCGCTTTACGGCCGCGTCTTGGACCAGGCCCGCGTAGTAGCTGACGTTCGAGGCATCGGGCACGATGCTTACCAGTTCGGCGATGTACGCGGGGCCGATCTGCTCGACCTTGTTGTGCTGACGAAGCCAGGTCTTCATCGTGATCGCATCAACCGGCTGGCCGTGATCGACGAGCTCGCACATCGCACCAAACAAGGTGCGGTGCTGGTCGAGATAGAAATCGACGGTGGTGATAACCTTGCGCGCGGATGCGAGTGCTTCGTTGTCGATAAAGACCGAACCTAAGACGCTCATCTCCGCATCGAGGTTCTGCGGCAGGAGTCGCCGCGAAGAATCGTTCTGCGGGCGCGGCTGCGCGCGTGGCGGGGATTCCTGCGGTCGAGGTCGAGGCGGCTCTTGTTTCGGCGCGGGCGGGTCGAGAATTTTGAGGAGGTCTTTTTCGTCATGGCCGGCGAAGCACACCAGAGTCAGGTGCCCGCCGGCCATGCGTGCGATCAAGTTTCTGTCTGAATCAGTTCCACCGAGGCTTGAAGCACAGATAGGACATTCTGCTTGGTATCGCTCATCGTCGATCCATCTGACACGTTTGCACTTATCGGCAAGCGCGCGTAGCTCCACCACAACCCCCCACAACGGTCCCAAAAAATTGGGCTATAGTTTGGCTATCGCGTCCTGCTTTCTTGCATCTCGTTGATCCACCTTAAGCGAGGTGGATCGTCTCCAAGTCATTCTCTCCGTAGGGGAAACTGGATCATCGTGGCTTACCATTGCTCACCTCGATAGATGCCTGCACTTGTTTAAAAGTTACAGCGTTCCTGGCAAAAACCCTTTTACTTCCCTGTCTTTTTTGCCCTGGCCTCAGACAATTTGGCTATAGTTTGGCTTTTCAGCACGTCCGCGCCCTCCCGCACCGCCTGGAGCTTCGCGCCCGCGTCGAGCAAGAGCGCCTCGTTGTCGATGCCGTAGCGTTCGATCATCGCATCGGTCTTGTGGCCCACCAGCTTTTTCTGGATGGCCCGGTCGACCCCTGCCGCCTGCAGGTGCAGGACCGCCGTGCGGCGCAGGTCATGGAAGAGCGGCTTCTGCTCGAGGGCCGGCAAACCGATCTCTTTACGCTCCTGGGCTACCTCTTCGCAAACCCGGTCCCAGACCTTGCGGAAATTCATGATGCGCTCGCCGTCGCGGTGGAACACCCAGCGCACGATCTGCCCGGTCTGCTTCTGCAGTTCGTCGGTCCGCGCACGCCGGCGCTCGAGGATCTCCCGGAGCTCCGGAATCAGCGGGAACCGAATCGCCTTCTTGTTCTTCGCCTCGCCCGGCTCGAGCGACACCCAGCCGCGATCCCAGGCGACGTGGCGCCACTCGCGCGCAAGCACGTTGCTCTTGCGCCACCCGGTGATCTCGCCGAACCGGACCGCGTCGGCGTAGACCTCAGGCAGCCGGCGCAGGAACGCCTCGAGCAGGTCACGTTCGAAGAACCCCTGGCGCACGTTGTCGGACGCGTCGAGTTTCTTGATGACCGGCGCCTTAGCGACGATCCCCGCTTCGGTCGCGATGGTGAACCCGCGAATCAGCGCGGCCAGGCGAATGTTGATGGTCGACTTCGAGTAGCCGAGCTGAAGCTGCTTGTCGATGAACTTGTCGACCATGTCGGTGGTCAGTTCGACCACCATGCGATGCTTGAAGTGGGCGTAAACCGGCTTCAAGGTCGAGACCAGATGCTTGGTGTTCGACCTCCCGTTACGCGCGTAGTCGGCCTGGACCTTGTCGAGCAGGTCGCCCACCGTCAGGTCGAGCACCTGCCCTTCCTCGTCCTTGAGCAGACCATCGTCGCGGAAGTTCTGTAGGTTGCGCGGGCAGAGCTCCATGAGGGTGGTCATCCCGCCCTCTTTCATGCCGTAGTTGCCAATCGCCTTTTCAATCGCCTGGCGCTTGGGATTGAAGTCGCGGCGGTGCTCCTTGGTGTCGGAGACACCCAGACCCTCCCGGTAGCGTTTGCCCTTCAGGTAGAACTGAATCTGTAACCCGCCATTTACTGCTGTTTCGAAACTAGCCATGCTTTAAGACCCTCCCTAGGTCTTATGGCAAGTTACCCTAGTTACACGTTCCATGCAAGCATTCCCGCAAATGCTTGCGGGGTCGCGATCCCCGCCGTTCTCTCCCGGTGTCGGTTGCGATCAGCGGTTGTCCATCTGGCAGCGCCCAAGCGGGGTCCGGTGCGACCGGAGTTTTTCATCACAACACTCTGGGGACCTGGCTTTGCCATACCGTCCAATCCACCTCCAGGTGCCCGTGTACCATCAGCACCGACCCCTCTGGCATCTTGCGGGTCCGAATCCAGCCGTAGACCGTCTGCCGGTCGCGGTGGACGCGTTTCGCAAATTGCGGGACGGTGAGATACTCATGCTTGTCCTGGTGCGTCACTTCCCCTGCTGACATATGCCACTTCCATTCCCCGCCCCGCGCTCGTCTTCGAGCCGTTTAGTAGCGTGTTCGTAGATGTCCTCAAATTCCCGCACGCAGGTGTCGAGCAGCGTCTTAAGCGGTAGCAACGCGGCTAGGATGCGGGTAGTCAGCTCCTGCAGGTGAGCATCACCCCAGGTGGCTTCTGGTAACTCCCGCCAGTGTAAGAACAGCGCCTCGTCAATCCGAATCCCGCGCTTGCTGTCGCCGAACAGTCGGTGGACGCCCTGGTGCGGCCCCCAATTGTTTTTCCGGATCAGTTGGTACAGAGCTCGTTCGGTGCAGTTGAGGAAGACCGCTAGTTCTCCCACAGTGAGCAGCTTCCCCGTCGCAGTCACTACCTCGTCCCTTCGTTTCATAGATCCCCCGTGTCACGCGCCGTTACATCTCCTTTTGCGGCTGCGCCCCACCAAGTTCTCGATGGCGATCCCCGATTTCTGTTCGAGGGCGAGCACTCGTTCGACCGCGACCCCCCGCAAATGGCCGCGCTTGATCCAGTGATAGAGTAGGCGCTCGCTGACCTCGAGTAGGCGAGCGCAATTCTTGACCCCTCCTGCTTGGCGAATCGCGGCTTCCACCGCATTTAGCTGTTCTGTATTGGTTTCAGTGTGCATCGCTGTCTATCAGGGTAAGTGTCGAACTATTCGACTGTCTGCTTCAGGATCTTGTTACCACCGACGCCAGGTGTTGTTATCTGTGCGTTTCGGGTGTACAGCGGACGATACGCTTTGTTTCAATTTTGCGTCAAGCGGCTATGCTGAAGTTTTCACAACCCCCCCGTCTTACACCGATCTCCAAGCCCTTCTACGGCCCGCCATTCCTCTTCACTGGCGGTTTCCCCTGTTGGCTGTCGGTGATCGAACTGTATCGTTTTACTCGATTTTGTACTGAAATGCACTTCACTCACGGTGAACACGGAGAATCACAGTGCCGGAATCTAAATCGCAACAATCCCTAGTCGCGCGGATGGCGCAGCACTATGCGCTCGAACCCGATGAGTTCAAGCGGGTGATCAAAGCCACCTGCGGCTTGCAGAAAGCCACCGACGAGGAGTTCCTCGCCTTCCTGGCCGTCGCCCACGAGCACGGGCTGAACCCGTTAACCCGGGAAATCTTCGCTTTCCAGCGGCCGGGTGGCGGGATTCAACACATAGTCAGCGTCGATGGCTGGTTAAAAAAAATGAATGAGCACCCCGCGTTCGACGGGATCAGGTACGCAGATACCGTCAACGATGGCGGACAGTTGGTCGCGGTCACCTGCCGCATCTACCGCAAGGACCGCCGGCATCCCACGGAAGTTACCGAGTACCTGCGCGAGAACCGCCGCCAGACCGACCAATGGACGCAGCGCCCGGCGCGGATGCTGCGCCATCGCGCCACCATTCAGTGCATCCGCACCGCATTCAACTTGGCCGGCATCATGGAGCAAGACGAATTCGACGCCTGGGTGGAACGCGCCAAGGCGATGAATGGTCCCGCCACCCAGGCCGGCGATGATTCACCTGAGGACTGGCCGGGTGCAACTCGCGGTCAAGTCAGCCCCCCGACGGGCGCGGTAGTGGAAGTGAGCGTGGAGACCGGCGTTTCGCCAAAGATCAACCCGCCCCCCCACAGCGAGAGCCGTAAGAAGGGCTCCAGCGCTCCTCCACTACCGCAAGTCGACCCTGCTCCCCCTCCTCCCGAACCCGACAAACCCGACGAGCTGATCAGCGAGGAGGACCAGGACCGGCTGGTTAAAGCCGGCGACGTGGTCGGACTCACCATGTCGAAGCTACTGCGTTACGTGCGCGAGCACTACCAGGTCGGGGATCTGCGCGAACTCCGCCAATCGCAGGCCAAGCAACTGCAGGTCGACTTCCGCCGGATGGGCGAGGAGCAGGCGCGCAGGTGAAGCGAGGCCCGCACACCGGGAGGTACATCCTCGACGGCAAGATCCCAGTGCCGGAACCCGACCTGCTCAAGTGGGCGCATTGGATGGAGGAAGACGGCCACCGCATCGTCAGGCAGGACGACGTCGGCGAACTTTGGGTGAGCACCTGTTTTCTAGGCCTCGACCATGACTGGACGTTCAAAGGACCACCCATGCTGTTCGAAACTATGGTCTTTCGAAAGTCGAACGAGGAGGATGCTCGCGGCTTTCGCCGGCTGGGGTTCGCCCACGTCCCAGGACACATCCACCTCGATGACTCGCCCGTGACCCGCACCCCTACCTGGGAGCTAGCACTGGAAACCCACGCTGAAGCGGTCGCCTGGGCCAAGGAGCGGCTCACATGATCGAGTGGCCCTCGACCACCCAGATCATCAAGCATTTCGGTTTGATGCTCGACTATGGCAACCCCAACCTGGCCGCCATGCAGCGCGGCCGCTACGTCGCTGCTGCTTGCCATCTGATCGCGGCTGGTGAGCCCCTGGGTGACGGTTGGGAAGCCCGGCATCCGGAATGTCAGCCGTACCTCGATGCCTATCGGTCCTTTCGTCGCGAGCACGTATTCATCCTCCACGAGGCGGAACGCGAGTACCGCTGCGAGGCGCACCGATTTGTTTCGCATCCCGATCAGATTGGAATGCTCGACGGTCAGATGGTCAACCTCGAGCTCAAGTCGGGATCGATGCCCCGCTGGTGTCAACTCCAGACCGGTGGGCAGGTGCTGGCTATGGGTCGTCCGGCGCTGTACCGCTACGGGCTGCTGCTCTCAGTGAACGGAGCCTACACGCTCTACCCGCACGGGGACTTCCGCGATTTGGATCGGTTTAAAGCCATGGTCGACACCTGGTGGATATGGCAAGAGTTCAGACCCAAGCTTGAAGAAGGAGCGATTCCATCATGACCCAACCCCTCAAACGGAGCTGCACCGGCTGCGCGAAGGAAGAGGCCCCCAACGAGCTCGAGGAACAGTTGCACTGGTTCCACGATCACCGGGGGCAGTGGTGGCATATATCCTGCCGCCATGAATGGCTTCATCGCCAGGCGTTGCTGTACCGGACCCCGATTAAGGAACGGCACGATGGAGCAACAACTCGTAGTCACCGAGGAAGCGAAACTTCTAGCTAAATCCTTCGAGGAACGGCTTAAGGAAATCCTCGAATACGGCATCGAGCTCCGCTCGATGGACAACACACTGAGTCGGGCGAACCTGGCGTTGGAGCGCTCCAAGGAGATTCGCCGCTACCTCGAGGACATCGAGGCCTCGCCCCTGCGCGAGCTCGCCCGGCGGATGAACGAGGCGCACAAGTTCATGACCGCGCTGTTAAACCGGGTCCGCAATCCCGCCCAGGTGGTGGCGAAGTTCTGCACCGACTGTCGGTCGGAGTGGGAGGTCGAGCGGCGCCGGCTCAACGCGGAAGACCAACGCAAGCGCGAGGAGCTCGCCAATCGCCTGGCGGCGGAGCAGCGCGCGGCCGAGATTAAGCACCTCGAGGAGATTGGCCGGCAGGCAGAGGCCCAGGCCCGCGCGGCCGCGCCGGTGATCCCGGTATCGGTGAGCATCGACCCCAACGCCGGCAAACCGCAGGGCGAGATCATGGTCGAAGTGTGGGTGCCCAAGCTCGATGAGCAGGGGGAAATCGTGTTCAGCGATGAGACCGCCTATCGCAAGTGGAACGCGGAGAGGCCTGAGTTCCACTACCTGATGAAGCATGAGTACGGGAAGCTGAAGAAGCTGCTGAGCGATAACAGAGGAATGTTGCAACCGCCGGGTCTTGAAATCGAGCACCGCTTCGAGGCCCGCACCAGGAGCTCCAATGAGTGAATACGGACGAAGCCGCGATATGGGCGATGAATTCGTGCCCGCCAACCCACAGTGCAAGTGCAACCCCATGCAGGCGATGTTTTGTCCCTACGGCCATATGCTCGAGTGCCACTTCGGGAAGACCTGCAACGAGGCCCAGTGCGACCACCTGGCGCGTTATGAGTGACATCGACCACGAGCACGTCTGCTGCCGGTGCGGGATCTCATTCACTTGCTGGTGTACCCAGCCAGTGGATGGCGGCGACCGGATGTGTCCAACCTGTGGTGAGCAGTACCGGCGGCTCAAGGATGCCCCCCGCAGCAAATCCACCAAGCTGGTGTATGCTGGCGCGCATCGGCGTCGGAGATGGTGATGTTGTCCGGTTCCATTGTCATAGTGGTTGCCGGCGAGGCGGCACCCTTCTCGAAGAAGGTCATGTCCTGGCACGCCAAGGACGGGCGGTTCGGGACCCATGCCTACGATTCGAAAAAGTATTCCGGCTGGAAGGACCAGGCCCGCTACGCTGCATCCCGGATAATGGGGGGTCGCCCCCCGCTGGAGTGCGCGGTCGAGTTCACCCTGCGCGTGTACTTCCAGATTCCCTCCTCCTGGTCCGGCCGCAAGCGCGAGCTCTGCCGGCGCGGACTCCTGCGCCCGACGGTTACTCCTGACATCGACAACCTGTGCAAGGCGAGCGCGGATGCAATTACCGGCATCGTGCTGCGCGATGATAAATTCATTGTTTCGGCGAAAATTCAGAAGTGGTACTCAGAACGACCTCGAGTCGAGATGGAGATTAACGAAGCCCGTCTGGTCGACGCCCTCGAACCGGAGCTGACGCTGGGGGGCTGAAAAGAAAAGGCGACCTGGGGGAGACCGCCTTGACTTTACCTTCTCTTTGGAGGCAGAAGGATTTTGCGCGTTGACACTTCCCTCCTAGCACAGGCTGCGGGCAGTGCCAACTTACAGGTTGACAACCGTGTTACTTTGCCCACAGGGGCAGGAGGGATTATGCCCAAAGGAGTCTCCAGCCATCCAGCCGACACCTACGAGAGGAAGAACTGCCGCTTCTGCCACGAGCCGATCACGCTGCTCCAGATGGCGAAGCACGAGAAGAAGTGCGAGAAACTGACGCCTGAGCAGCGCCACAAGAACACGTCGGCTCGCGCTACCTACTATCGTCTCAAGGCGAAGAAGCGCCACGGCGAACTGCCCTATCTCGCGCCGAATGGCACGCCCGCCAAGCGCCCCTACAACAAGACCGGCCTGTACGCTGGTCGCCAAGCTATCCGGTTGAACGGAAAGAAAGGGAGGCTCACCGTACAGCTCTCCGTACCTATGAAGGTTGCGCTGTCAGTGATCCGCGAGCTGGTTCCGCATATCGAAATCGACCGAGTGGGGGTCGAATAATGTTGCTGGATGATCTTACCCCAGAGTTGTTCGGCGAACTGGTCAACGAGTGCTCCTCGAAGCACGCGGGCAGGGCCAAAGACAAGGGCAACGACCCGATTCGCGTGCGCGCTTATGTGGCGTTCCATGGCGAGCACTGGCGACGGCGCAGGCTGAAGAGGAAGCCCAAGCTCAAGTTGGTGCCTCTCCAACGCGAACGCGCCTAGTCTATCGGATCACCGGGCGGGTCGGTGCGCGGGTTTTTCTTAATCCCGTATTGTTGCTCCCTTTCGGTTGGAGTGATGCACGCGGCCCGCTGTGCGTCGGTTTTACTGGCATTTATGCAGGTCCGGTATTGGACTTTCAGATCGTCATCGATGAATCTCAGCACCACGCTGAAATTGTGTTTCTGGTCGTTCATGTGCTCGTTGAGCAGGTAGATTTGCGACTGGCTGTAGGTGCTCAACTGATTCAGTGACGTGGTGACGTAGTGCGCCACAAAATAACCTGCGCCGAATTTGCCCCCACCAGCCGCAGCCAGCGGGGGCAATCAACCTATAGCTATCAAACTAGGAACTCCGACTATGCCCGCTGCGAGCCAAATCGGAGCCTTCGACCACCAGGGAGCTTCGCTGGAGATCTTGCTCGCGAAATCTGTTTCCTCACTCATTTATTTGCCCACCTTGTGAAAACGTAGCCTCCCGATCTGCTGAATGAAGTTATCCGGAGTCGCCCAGTTGGGCGGCTTGATGCTGGTATCGTGATAGCTGTCGGCCCCTTGTATGGGATTGTCTATGCGACCCTTGATCACCCCATCCGCGATGGTGAGGCATTCTTCCCAACTTGGATCGGTGTCTCTGGGCCACAACGACAACTGCGGGTCGCTGCTGTAGGTCAAGCTGGAGTATTGCAGACGCTGGAAAAGCACCGCCATCAGCGTGTTGCCCCAGGTCGGCGACTTGAGCCGGTTCATAATGCTGTGGGCCACCGCGACCTTGCCCGCGTGCTTCTCGCCCCGTGCCTCACGCCACAGGCACAGGGCCATGAACACCACGTCGGCTTGCTTTTGGAGAGTCACGTTACTTCGGTGGTGGTGTCGGCCCTTCCTTTGCGGATTTGGTGACGCTGCCGCTGGAACTGCCGAAAAAATAATTCAACACGATTGAGACAAAACTTATCTCCGCACCAATGATGAGTTCCTGATTCCCAAGCTGCTTGCCTGACCACTGGATGTACGCGATGAGCAGGACGAACTGCACGATGATCACCAGGCCGATTATAAACCTGGCGACGGTATCATGGCGCAGCACCGCGCTCGCGTCGGAAGTGGTCTCCTCCAGCTCGACCTTGGGCAAAGATGTGGTCGGTATCGTTCCCATAGTTCACCTCTTCAGCGCTGCGGTCGGACTTGGGGATGGAGTTAACGAGCGCCAACCCTGTGGTGGTTCAGTCGGCCGGTTATACGGGGTAGGCACAAAGGTCGGTCCCGGTCCCATTGGTCCCTGCGCCCACACGAGACCGGTGAACAGAATCGCCAGACACGCTAGAGCGAGCGCCTTCATCAGCCAATCCCAAAACAGAAATACGAAAAATACCCGCCAGTCGCGCAGTTGACGCCTCCCGGCTGCTGGTAGCAGTTGACCTGTACTTGCACAGTGCTGTTCGCGCTATTCCACATCATGCCCGTGAACCCAAGTGGGGTCTCCACACACGCTGCGTTGTTCGCGAACGCCCGCGCAAAGTGAAGGGTGACCGGCCAAGCGTTCACAAAGATATAGCCAAATGAATCGCGCGAATTTCCCCACACCGTACCGTTGGTGGCGGTGATCGCCGGATAGTTCAGATTGTTCTGCGCGTGGATGAGGTCGAGACCGTTGCCGTCTACCTGCATCTCCAGCGTGAAGTTAATGACCCCACTCTGCTGTGGCGCGTTCAGATACCAGTAGAAGGAGTTGGAGTTGATCGCGAAAAGACTGTTTCCTCCTCCTCCGCCACCATCTGCTATCCACTGTCCCGTTGTGTTGTTCCAGTACGCAGCACCGGAGAAATTGATGTTGGCCCAGTTGTTGGTGCCGATGTAGCCATTGCC
>Ga0126381_100007416_pt1 | contig 12210 bp, 11 predicted proteins | sample PanSoiMetPlot_28_FD_96465 | JGI IMG/M metagenome (GOLD analysis project Ga0126381, IMG submission 96465) | Tropical forest soil microbial communities from Panama - MetaG Plot_28 | ecosystem: Environmental > Terrestrial > Soil > Tropical forest > Bulk soil | place: Panama | collected 2016-02-17
AACGCCGAGCAGGAACGCCTCATCGACGCGCTGCTCACCCTGGCCAGCAGCGAAGGCGGCCTCGGCAACCGCGAGCCCGTCGACCTTGCGCCTGTGGCCAGCGCCTGCCTGGCCAGCGTCGCCCCGGAGACCGCCCGCCTCGGCCTCGAGGTCCGGGCTGACGTCCGGCCCGCCGCCCTCGACGGCGACCCGGTCCTCATCAGGCGGCTGGTGTCGAACCTGATCGAGAACGCCGTGCGGCACAACGTCCCTGAAGGGCACATCCAGGTCGCCACCGGAACCAGCCACGGACGCGCCGTCGTGTCGGTGACCAGCTCCGGGCAGGTAGTCCCGCCCGCCGAGGTCGACCGGCTGTTCCAGCCCTTCCAGCGGCTCGGCACCCGCCGTGCCCGCGGCGACGGCCACGGCCTCGGCCTGTCCATCGTGCGCGCCATCTCGACCGCCCACGCCGCCACCATCACCGCGCGGCCCGAGCCGAGCGGCGGCCTGGCCGTCACCGTCTCCTTCCCCCAAGTTAGTGATGCACGGCCCGTGCCCTTAGATCTCTGCGTGTACTACCGATACAGCCGGGCCGCCTGCAGTTCGAGGTAGCGCTGTTCGGGCAGGTTCGCGGTCATCGTGGCGGCGCGGAGGTAGGACTCGCGGGCGGCGGCGGATGATTGTGACAACGACCCGGTTCTATGCGGGTGGCTGCCACAACCATCCGCTGGCTGCCGGACGCGACGCGGCCCGAGCCGGGCGGTCGGCTATTTCCTGGTTCTGACGGTCTTCACCGATCTGGTGTCAAGCGCCATCTCGTCAGCGTCCGCGACCTTCTTCCGGAGGCGGACGGTCCCCGTCGCCGCGTCCACGACGTCGACCACCTTGGCCAGGAGCCTGGCCGTGTCCTGGTTCCCAGACTGTGCCGCCAGCGCCATGGCCCGGCCGAGCCTGGCGGTCGCCGTCTGCTCATCTCCGTCCTTGCGCGCTTGCAGTCCTTCGCGGATGGCATCAGCTAGCTCGGCCTGGCCGGTGTAGTGCGCGACGTGCGGGCTGATCGTGGCGGACAGCGCGTCGTCGGCGGTCCAGATCGCCCTGACCAGCCCCCGGCCGTGCTCCCGCGGACCGGACGGGGAGCCGGTGACCATGCTGATCCGCGCGGCCAGCATTTCCTGCCCCACCGCGCCGGGACTGACCTGCACGCGCAGGTGATAGTCGCGGCTCTCTCCCGCCCCCCACGCGCCGACCGGGTAATCACCGGTCCGCGTCCCGGCGTCGGTACGCCGGGCGGTGAGATCCTCGATGGCCGGCGCGACCTGCTGCACGAACCGGATGTCCGCGTGCTCGGGTGTCCACACCCGCAATGCCACCTCGCCGACCTGCTTGCTCATCGACGAGCGCATCATGGCCGTGAAGTCGGCGGCGAGCCCCGCCGGATCGGCCACGATATCAACGGTGCCGAGAAGCGCGGCCGCGATCTTGCGAAGTTCGGCGACCTTCCACTTGGTGCCGACGCCGCGGCAGTCACAGCTGAAGACGCCCGCGCACAAGCTGATCGCCTCATCCAGCCGCCGGGAGCTCTCACCGTTCCTGCCATCGGTGAGCAAGATCGCGTGCCGCAGCCCGGCGGTGTGACTGCTGAAGAGCTGGTGCGCCAGGCGCAGCCATTCCCCGATCCTGGTCCCGCCGCCCGCGCGCAGCTCAGCAACGGCCCGCTTGGCCAGGTCCCGGGACTGCGCGCCGGCCACTGCCAGGCCACCGCCGGCCGGGAACACCACCCGCGCCTTGTGCGTGCCCGCGATCACGGCGAAACCCACGCCGTCACCGATCGCGTCCACTGCCGCCGCGGTGGCCTCCCGCGCGGCGGCGATCTTGTTGCGGGGACTCATCGACCCGGAGCAGTCGATGATGATGATCTCCGCAGCGACATTGTCTTCGGCGGGAGCCAGATCCGCGGCGGATGCCACGGTGAGGACCGCACTGATCTCCCGCGTGCCTTCAGGAAGGTACACATTCTGGTGGATGTTCACGGTGAACCATGGCTCGTTCAGCGGGCTCATGAACCAACGCTATAAGGGCAAGCAATAACGGCAGTGGCGCCCCGTGCTGGGAGCGGGAGGCCGGGGCGCTGTCGGTAGGGTGTGTCCGTGCCGGACACCATGCCTCACCCGGAGCCGTTCATCCCGCTGACACCGCCCGCGGCCCTTGAGGATCTCCGCGCGCGGCTGCGCGCGACGCGCTGGCCGGATGCGCCTGAGGACGCCGGGTGGTCGCTGGGGACCGACCTGGCCTACCTTCGCGAGCTCGTCGCCTACTGGGCGGATGAGTTCGACTGGCCGGCGCAGGAGGCGGCGCTCGCTCTGCTCCCGCGCTTTCGCATCCCGCTGGGCGGACTCGGGATCCACTTCGTGCACGCCCAGGCCGCCGCACCGGCCGGGTCCGTGCTGCCGCTGGTCTTGTGCCACGGCTGGCCGGACTCGTTCTGGCGCTACACGAAGGTCATACCGCTGCTTACCAACCCGGGCGCGCACGGCGCCGACCCCGCCGACGCGTTCGACGTGGTCGTGCCCGACATGCCGGGCTACGGATACTCCGGCCGCCCCGCCGGGGCGCCCCTGGACTGCATCGCCGTCGCCGGGCTGTGGGCCGCGCTCATGGGCGTCCTGGGCTACCGGCGGTTCGGCGTGGCGGGCGGGGATATCGGCAGCGCCGTGAGCCGTTACCTTATGCACCGCACCAAGCCGCAGACCGCCGCCGCCGGGCTCACCGACTCCCCGGCTGGGCTCGCCGCGTGGATCACCGAGAAGCTCCGGGCGTGGAGCGACTGCGGCGGCGACCTGGAACGGTCCTTCACCAAGGACGAGATCCTCACCAACATCACGATCTACTGGCTGACCGCGACGATCGGGTCATCGATGCGCATGTATCACGCGAACGCCGCGATCCCGGCCGCACAGCACGCCCGCCGGGTCGAGGTGCCGTCCGGCTTCTCGCTGTTCCCCGGTGACATCCTCCGCCCGCCGCGGGCATGGCTCGAGCGGGTGGCGAACGTCGTGCGGGTGACCGAGCCTATGCGCGGCGGCCACTTCGCACCGTTCGAGGAGCCCGAGCTTTACGCGCAGGAACTGCGCGCCTTCTTCCGCCCTTACCGTGCGGACGGTCCTGTTCGGCAATAAAGGTTTTGTGCCTGCCGCGCGACTACATAGTCATGAGGGGCATGGACGGTAGCGGCGAGGGGCGGCTCCCGCGGCATCACGTCAGCGAGCTGAGCTCGTTCTTCGCGGCTCATGACCGGTGGCTGTTCGGCCACGCGTTCCTGCGTACTCGCGGCGATCGCGAGCTGGCGGCCGACCTCGTCCAGGACACGTTCGAGGCCGCGGCGAGGGCATGGGCGAGGTTGCGCAGACGCGCGGAAGGTCAGCAGCGAGCCTGGCTGCTCGGCACGCTCGCGAACAAGGACGTCAGCGATTTCCGGCGCAAGGAGACCTTCCGCCGCATGCAGCCCGTCATCCAGGCCAGATACCAGGGCACCGAGGCTGACACCGCGGCTCAGGCGCTCAACGCGATAGCGCTAGACCAGGCGCGGCAGATCATCGAGGAAATGCCGCCCAGGCAGAAGAAGGTCGCCTTGATGCGGTGGCAGGACCGGATGAAAGCCGCGGAGATCGCCACCGAGCTCGGAATCGCGGAAGGCACGGTCCACGCTCATCTGCACATCGCCCGGGGAAAGCTGGTCGCGGGGCTGGAACGGTATTACCCGTTCGGGGCGGACAACGGAAAGGAGTGCTGACGTGACCTGTGACGAGCACCGCCTGTTCCTGGCGGACTTCTATCCGGAGCTTGGCGAATACCTTGCCGGTCAGTGTACGGCAGGATATGACGCCGGCGCCGGCCGTGCGCGGTTCCTGGCCTGGCTCACCGCCCACGCGGAACAGCCGGCCACATTGACCGCCGAGCAGGAGGTCGAGCTCGCCAAGCGGATCAAGGCGGGCGGGTACGCCGCGGAGCAGCTAGCTGAGCCGCGCGGGCTGACCGATCAGCAGCGGATGGACCTGGAGCGGATCGCCGAAGACGGCCAGAGAGCGAAGAACGATCTGCTGGAAGCGGGCTTGCGGCTGGTGGTGTCCTCGGCCAAGCAGTACACCGGCCGCGGCATGCTGCTCCTGGACCTGATCCAGGAAGGCAACCTCGGCCTCATCCGCGCGGTGGAGAAGTTCGACCACACCAAGGGTTACAAGTTCTCCACGTACGCGACCTGGTGGATCCGGCAGGCGATCACCCGCGCGCTGGCCAGCCGGGCTGGCATCATCCGCATGAGCCCTGACTGGTTCCATGTAGCCAGCGGTTCGGGAATTGAGGGATGCTGTTCTCATGACCGCGGTCTCCGGGAGGGAGCCGCGGGCACGGAGGAGGCGTGAGGCGTATGGCCACCGACGAGGACCTGCTGATCGAGGCGGCGAAGCGGGAACGCAGGAACCGCCGGTCCGGCCGCAACCTGCTCCTAGCGCTGGCCGTGGCGGCAGTTTGCGCCGTCATCGGCTGGGTGCTGGTCTTCCGGGTGCGCGCGTTCCTCAAGGGGATCCCGTTCCTGCCTCTCGGCACCGTGACCGGCTGGCTGCTTGTCATCGGTATCGCCGCCTTCGTCGTAGCCGGCCTCATTGTCGCCGGTGCCCTCCTGGCGGCCAACCCCAGCAAGCGCTGGGGCGACCCGGTAGCCGGCGCCTGCCCGGCCTGCGGCAGCTGGACCCTCCGCCAGAACACGGTGTCACCGGCCGGTCCTGACACCGGCAGCCTCAGGAACCCGCCCAAGGGCGTGGTAACCCTCTGCGACACCAAGGGCTGCACCTACGCCACCGCCACCGTGACAACCGCCAGTCGCGCCAGGTAACGCTGACGGTCGGGGGCCTGCACTCATCTCAGCTGATCGCGCCCGCCGGAAGCAGCGCATGAACGCCCCAGGACTGGTTCGCCACCTGCGTGACCCTCAGGTCGAGTACCGGGCTCGCCATCGCCAGCGCCGTTGCCTTGCCAACTCCGTAGCTGGCCTGCAGCCAGGTCAGCATCGCGTCGAGCGCATCGCCCATCGCCGCGTTGAGATCCGGGCTGAAGCCAAAGGTAATCTTGCCCGCCGGGGTCTCCGCGTGCGGTCCGGCGACCGGCCGCCCGGTGACCAGGTCGAGCTGGAGCTCAGTTGTCATACCGCACTCGATGGCGGTGCCCGCTACCTCTCCGTCGCCCTGGGCAGCGTGGCCGTCGCCGATGCTGACCAGCGCGCCAGGCACGGCAACCGGCAAGTACAGGACCGATCCGGCGACCAGTTCCCTGCAGTCGATGTTGCCGCCGCCGACGGCCCTGGGCGGGATCGTGGAATGCTCGCCCGGCTCATCCCAGGCCACACCCGTCACGCCGTGGAACGGGGCTATCCGCACCGTGTGCCCCAGGTCGCTGACCGCTACTCCCGCGTCCGCGTCAATCTGCCACAGCAGCCAGGCAGGCGGGCCCTCGTGCAGGCCAAGCCGCCTGGTCAGCGGGTTGTCCCGGGCCGCGGCGACGGTGTAGCCCCAGGGATCGGGACGCAGGGAAATGAAGCGCACCGCGAGCACGTCGCCCGGCACCGCACCCCGGACCGCGACCGGCCCGGTCAGGCAATGACCGCGGCGCTCCTCGCCCGCCATCATCGGCACCTGCTCGCCGGGGAAGGTCTGCGGCGCCAGGTGCCCGGCCGCGTCCAGAGAGCGCAGCATTATCGTGTCACCCTGATCGACGGTCAGTACCGGCGCGAGGTCACGGGAGAACACATCTGCCGTAGTCGACGGTGAGGGGTCGAGCCGGTGGCGGGCCATGCAGCGATCTTCTCCGCTCTGCCCGTCCGCGGCAACGTTCCGTTCACGACCGGCCGGTCAGAAATCCTTGAAGGCAGCGCGGGAACCGGTGTCGGATCAGGGCACGGGTGTTCGTTGCGGGGGTGAGCGGGCACCGCGAGCGGCGCCCCGGACCACGGGAGATGATCGGGATGCAGTACCTGGTTTCCGTGATCGACGACACGGCGGGCCTGGCCACCCCCGCGGAGATGGCGGCGATCGACGTGTTCAGCGAAGGACTCCAGGCGGCGGGCCACTGGGTCTTCGCCGGCGGCCTCGCGGCGCCCAGCTCGGCCACGGTTATCGACAACCGGGGCGAGGAGGCGATGGTCACCGACGGGCCCTTCCTGGAGTCGAAGGAGTATCTCGTGGGCTTCTGGATCATGGAGGCCGCCGACCTCGACGTCGCGCTCAAGCTCGCCGCCGCGGGGTCCAAGGCCTGCAACCGGAAGGTCGAGGTGCGGCCGTTCCTGTGACCATGACCGCGTTCCAGGAGCCGGTCACCCAAGCCCACCGGGAGTAGTGGCCCCGGTGGTCGCCTCCCTGTCCAGGCGTTCGGTCACGGCTGCGTACCAGGACGCGCAGTTCCGGGACGGGTGCGTACCAGGACGCGCACGCGCACGGGTGGCGACGACCTTACGCACGGTCCCGACATTTTCCCGTCCGCTTTATCGTGATATAGGCGATACGGGACGTCGGAGTCGTGCGCAATGTCAGAACGCAATCGTCCACCAGGCCCTTAAGCATGCCGTTTCCCGTGAAGTCCGAGCCTCGCAGCGGACAGGGGTGCGCACCAGAACACGCACTCCCGCGACGAATGCGCCCTCGGACACGCACTCCAGGGACGGGTGCGTACCAGAACACGCGCTCGCGGGACGGGGGATGCCGGGATCGGCGAGGAGGAGGCTGCCGAAGAGTTCGCGGGCCGCTGGCGGGATACCCAAGGCCGCGCATTGCGGCATCAGAGTGCGGTCGGACTGTTCGCAGGTAATGGCAGTGGCGATGATCTTCGCGACCAGGGGCGCATGACGCCCGCGGAGCCAGACGGCGAGAGTCCGGTGAGAAGATTGTCTTCTGGCAGAAGTGTCGGATCCGGAGCGAGTCGTTCGTAGCCGAGGTGAAAGGCGGCCGAAGGGGTCGCCCGGGACAAGGAGCTCATGGGATGACGCAGTACCTGATCTCGTTCGATGACGGCGCGATGACCTTCCCCGAGGAGGATCTTCCCGACGTGACCAAGGCCGCGCTCAATGTGCGCCACGAGGCCCAGGACGCCGGGGTGTGGGTTTTCGGCGCCGGGCTGGAAAGCCAGCGGGCGAGCATCGTGGCCACTGACGGGACGGTCACCGACGGCCCGTACCCCGAGACCAAGGAGGTCATCGGCGGGTTCGCGGTCGTCGACGTGCCCACACGCGAGGAGGCGCTGGAGTGGGCGGCTAAGATCGCCGTCGCGTGCCGCTGTGCGCAAGAGGTACGGGAGATCCTGCCTGACCCAAACGTCTGACCGACGCAGGCCCGTCCCGCTAGAGCAAGAAACGTCTGATCGACGCAGGCCCGTCACGCTAGAGCAGGATATGCCTCGGCGAGGGCCTGGCCACCCGGATCTACGCATCGACCCGAGCCTGAAATGTCATAGTTCGCCCCATTCCTGAGATGGTCAGGTGCGGGCGGCGTCGGGGACGCATCGGGGGCGGTGGCCCACCGCCCCCGATAGAACAGGGGCTGTGGGCCACAGGCCCCGGTCACGCCGGGCGGCAACCCGCCCGGGTCGGTGGCCGCGGCGGATCTACCGACCCCAGGACGGCGGCTGACCGGGCTCAGCCTGCGGGCGCGGTCGACACGACGACCAGAGCAGTGGCGGGTGACGACGACGCGTTTCCACCCGCCCCACGGTCACGGCCGGCAGGCGGACCGAGTCCGGAACGCCGAGCGACACACCCTCGAACCCGCGGCGGAGACGTCGAGCGCCCCGCCGAGAAGCAGCCGGGTTGCCTTGTCACTTACCGGCGAGGCGCCACTCCATCTTCTCCCATCATGCGGGCATTCATGACCGCATCCCAGTACGGTAGCTACGTTCCAGCCGTACGGCCAAGGCTCGCCCCAGCCTTGACTCGTCCGGCCAGCAAGGGATAGCTTCCATGAATTCCGCGATGCAGTTACATATAGTCCGTATCGCGGGCAACGAAGCCGTCGAGGCCGCCAATAACCCGGAGGTGCACGTTTTCATGACCCGCAGAGGCATCGCCTCCATGAAACACCGAGGCTTCGCCGCCCGTGTGGGCGTCGTCGCGCTGGCTAGCGTGCTCACGGCGTGCGCCAGCTCGGGCAGCTCATTGGGCACGTCAGGCTCATCAGACCCCATAGTCATCGGGGCGTCCATTCCGCTGACCGGTGGCCTGGCCGGTTTCGGCTACTTCGAGAAGTGGGGCTACCAGCACGCCGTCGACCAGGCGAACGCCGGAGGCGGCATCGCGATAAACGGGGTGAAGCGCAAGGTCAAGCTCGTCGTGCTCGACGACCAGACCAACCCGAACACCACCGCGAACAACGTCCAGCAGCTCATCACCCAGGACCACGTCAGTGCACTGCTCGGCTCCTGCACCAATACGCTCGTGGTTCCCGGCGCGCTGATCGCCGAGCGGAACGGAGTGCCGATGGTCACGCCATGCGCCGTGACCGACGGCTTCGCGGCGACCAAGTCGTGGAAATGGGTCTGGGACATCTTCTTCAACTCCGCGGACCTGACCCAGACACCGTTCAAGATGATCGCCGAGTACCAGCTGAAGACCAACAAGAAGGTCGCGATCCTGCACTCCAACGGAGTGGCGGAGAACATCATCGGCGGGCAGCTCTGGCCGATGTGGACCAAGCAGTATGGCTACGACGTCACCGCCAACGTAGCGTTCTCGCCGACGAGCACCGAGTTCACCTCCGACCTCCAGGCCGCCAAGGCGGCCGGCGCCCAGATCCTGCTGGCCATCGGCGAGCCGCCGTCCATGATCGCGATGCGCAAGCAGATGCTGGCCATCGGCTACTCCCCCAAGATGATCGTCATGGAAGAGGGCGGTGAGCCGCTGGCGTTCGCGAATGCCCTGGGCCCGCTGGCGAACGGCGTGCTCGTGGGCGGGTACTGGGACTCCACGTTCCCGTACCCCGGCGCGGCGCAGATCCGCACCGAGTTCGAGGAGCAGACGCATTCCACCTACTCCCAGCACATCGCGGATACCGAAGCGGCCGCGGCGGTCCTGCTCGACGCGATCACGCGGGCCGGCTCGCTCGACCCTGCGCAGGTCAATACGGCGATCTCGCACACCAACCTGATGACCGTTACCGGACGGGTTCAGTTCACCGCACGGCACACCTACACGCTGCCGATGGTGGAGATGCAGTGGCAGAACGGCCACTGCTACGTCGTCGCCCCGGCCAACCGGGCGAACGCGAAGCTCATCTTCCCGATGCCGGGCAGCTGATTCGTCGCGTTCCAGGAAACTCGCGGGCGGGCCCCCATACCGGGAGGGGGCCCGCCCGCGGCTTTTACCTGGCGCCCCAGTCAACCGCGGTAGAGCATGCTCGTGATGTTGAAGTCACGGAACTGCGTACCGGTGAGGATGCCGAACCGGATCATCGCGCTGACCGTCCGCTGCAGCCGGATCGGGTCGGTGCCCTGGGGGAAGGCGGGCAGTGCCATCAGGGAAGCCACCTTGGCCGGGAGGTGCAGAAACGTCTCGAGGGCCTTCGACACCTTCGCCCGGTCGGTCTCGGCGAGCGACTGCCCCTCGTTGTAGGCGCGAAGGAACGCGCGCAGCGTGCCGGGATGCTGCTGCGCCCAGCTCTGGGTGGTTACCATGCCCTGGATCGGGAAGTCCGTGGTGGAGCCTTGGTCCAGGTCGGCCAGTTCCTGGGCTCCGCCGAGTTCCTCGAGGGTGGTGACGAACGGCTCCGGAGCGAAGGCCGCGTCCATCTTGTGCGCGGCGAACGCCGTGCCGATTTCAGGGAACGGCACTAGCGGGTAGTTCTCTTGCCCGACCGGGATCGAGTGGTCAACGAGCAGCGAGTCGACCAGGATGTCCCCGATATTCCGCGGCGCGAGCACCGAGATCGACTTGCCGCGCAGCGCGGCGACCGAGTTCGTTCTCGATCTCGGCGGGACGACGACGTCGAGGACATTCGGCTGCAGGAACGACGACTCGGCGATGATGCGCAGATCCGGGTTCTTGCCGCCGAGGTCCGGGTCGCCGCCCGTCTGGTTCTCGACGAACGTGACGTAATCGCCGGAGCCGATGTCGGCAGTGCCCTTGGCGAGGTCGTCGATTTGCTGCTGGACCGCTGTCTGAAGGCGGAGGTTCACCGTCAGGCCCTGGGCGGCGAACAGCCCGTCCTGCTGGGCGATGAACAATCCGGCGGTGTCGATGGCCTCGAAGGCGTCCACGGTGATCGTGGTCTGCTCGAGTTGTCCTACGGCAGTCCCCCCAGACGCGCTGGTACAGCCTGCGAGCAGCATGCCCGAGGCCATGGCGGTCGCCCAGCGGGCCCGAGCTTGCTGGTTGAGCATCACGGAGCTCCGTATCTTTGGTTAAGGGAGTGACAGTCCTCTGGGCCGGGGGGCGTCCCCCGGCCTGACCGGGTCCGCAAGGCCTCCTTCTGCGGCACCCGTGGATTCGCCTACGTACAGGGACTTCAGGCGCGCGTCCGCGCGCACCGCGGCGGGCGGGCCGGCCAGCGCCACCCGGCCCTTCTCCAGCACCGCGACGTGGTCGGCCACGGCGAGCCCGCGCTCGACGTTCTGCTCGATGACGATCATCGCCACGCCCTCGGCGTTGATCGCGGCCAGCGCCTGGTACAGCCGGTCGACCACGATTGGCGCGAGGCCGAGCGAGATCTCGTCGAAGATCACCAGCCGCGGCGCGGCCATCAGCGCGCGGCCGATGGCCAGCATCTGCTGCTCGCCGCCGGACAGCGCCGCACCCGAGTTACCGCGCCGTTCCCGCAGCGCCGGGAACAGTTCGTAAACCGAGCCGAGGCGCCGGGTGCGCTCGGTCGCCGGTCCGGCGGACCGGGCACCGAGCAGGAGGTTCTCCTGCACGGTCAGGTCACTGAAGACCCGCCGGCCTTCCATGCAGTGGGCGACGCCGAGCCGAACGATGTCGTGCGCGCGCCGCCGGTCGATGCGCCGTCCGCCGAACGAGATCTCGCCGGCGCTGACCGGCAGCATTCCGCTGATCGCCCGCGCCGTGCTGGTCTTGCCCGCGCCGTTCGCGCCGAGCAGCGTGAACACCTCACCTGGCCCGACACTGAACGACACATCGTGCAGGGCACGGAACGAGCCGTACCGGGCCGCTATCCCGCTGACCTCGAGCAGCGGGCCCGTCCCGGCGCGCGGCCGACCCGCACCGGCGCCCGCGGGCCTTACCTGCTCACCGCCCGAAGTGCCCAGGTAGACGGTGGCGACCCGATGATCGCCGAGCACGGCCCCGGGCGGGCCGGAGGTCAGCAGCCGCCCGCCGTCCAGGACCAGCAGCCGGTCGCAGCACTCCCTGATCACTTCGAGCACGTGCTCGACGAGCAGGATCGCGTCGACTTCGTCGCGCAGCGACCTGATCAGCTCGATGAGCTCGCGCACCTCGGAATCGATCAGGCCCGCGCCGATCTCATCCAGGAGCAGAATCCGGGGCCGGACGGCGAGCGCCCGGGCGAGCTCGAGCCGCTTGAGACGGAGCAGGCCGAGATCGCCGGCGGGCGTGCCGGCGAACTCCAGCAGCCCGCAAAGCGCCAGGATCCGGTGAGCTTCGGCGAGCGCGCCGTGACGGTTGGCCCGGGCGCCGTGCCGCTGTGCGACCAGCAGGTTCTCCAGCACGGTCATCCGGCGGAACGGACGCGGTACCTGGTGCGTGCGGCCCACGCCGCGCCGGGCGCGCCCTTGCGCGCCGACCGCGGTCACGTCCTCGCCGAGCAGTTCAACGGTGCCGTCGCCGGTCACCGCTCCGGACAGCAAGCCGATCAGCGTCGACTTGCCCGCGCCGTTCGGACCCACCACGCCCAGGACCTCGCCGGCCCGCAGCTCCAGGCTGACGTCGTCCACCGCCCGCACGCCGCCGAACGCCTTGCCGAGCCGCTTCGCGGAAAGTATTTCCCCCGGGGGCTGTATTTCCCCCGGGGGGCGACGCTGTATTTCCCCCGGGGGGCGACCCCCCGGTGACCCCCCGCCTGGGGGGATGCCATCCCCCCAGACCCCCCTGGCCCCCGCTTCCCGGGGGGAGGGACCGCGGCTGGGCGCCGTAGCTATTGGTTTTCGGGGGGTGTTACTGAGGCTGGGCGCCGTAGTTAGCGGGTCCCGGGGGGTGTTACTGAGGCTGGGCGCCGTAGTTAGCGGGTC
>Ga0126381_100007418_pt1 | contig 12210 bp, 9 predicted proteins | sample PanSoiMetPlot_28_FD_96465 | JGI IMG/M metagenome (GOLD analysis project Ga0126381, IMG submission 96465) | Tropical forest soil microbial communities from Panama - MetaG Plot_28 | ecosystem: Environmental > Terrestrial > Soil > Tropical forest > Bulk soil | place: Panama | collected 2016-02-17
GAGCCAGAAGAGTCTCTCTATCATCGCGAGTCGTTTCTGGGTACGCCGATGACGCGTCAGGGAGTTTTGAGTGGCACACAAAAGGACGGGATTTTCGAGGTCGCCGACTTCATTGCATGCAACGATACCGCAGTGAGGTCTTACCTTTGCGGCCAAGAAATTGACCGTAGCGGGCGCGGTGCAACCGTTAATTAAACCAGTTGGTTCGCTGGCTAATGAAGTTCGTTCTTGAAGACGCTGCCGCGCCATGGTCGGCTCAGTCCATCAACGTCGACGGCGGCGCCGCCTTCTACTAGGACTTCACCAAATGAGTAGGCAACTACTGGGACGATGTGAACACTGTCAGAAGACCTTTTCCTATGCCCTTGTTCATTCCGGCTTCAATGATTCGTCATACGCTTATTGCGATACCTGCGGAATGACCGCGGTCCTGTCTCACTGGCACACGGAATTTTCGCAGCCGCCAAACATGCCTCCGGATCACAGCCAAGTTGACAGCCTGAGAATTAGCCGCTTGAAGCCTTGTGAATGCGGGGGAATCTTCAAGACGGGTGCGTCGCCCCGCTGCCCGAATTGTAGAAAAAAGTTATCGGCCGAATTGGCTTCAACCTACATCGAAGGAAATGCTCCGGGCGCTGAAAAGGGTTGGCGTTGGCAGAAAAACTGGCAAGGTCTTTATTGCATAATCGTCGAAGGCAAAGTCATAAACGACAATTTTCGAAGCTGAGTTTGCTTCAGCGCAGTTCGTTTTTGAAGACGCTACCACGCCGTGGTCAGCCAATCCATCAACGTCGACCGTAGCGCTGCCTTCTTCTAAGATCGCGGAGCCGGGCTCCTTAAAGATGAAAAAGAGCATCCCCATACTGTTGCTAATCGTGTTGGTCATTCTGCAATTGATCATCCTCACCGGGTTTCTGCCGTTTGATTGGCAGCGGGCGATTCATGAACGGGCTCCTCGCATTTTCTCCGAATCGCCAAACGAATGGTCCCATATAACCCATCCGAGGATGGACTCAGAGATGGAAGAAGTGTTCCGGCAACATTTCTGGTTGAGAATTGCTTCTTATGCGTTCTTGGCAGTCATCTCGTTAGCGAATGCTGCTCTCATTCGGGTAGTTTGGCGGCGCGTACGCGCCACGAGGATCCTCACTTCATTTCGTCCTTGAAGACGCTGCCGCCCTTCATGACAAATTTCACGCGCTGCAACTCGGTGATATCCTTCAGCGGATCGCCGGAAACCGCCACTAAGTCGGCCCACTTCCCCGCCTCCACCGTGCCCATTTTGTTCGACCAGCCCAGCAATTCCGCCGCGGTCGTCGTCGCGCTGTGAATCGCCTGCATCGGCGTCATGCCGTACTTCACGTAGTAGTCGAACTCCAGCGCCTGATTCAGGGCGCGCCAATCGAAACCACCGGCATCCGTGCCCAGCACAATCTTCACGCCCTTCTTCAACGCCAGTTGGAACGCGGCCTTTTCCGTCTCCACCATCTTCGGCCAGTTGCCGCTGCGTCCCGGCGCCACATACGCGCCCACCATGATCGTCGGCACCCAATAAATTCCGCGCTTCGCCATCTCGTCCATCTCCGATTCAGTCAGCCCGTCTCCATGCTCGATGGAATCGACGCCCGCCTTCAACGCTGCGGCAATGCCGTCGCTGCCAATCGCATGCGCCGCAACCTTTTTCCCCAGCCGGTGCGTCTCGTCCACGATCGCCTTCGCTTCTTCGTCGGTGAAATTCACGTGGCTGTGCAGCACCACGCCGTCCGGCCCGTAAAAATAACCGTGGTCGGAGTAATACTTGATCCAGTCCGCGCCGTACATAATCTGCTCGCGCACGGCCTTGCGCGCGCCCTCCACTCCGTCGGCATATTGCACGCCCTGCGGCACTTGAATCTCCCACGAATAGTCCAGCGGCCCGTACATCCCCGTCGGCGTCATCGCGCGCGTGGAAACCTGCATGCGCGGCCCGGGCACTTCCCCGTGGTTGATGGCCTTCTTTACGTCCACGTCGGCGTACATCGCGCCTTCGGTCTCCAGGTCGCGCATCGCCGTGAACCCATGCCCCAGCGCAATCTGCGCGTTGCGCGCCGCCAGAATCGCGCGGTATGGAATGGATTGTTTCAGCAGTTGCTCGTCGTACTCCTCCTGCGTGATGTCGCCCTGCAGCAGCACGTGCGTGTGCGCGTCCACAAACCCCGCCAGCACGGTCGCTTTCGAAAGGTCGATTACTTCCACGCCCGCCGGCGGCGTCCCGCCCGGGGTCACGCTCTTGATGGTGTCTCCCTCCACCACGATCAGCGCGTTCGCAATCGGCGTGTCGCTCTTCCCGTTAATCAAGCGCCCCGCGCGAATCGCGATCGTCTTCGGCTTAGCCGCGGGCTTTTCCTGGGCATTACCAGCCGGAATGCAAAGCAGTGCTGCGAAGGAAATGGCGCAAGAGCGGACAGACCACGTCGCGAAGATTTTCATCGTGACCTCCAGGGCGCGGCCACAATACCAAACTTGGTCAGTGGATTGAAACAGTTTGCAAAGCAGGAGCCACTATCCCAGGTGATACGGGGAAAGGGGTCTCTGAGAGGTTTCGGCGTCGTATGATTCCGTGGACGAAGCCGGGAGGCAGGTCACTGTAGCACGGTGCCGCAATTGAAATCTTGAGAGGAAGTATCTTCGTAACCTACAGGCTTCGCCCCGTTCTGAACTGCCCGCACAGCTTCTGGTCCTAGCCAAAATGAGACCTTGCCCGGCTTGGCATGGTGAAACGAACTTCTGATTAGCTCTTGCAGGGCTTTGTAGGTGCTCACAAGTCCTCGGGGGGCCGTTCCATTTCCCTGCTCGTCTCATTCCAGAATTTGGCTTGATGCCCGATGCAACCTGACCGGATGAGTTGGGAATCAGCCTTCACGAACAAGCCTCCTGCCCTGTAGTAGATACTCGGACGACCAGAAGTCTCGATGTAGTACACGGTTTTGTTTTCTTTTCAATGCGGCGCAACTCCAGAGGTCGATGCAGGAAGGTTCTAGAAACAAGGTAAAAGCACTCGCGCGGAGCCGGAACTCTTTATAACGCTCAACAGTGCCCAACGATTCGTAACACAAGATGGCAGCCCAGCTCCAACGCCAACGCGACGATTGGAAGTTCGTCGTTTTCGGTCAGGTACAAGGTTATTTCAGCCATATCGGCTCTATACTACACAAGCTGCAAAACTCGGCAGGGCTGTTCTAATTGGCGTCACCATCTACCCCGGGCAGAGCGAAGGTTCTGTTCTTTTGAAGGGACAAAAAAAGCCGGCCGCCCACTCAAGTCGGCTGGCCCTTTCATTTTCTAATCAGGTCTGTGGGCCGCGCGGCTCACTGCGCGGCCCGCAAACCATGTGCTAGGGAGAATCGAAGCAACAACCTCGTTACGAAACCGCTTGCGAGCCCGGCCGCCGGATCGGGCGGCGTCCCAGATCTTCCACAACCGCAACGCTGCGCCGCACCGCCAGCATCACCGGATGTTGGCTGGCCGCTAAACGGCCCACGCCCGCTTCCCAGGTCTTCTGCGCCAGGTACAGCGAAGCAATGGCCAGCGCAATCACCGAGAAGCCCAGCAGGAAGATGGCGAACGCCGCCAGCAGTTCACGCACGAAATAGAGCTGCATCGCCGCGATCGTTCCCAGAAAGATCCAAATCCATTTACGACTCTTATCCCGCTTGCTCATGCTGACCCGCCCCTTGTTTCAGAAGCCGCAGATAACCGGCCCGAAGCTGCTGAATGACCTACGCACCTTGGATGAATTCCCTGACCAAAGGGTCTAGAGTGCGTACCTGTCCCATTAGACAGGAGCAGGGGTGGATTTGAAATGGTACAGGAGCATCAAAATTGGGAGTAAACGAATCTCCTAGTACCGGGTAAGGCATCGAAAATCCATCCGTACTCAAATGATTTTAAATAGCTTATATCGAAGGAAAATGGTACTCCTGATTTCGCCTGGATTTCGGTACTGTCCTTGTGGAAAAGACCTGTCCTTTCGGACAGGGGACAGGTACCCAAAGCAGCCACGACCTGGCCGAGCTTGGGCCATTGGACAGAGGTATATACGGGAGTCCCAAAATGAAACTCCCAGGACAATCTCAAGAAATTGCATCTGCTTGGCTTAAGCTCTCTTGAGCAATCGGGTAATCCAGACTAGGATCACTGCACCGACAAAAGCGACAATAATCGAAGGAATCATCCCCCCGCCGTGCCAAATGCCGAGCAGTCCAAACAGCCAGCCTCCGACCACACCACCGAGCAGGCCAAGGACGATATCGATGATGATGCCATAACCCCCACCCTTCATTACCTTGCCGGCCAGCCATCCAGCGATCAACCCGGTTAAAATCCAAGCAATCATTTGAGTTTCCTCCTTGGCTCCCGAAGGGAGCAGCCACCACGCTTCTGGGCCGGAAAAGCGCCTACAGTTTGGCCTTGCCCCAGCTAACACGCAAGCCCGTTGAGAGCAGGAGATCGTCCGCCTTGAGTCCGACTGGGGGATAGCTGATGTAGCGATCGCTGAGGGTGACATGCCAGCTGAGCCAGCTATTCAACTGCGTAGCCACATTGGCATCCAACTGGAAGCGATAATCGCCGGTGCTTGTCAGGTTCGGATAGAACGAAAAACGCTCCGTGAGCGTTGTGCGTTTGGAAAACTTCTTGTCGAACTCCTCCCCGAAAAGGCCTTCCCCGCTGTCCTTTACGTCTTCTGGGACGAGGGTGAAGGCAGGCGGCGGCGTGGGGTTCGTCAATTGGTACGCCCCAAAGGAATCCCGGTCGTAGGTGGCGCCGCCAAAGATATCAAACGTCGTGTCGGGTGTTTTGATGACGTGATAACCCAAGCCGCCGCCAAAAACCTTGCGCAGGTCCAGGTGCTGCAGTTCGTTGGTCTGGAAATCAGCCAATGCGAACACAAAGCCCCGCGGGCTGAAATTCCAGTCCCCCAGGACACCCGTGTCCAGGGAGTTCGCGGTGGTCACCGTCGGGGGTATAGAACTGTTGTTCGCGAAAATATAGGTCCCGAATATCGTCAGCTTATCCCGCGGCGTTTCGCGCACCGCTTTCATGGCCACGTTATAACTGGCGGTTTCCGAGTTGCCCCGCGTCAGCGCCAGGCCCGTGTCGATCAAGCCGCTCCAAAAATAATAGAACTTCGGATGGGCCATCCTGCCCATCTCCATGTCATATTTCTGCTGTTCTTCGTCATTGCGCACGGTCACGATGACGTCCTTTGGCGCCGGTGCGGACGCCGCGGCCGTCTTTTCATCTTCGACCACAAACTTTCCATCCTGGGTGGTGACCTTGCCGGAGAGCCGCGTGCCGTCTTTCAGTGTCAGGGTGATCTTCTGGGTTGACTCGATTCCAATGATGGCGCCCCACTGAATAGTCACATCGCCAGCGAACTCCGATTTCAATAACAGCCCTTTTTCGTCTGAGCTCACGATTTTCCCGCTCAGACGGTCTCCGTTCTTTAATGTCACCTGGTCCGCGCAGAGCGCCGTAGCCAATGATAAAAGTACGCAAATACTCAGGAAACAGCGACGCATTGCGTCCTCCCAAAGTTCAAGTGTGGTAAGACCCTGGCGGGTCATAAGCGGGCGGGGAAACTCTTCAATTCCCAAGACGAATGGGCACTTCAAGTCTAATGGACTTGCCGGGCAGTCGCAAAATTCCAAGCTGGGCAAAGGAATGCTGGCCAGCGGTTTTCCCGATCGCTTATACTGAACGAAACCGTCGAGCTGAGTTGGGTCGCGCAAGGTGCTGGCGCGTGTTTGGCCGCCCCAGGGGCGCCCGTTCCCATCTCCAGAAATTGCAGGTTTATTCCGGAACGTCAACAGGTTCCGCTAATTGGAGTATTCTTTGATATTTTCCCGGCGTCATCGTGTTTTTCCAGCAGTTTTCATACTGGCTTTCGCTATTTTGCCGGCGGGCTGCGCGAAACCCGAATCCCCAGCGGCCGGCCTCGCGGCCTCCTCGCCATCCTCCGCCCACCCCGTGCTCGTCTTCATGACCGACTTCGGCGCGGCCAACGACGCCGTAGCCATCTGCAAGGCGGTTATGGCGGGTATCGCTCCGGACACCCGCATCATGGACATCACCCATCAGGTCACTCCTTTTTCGATTGAAGAGGGCGCGCGGTTCCTCGCCGGTGTGACCCCGTATTATCCGGCAGGCACGGTTTTTGTTGGCGTCATTGATCCCGGCGTAGGCACCAACCGCAAAGCGGTGGTGGTGAAATCCAAAAAAGGCCAATATTTTGTGGTTCCGGACAACGGACTGGTTTCCCTGGTGCTTGACCGCGACGGCCTCGACTCCGCCCGCGAAATCACCAACACCAGCTGGATGATTGGCGACGCCATCTCTTCCACGTTTCATGGGCGCGATATCTTCTCGCCCGTCGGCGCGCACCTGGCCGCAGGTTGGGACTACACGCTCGTCGGTCCCGAACTGCAGCAACTTGTCCGCCTGATGCCTAAAACCGCCACGGCCACTGACAAGGGCATTGAAGGCGATATCATCGGCCTGGATGATCCATTTGGCTCGCTCATCACTGATATTCCAGGCGATGAATTCAAGAAACTCGGCTACGTTCTGGGCGATCGCGTCACCGTGCAGCTGAATAAAAAACCGTTCACCGCGCCGTACACGAAAACGTTTATGGATGTACCGGTGGGCGATCCCCTGCTGTATGTAGATTCGCGGGGCAGAGTCAGCCTCGCTTTGAACGAACGGAATTTTTCGATGGTGAACAAGATCACCCCGCCGGCAATCATTTTCATCCCGAAAAAGCCCGGGGTTCCGAGGGCCAAGTGAAGCGACCATTGGAGAGAATGCGCATCGGTTTTCCGCACCGCGTGGAAACACGCAGGACTGCGTTCCGGCGATGTAGCGGAATGCGGCGGAGTCGCCGCAGAATTCACGCCGGCTAAATTTCGGCCGGTTCGTAGGAAAACCGGGGTGCGCCGGCTTTCTGCCGGCGCATGGATTCCATCGAAATGGAATCCCAAGCAACAAAGGAACCAATCATGAACGTTCGCGACGGAATTACCACAGGGTTGCGGTTGACATTGCTGTTTCTTTTTGTCTTTTTTCTGAATCATCCAGCACTGGATTTGCGCGCGCAGTCGTTCCGCGGCGCCATCCGGGGCGAAATCACCGACGCGCATGGCCGGTCCGTCGCCGGAGCAAAAGTCGTGGCTCGCAACCTGGGCACCAGCGAAACGCGCGAAGTGACCGCGGACGCCGAAGGCGAATACCGCTTCCTCGAACTCCCCGCCGGCGAATACGAAGTCTCCGCCGTTGCCGCCGGGTTTGTGGAAGTTCGCGCCCCGCAAGTCCGCGTGGAAGTGGGCGTGGAAACACTGGTCAATCTCGCGCTTTCACAAGTAAAAGGACACGAAGAGCGAGTGGAGGTCGTCGAAAGCGTGCCGCTGGTGGACACCAGCAGCACAACTCTTTCTCAGGTTGTCGACCGCCAGTTGGTCCAGGAATTGCCCCTGAATGGGCGCGACTTCGGCAAGCTCGTCGCTCTCACTCCAGGCGTGACCGTCGAAGGCTCCGGCGTCGCAGGCACGGAAAAAGGGTTTGGCCAGTTCAATATCAACGGCAACCGCGACCGCTCCAATAACTACAACCTGGACGGCACCGACAACAACGATCCCTTCTTCAACAATTCCGCGCTGAACCAGGTGGGCATTACGGGGGCTCCCGCCACGCTGCTGCCCCTCGACGCCATTCAGGAATTCAACCTGCAATCGCAATTTGATGCCGAATACGGCCGCAATTCTGGTTCGGTGGTGAACATCATCACGCGATCCGGCACCAATCAGTTCCACGGCTCGTTGTACGAGTACAACCGCAATTCCGCCTTCGACGCGCGGAATTATTTCAACGTGACCCCGAATCCGCAGTCGCGCTTTAACAACAACAATTTTGGGGGCTCGCTGGGCGGGCCGGTCATTCAGGACAAGCTGTTCTTCTTTTTTGCCTATGAAGGGCAACGCGAGCGCGTCGGTTCCGATTTCGATCTGACGGTGCCGACTCAACAGCAGATTGACACCGCCAGAACCGAAGCACTGGCCGTCAATCCGAGCATTAATACCGCTCCGCTGGATAAGATCATCGCCTTGATGCCCACCACCACCGACGCGGTCAACAATTCCCTGCCCTATTCGGTGCGCGACAAAAACGACAACAACAATCTGATTGCCAAGCTCGACTATCGCCTTAACGATCAGAACTCCATCAGCGGACGTTACGCCTTTGGGCAGAGCGATCAGGTCTTCCCGCTCGGATCATTGGGCGGCTTTGGCAGTGGTTCGCGGCTATCTAATTTCACGCAAATTTCCCCCACGCGCGTGCAAGTCGTATCTGTCAACTGGCTGACCTCGCTCTCGCCATCAAGGATCAATGAAGTCCGCTTCGGCTACTCCCGCTTCCGCACGGGTTTCAATTCTTCCGACGCGACGCCAGGGAATCCGAACTTCATCGATCCCGCGGCCCTCGGGCTGGACATGAACACCGGCCACGTGGGGTTGCCCGAGATTGACTTCAATGGTGCCATCGAGAATCTCGGCGCGACCGCCTTTAGCGTCCCGCGCGGACGGCTCAGCGAAACCTTTCAGGTACTCGACAACTTCACCTGGTCGAGCGGACGGCATACCTTCAAATTCGGCGGCGAGTACCATCGCTATGACGTCCAGAGCTTCAACGACAACTTGGAGCGCGGCCTTTTGGATGTGAGCAATCCCGGGATCGATCCGAACTTCATCGTCGATTCGCTCATCGGCTTTTATCTGGGAGATTTCTTCACTTCCGCCGACATGGGCAACACCAACCGCTTCACGTTCAACAACAATTTCGGCTTTTTTGGACAAGACGAATGGCGTTTGCGTGGAAACCTGACGGTTACGGCGGGATTGCGCTGGGAATACTTCGGGCCCCTGGGCGAAAAACACAACCTTCTCTCGAATTTCGACGCGAATGGGAACCTGGTGCAGGTGGGTTCGCCAACGTTGCCGCATGTTTACAACCGTGACCTGAACAATTTTGCGCCGCGGCTCGGAGTCTCCTGGAGCCCCCGCGCGAACATCGTGGTACGCGCGGCTTACGGCGTCTATTACGATTTCACTCCGCAAAACAACCTGATCGCGAACTTCACGAATTCAGCGGGTGTAGCCAGCAATCCGGTCGCTTCGCTGGCCGGCAGCTCGTTTTTTGTGGGTGGTCTCGACTTCAATCAGGGCGCGTGGACCGCAGGCGCCGCTGCGGGCCCGGTTTTCACTCCCACGGTAAATGCCCAGTCGATTTTCATCACAGACCGCAATCTGCGAACGCCTTACGTACAGAGCTGGAATCTGAACGTGCAGCGGCAGGTTGGCTCCATGCTGGCCGTGGAGGTGGGCTACGTTGGCACCAAAGGCACCAAGCTGACGCGGCTCTACGACGCCAACCAGGACTTTACGAACGACCAATGGTCGGCGATCGACGTTTTTTCCGGCGGCGCCAACTCCACCTATAACGCCCTGCAAACCACGGTGCGGTTGCGCCGCTTGCACGGCGTCTCGGGCTTCTCCACCTACACCTGGGGCAAGTCGCTCGACGGTGCCTCCGACGGCATCGACTTCAACTTCGCCACCGCGGCTTTTCCCCAGAACTCTGACAATCTGAAAGCGGAAAAAGGTCCGTCCACATTCGATACGCGTCACCGCTGGACGACCGCGGTGAACTATGAAGTGCCCGTGATGCACTTCGTCCCGCAGGTGATTGGCTCAGGTTGGCAGTTGAATTCGATCATCACCGTGCAGTCCGGCAGGCCGATTGGCATCATCACGTCGAACGACACCAGCGGAACCTTTAATTTTCACCAGCGGCCCAACGTGGTGCCCGGAGTCGATCCGATTCTTGCCCACTGGTCGCCCACCACGGGTTACCTGAATCCGTTGGCTTTCGCGCAGCCCGCCGATAGCACTTTCGGCGATCTGGGACGCGACCAGATTTTTGGCCCGGGTTTCTGGGATTACGATTTCTCCGTCAGCAAGAACTTCCCCTTGCGCGACAGGCTAAGCCTGCAATTCCGCGCGGAGTTCTTCAATATTTTCAACCACCCGAATTTCGCGTTGCCCTCAAACTCAATCGTGCCGGGAATTAACGCAGACGGCTCGATCAATGCGTCCGCAGGTCCGGCGGGGACAATTTCGCAAACCCCCGACGTGGCCCAAGGCAATCCCGGCCTTGGCGGCGGCGGGCCGCGTGTCATGCAGTTTGCCTTGCGCCTGCAGTTCTAGAAGCGGCTTCTGACGCGGCTTTTACGCCGCAAATCATTCGAATGGACTTCAAGTAAAACTTGAAGTGTCGATCAACACTCGATGGCGCCAGCATCTTGCCGGCGCCGTTCGAATGCCCGATCGTGTTGTGGTGGTGCTATGTAGTGTGAATTCAAGGGAATTCCATTTCGGGTCATTCGAACAACCTTCGCGTTTTACTTTAAAAGTCGGCGCGCCGACATTTTTCAAACACGTTAGCGGCCTTTTGAAAAAGGTAAGTGAGGGGAAGTGTACAACGCAATTTCCCTCCGATTTGCTTTTTTCCGCGCTGCGGCTGACAATCGGGGAGGTTCCGTACGAAAGAGGTTCCCCATGGCCGAAGCCGTCATTGTTTCCTCCGTTCGCACTCCCGTAGGACGCGGGTTCAAGGGTTCGCTGCGCACCACGCGGCCCGATGATCTGGCTGCCGTCGTCATCAAAGAGGCGATTGCGCGCGTGCCGGGCCTAGACCCCAAGGAAATCGATGACGTGATTCTTGGCTGCGCCATGCCCGAAGGGGAGCAGGGCATGAACGTGGCGCGGATCGCCTCCCTGCGCGCGGGCCTTCCCGTGGAAACTTCTGCCATGACCGTGAACCGCTTCTGCGCCAGCGGACTGCAGGCCATTGCGCAAGCCGCGGAACGCATTCGCGGCGGCGCTGCACAGGTGATTGTCGCCGGCGGCACGGAGTCCATGTCGCTGGTGCCCATGGGCGGCAACAAGATTTCCCCGAATCCGTGGCTGGTGGACAACTATCCGGACGCGTACATCAACATGGGCTTGGGTACCGAAAATATCGCCCGCAAATTCGGCATTTCACGCGAACAAGCCGATCAGTTCGCGGTGAACTCGCACAAAAAAGCCGTGGAAGCGCTGACGGCGTGCAAATTCAAGGACGAAGTCGTGCCCGTCGAAGTAAAAATCACTTCCCTGCCCAACGGCAACGGCGCGAAAAGCAAAGGTCCTGCAAAACCCGCCACGCAAACGTTTTCTTTCGATAAAGACGAAATGCCACGCCCTGAAACTTCCCTGGAAGTGCTTGCCGGGCTGAAGCCCGCATTTCATGTGAAGGGCACGGTCACTGCAGGCAACAGCTCGCCGATGAGTGACGGCGCCGCGGCCGTAGTCCTAATGAGCGATGCGAAAGCGAAGCAGCTTGGCTTGAAGCCGCAGGTGCGCTTCGTGGCCTATGCCACCGCCGGTGTCCTCCCCGAAGAATTCGGCATCGGCCCGGTCCAGGCAATTCCCAAGGCCCTGAAGCTCGCGGGCCTAGCGCTCAACGACGTCGCGGTCATCGAATTGAACGAAGCCTTCGCCGCACAATCGCTCGCCGTGATCCGGCAAGCGAATCTCGATCCCACGCGTGTGAATCCCAATGGCGGCGCGATCGCTCTCGGCCACCCGCTCGGCTGCACCGGCGCGAAGCTTACGGCATCGTTGGTCCGCGAACTCGAGCGCCGCAACGCCCGCTACGGCATGGTCACCATGTGCATCGGCGGCGGCATGGGCGCTGCGGGCATCTTCGAGCGCGCCTGATTTGCTAGCGCCGGCTTGCAGCCGGCTTTTCTGTTCTTTTCCACTCGCGCTAGCACATTCGCCTGTGGAGAAATCCGCACAGTCCTATTGCGAAATCGGCCGCACTATGCCTAAAATTGTGCGATAGAAAAATTCAAACGACCGTTTGAATTAGTACCGCGCCCTCGGGCCGGCAAGGAGCAAGACTCATGGCCACCTCCGTTCTCACCAAACCCGCAGCGAAGGGCGGCAGTTTCCTGCTGGAATCCCCCGCACCCGCGGACATCTTCACGCCGGCGGACCTCACCGATGACCAGAAGCTCATCGGGCAGACCGCGGAAGAGTTTGTGGTCAAGGAAGTTCTGCCTCTGGCCAA
>Ga0126381_100007420_pt1 | contig 12209 bp, 7 predicted proteins | sample PanSoiMetPlot_28_FD_96465 | JGI IMG/M metagenome (GOLD analysis project Ga0126381, IMG submission 96465) | Tropical forest soil microbial communities from Panama - MetaG Plot_28 | ecosystem: Environmental > Terrestrial > Soil > Tropical forest > Bulk soil | place: Panama | collected 2016-02-17
CGCCGTGGTTGGGGTAAACGACTTTATCGCCGATGTGGAAACCGTCGCTACTAATCATGAGGGAACACCTTAATGAGCGCCGGACAACGTGGGGAACTACTACTCTTAGTGTATTCCAATTAGGGACAAAAGGCAATTTTGACGGGCTTTTCGGACAGTCTGGATCCGTTGAAAGGAATCCAACCAATAGAAATAATTGATCTTGGGAGCAGTGCGGTTCATACTGCTTTCTCCGGAGTCTTGCTCCCATTCTGGGAAACTTTCCTGCGTGCACAGACTCGGCAATTCATGCGAGGTTTATAATTTCCGCTAACATGACTGAGCAGATCAAGAAAAAGCTCCAGGAGGAAATTGCTGCGCTGGAGCACGAGTTAAGTCACGAACTTCCAAAAGAACTCAAGAAGGCAGTCGCCTTGGGTGACCTCAGCGAGAACGCCGAGTACCACATGGCGAAGCAGCGCCAGGAGTTCGTGAAAGCGCGTCTTCGTCAGCTCGGCCGCAGGCTGGCAGACCTGTCACTTATTAACATGAGCAATATCCCAAAGGATAAGGTCGGCCTTGGGTCCACGGTGAAGGTCTACGACAACGACAAGAACGCGGAGATTGAGTACAAGCTCGTGACCAGCGAGGAATCCGACGTGGCCGCCGGGAAGATTTCGACGACGTCTCCCATCGGGCGCGCCCTGCTGAACAAAAAAGTCGGGGACTCCGCCACCGTGGTCACGCCAAACGGAAAGCGCGAGATGGAAATCCTTAGCCTCAGCACTATCCACGACGAACCCGCGGACGAGGCCAGCGTCGGATGACCTGGACCAGCGCCTTCGGCAACGCTTGCGGGAAGCTGTTGCGAGCCATCGTGAACCGAATGGCGCTGGCGCGGATCAGTCCCAACTTTCTTACCTTCCTTGGCCTAGTCATCGACACTGTCGCCGCATTTCTGTTCGGTTACGCGAACTCCGAGAACCAGGCCCGCATGTTTTTCTACGCCGGACTGGTCATCTTTGGGGCCGGATTCTTTGATCTCGTCGACGGCCGTGTCGCCCGCGCCAGCAACCAGGTCACTCGATTTGGCGCCTTCTTCGATTCCGTGGTCGACCGCTATAGCGACGCAGCCCTATTCTTCGGCCTGCTCGTGTACTACTCCCGCGGCGGACGGTTCTTCTATGTTGTGCTAGTCGCCCTGGCGATGATCAGTTCGGTCATGGTCAGCTACACCCGTGCGCGGGCCGAGTCGTTGATCGATACTTGCAAAGTTGGCTTCATGGAGCGCCCCGAGCGTCTGGTGCTGCTCATTCTTGGTGCAGTTTTCAACCGCATGGCTCCCGTTCTTTGGGTGATCGCGGTTTTGTCGACCATCACCGTCGCCCATCGGATTCTCTACACTTGGCAACAAACGGAGAGGAAAGGAATCTCTCCGGCCCCTGCCGGGCGGACGGCGGCGTGATTCCCAGGTAACGTTTAGATCCAGCGACGAAGGAGCGTTGTCCGGCCGTGATCAGGTTCGCTTAGTAGTCGTACCCAGGCTTTCCGGACGCTATCGTTACCATCGCTTCAAAGTCTAACGACCCATACCGCCCGCTGTGGAGGATCCCCCATGAATCAGCGCATACCCATCCCGCGTGCTTTGCCTGCCCTTTTCCTGATCCTGTTGTCCGGTCTAGTCGGGATCTCTTCAGCTGGCGGGACCTCCGCTGTCACCGCACCTCAGATCAAATTTGAGAAGTACACCCTCAAGAACGGCCTCGAGGTCATCCTCTCCGAGAACCACCGCCTTCCTTTGGTCGCCGTCGACCTCTGGTATCACGTCGGTCCAGCCAACGAACGCGCTGGACGCACAGGGTTCGCCCACCTCTTCGAGCACATGATGTTCGAGGGGTCGCAACACGTCGGCCCAAAGATGCATGACCAATATCTCGAAGGCGCCGGGGCAAGCGACATCAACGGCACCACGGACTTCGACCGCACCAACTACTTCGAAACGCTGCCCTCGAACCAGCTTGAACTTGCGCTTTGGCTCGAAAGCGACCGCATGGGCTACCTCTACGGCAAGCTCGACCAGGAGCGGCTCGCCAATCAGCGCGACGTCGTACGCAACGAGCGCCGGCAATCAACCGAAAACACGCCGTACGGTCTGGTGGAAGAAGCGCTCTATCACCAGCTCTTTCCAAAAGATCATCCCTACTACGCAGACGTGATCGGTTCGCATCAGGATATCGAGGCCGCACGAATCGACGACGTCCGCGCGTTCTTCCGTCAGTACTACACGCCGAACAATGCCAGCCTGACCATCACTGGCGATTTCGACCCTGCCCCGGCGAAAGCTTGGATCGAAAAATATTTCGGCACGATCCCCTCCGGAGCTCCAGTTCCCAAGATCACCGCGACCACTCCGCCCATCACGACCGAAAAGCGCATCAAGGTCACCGATCAGGTGGAACTGCCACGCGTGTATATGGGCTGGATCATGCCCTCGATCTTCCAGCCCGGAGACGCCGAGACCGATCTGCTCGCGCAGATTCTAGGCGGCGGAAAGTCCAGCCGCCTCTACAAGAAGCTGGTCTATGAAAAGCAGATCGCGCAAGACGTTTCGGTGCAGAACTCGAACCTTCGTCTCGGATCGGTCTTCGAACTTCAGGCAACGGCCAAGCCTGGGGTGAAACCCGAAGATCTTGAGAAGGCAATCAACGAGGAACTGGAAAAACTTCGTGCCGAAGGACCAACCCAGGCCGAACTCGACCGGGCCCGCAACCTGATCGAAGCGCACATGATCTTTGCTCTCGAGCGGCTCGGCGGCTTCGGCGGACTTGCCGACCGCCTCAACCAGTACAACCAGTTCCTGCACGATCCCGGCTATCTGCCGAAAGACCTCGCGCGCTACGATCGCGCGACCACCGCGGATCTCAAAAACATTGCGGATGAGAAGTTGAAGCCTTCCTCACGTGTCGTCGTCTACGGACTGCCGGGCGAGCGCGTCGTGGACGATCCGCCCCGCGCCAAAGAAGACGCCAAGCCCGCCGCTGAAAAAGCAGTCGCGGGTGTCATGCCGGATGAGCCGTGGCGTGCGAATCCTCCTCCGGCGGGGCCGCCATCCAAACTCAGCCTGCCCACGCCCACGAGTTTCAAACTTGCCAACGGACTCACCGTGCTTCTGGCGGAACAGCATCAACTGCCGATCATTTCAGCGCACCTTGTGGTTCTTAACGGCAGTGATGCCAATCCCATCGACAGGCCGGGCGTCGCTTCATTCACAACCGAGATGCTTCCGGAAGGCACCGAGCGGCGCTCCGCCAATCAAGTCGCCGACGACTCGGCACAGATCGGCACAGCCGTCGGCGAGTTTTCCGGCAGCGATCTCTCGGCGGTCACGATCCGTACGCTCAAGCCCAATGTCGACACGGCCCTCGATCTTCTCTCTGACGTCTCCCTCCATCCCAAATTTGATCCCGCGGAGATCGAGCGCGTACGCAAGAATCGCGAAACCGACATTCTGCAGATCCAGGACGATCCTACCCAGCTTGTCATCGGAGTCATCCTCAAAGCGGTCTACGGCGCCGATCATCCCTACGGCTATCGAGCCGAAGGCACCATCGCGGCCAACAAACTCATCACTCGCGACGACCTCTGGAAGATGTGGCAGCACGGCTACGCGCCCGGAAATTCCGCGCTGGTTCTAAGCGGGGATCTCACATCCGAGGAAGCCCGCACTTTCGCCGAGAAGTACTTCGGCTCCTGGAAGGGAACCAGCGAGCGCCACGAACCGCCCGCGGTCTCAGTTAAGACTACGAGAAGCATCTCCATCGTCGACAAGCCGGGCGCCGCCCAGACCTTCCTGTTCGTCGCTCAACTCGGCGTACCCCGTTCGACACCCGACTATGTTCCGATCGAGGTAATGAACAACATCCTTGGCGGGCTCTTCTCCAGCCGCATCAACAACAACCTGCGCGAAGAACATGGATACACCTACGGTGGCTTTTCGTTCTTTATGTATCGCCGCGGCCCTGGCCTCTTTGCCGCAGGCGGCGGAATTCGCACCGACGCCACCGCGCCTGCGATCCAGGAGTTGTTCAAGGAACTCGAGCGCATACGCTCCGGCCCACCGACTGCTGAGGAACTGAAACTATCAAAGGGGTCGTTCGCGCATTCGTTGGCCGGACTCTTTGAGTCATCGGAACAGACCGCGAATACTGTCGGCGAAATGTTCACTTACAATCTGCCGCTCGATTACTACCAGGGACTGCCCGCGAAAATTGACGCCGTCACAGCCGACGACGTTCAGCGCATGGCCGAGAAATACATCCACCCGGATACGTCCGTTGTGATAGGCGCCGGCGACCGCGCCAAGATCGAAGACAGTCTTAAGAAACTGTCCCTCGGACCAGTCGAGGTTCGCGACTACGACGGAAATCTCGTCGGGGGCGGCGCGGCCACAACGAATGCCGTGCACTGACCTCCGTGTAACAAATGTGCTCAGACGCGAAGATGTCGTTACTTCCGTCCCTGAAGGGACCTTTCGCCCTCTGCACTATCCCAGCAGTTACGTGCTGGGCTAATCACGACGTCGCTGCGCGTCCCTGTCATCTTGAGCGGAGTGAGGCGTAGCCCAACGCAGTCGAAAGACCCCTTACGCGTGCCCCCTAGCACTTAGGTAGACAGGCATTTCTACCAGCGTCGTCGCCGACGAACCTCCGAACCTCTCCCGCGTGCCTTCGGCTGAAGAGGCGTGCAGACGTGTATCGCTAGTCCCAGGTGCCCCTGGTTCGCGTGCGTTCTTTGCACGCTAACCTGGGATCGAAACACGAAGCACAATTGATCGCACGCCGAAAAAAGCAACGAGGCTGGGAATGCCAGCCTCGTATGTGCCTCTGTCAATTTCTGATCGGCTACCGCCAATCGTAGCTACGCCAGTGATGCTCACGCCATTCGCGCTCGCGGCGCTCGTGTTCGCGACGCTCACGTTCACGGCGCTCTTCGCGGGCCCTGCGTTCGCGCGCCTCCTGCCGTTGATGTTCCCGCCACTCGTCGCGTGAGTTGTAGTAGCGATAACCATCGTCGCCCCAAGCCACCGAGGTGAGCGCACCCACGGCGAGCACCGCGGTCAACATCAACTTGCGCAGCAGTTTCGTGGTTGCCATAAGATCCTCCGATCCAGACGGCGTCACGCCCAAACCAACGCCGTCAGAGTTGGGAACCCTCCGTTTCGCGACAAGTTCCGCATTACATTTCACTGTAGACGGGCAACCTTTTCTGGCTACGCCCTTCCGTAGCTCGTACTCGTAGCTCGTAGCTCGTTTGCTATCCTGTCTATTCGTTTCTCGCGAGGTAGAAGTTGCCAACCGATCCAGTTCTGGTCGTCCACGGCGGTGCTTGGGCCATTCCCGATGACATGGTCGAAGCGCACCGGAACGGCGTACGCAATGCCCTAGCCTCCGGATGGCGTGCGCTCACCAAGGGCGGCTCCGCGCTCGACGCCGTCGAAGAAGCCGTCGTCATCATGGAGGACGACGACACCTTCGATGCCGGCCGAGGCAGCTTCCTCAATCGCGACGGCAAAGTGCAACTTGACGCTTTCATCATGGAAGGCAGCACGCTTCGGGGCGGAGGCGTGGGCTGCGTCGAACGGATTCGCAATCCTATCCGCGCCGCCCGCAAGATTCTCAGCGAAAGTCCCCACGTTTACTTCGTCGCCGAGGGCGCTGAAAATTTCGCGGCCGAGCATGGCATCGCACTCTGTGATAACCGGGACCTGGTAATTCCTCGTGAGATCGAACGACTTCGTGCCTTTCAGGCCAAAGCCGCCGAAGAGGCTCCCGATCTGTTCGCGCCCGCCATCTCCCACGACACAGTTGGGGCCATTGCGCTCGATAGCGAGGGCAACATCGCCGCCGCAACATCCACTGGAGGAACGCTCAACAAGGCTCCGGGGCGCCTGGGCGATTCATCCCTGATTGGCTGCGGTTGCTACGCTGACAACGAAACAGCGGCGGCGTCCCTCACCGGTTGGGGAGAACCCATCATGAAGCTGGTCTTGGCCAAGTGGGCAGCGGATCGCGTTGCAGCTGGCAATCTTCCCGAATGGGTATCGCAGGAAGCCATCAACTATCTGAAGTCGCGCGTGAATGGCCACGGCGGGATCATCGTGCTCGACGCAAAGGGCCGCATCGGCATCTCGCATAACACGCCTCGGATGGCCTGGGCCTACCAAACCACCAAACGTGCCGAAGCGGGAATCGCGAGGAACTGATCATTTCCTCGCGCGAGCTCTGTCTCTTCGGCGTTACGAACCGCAGCCCGACTCACGTGTGACAGCCAAATTTTCTAGAACGGGTCGACGGCTTGGAACCGGAACCACCCCCAAATGAAGCGACTCAGACCGGCGTTTGCCAACGACCAAGGACGAACGACCAACGACCTCGGGGGCAGTTACAAACGTGTCGCCTCTTGACGCCCGATGTCGTGATCTGACGAAACATGTCTGCTGACTAACCCTATTCATCTCAAGAATTTATCTTGCTTTCGCCGCATTCCTGATGTACAAGCTACCCCGGACCTAGCCCCCAAAAACGTGCTTTTTAGTCATCCTGCGCCAGACACATTTCAAGTATTTCCCCGCGTGCCTGACCGTTACCGCTCGCGGCTCTTACGGAGACCTCTATGAATTCCAAGTCGAAGGTTCTGCTTGCCCTGTTGCTAGCACTGCTCTGCCCGGTTTTGGCCTTTGCTCAAGGAGCCGCGACGGGCGACTTGCACGTCACCGTGAAAGACGAAAAAGGGAGTCTGGTTACGAACGCCACCGTCACCGCCCGCGAACAGAACAAGGGATTCGAGCGTGCGACGACTTTGAACAATGATGGCGAATACCGTCTGCTCTCGCTCCCTCCGGGCATGTACACGGTCACCGTCTCTGCGCCGGGTTTCGGGAAGTACGAGACGGCCGATCAGCAGGTGACCGTCGGACAGATGCGCGACCTCCCCGTCACTCTGCAGGTCGGCAGCGTGCAGACCATCGTTAGTGTGAGCTCGCAAGCTGAGCTCGTCGAGACGACCCGCAGCTCTACGACTAACACCATCGACCAACGCCGCATCGACAACCTTCCGATCAATGGTCGCAACTACATCAACTTCACCCTGACCGATTCCCAGGTGACCCGCGACAACGCGCCCAACACCGGCGCCGCCCCGACCTCCGGCCTCAACATGATGGGTCAACGGGCCCGTTCGAACCTGGTGAATGTCGACGGCGCTGATGCGACCGACAACTCCGTGAACGGCGTTCGGTCAACTGTCTCGCAGGAAGCCGTCCAGGAATTTCAGATCATCACCAACAACTACGCTCCCGAATACGGACGCGCTGCTGGCGGCGTCGTAAACATAATTACTCGCTCAGGAGCGAACGAGTTTCACGGCGACGTCTTTGGCTATTTGCGAAACCGGAATTTCCAGGCCGTGAATCCCTTCAGTACAGTTCCGAATCCCGCCTACACACGTGTCCAGGCCGGCGCTGCATTCGGTGGGCCTATCAAGAAAGACAAAACCTACTTCTACTTCTCCTACGAAATTACGCGCCGTCACGAAACCGGATTCTCGAGCATCGGTCAGAACAACTTCGGGCTGATCAATTTCGACACGTCGCAAGTAAAGCTTCCCTTCGGAAGGGTCCCGCTCACCCAGGCTCAGGTCGGATTTCTAACTGATCCCAACGTGCTCGCCCAGGAACAGGCAGACCCCGCCGGCTTCGGTCAGATGGTCGGCAAATACGTTGCCCTGGCCGGCGCCTCCTCTGGTCAAGCCGTGAACGGATTCTGGCCCACTGGAATCGCCCAGGTTCTCAGCGGCGGATTTCTGAACGCTTTCGCGGGTTTCCCAACCACATGCACGCCGGCAACAGCACCCTGCGTCCCCGTACCAACCTCATATCAGACGCTCGGCTCGCAAGTCGGAAACTTCCCGGTTTTTGAAGGAACAAGCCTCTACTCGTTGCGGATCGACCACAACTTCAGCAACAGCAACCACCTGATGTTGCGCGCGAACGTGAGCCCCAGCACGATCACCGGAATTGAGGTCGGCGGACAATCTCAACCCTTCGGCCAGAACGCTTACTCTCGAACTTCAGAGCAGACCTATCGCGACGTAGCCGGCACGGTGCAGGACACTTGGACCATCGGCAACAACAAAATGAACGAGTTCCGCTTCCAGTACGCGCGCCGCGGACTCTCGTACTTCTACAACACGGCAATCCCCGGCGGCGCCGATCCCGCCGTCAACATTCCGGGCTTCGCTTACTTCGGACGCGAACCGTACTCCTACATCCAGCGAACCGAACAGCGCTATCAGTTCACCGACAACTTCTCCTGGAGCGTCGGCCATCACGACACCAAATTCGGTGGCGATTTCAACTATCTGCCCTTGACCGCCATCTTCACGGTGAACTACGGCGGTGTTTACGACTTCGGAGCGTTCAGTGCCGCGAACCTCGGCTTCGTCTGCACACCCACGACAGTGCCGGCATGTCCCAGCTCAGTGCCAGGGTTCCCGGTGCTTTCACCCGTACAGTCCTATGGCGCCGGATTGCCGGGAGACTTCATTCAAGGCCTCGGGAGCCCCAGCGATTCATTCTCGAACAAACCCTTCGGCGTTTACTGGCAGGACTCGTGGCGGATCCGTCCAAACATCACTTTGAACTACGGTCTGCGCTACGACATCGAGTTCCCGCCGAAGTTCAAGCCTCCGCAAGGACTCGCGCTCTCCGCGTACCACCTGCTTGGACTGCAGAAGGGAATTCAAACGGACACGAACAATATTCAGCCTCGGGTCGGTCTCGCATGGGATCCCAAAGGAGACGGCAAGACCGTCATCCGCGCTTCGTACGGAATGTTCTATGACCATCCGCTCCTCGGTCTCTACTTCCTTGGCGATGCGTCGGACGGATCTTCCAGCGGCCAGTTGGCGTTTGGTGGCACCGGATTCTGCAGCGGCTCCGGACAGCCGGGGAACTTGAACGCGTTCACGATCTTCCAGGGCCTGCTCAATCAGCCGGGTTGCGAGCCGTCACCCATCCCGGGCGCCAATACGAATCTTGGCTACCTGCCGAACCAGCAGCAATTCCAGGCGCTGAATTTCCCGCAATCGGTTTTTCTGAACCAGAATTATTTGAATCCGACGACGTTCCTGCCCCTTGGCTTCCAGCCGTTCGGATACCCGCAAGCCAAGAACTTCGTCTACGCCTACTCGCAGCAGGCGAACTTCACGGTTGAGCGCGACCTCGGCCGCGGCTACGCCCTGTCACTGGCCTACAACTTCAACGGTGGACGCCATCTCAATCGCCCGATCAACGCCAACACCATTCGCGGCGACCTCATGGTCAATAACTTCAACGCAGCTATCGCCGCGGGCCAAAGCCCGGCGAGCCCATTCACGGTGGGCACGGGATCAGTCCCGTGCGGCGTCGGTCCGCTCGGACCCTGGGTGAGCGCACCGATGATGAACTTCTTCCGCCCCGGTGGACTGAATCCCTCGATCGCCGCCGCTGTATTGCTCGGCGGAGGTAGCGCCTGCGTACAACTGGCACAGCAGATTGAGAGCAGCCTTGCCAGTCAAGGCTTCAACGCGAACTGCGATCCAACTACGTTTAACAACTGTGTCCCATTCGGCGATATGGATGCCAACTATTCGAATGGTTCGTCGATCTACCACGGCTTCACCACGCAATTGCGCAAGCGCTTCAGCGGACATTTTGAATTCCAGGCGTCCTACACCTGGTCACATGCCATCGACGATTCCACCGACCTGCAATCGACGCTCACTCCACAGGACAGCTACTATCCCGGCCTCGATCGTTCGACCTCACTCTTCGATCAGCGTCACCGCTTCGTCTTGAGCGGTGTCTATCAAACGGGAAAGGTCAGCAGCGGATTTGCCGGTGCGGTCCTGAGCGATTGGACCTTGGCCCCACTGATTGAGTTCGGCTCGGGCCGTCCCTACAACATCATCACGGGCAACGGCGACAACCTGCAGCTGTCGTCGCTGACGGGCCGTCCGAATACATTTGTCACGCCGGCTTGCACAGAGTTCGGGAACCTGCCGGTTAATTCCAAGGCTTCACCAACGGGAGTCTTCCAGGAGCCGTGCATCTTTAACTTCAACGGCACGTTGCTTTCGCTCGACGGCAACCTCGGACGTAACGCCGGTGTCGCGCCCTGGACGGTCTTCAACGATCTGCGCATCTCGAAGCGTGTTCACTTCGGAGAGCGCGTCAACATGGACTTCATCGTCGACATGTTCAACATCGCGAATCGATTCAACGTGTCGGCGGTCAGCCCGTTGTTCACCAATGCCGGAACCCCAACTGCAGCGTACGATCCGCGGCAGTTCCAGTTCGCCCTGAAGTTGAACTGGTAGACGAAAGCTCTCGGCTGTGGGCTGTCGACTCTGGGCTTTAAGCTTGGGCTAGGTTTGAATGGTGCTCCACGTTAGTGATGGTGCCCCAGGTTCGCGTGCGTTCTTTGCGCGCTAACCTGGGACAGTTTGTGTGGCGCGCACACTTCTGTGCGCGAAATAGTCGAACCGCTCACGAGTCCTGTAGCGTAAGCCTCTCGACATAACCCGATCCCTCACACTCGAATCGCCCTACACGATCTATTTCTTCAACCAACAAAACTTGTCACTGTCATCTTGAGCGGAGTGAGGCGCCAGCCGAACGCAGTCGAAAGACCGCATTCCTCGTCGGAGCACCATAGACCGCAAAAGGCATCTTTGTTTAGCTCCGGCATTGCGGAGGAAAACTCGCAACTCGAAGCTCGCCTACTCCTACACGATCCCCGGCACTTCTCTACAGTTCCCCTCTCCGCACTCCACAACCCGCTGCGGTACACTACCCACTTCGGCCCAATCCGACGTCCCCACACCCCGGAGGTCTTCGCCGATGGATCGCAGACGCTTTCTGCAGACCGCTGCTGTCACCACCTTCGTCACCGCTCTCGAGAAAAAGCTGGCGCGCGCTAGTTCCAGTCCCATGCCGATGCGCACACTCGGACGCTCGGGCGAAAAAGTCTCCATCGTCGGCATCGGTGGCTACCACCTCGGCATGCAATCCGATGAGAACGAGAGCATTCGCATCATCCGTGCCGCTCTCGATAACGGCATCAACTTTCTCGACAATTGTTGGGACTACAACGGCGGGCAGAGCGAAATACGCATGGGGAAAGCACTACGCGACGGCTACCGCAAGAAAGCATTTCTCATGACGAAAATCGACGGCCAGACCAAAAAAGCTGCCGCCGATCAACTCGACGAATCCCTGCGTCGCTTGCAGGCCGATCACATCGACCTTTTGCAATTTCACGAGGTGATCCGCGACGGCGATCCCGCCCGCATCTTCGCCGAAGGCGGCGGCATGGAGACCGTTATGGCCGCCCGAAAGCAGGGCAAAGTGCGCTTCCTCGGATTCACCGGGCACAAGAACCCAGACATCCATCTCAAGATGCTTGAAACTGCCTTCGCACACGGCTTCACCTTCGACGCCGTTCAGATGCCGCTCAATGTAATGGACGCGCACTTTGAAAGCTTCGAAAAGAAAGTTCTCCCAATCCTGGTAAAACACGAGATCGGCGTGCTCGGCATGAAGCCGCTCGGCGACAAACTCATTCTCCAAAGCAAAACCGCAACGCCCGTCGAATGCCTGCATTACGCGTTGAACCTTCCCACCAGCGTCGTGATCACGGGCTGCGATTCAATGGAAATCTTGCAGCAGGCCATCGACGCGGCCCACAGCTTCAAACCACTGGGACCGATGGAGGTCTCAACGCTGCTCGCAAAGACCGCGCCCGCCGCCGGTAAGGGAGAGTTCGAGCTCTACAAAACATCGAACCAATTCGACGGCACGATTCACAATCCGCAGTGGCTGGGGTGAGAAACGGCTCTGGGCTTTCGGCTTTGGGCTTTCGGCTTTGGGCTTTCGGTTCTGGGCTCTGGGCGATAGGGTCTCAGGTCGTGAAATGAGGGGATTGGTTTCAGATCGGACCGGAGAATTTTACCTCAGATCAACTTGAGGTAATCTCAGCGCTCAACAATGTTCTTGTCATCCTAAGGGAAGCGAAGGACCTGCTTTTAAACCGGTCGCGGAGCAAATCAACGCTTCCGCCGCGATGATACACTCCTGTTTCACCGATCCTTGGCGCTCGCCGGAGTTTCTGTCCTCATGTCCCAACCATCCA
>Ga0126381_100007421_pt1 | contig 12209 bp, 15 predicted proteins | sample PanSoiMetPlot_28_FD_96465 | JGI IMG/M metagenome (GOLD analysis project Ga0126381, IMG submission 96465) | Tropical forest soil microbial communities from Panama - MetaG Plot_28 | ecosystem: Environmental > Terrestrial > Soil > Tropical forest > Bulk soil | place: Panama | collected 2016-02-17
CTTGGGCGTTTTCATCGTCCGACACAAGACCACGACAGAACTCGGACGAGAGCACCTCGGTGGGCTCGAAATGCGCACGTGCGAAGCTGGACTTACCGCACCCAGAGGGGCCGACTAGAACAACCAACGAGAGTTCAGGAATCGTGATTTTCACAGACTGAAGACCCCCATCTGCGTAGGCGCGCCGACTTGAGGGTCTTCTTCTCCCACAGGCAGAAACCGCACCGCATATCCAAAACGTTCGGAAATGCGGCCTGACCACTGTTGGAACTCTTCCCGAGTCCACTCGAATCGATGATCCTTGTGGCGGAATTGTCCCGCTGGCAGAGCGTCAAATTTCACGTTGTATTCGGCGTTGGGCGTGGTCACAACGATCGTTTTCGGGTGCGCAGCTTCGAAAAGCACTCGCTCGAATGCGGCCAACCGTGGCGCGTCTAGGTGTTCGATCACTTCGACAACCGTCGCGGCATCGTATCCGGATAAACGATTGTCGCGATACATCAGCGAACCATGCATAAGCTTCAGACGTTCTTTTTGCTTCGTGGGCATTCGGTCGAGTTTCAAACGTTGACTCGCGATTTCGAGGCTTCGATAGGAGACATCCATGCCTACGATCTCGTTGAACGATTTCTCTTCCAAGAGCACCCGCAGGAGCTTTCCTTCTCCGCAGCCCAAATCCAAAACACGCTTCGCTTCTGCAGACCGTAGCACCGCGACGACCGCTCCCATCCGCTGTTGCCACAGCCGAATAGGCTCCTCCATCTTCGTTTCTTCTTCTGCGTGTACTTCCTCGGTCGCATCAGGATCAGGATTGTCTTCCTCCGTCAACCTCGCGAGCGCCTCTCGTGCGAGTTGTCTCTGTCGTGGCAAGTACCGCTTTACGATCGTCTCTTTGTAAGGATGTGACGCCAGCCAGCCTTCTCCTTTGCGCAGCAGTTTCTCAACCTCGTCTTGACCGATCCAGTAGTGCTTCTCGGCGTCAAGCACCGGCACCAAGACATAAAGATGATTGAGTAGATCCTGCAGCAGGTGTGTCCCCGTCAGCGTCACTGAGTAATAAGGTCCCTCGCCCCACTCAGGAAATTTCTCATCGAGCGGTTGCTGACGAGCCTCCACGCTGTACCCGAGGGGCTCAAACAACTCTCGGATCAATCCCTCGCCTGCCCTGCAGGCCACCACGGTAAGGTTTGCCGTCAGCGGAATGGGAAGGTCCGCCAATTCTTGTCTGCCTTTGCTGCGTCCCGACATGGCCGTCCCAAAAGCCCGGCCCATAGCGACGCTCAAAAAAGAAGAGAGAACATAAGGCCGGTCGTTCACATACTGATCAAGCGTTCCACCCTCATGCTGCCCCCGCTTACCACGAACCAGACCTACCGGATCGACATCGAGCAATAGGGCAGCGGTGCACTTCTCCGCAGTCGCTTCCGGATAAAAGACGTGTGCTTTTCCAAACGATAGTTCGATCGAATGTAGGTTTGCGGGATTCTTATGAAGCAGGTACCCCAAGTCCGTCGCTGGTTTATGCGTAGTTGTGAGCGTCAGCAGCATGGTCGAAATTATACGAGTCGGTTCTCTACTGCCATTACCTCGGGCTGGAGGAGCTTTACAGTTGCGTTACGGGTTTCTTGTTTGACGGCACTCAGGTTATTGGTTGTCGGCTGGCTTGAGGCGGGCAGGCTCTTCGAGGACATCCAGGAGAGTGGTCGCGCAATACACTCGGTCGCGCTTCGCATCGCCTACCCGTTTTACGATCCTCGCGCGTTCCAGTCGTTCGACGGCGCGTTGCGCAGTAGTAAATGCGATCCCCAATTTGTCCGCCGCCCCTTTTATCGTGATGAAGGGGTTTGCCCCCAAGAGTTCGACTACACGCAACGGGTTATTGCTCGATTCTCCGGATACTTTTCTCTGCCACTCTGCAAGCAGTCCGTTGATTCGATTGGCTCGACTCAAAGCATCCTCGGACATGCGAGCGACTCCCAGCAGAAAATACTCCAACCAATCGTTCCATGCCCCGCGTTCGCTGATCGCGCGCAAACTGTCGTAATAGTCTCGCCTTGAAGCTTCGAAGAAGGCCGACAAATAGAGCAGCGGTGTCGGAAGAATCTGGCGCTCGATCAGGAACAGGGTGATGAGCAGGCGTCCGACTCGGCCATTTCCATCCAGGAAAGGGTGAATGGCCTCGAATTGATAGTGAGCGAGTGCAATTGTCACGAGAGGCGGCAAAGTCGATTCGTGCAAGAACTTTTCCCACGCCGCGAGACACGGCTCCACTTCTCCTGGAGGGGGCGGGATGTAGGAAGCCGTTGCGATCGTGCTTCCAGGCTTGCCAATCCAATTCTGAATCTTGCGAAAACGTCCGGGCGCAGCTTGATGCCCTTGAACGCCGGTCATGAGTTTTTCGTGCAACTCGCGGGTAAGCCTGACGCAAAGCGGGAGTTTCTTGAGGCGCGAGATGCCATGCTCAAGTGCCACCACGTAATTGCCAACTTCGCGAAGATCCTCGGGACTTCGATCCACGATTGCTCCCGCTTCAGCGGCAAGCAACTCACCGAGCGTAGCCTGTGTGCCTTCAATTTTGCTCGATAGAACGGCTTCACGCTGTACAAAGGGCCGGATCAAGATATGAGGATTGGGAAGCCGACCACCTTCGCCCGCCAGTCTTCCGACGAGTCGGTCTGCGTCTGAAAGGGCTCCAATCAGCCGCGGTGTCCAGCTCAGTTCTGGAGGCAAGGGCGATGGCACAAACGCTGAATAGCTGCCCTGCGATACTTTCTGGCCGGGAATGTTAGTAGCGTGGGCCACATCTGCCTTCTTGGCGCCGAAAATAGCTTTCTTCGCTATTTTCATAAGTCATCATAATCGAAAATAGCGCGATGGGCTATTTGCACGGCAAGAACGCCGAGAACAGGGCATTTGTGCAAATCTGTTTCTTTGCGACTAGGAAGGTCAAGAAATCTTCCAAAGCGACACATTTACTCACACACTTTCACATTTCACGGGTTGGGCGACAATGGGGTATACGCATATAATACGTCTGTAATCAGTAGCTTAAAGCTACCAGCCCGGGTGGCGAAATTGGCAGACGCACGGGACTTAAAATCCCGAGTCCCTAACGGGACGTGCGGGTTCGATTCCCGCCCCGGGCACCACGTTAAGTTATATGTGAATCATTAGTTTAGACGAGTCTTCGGCGTTGGATTCTCAGCCTGAGATTCGCGCGTTTCTGGCTCTTGTCTAACCAAACTCTTACCAAACTCAGCCAGTTCCACCTTAGCGCCCGCTTCGATTTTCTCGACCGCAATTCGCAAATCCGTTTCGTCCACGATGTTGTAACGCTCGAAAACGCTCGGCGTTTTGTGCCCCGAAATTGTCATCGCGGTTTTTTGCGGAATACCTCGGCGGACCATGTTGCGCACGGCACACCGGCGTAGATCGTGAAAGAGCAAGCCGACGTATTTCGGGTCTTTCGCTCTTTTAGAACAACGCGGGCATCTACCTTCCGCGTCGAGTGCGATCGTGTGATTTTCCTCGCTGTCGATACAGCTAGGGCAAAAGATTTCACCCAGTCCCGCCGCTCGGCACAGCGCGTACCAATCGTCGCGAAAATCTCGTACCGGCGTACCGTCGCCACGCGTGAATACGTGATCGCTATCCTTCTTGCCTGCAATAAGCACCTGCAAGAGCGCGCCCACGTTATCGAGGAATGGGGCAATCCTGCCATCATCGTTTTTGGTTTCGCCGGGATTGAGGTTAATCGCCCGATCGCCGAGGCTCACTTGCTCACATCGCAATTCCAAAAGTTCGCCTTTGCGAAAACCATACGTGTACGCCAGCGTCACGAGCGTACGAAACCACAAACTCTTGGCAAACGAAACGAGATGCCGAAAAGCGGCTTCCCTGACAAACCCCTTGCGCGGTTTTGATTCTTCCAAATGCGGAAACTTTGGGACCTTTGCGATCTTGTCCTTTTCCAGTCCGAGATAAAACGCCCGACGCAATGCTGACATGTCGCGATTGATCGTTGCATTCGTTAGCGATTCGCGGTCCGGATCATGGCCCGGCTCGTCGGGATCGTTTCGCGCCCACGCTACATAAGCGTCGAGCATCGTTGTCGTTAGATTCCGAGCCCGGATATGGCCGAAGTGTTTTTCGAGCCGAGCCTCCCATAGTCGTTGCGCGCGTAACAGCCCGTCGGTTCTGTCGTTGTTGCGGAGATCGGCTTCGAAATCTCGGTAGAGATCGGCAACGGTGATCTTTCTCGCCTGAGCATCGACGTAGGTATCGTTTGCAACTTGCCCGATGCGCTTGTTGAGTAACTTTTGCGCGTCCCGCTCGCTTTTCGAATAAGTACATTCGATTTTCGATGTGCCATCGCCGAGGGGAAATTTGATGTATTGGGTATCGGAGTTTTTGTACGTGAAAATGCATCCGGTACCTCGCGGGCGTTTTTGCCTCGGTTGTTTTGTCATCGCGCCTTCCTTCTCGCGATCGGTTTGGCGACGCGTCGTGCTTTCAGACGTTGACGGTAGGCTCGTTGTCGGTCGGCGTGATCGCGATAGATACGCGGACGCCCGACAGGTCGTTTCTTCTGCGTTTTTAATTTCGTCACGCTCATGGAACGCAGTATAGGGTCGGGGAATTTCGTCACGCAAGGAATTTCGTCACGCTTCGTTTTTAGAGCGATTCTTTGTGCTGATCGATCCACGCGTCGAGATCACGAATGTCGATCAACCAGGGCGCGTGCTCACCGTAACGCACGATGCGGATTTCGTCGCGCTGGATGATGGCGCGTAATTTTCCGGGCGACAAGCTCACGTAATTTGCGGCTTCTTTGAGTCGCATCAGCCGCTTCGGATTTGTGGCTCGTGGTGTCATCGTGCGTCGGCGCTGTGCTACTGTGCGCCCTAGGGCCTACGGGCGGGATCACAATTCAAACAACGTGCCTCTCAGGCTCGGGTAATTGCGATCTCGCCCGCGAATTTTTTCGCCAAATTTTTTCTAACCTTGCAGACGGACCTTTCCCCCTTGGTGTTGATTATGCGAATGCGTAAGTTCGTTTCGTTCAAAAATGGCGTTCTTGCAAAGAGCGGCGAGGTTAGTCTTAGCTTCCCCCGAAAGAGAAACCACCAAAGGGACCGGGACGTAAGGTATTTTCGGCATCAACTAGCCGACCGTTGCCCGGATTTCCCACGCCTGAACCTCTTTCATCGACGGACCTGAAAACGTTTAACGTCGTAACGCATAAGCGAGCCGTTGTTTTCCGGAAAAGCAAGTCTCGCGAAGCAACCGTCGCGTTAACGCGTTTTCACGTCGACGCGAGAACGAACCTCAGTCAGTCGGGATATTTCGGTAAAGGCGTGAGATCGCCGAATAACGACATCGTCGACTCCGCCGGTTTCTTGGGAGTTGTAGGTTGTGCGATAGATATCGGCTTGCGAGCCGAATCAGACGAGCCCGCACGATTTGGGAGCTCCAACTTGTAATAGCTGTGCGTTTTGCCATCAGCGCCGCGCACGGTGCGATTCAGGATGCGATGACCGAGCGCGCGCAGTTCGCTAACCCGCGCCCGATAATTCAGCGCGAGTTGGCAAAGCTCGTAACACGAAGCTTCCTCGCCGCGCTTCGCCCGCTCCGTGAGGAGATTCAAAATGTCTTGGCGCTGATCGAGATGAAGTGTGCTCATTGCACACCCCGACGCCGAGCCCGAATGAGATCGCCCGCAAGTTTTCGCAAAGGTTCGCCCGCGAGACTGGCGGCGCGGCTTAAACTCGCCAGTCGCCGCGCTTTCTTGTTATCGGGGATGACGAAAGACGCTTGGCAAAGCGTGAGCGCAACATCGTCGAGCCCGGCGGCTGCGGCGAGCACCAAGCGCCCCGCCTGACGCTCGATTGCTTTCCCGTGTTGATCGTGCTTATCTTGATCCGTCACAACATGCTCCTTGTCGAGAGGGTTCGATCGAAATGCGAACGCCCGTTCGCGATCGAGCCCTCTCGGTGTTTTCAGGAATGCGATTTCACGCGCGCCAGAGTAGCGCAGCGTCGGATGGCTGAGGATTGCGGAAAACTATTTTCCGCATGCGGAATACTTGGGGAATTTTCCGCATTGCGGAAAACTAACCGTAATTTTCCGCATAGCTGCGAATCGTGCTAATAGCGAGGCTTACGCGAAACTCGCGATTGATCGTCAGGGTTGTTTGCGCCCATGATTTCCCATCACGTCTCAACTCGACGACACGATTGCCAATTCTTTCCTTGCGCGGCCTACCCACGTTTGGAACAGGTTGCTTGCCGCTAACGAGCGTGCTCTGGTCTGCCTTTCCGCCTTCGATCAGCGTGAGACCGTGTTTCTTCGCTAACCGCCTCGCGGTTGGTATCTCGGCGCGCTCGTGGGCTGCTTTCAGCCGATGCTCACGACAGCAATAGTCATTCCACGGCGTACCTTTCGGGTCGAATACCTTCCCGCACGGTGCCCACTTGCACTTTTTAGGTTTCCATTTGTGTGCAGCGGCGGCGTGTCTGTTCGCAGCCATCTCTCGCTTCGTGCCGATCCGCTGATGATCTTTGCAGCAATATTTCAATCGCTGGCGTGATATTGGGATGAATTGTTCGTTGCATTCGGCAAGCGCGCACTTCACCTTTGGCCGCGTGAGCTTGTGCGTTAACCGATTGTCCGTATGCGCGCACTTATGGGAGCAGTATTTGCGCGAGCCTCGCGTCTTCGATAAGAACGTGTTCGGGCACCCTTTGCGAGCACATTGCTTCGGCTCGATCGGCGGCTTTAAACGATTGCGGCGCTCGCGCTCAACATCGGTTTCCCTTTTCTTTTGACATTCCGGGCGTCCGCACGTCACCGCACGGAATCGCCAGCGCGATCTGATCTTGCGCCGACAATACGGACATTTCCTCGGTTGTATCGATGGCTGGGAACTGCTAGGGTGAGATCGCATCGCTTGCCTCCTCGTGGCACAGTGATGAGCCGCTTGCCGGTGGTCGCCGGTTAGCGGCAATTTTTTTTTATTGCACCTGGACAATCGTGGGGAAAGCTCGCGAGGAGCCAATCAGATACAGCCAATGCAGCGCGGACAATCTTACACCTAATGATGGTTCAAGGCGGGCGGCGCGAATCACTTCCTCGCCGTCGACACTTCCCGATGCGTCTCGCCCGGTAGGGCGATCAAATCTCTACGGAATTTCGCCGTCGGAGCGCGCGGCGGCCGGCTTCGATAATCCGCGATTCGTGGAAATCCGTAAAAAAGTTTTCGCGCCGTAAAACGTCGCGAGCGCGAACAAAAGAAAAGCCCTTCCGAAACCGGAAGGGTCGAAAATAGCCGTCGCCTCGTGTCGGGATTGCCGCCGATCACAACAATATCAAACCTCGGTCGCGGTCGCGCGGTGTTTCCGACTAAACTAAAAAAGCGCCCGGTGCGACCCGAGCGCGCGTAACAACCACGCGCCTATTCAGGAGGCAACATGGTCAAACGCAAACATAGCACCACCCAGCCAAAGGCACAATCCCAACCAATCAGCGGCGCGAAGGAAATGACTCTACCGATCAGCGCCCTGCGTCTGGATTTTCAGCCGCAAGACAAATACCCGCTGCAAGAAGAGGAAGAAGAGGGTGTGCAAGACTTCGTTGATCGTTTAAGGCGCGGAGAGATTCCTCCGCCTGTCCTCGTTCGTTTTGACGGCACGAACTATTTTCTCGAAAACGGTTTCCACCGAGTCGAAGCCATGAAGCGCCTGCACAAGCGACGAATCAAGGTGATTGTTCGACCCGGCACTCTGGCTGATCTGGAAGCCGAATGGCGGGAGGCGATGCGTCGTTTGAATGAAGCCTTGAAGCTTCCGGTGCAAACTTAACGTTCCCTCATTCTCGGGCGCGCAAAAAATACGGCGCGCAGAGTCGAAACATCGCGCGCCGTTTTTCGGAGGTTCTTCGGGCAATGCGCTCGAAGATTTTCTCGGCGGTCAGTCGACGCCGAAACTTAGCTGCCCGTCGCGGCGAGTTGGCCGAAAACAAACGCCTGTGGTTGATAGACGACCAGAGTCAATCGCTCCTCGGCGAGCAGGGCGACTAAATTTTTCGTGAAATAATCCAGGTGTTCCCGCGAAAGTTCGAGCGTTGCGCTTTGCCGGTCGCCGATCGCGGCTTGGTTGCGCACGCCGACGATAAATTTCCCGACTGGCATGCTCGGCGACAAACTAACGGCCATCCCCCACAGCGTGGGCGCTTGCGCGTCGAGTGGCGATCCGACCAAGTAAATGCCCGAGCCGACTGCTTTCAGTGTTCGCGTCTGCCACCAATCGACGGGGTTGCAACAAATAAAATCGCCGTTATACCCGAGCGCAGCTAATTGCGCGAGAGCGGCGGCGCTCGCGTCGATCAGATTGGTGGGCGCGCCGGTCGCGGGCGTCGCCTGTGTGCAAAGACCGTTGATATGTCCGGATGCGCCGTCGCCGAACAAAAGTTCGTGCTCGACCTTGGCTTCGAGCAAATAGATTAATCTCTGATCGATATATGCGCTCAGCGCGGCGCTATCGTCGATGACTTGCTTTGAGCATGCAATCCAAAACGCGAGCGTCGCGATCGGGCACTGAATCAACGTATAGGTAAAATCGCCGAAGGCTTTGTCGCTACCTTCGGGCGCATAATCCGGCGACCCGCTGCGCGCCGTTTCGCGCGGAAACTCGATCATGTTCGATACTGTTCCGAACGACGGCAACACCGATCGGAGCGGCAATCGCGGTTGTGCGGGTAGCGCCATCGTGGGGATATAATCCGGCGCCGCGCTCCACGACCCCGAGGTGATCACGACGGCTTTGCGCGCGAACGATCCGATCTCAATTTGCCCGCTCGTGCGCCCGCCCTTTTTGAACGCCTGAAAACCCTCGTTCTCAGCGACGATCTGGCCGAGCGATTTCGCGCCGCCGAAGCCCATAGGCCCGCCCCGCGAGCCCGGACCGGAAACAAAAGCTTGTTCCAATTGACGAAGCCGCGCATCAAGCTCGGCACTTTTGCCCAAATGCCGCTCAACGAATGATTTCAGATCGGTTTGCATCTGATCGAGTTTCGGCGCTAATAGGTTTTCCATATCGCACACCTCTGCTATTCAATTTTGATTTTTGGGATTGTCCGGCAGAGTGAGCTTGGCTCGGCTCGTGCAGGTCGTGCGGCGGCTGCAAGTGAACATTGTTCGGCTCGCAGTGCCAAAAAGCGGATTGTCCGCCCAATCGCGACGAAGCGCAAGCTTAGTTTAGGGGCGAGATGTCCTCATCAGGCGGCGGATCAAAGGCGATGCCGAGCCGACTGGCCATCGCTTCGATCACGCGCTGATGCATTCGCAATGTCTCGGAATGCGTGCGCAAGAGCGCGTTCACGCCGAGCAGCGTTTCCTGCTGATTCACGACGAGCTTACGGAGTTGGGCGACGTGGTCGACCATATCGCGAGCGATTTTTTCGATCGGATCATTCATCGCAGCCTCGGTGTCGTAGTCTTCGGCGCATCTGTTGACATCTCCAAGATCGCCCGACTACAACGCGCCTGTTGATTGCGAAGATCGAAAACCATTTTTTGGAGCTGCAAGGTCTTTGCCCGGATGAGCATCAATTCCTCTTGAAGCTGTTCTCGCGTTGACGGTTGTTTCATGCATCACCCTCGCTGTCGATTTTCTGCATGATCCTCTTCGCCCATTGGATGCTCGCGTCAATCAGCTTCTCGGTTCTGGGGCTGCCCTGTGGGCTTCCGAACAAATCATCGGCTGTTTGCATGTGAAGGCTCGTCAGGATTGCGGCCATGATGCCGATCACCCGCTTGCGGCCTTCATCCATGCACGGCAGGATACACCCTTCGCTATTTATTCGCCATCTAAGTCGGGGACACTTATCCCTAGATTTTAAGGACGACGCTTGTGTTGCACGCGTGGGAATTTCGGGGCTGGGAAGAACGCATCGGCCGAGAAGGCGTTAGCAAAATTATTCAGTAGGTTGTCTCGTAAGATCCTCAGAAGACTCGTTCGGATGACGAAGCTCGCCGCTTCCAGGAGCACCATCCATGTTGGTACTCCGCCATTGAAACCAACACGGGGGGTATCGTTAAAAAACCGATCTGCGATTTTGTTACCATGCGCCATTAGGTTGCGCAATGTATATAGGTCAGGGACGATTTGGCCGACCGCGATCTGTGGATCCGTTAGCAAGCTCGGAATGTCCCCCGGCGGGTAGATGCTAGTGTTCTCCCCGAGAAAAAACTTGATTCTCGAAATTGCAATCGCACTGCCCTTGTTCTTGTCCGTGGTATACATTGCCTCGATCGCGGAACACCAGAGGAGGTAGCGAGCCTTCCAGTCCAGAGGCTGAAAATGGCCTAAATCATGAAACTGAACTGCCATTCGGAATTTCCAAAATTCACCTGACATAGCGCGCAGAAACTCTGGCGCGTAGGTCCGTAGATCCTCGGCATCTCGATTGCGAAGCATAAAATGCTTTTGAACTTCCGGCACTTCGATCAACTCGACTACTGGGACATCGAAGCCTTCGACATTGAATTTTTCGTCGTGATTGATGTCTCCCCAGATCGTTAGAACCCGCTGTCGCATCGGTCTGATCAGGCGTAGACATGCGGCGAGTTTTTCCACCGTCTGCTTCGATCGTTTTTTCCACGCTGCATCATCAAGATACTCGCCATCCAACGTCCCCGGTCTAACGACATATCGATCGACGAGCGCGTACCGAACCTCTCCCAAGTTACGCACGACTCCCGATGCAAGGTGCTCACGAAAGATGTCGAATGACCCTTTGTTGAACCGTCCAGAAATATCCTCAATGTGGACACCGTCGATTACGTGAAAAGGAAGTTTTCGGTGATCAAACGGTTCGTCGTCTGCCGCATCGGCCACCCAGTAAATGGGATAAAGCGTGAAGTTCATGGGTCGGGTATAGCAGAGCCTGCGAAGAAGGCCGTTAACGGCCTAGGTACTCCGAACTAACGCTTTCCGTCACGAAAAATGGCGAAGAAAAAGCGCATGCTTGTGAAATCGCCTGATTTCGTCAGTTGATGCCTTTCGTAATTGGACTCAACGGTTCACGCAGCATACAAGGGTTTGCATGAAGCCTGCCTATCAAACCATCATTGTCGGGTTCGTACTACTGCTGGTCGCGTGGGTTGGCTGTTTCTCTACCGGAGGGCCGACGCTGACTTGCCCAATGCCGATAATCACGATATTGCCTGCGTTTTTCCTAGCGTCGCCGCTATTCCCAGCTTCGCATATGCCTTTTTCATACTGGCTGGCCAGTGTTGTACCACCAGCCTTGTTCTTCACGTGGAACCCCGGCCTTTTTAGAGGAGGCGCACAGATTCCAAAGCGATCTTGGGTACTACTCGTTGCCCTAACTGTGCTCAGCGTGATTTACTTTGCCGCTAGTTGGCGGTACGGAAACGAGTATCAGGGGCGCGGGTACACCGCTGCAATCTGTGCAGTAAACATCGTCTGGATTCTGTCCTTGTGGGCAATCTGGTACCGTTCTTGGCGACTATGCTCGTTTCGAGCGAATTTGTTATTTCATGCCATCCTGTTCGCATGGCTGGCTTGGTATGCGTTCCCATATCTTGGTGAGCTGCCGTAGTTGTTGTTAAATCGCTGTTATCAACAGTAACCTTCCGCCAACTCGCTTTTCTGGATAGAGTGCACCGATGCGTCGTCCGCTTATTGGCATCTTGCTGCTCTGTTTATTAGGCACGATTTCCACTTGGGCAAAGCGCGTTCCACCCAAAGACGTGCCCCCTGTCGAAGTGAGCGGTGTCCGATACTCCGCACACGGTGATGGCAGAAACGCTTACGTTGTCGCAAGTGATTTAAACGGAAAAGAATTGTGGAGGGTTAAGGTGTTCCACACACGGATCGAGTTCTGGCGAGGGGAAGAGGACAACCAGTGGGTCTTTATCAGCGACCTAAAATCTGTTGGCAACTCGCTCCTTGTCCGAGACGAGAAGAATCGTTGCTACTCGATCGACTTGAATACACGACACGTTAAGAAAGCGCAGTGCGACAATGTTTTTCCATCCCAAGAACCACGGCACTAATCGTCAATTGACGTAACATCGCCTCTCTGACAATGTCGGCGGTGTCAAGCACTTTTTGAGCGTACTACTCCGGTGCACTCCGAAGAGCGCGCCATTTCGCTCTAGTTGAAAAGCAATTGCCGGCGCCAAC
>Ga0126381_100007422_pt1 | contig 12208 bp, 7 predicted proteins | sample PanSoiMetPlot_28_FD_96465 | JGI IMG/M metagenome (GOLD analysis project Ga0126381, IMG submission 96465) | Tropical forest soil microbial communities from Panama - MetaG Plot_28 | ecosystem: Environmental > Terrestrial > Soil > Tropical forest > Bulk soil | place: Panama | collected 2016-02-17
ACAGATGCGCGGTCCCGACTACACGCTCGATCTCGACCGCAAACGCCGCGTCGGCTTCCCCGAGGTCGTGCTCGCCCAGGGGAAGTCGGTCGCTCAGGTCGCCGAGATCTGCCGCGAGCTCTCACGGGCCCACGACGTGCTCGTGACGCGGCTGCCGCCCGAGATGTGGGAGGAGGTGTCGCTCTCGCCGCTGCCCGGGCGGTCGGACTACGACTCGCGGTCGGGCACGCTGCTCATCTCTGTCGGAAAACCCATGGCCCGCGTCGAGGCGTCGGTCGTCGTCGTCACTGCCGGCACCGCGGACACGGTCGTCGCGGAAGAGGCGCGCCGCACGCTCGACTACCTCGGCGTCACGTCGACCCTGGTGCCGGACGTCGGCGTCGCCGGGCTCCTGCGCCTGCTCTCGCGCCTCGAGGAGATCGAGCGCGCGGACGTCATCATCGTGGTCGCGGGCATGGAGGGATCTCTCTTCTCGGTGCTCGGCGGGCTCGTCGGTCGGCCGATCGTGGCGGTGCCGACGTCCAACGGCTACGGCGCCGCCTTCGATGGCCTCGCGTCGCTCCTCTCGGCCGTCAACTCCTGCGCGAACGGCGTGACGGCCGTCAACATCGACTCCGGCTACGCGGCGGCGATGGCCGCGTACCGCATTCTTTCAGGAGGACCTCGCCGATGGGATCGAAAGGAACAGGCGCCCCGCACACCGCCGACGAATACGTCCACGCCGCGGCGGTCGGCGTCGACCGCAAGCGCAAGAAGGCGCTCCTCGGCCGGCCGACGACGCCGATAAAGGTCGGCAAGCGCACGACCGTCGCGGAGCTCCTCGACGCCTACCGCGACGCATCCTTCCAGGCGCGCGCCCTCGGCAAGGCGGCGCGTGTCTTCGAGGCGATGCTGCGTGACCGCCAGCGCCCCACCGTCATGCTCGGCATGGCGGGCTCGCTGATCGCCGCCGGCATGCGGCAGGTCATCGTCGACCTGATCGAGCAGAACATGGTCGACGTCGTCGTCTCGACCGGCGCGATCATTTCGCAGGACTACTACCAGGTCCGCGGAGGACGCCACTACCACGGCCACCCCGAAGCCGACGACAAGGAGCTCCGCGACCTCTACATCGACCGCCTCTACGACACGTTCATCGACGAGGAGAAGTACTGGGAGACGGACCTCGCCGTCTCGAGGTTCGCCGACGCGCTCGCCGGAAAGAGTCTCTCTTCGCGCGCCTTCCTCGCGCTGCTCGCCCAGGGGTGCACGCACGACAAAGGCTCGATCCTCGGCGCCTGCGCGCGCCGCGGCGTTCCGCTGTTCGTGCCGGCGCTGAACGACTCGTCGATCGGAATCGGCCTGACCGAGCACTACCACCGCGCGCGGAAGGAAGGAAAGACCCCGTTCCAGATCAGCTCGATCCGCGACAACTACGAGCTGACGCAGATCGTCGTGAAGAGCCCGGCGACGGCGGCCGTCTACGTGTCGGGCGGCGTTCCGAAGAACTACATCAACGATTCGATCGTGATGTCCTACATCTTCGGCATCGATACGGGCGGCCACAAGTACGCGCTCCAGGTCACGACGGACGCGCCGCACTGGGGCGGCCTCGGCGGCTCCACGCTCTCGGAGGCGACTTCCTGGGGGAAGGTGTCCAAGAAGGCGACGCACGAGATGGCCTTCGTCGAGACTTCGGTCTCGCTGCCGCTCATCTACGGGTACGCGCTGCAACGCAACGCGGCGCGCGGCCGCAAGCGCCTGCGTTACGAGTGGGACGGAGACATCCTGAAGAAGATCGTGCGCCGGTAGCTCCGACGACGGCGCTCCGCCCGGATGAACGCGATCACGCGCGCGGTGCCGAACGGTCGAGCCAGCGCGCGAGATCGTTCCGGGCCAGCGCAGGACTGACGTAGCGCCCCTGCGCCACGTCGCAGCCGAACTCGGACAACAGATCCCAGGCCGCCTCGTCGTCGACGTCCTGGGCCACGACCCGGCGGTCCCAGCTGTGCCCGAGGTCGATCGCGCACCGCACGATCGCAGCCTCGCGCGGATCGCGGGCCATCGCGCGCACGAGCGATCCGGCGATCTTGACCTCGTCGACCGGCAGCCGCTTGAGCGCGGAGAGCGACGACTCGTTGCCGCCGAAGTCGTCGATGGCCAGACGCACTCCGCTGGCCTTGATGCGGGTGAGCGCGGCGATCGACCCGTGGGGATCGCCGACGACGCTCTGCTCGGAGACCTCGAGCTTGAGGTAGGCCGGATCGAGCTTCGCGCCGTCCAGCAGGCGTGCGATCCGCTCGGACAGGAGCGGGTCCCGGAGGCTCCGGCCCGAGACGTTCACGGCGATCTGGACCGGTCGGCCCGACTCGTGCCAGCCGCGGCAATGACCGACGGCGGTCGCGAGCGCCCAGTCGCAGACGGGTTTGATCATCCCGGTCCGCTCGGCGGCGGGCAAGAACTGGCCGGGCAAGAGCAAGCCGCGCCGGGGGTGCTCCCAGCGGACGAGGGCCTCGACGGCGGCGGCGCGGCGGCTCCGCATGTCGAGCTGGGGCTCGTAGTCCAGACGCAGCTGCGCGCTCTCGACGCCGGCGCGGAGCTCCCGCATCAACGTCATCCCGCTCTCGCCGTAGGTGTCGTCTCCGGACGCGTAGACGACGTATCCCTCGCTCGACTGCTTGGCGGCGTACATCGCGACGTCGGCGCAGCGCAACAGCGTCGTCCAGTCGTCGCCGTCCCGCGGACAGAGCGCGATGCCGATCGACGCGGAGACGTCGATCGTCTGGCCCTCGATCGTGAACGGGCGCTCCAGTGCGGCGAGGATCTTTTCGGCCATGAGAGCGGCGTCCGCCGCGTTCCCCGCCTCGGGCAGAAGGACCGCGAACTCGTCGCCGCCGAGACGCGCGACCGTATCGACGGTGCGGAGCAGGCCTCGCAGCCGCTGGGCGAACTCCTTGAGCAGGAGGTCTCCGAACTGGTGGCCGAACGTGTCGTTGATCTCCTTGAACCGGTCGAGGTCCATGACGCAGAGCGCGAGCGACGCGTCGCGCCGCCCGACGCTGCGGATCGCGTGGTCGAGACGGTCGCGCAGGAGCACCCGGTTCGGCAGGCCGGTGAGAAAGTCGTAGAGAGCCTGGCGCTCCAGAGTCTCGATGTGCGCGGCGCGCTCGGTCACGTCGCGCACGACGCCGACCCAGTGCGTGGGCGCCGGGGATCCTTCGGGATTCGGCATCAGCTCGAGCTCGACCACGCGCTCTTCGCCGCCGCGCCGGAAGATGCGGAGCGCCTCGCTCCGAAACCGCTGGCTCGTGTAGAGGCTGCGCCTCAGGTCCGCGGCGGACTCCAGGCCGCGGTCGACGAACGGCAGGGACGTCAGCGGCTCACCGAGTACGGCCGCGTCCTCGACGCCGGTGATCCGGCGGAAGGCTTCGTTGACGAACGTGAGGACGGGCTTTTCGCGGTCCGGCGTCAGGATGAAGATGCCTTCGACCGCGCTGTCCACGGCGGTCTCGAGAAGGGAGAGCGAGCCCTGGACCCGCCTGCGCTCCGCGACGACCGCGGCGAGCGCGGTGGTCGTAATCGACACGACGGCGAGAAAGGCCTGGAGTAGAAGGAGCGACTCGTTGCGCGACGCCTGCTGGAAAGGTCCGAGGCCGGCCCGCGTGCCCGCGACCGCAATGGCGGCCAGGATCAGACACGCCAGCGACGCCTCGCGCTGACCGAAGCGGAACGCCGCCCAGACGAGCAGCGGCAGAAAGAGGAACTCGAGCGGATAGTTCTTGTTCGCCGCCGGCAGGAGTCCGCCGAACACGAGCCCGCCCACGCCGAGCAGGAGGACCAAGAGCGCGGCCGCCTCGAGGGACCGACGCACCGCCCACGGCGGCGTCGGCCGCGTATACCAGAGGATCAGCGCCGGCGCGACGATCATGGCTCCGGTCGCGTCCCCGAGCCACCACGTCAGCCAGATCGACGGGTTCTCGCCCGGCCGCGCCAGCCCCGACAGCGTGAGCGTCGCGACTCCGATCGAGGCGCTGACCATGGTCGCGAGCGCCGTCAGAACCGTGAACTTGAAGACGTTGCGCGGCCGGTCGAAGGCGTGCCGCCCTCCCGCGTACCGCTGGACCAACCAGGCGCCGAGCAGCGCCTCGAGGGCGTTGCCGGTCGCGATCCCGAGCGAGGAGACGACCCCGCCCGCCGTCGTGAGGTTGACGAAAAAGGCACCGACGAAGATCGCGGGCCAGACACGGAGGCCGAGCAGAAGGAGGGCCGCGAGCGCGATCCCCGTCGGCGGCCACACGGGCGTGGCGCTCGCGTTCAGGAACGCGAGCGTCAGGCCGAGTTTTCCGGACGCGAAATAGACGACGGTCAGAGCGGCGACGACCGCCGGCGTCGGCCTGAGCCGATGCTTCATGAAGATGGACCCTCCGGGGACCTCTAGATTAACGAAAGAGAGGCCGTTCGGGTTGCGGCGAAGCCCGCTCTGAGAAAATGAAAACGCCCCGGCGGACCGGGGCGTTCAGAGTGCCGAGATTCCTTCCTGTGCGCTGAGTTACAGCGCCTCGCCCTTGAGCGGGATCTCGATCTTCTCTTTCTCCTTGTCGGATGTGTACAGGGTCACCTTTCCGTCGACGGCGCCCTTCTTGACCTTGTCGTTGGCCTTGACGACGACCGTGTAGGAAACGCCTTCCTGCGTGGGCACGACGTCGGTGACGAAGCCCGGCACGTTGACCTCGGCTTTCGTGACCTTGATCGGGGTTCCCGGCTTGTTGTTGGTGACGACGATGTTGCGCGTGATCGGGTCCTTGCCGGGCGTGAAGTTGCCGAAGTTGACCGTGATCGGCGTCACCGAGACCCGCGGCCGCACGATGCCGGACACCGGAACCTCGAGCGTCGGCTGCTGCTGCACGCCCGTGTTGACGCGGATCGGCGCGTTCAGCAGGCCCTCGGGCGCGTCGCCCGTGACGGAAACGGCGAGCTTGTACTGCTCACCCGGACGCCCTGCGATCTTGTCCTTGTCGCCCACCGGGGTGATCTCCGCCTTCAGGTACGGCTGCGAGACCTCCGCGACCGTTGGCTTAAACCCCTTTTCCTCCGAGATGAGGATGACGTCCTGCGCGGCCGGGTCGCCCTTGACGACCGAGAAGCGCACGTAACCCTGCGGCGCGACGTCGACGAACGGCTTCACGACGGCCTTGACGAAGAGGTTCATCTGCGGCCGGTCGGGGTCGTTCGAGACCACGAGCACCGACTTCGAGATCGGTCCCTGAAAGTTCTTGGTGTCGACGCTGGCATGCACCTTGCCGTCGGCGCCGGGCTTGATCAGCTTGTCGAAGGAGGAAACGGTGCAGCCGCAGGAGGGCCGGGCGTCCGTGATGATCAGGTCGGACCCGCCGGAGTTGTGGATCAGGAAGTCGGCGTCGATGACCTGACCCTTCGGGACCGTCCCCATGTCCTTGGTCTCCTGGCTGATCTCGAGCTTGGGCGCGGCGACCGACTTTCCGGCCGAGGGCTTCGCGGCCTGGGCGGGCGCGGACTGCGCGGGCGCGGCCGACGCCGCCGGCTTGGTTTCGGTGGGCTTCTGGGCCAGGGCCGTTCCCGCCGCGAGCAGCGCGACGGCCGACAGCCGGCCAATTTTCAGGACGTGACGCATCTTCCGTTTCCTCCTGTTATGGCGAATCAAAGCGCGTAAACCCTCGGAAATCCGGGCCTATTTCCGAAAACGCCCCCATTAGACCAAACTCCGAGCGAAAAATGACGAGCGAAAAGCGTCGGATCCACATGGTCCCGGTCGGGGGCACCGCCATGGTTCCCCTGGCCGCCCTTCTCCTCGAAGAGGGCCACCGGGTCACCGGGAGCGACGGCCCCCTGTACCCGCCCATGTCGACGCTCCTCGAACGGCTGGGAATTCCGGTGTCCCGCGGCTTCGCCCCCGAGCACGTGCCCGCCGACTGCGACACCGTGATCGTCGGCAACGCGGCGCTGCGGGACAACGTCGAGGCCGCCGAGGCGGCGCGGCGCGGGCTGTCCGTACTCTCGCTCCCCCAGGCCGTGCGGCGGCACCTCCTGCCGGGAAAGACCTCGGTCGTCGTCACCGGAACCCACGGCAAGACGACGACCTCGGCGTTGACGTCCTGGCTGCTGCTCGACGCGGGGCGGGACCCAGGGTTCCTCGTCGGCGGCGAGATGAAGAATCTGGGCCGCGGTTACCGGCGCGGAGAGGGTCCCCACTTCGTACTCGAGGGCGACGAGTACAACGCGGCCTTCTTCGACCGCGGGTCCAAGTTCCTCCACTACGAGCCGCGGCACCTCTTCGTCGGCAACATCGAGTACGACCACGCCGACCTCTATCCCGATCTGCCTTCGGTGATCGAGGCGTTCCGTGCCGTGGTGCGCCTCGTCCCGAACGACGGAGTGGTCGTCGTCAACGCGGACGACCCCCGCGTGGCGGCACTCGCCGCAGACTCCCGCGCCGCCGTCGTCCGCGTCTCGCTCGAAGACCCCGCGGCGGACTTCTCGGCCCGGGACGTGGCGTTCCGGACCGACGGGACCGACTTCACGCTCCTCGAGGCCGGCCTCGCGACGGCGAGGCTCTCGTCGCCTCTCTCCGGACTCCACAACGTCCGCAACGCTCTCGGCGCAATCGCCCTCGTGCGCGGCCTCGGCCTCTCCACGGGCGAGATCGCCCGCGCGCTGCCGCGCTTCGCGGGCGTGCGGCGCCGCATGGACGTGCGGGGCGAGAAGAACGGCGTCCTCGTCGTGGACGACTTCGCGCACCACCCCACGGCCGTGCGCGGGACGATCCAGGCCGCGCGTGCGCGTTTCCCCGGCCGTCGCCTCTGGGCTCTCTTCGAGCCGCGCTCGAACACGGCGGGGCGCAAGATGTTCGAGGACGACTACGCGGACGCCTTCGCCGGCGCCGACGCGCTCGTCGTGGCGCCCGTCTTCCACTCCGGCCGCATCGCCCCGGAGAACCGCATCGACCGAGAGGCGCTCGTTCGCGGCTTCGGCGACTCGGTCGGGAAACCCGCATTCGCGCCGGACGCGATCGCCGACATTCCCGCCATCCTCCGTCGCGAGGCGAAGCCGGGCGACGTGCTGCTGCTGATGTCCTCCGGGGCCTTCGGCGGCTTGCCGGAGACGCTGCTCGAAGAGCTGTGACCACGCGGCGGCTGGCCTGCGGCGCGCTCGGGATCCTCGGCCTCGCCCTCTACCTGTGGCCCGCGATCGCGGCGCCCGTCGTCCTCTGGGCCGACAGCCAGTTCGACCTGAAGTGGGCCCGCGAAGGCGTCGGGATCGTCTCTCCGGCCCCGATCGAGGGGATCGTTCATCCGGCCAAGCCGTTCTACATCCTCTTTCTGAAGGCGGTCGAAATCGTGGCGCCGGCGGGCGCGGAGGCCCGATGGTCCGTGGTCCTCCAGTCCCTCCTGGTGTGGCTCGCGATCACCGTTTCGTGCGTCCTCCTCGCAAGGAAGGTCTCGCCCTCGCGCGGCGTCGTCCTCTACGTCGTCCTGATCCTGACGCTGCGGCTCCGGGATTCCGCGAGCGCGGTCATGTCGGAGGCGCTGTCGGCGGCGCTCTTCCTGGTCCTCTGCGCCGCGCTCATCGAGCCCCCGACGCAGCCGGCACTGGCGGCGCTCTTTGGCCTCTCCGCCGGCGCCCTGTTTCTCGTTCGCCCGAACGTCGGCGCGATTGCCGCCGGCCTCGGGCTTGTGGCCTGGCTTCCGAAGGGTCCGAAGCGACCGCCGCTCGCCTTCCTCGCCGCCTTCGCGATCCTGGTTCTCCCGATATGGGTCGCGACGGCGCCGCCGCGAGACGCCTGGCGCGGAATGTCGCCCGCCTTCACCGCGGCCGCGACCGACTACGGCTGGACGCCGGCGGCGAACCATCGGATCGTCGAGAGCGCCTCCGACGTCCGGCGCGAGCTCGTCTGGCGGACCTTCCACGGCGTCTTCGGAACGGAGTACTACGACGCGCGATGGTCGCCGCGGTATCAGGCGTTGAGCGAGGCCTCGCGCCTTCTCGGTCCCTGGCTCGTCATCGCGGCGATCGCCGCGCTCGCGGCCGCGCCTCGTTCTTCCGGACCCGCGCGACGGATGGGCCTGTCGCTCTGCGCCGTCCTCGTCGCTCAGAGTTTCGTGCTCGGAGCGCTGCCCCGATTCGCGATGCCGATGATTCCGGGCCTGTTCCTCTTCGCGGCAGCGAGCTGGCCGGCCGGCGTCCCGAGCCGCCGCCGCGCATGGATCGCGGTCGCAGCGGGCGTCGCCATCGCGGCGCTGCTCGCGACGCAGCCGGAGATCTTCGACTGGGAATGGGGGAAGGTCGAGACGGCGGGAGTCCGGATCGTCGAGCGCGTTCCCCGGGGTGCGCTTCCCGCCCACGGCCCCGCGACGCTGCACGTCCGGATCGCCGCACCGGTTCTCCCGAGCGCGGCCGGGCTCGCGATCCGGGACTCGGACGGCCACCCGCTCTTCGAGACCGACCGAGCGCCCGCCGATCCGGCGCGGCCCGACATCACGGTCTCGCTGCCGGAATCGATCCTCGCCGCGAATCGCCGGGGCCCGGTCGTCCTCACCTTCGAGTCCCGCGGCTCGTACGACCCGACGCACTTCCTGCTCTTCCCGGTCGTGCCGCCCCCGTGGGAGACCTCCGCCCGGCGCGAAGGCAGCGCGGAGCTATCGCCGGAGTCGGGTGTTTCGCGCGGCAGCCTCGACTGGTGGGCGCACGAAGGCTCGGACTGAGAGGCACCGAGCGTTCGCTAAGATTTGTCCGGTAAGAAGATCGTATCGTGCGGGGTGGACTTCTCCGCGTCCGGCCGGCCGTTCGAGTAGTAGTACAGCGACACGGACTTCCGTGTGACGCCGGCGGGACAGACCAACGGATGTGGGTGGCCGTGAAAGGAGAAGTCGGTCGTCGAGAAAACGACGGTGCGGTTGAAGTACGGCAGGATCGTCCGGACCGGCCCACGCCCGTCCCGGCCCCACAGCTCCAGCGCTCCTCCCCAGCGGTCCTTCCAGCCCGGGTTCAAGTACACGAGCATGTTCAAGCGCCGGTCGAGCCGGAGCTTAGGATGCCAGTTGAAGTCCGCGTGCACCTTCAGGAATCCGCCCGGCGGGATCTGGTGGAGGGCTCCCCCGCCGAAATAGGGGTCGGGGATCAGGCCGTCGATCCCGGTGAGTTTTTCCAGAAACGCCAGCATGGCCGGCGAGCTGACCGCGAACAGAAACTTCTCGGTGTGCCCTCCGACCTCGAACAACCGCCGGTAGTTTCCGAGCTTCTTCTCCTGGGCGTTGTCGAACCGGACCCAATCCGGGTCGTCGGCCCCGGGGAATTCGTCGAGCAGCGCTTGCAGCAGCCGGTCCTCGAAGAGCCCGTCGATGACGGCATGCGGGTACGGGTCGGCGGACCGGTAGGCGGCGCGCAGCTCCGAGGGGTCCCGGCGAAGCTGCAAGGACTCCGTCGCGACCCGAACGTCCTCAGCCATGCCGCTCCCACCGCATGGATTGCGCGTCGGCGAGGTCCAGATTCAACTCCGGGGAATACGTCACCCAACCCTCCGGCGACTCGTAGCGGACCCTCAGGCTCAGGCGCGGAGGACCCTTCCGGTAGCCGTCCTGTCTACGGACGTCGAACCTCTCGACGCCATCGTCCAGGATGAACGAGTACCGCCCCGCCTCGTAGGGCCCCAGCGTCCAGAGCAGATTGCCGTCCCGATGGGCGAACTCGGCGCTGAGCGCGGCGGGCCTCAGGTCTCGGCAATAAGTCCCGGCCGAATCGCGCAGCTCGACCGTCATGTCCACCACGGTCTTCCGGCGAGAATCCCAACCCCAGACCCTCGAGGCGTTCGTGCCTCCGGCGCACGCGAAGAAGTCGTCCTCGAACCAACGCGCACCGGCGGCGCCGCCGAGAACGTTCTCCTTGTACCAGCGCAATTCCTTCATGGCCGCCGGCGGAGCCAGCGGCTGGCGCAGCACGTCGTTGGCCGACATCCCGAGGTAGAAGGTCTCTTCGGCACTCATGCGCTCGGCGGCCCGCTGCCGCTCGTCCCACACTCCCCGGTTGACGACGAGCGCGGACACGGTCGCGACGCCCACGAGCAGCCCGGCCACGAGCGACGCCCTACGCAAACCGCGTGCCGCCAGACTCCAGCCACCGAACCCCAGAGCGAGGCACGCCGCCAGCCATGGGAGCCCGCCGTAGCGCAGGTGAAAGGTTTTGGAGACCGGAAGGACCGGCAGGCTCGCGAGCAGGAACCCGAAACCCGTCATGGCCAGCGCGCGAGGCCGCGCCCAGAATCCGGCGAGGACGGCAACGGCGATCGTCGCGATCAGCAGGACACCCCACGCGCTCGGACCACCGAGCCAGCTTCGGGTGATGCGCAGGGGCAGTCCCGCGAGAAGCTCCGGCATCTCTCGCGGCGTCACGGTCCAGCCGTAGCCGCCGACGAGGGCTCCCGTGGCGACGCAACGCCATGCCACGTAGATCGCCAGAGCCGGCAGATGCGTCCGAGAGAGCCACGCGGCCCGACGCCTCCCGCTTCCTTCGGGCAGCACGGCGAGGAGCGCGATCAGAGGTACGTACACCTCTTTGGCGAGCATCGCGACGAGGTACGTGAGCGCGGAGAGGCCGACGAGGCGTGCGTCACTTCGTCGACACGCCACCGTGAAGGATCCGACCGAGACCAGAGCGGCGATGAGCCCTTCGGTGTAGTGGCGAACGAGGATTTCCTGGACCCAGTTCACCGTCGGCGCTCCCAGCAGAAACAGGACGGAGACAGCGGCCGCCCAGAAGCGCGGGAGCCACAGCCGCAGGACGAGATAGAGCACTGCGGCGGCCGCGGTCAGGGCGATGAGCTGATGGACGTAGAACGCCCGGGGGACGAGGCCGGCGAGGATCCCGTCGAGCTCGAAGGACGACAGCAGGAGCGGCGTGAACATCTGGGTCCGGGTCCAAGCGTCGGACCGGAGCCAATACCCGAACCGGGGCTCAACGGTCAGAAGGTGAATCGCGTAGAAATCGTCGTAGGTCCACCACAGACGAAGCACTCCGGAATAGAGCGCCGCGACGAGTGCCGCCAGGCCCGCCAGGACCCACAACTCTCGGATGCGAAGCCCGGAATCGGCTCGACCTGGGACGGGATCCAAGGGGCGGCCAGACAAGATCTCAGAATACGATAGAGACGGAGGGCGGCAATGAGCAGGGCGGGGACACCGGCAATCGAGCGGGGGAATCGGCCGGTGCTCGTGCGCTCGCCCTTTCTTCACGACCTCGAATCGACCGTGTACAGCCCCCTGTCCGGCGTCTCGCTGCCACGCGACAGCGAAGAGAGTACGTTGCTGGCGGGCCTCGCGTCGGGGACCCTCTCGAGCGCGGATCCCGCGGTCGTCGAGCACCTGCGGGCGGCGCGGTTCCTGATCGAGGACGTTGATGCAGAGGCGCGGCGGACGCGGCTCCTGTATCTGTCGCTCGAGACCTGTACGTCCTGCAACCACCGCTGCCCGTTCTGCCCCGTTTCGGTGTCGCCGCGCGAGAAGGACGTGATGCCCCGGGAACTGTTCGAGAGCATCGTGGACCAGGCGGTCGCCATCTCCGGCGAGCGGCTGGTCGTCTTTCTCTCGAACTACAACGAACCGACGTTCGACCCGCTCTTCGACGAACGAATCCGTTACCTCCTCGAACGGCGGATCGGCGTCAGCATCTTGACGAACGCCTCGCGATTCACGCCGGAGCGGTCGGCGCTCATCCGGTCACTCGGACGGTTTCGGTACATCGGCGTCAACCTGCCGACGCTCCGGCCGGAGCGCTACGAGATGCTCCACGGCACGCGGGACCTCGATCGCATCCTCGCGAACATGGAGTTCATCACGAGCGACCTCGCCGACGAGATCGCCATCGTCCTGCTCGGCAACGAGGACGAAGACCACCGCCGCGACACCGAGGAGATCCGGGCCCGCTTCGAACCGAAGGGCTGGACGATCAAGCCGTTCAAGATCCGCAGCCGGCCGGGAAGCGGCACCTACGTTCCGGAGCCGCCAGCCCGCAAGACGCTCCGGGGATGCGACCTGATGGGCTCCCGACCCTTCGAGCATCTGCACGTGACGGCGACGGGCAAGGCGGTCCTCTGCTGTCAGGACTACTACGAGCATCTGCCGATCGGAGACGTCAAGACGCAGACCATCGCCGAGATCCTCGGAGGCGACACGCTCGCACGCCTCCGCCGGTGGGTCTACGG
>Ga0126381_100007423_pt1 | contig 12208 bp, 7 predicted proteins | sample PanSoiMetPlot_28_FD_96465 | JGI IMG/M metagenome (GOLD analysis project Ga0126381, IMG submission 96465) | Tropical forest soil microbial communities from Panama - MetaG Plot_28 | ecosystem: Environmental > Terrestrial > Soil > Tropical forest > Bulk soil | place: Panama | collected 2016-02-17
GGTATTTCCCGAGGTGCCTTCGATGATCGTGCCGCCCGGTTTCAGCAGGCCGCGTTTTTCGGCGTCATGAATCATGGTCATGCCGATGCGGTCCTTTACCGACCCGCCCGGGTTCATGAACTCCGCCTTCACGTAGATCTGCGGCTTCAGGTCCTTGGCAATGCGGTTCAGCCGCACCAGCGGCGTATGCCCGATTGCTTCAAGAATGTTGTTGCACTTCATCCCTTGTCCCGGTCTTTCTGGTTGGCGGTTTCCCCGCGAAGGTGCCTTCAGTTTAGCATCATTGCAAAACGCGCGGATACTTCCTGCCGCCGGTGTTGGAAATGGTGCCGATTGGATTATTCTTTCTTTCACGCGAAGCTGGCATTGCAGCTGGTCGCGAGAGTCGAGCCCAACGAGAGGCAAACATGGAGAGGCAAAACATTTCGAGCGGGGTGCGCTGGGAGCCGATTGTCGGTTACTCCCGCGCGGTGCGCATCGGCAACTCGGTCACCGTTTCCGGCACGACCGCCACCGGGCCCGACGGCAGAATTGTCGGCGTGGGCGACGCCCGCGCGCAAACCATCCAAACCATCCGCAACATCGAAGCCGCGCTCGCGAAGGCCGGTGCAACACTGAAAGATGTCGTGCGCACGCGTATTTACGTGACCAACATTTCCGAATGGGAAAAGGTCGGCCGCGCCCACGGAGAATTTTTCGGCGAGATTCGTCCCGCGACGAGCATGGTCGAAGTGAGCAAGTTGATTTCCCCCGAAATGCTCGTGGAAATCGAAGCCGATGCCGTCGTCTCCTGAAACCGCCTGAAGGTCTCGAAACATCGAGGATCACGCTTGCCGGCCAACCGAAAAAACATGTCCCCCGCGTTGTACGATTCATTCATCGCGGACTACTACGACGAATCGCCGCTCGTGCGGCTACGCATGCAGGATGTGGCGTTTTACCGCGACGCCGCACGCGAGTTCGGCGACCCCGTGCTCGAGCTCGGCTGCGGCACCGGGCGCATCGCCATGGCGCTCGTGCAAGTGGGCAAGCGCGTCACCGGTCTCGACCTTTCCGAACGCATGCTCGAGCACGCCGCGCGCAAGCGCGCCGCGCTCAACAAGCAAGAGCGCGAACGCGTTCATCTCGTGCAGGCCGACATGACCCAGTTTGACCTGGGCGAAAAGTTCCAGCTTATCCTTATTCCGTTCCGCCCGTTTCAGCACTTGCTCGAGGTGCGCGACCAGATGGCCTGCCTCGATTGTGTCCGCAAGCATCTGCGGCCCGCCGGCCGCCTCATCCTGGACGTGTTCCAGACCGACGCCGAGCGCATTCACGATCCCGTCCACATGCGCGAATCCCCGCTTGTCGAGTACCGGTCGCACGACGGCAAGCAGGTGCGCATCAGTGAGCGGGTTGCTGCGTTTCATCGCGCCGAGCAGCGCAATGATGTCGAGATGATTTACGCCGTCGAACATCCCGACGGGCAGAAGGAGCACCTGGTGTTTGCCTGGCCGCTGCGCTATTTCTTCCGCTACGAAGTCGAGCACCTGCTGGCCCGCTCGGGCTTCCGCGTGACCGCGGAATACGGCGATTTTGACAAAACGCCTATCGCTGACGACTCCCCTGAAATGATCTTCGTCGCCGAGCCCAGCTGGTAGCTCGGAGTTTACCCCGCTAGTCACTGCGCGAAGGCGTACCGGTGCCAAAGCTCGATAGAAATGCCCCCTTTTTTGATGTTCTGGTTCTTGGCCTCTTTTATCTTTTACTGAGAGCGACCGCATCCGAGACCTGAACGCCCTCCGCGCTTCGGGAGAAGGTGACCTCGCGCGTGAGCCAGGAAGTGCGACTTTTGCTTTAAAGCCAGCGGCTATTTGCGCTTGGCGTGAAAGACGCCGTTCGGCTGGTGGAAGACGGCTTCATTGACTTTGCCGCTCGGGTCCATCTGGAAGTCCACGCTGAAGCCCGCGAGGCCCTGCACGTCGAACGACAATTGCTTTCGGGGAATCAGCTCGTAGACGGGCTGGCCCGGCACGGTGAGGTGCAGAACACCGCCCGTGACCGCAAAGGTCACGGTCTGATCGGCGAGCAGGTAATCGCCCGCGAGTTTTTGCAAGACGTCGGTTGAGATTTTTTCCGGCGCGCGCGTAAAGGTGATGTCTTCGCCGAGCGCAGGTTCGAGTGTGGCAGCGATGCTGTCGATCTCGCCTTTCTTGCTCATCTCAAACTGGAACTTTTCGCCGGCCGCGACGCTGTCGAAATCTTCGGGGACCTGAAAGATGTCGTAGTGGTAATGCTCGAGCGGAAAGGGGCCCAGCTGGTTAAGGCTTAGCTCAAGGGCGTCGCCCTGGAGCGCAACCTTCAGGATGCCGTAGCCCGGGTTTTGGTATTCGCCGGCGAAGTCCGCAAGGCGGTGCGAGGGATGCGTCCCGGTCTTGCGGTCGGTGGCCTTGTTCTTCTTGGCTTCCTCTTCCTGCTTCTTGCCCTTGGCCGCAAGGTCCTTGAAGCGATCGAACCAGGGCAAAGGATCGAGCCCGAGCAGGCGGTCGTAGACGCTGTAGGCCAGAACTTCCGGCGTTTGGCCGTTCGGCAGATTCGTGAGCACCACCACGCCCAGGTGGTCGTCGGGAAGCATGGACAGCAGCGCGTAGAAGCCGTCGATGCCGCCGTTGTGCCACACCAGATTGTGGCCGCGATACGCGGTCACCACCCAGGCCAGCCCGTAGCTGAAATGGCCGAGGCCGGACATGCTGAACGCGGGCGGCGGATCGGGAATTGCCGTTTGCGGGCTGTGCATTTCGCGCAGGTCGCTCTCGGCGACCACGGGCTTGCCGTCGTATTTGCCGTCGCCCAACTGAAAAATCAGATAGTGGGACATGTCGTCCACGCTGGAATTGATCGCGCCGGCGGGGCCGATGGCGTCAATGTTATGGAACGGGACCTTGGCGACCACATCCTTCTTTAGTTCGTAGGGGAGGGCGTGGTCGTCGGTCTTTTCCATATCGGTGACCGACAAATCGGAATGCGACATTCCCAGAGGAGCAAAAATCTTTTCGCGAATCGAGCCTTCCCAACCGAGACCGGTGAGCTTTCCTTCGAGATAGCCCATGGTCATGACGGTGAGATTGTTGTACTGATAGGCGGTGCGAAAGCCTTTGTTGGGCTTGAGATAGCGCAAGCGGCTGACCAGGTCTTCGCGGCTGAAGTCCGAGCCATACCAAACGAGGTCGTGGCGCGGAAGACCCGTGCGATGCGAGAAAAGATCGCGGGGTGTGGCCTGCTCGCTCGCGACCGGATCGTACATCTGAAATTCCGGGAGGTAGGTGCGCACGGGCTTGTCCCAATCGACTTTGCCCTCGGTTTTGAGGATGCCGAAGGTGAGAGCCGTGAAGGATTTGGTGATCGAGCCGATGGGAAACAGCGTTGCCGTCGTGACCGGAAGTTTGTTTTCGAGATCGCGATAGCCGTAACCTTTGGCGTAGATGACTTTGCCGTCTTGTACGACGGCAAGGGCGACGCCTGGGACTTTCCATTCCTTCATCGCTTGATGAGCGAGATCATCGAGGCCCTCGAGCCTGGCGGCGGGGGTTGCGGCCGAAGCCGCCGGTGCGGGCCCAGACACAGCGGGCTTCTTCTTTGGGACCTGCGCGAAGGTGAGCGTCGTAACAGCGAGAAGCGCGCACGAGCGGAGGATTCTGCTTTTTGTCATTGATCCCCCGAGCGAAACCAAGTGAGTGATCGCAAAACGGCCGGCACTGGAGATACATCGCCAGCTTCAAGCGCCGATCGGCGCCCCTCTAGAAACTCAACTTCAAGGCGAACTGCACGACTCGTGGATTCACGATGGTCGTTGAAATCTGACCGAAAGTTGGTGAAGTGAATTCTCCGTCAGGGTCGCTGAACTGGGGGTGGTTGAAGGCATTAAAGAACTCGGAGCGAAACTCCAAGGCCGTGCCTTCGCGTGGCCAGCTCAAGGGAAACCTTTTGATCAAGGAGAGATCGTAGTTCTGTTGCCCCGGCCCTTTGAGAATTCCAACTCCGGCGTTGCCAAAGCCAACCCCGACAGGATCGTCGGCGCTGAAGACAGCCGGATCGGTGAAGCAAGCGGTGTTGATGTAGGTCTTGCTTCCCGCGATGTTCGACTCGACGGAGCCGGGATTGACATACTGGCTTGGTGTGCATTTCCCGGACAGTGAGGGACGGTCCAGAAACGCCGTACCGAAGATGCTTGGCTTGCCGCCCGCATGGTTGTAAGTCAGAGTAAGTGGGTGACCGGACTGAACGGTTGCCACACCGGCGACCATCCAACCTCCTATCGTTTCACCCAAGAGCGAATGGGTATTTTTCGGTCCGGGAAGCTGGTAGGCGAAGTTCGCGATCAAACGATGCTCCCGAACAAAATAGTCTGGGCCATAGCGTTGTTTGGGGTTGTCCTGATCGCCGTAGGATGAGCCACCGTTCGGGCCGTTGGTAGAAAAAGCGTTGGTTGAAAGGGCGCGCGAGAAAGTGTAGGAAATCTGAGACGTGAGCCCATGACCGAACCGCTTGTTGAGCCCCACAAGCAGGGCGTTATACCAAGAAGAACCAGCGGACTCGATTTGTTGCATCAGAGCAGGGTCCCAACCCTGATAAGGAACACGAAGGCCAATATTGGGGAGGGTATTTGTTGTTTGGCCCCGGATGGGATTCGCCGCGCTGGCAAGTTGAGCCTGATTGACGGACCCTTCTTGGATCAAGTGTAGCCCGCGGGCTCCCGAATAGCCCGTTTCCAGAACGAACCCGGCCGGTAGTTGAGTTTGCAGACCCAAACTGTACTCCTGGGTCATCGGAGGTTGGAAGCGAGGGTCAAAAATGGTGGTTTGCAGGGGAGGTGAGTCCGGATTCGATGAATAGGCGGGGAAACCCGGCAAAGAAGGCACAGCCAATGGAAGAGGCACCTGATTCGTGGCAGCTGCATTGGCTCCGCCGACGAGTTCGCGAAGCTGCGCGAAGGGCGCTCCCGTCAGGAGTTGGAGAAAAGGCTGCCCCGTATACCGTGAGTGGTAGATGCCGTAGCCGGCGCGCAAGACGAAGCGCTCGGTGCCGGGCAATCGCCAGGCAAAACCGACGCGCGGGTTCCAAGTATTCTGTTTGTCTCCGTAACCTCCAAATTCGTTGTCTACTTGGGTTACGCCCGCGGGAATCGCACCACCTGAGTAGTTGGAGGAAACCAGATATCCGGCGAGTGTGCCGGTTGCGGGCGGATTGGGGTTCGCGAGCCTGACGTCAAAGGAAGCATTGCGTCCCAGGGCATCCGCGATGTCGCCGATTCGATCATAGCGAAAGCCCAGGTTGAGTGTCAGACGCGAGGTTAGTTTGAAATCGTCCTGGACATACGCGTTCGTTTCCCAAACCCGCCAGGCGCGATCAAAGAAGCCAGGCAAGTCCAAGGAGGCAATAAGATTGCTTGTGGCAAGCCCGAATGGGGCAAATGGCGCCGTCCCGTTGCCGTTCGCATCGAGTCCCAGGAGGAAGTCCGCCCAACTCAAATAAAGCGCACCGGCGAGGTAGTGGAACCCAACCTCATTGAGTTGTTCGCGGGTTACACCGGCCCCAAAGCGAAAGGCATGGCGTCCACGGTTCCAGGAAAGTGAATCTTGAAAAGTATACACGTTCTGAGCAAGGTGAACGGTTTGGCCGTTACCACCTAAAGACAAACCCGTTGAGGAACCAAAGTCCAGGCCGATCGCTGGAATGGTGTCATCAAACGGAGGAACGGTTGCCCCGATTTGGGAGAAAGTGAACACCTTGCTCTGCAAAAACAACCCAAGGGTGCGATGAAAGGCGATCTCCGCTCGATTGACCAGCGCCGAATTGAAAATGTAAGTATGCGTGAGGGTGAAGTTACGGAAATTGTTGGTCAGCGCCACCGGGAAACCGGGAGGTGTGCCGCCGCCGAGGTTGGCCTGAGGGAGGGAAAAGGTCGTGTCGCTATTGGCAAAGAAGAAGCGACCCTCGATCTTGCTTTTGGCCGATAATTGCCAATCTGCGTTGGTCATGAATTGATCTTCGGTGAAGGGGCAGGCAACGCTGAACGCCGAGAAACCCTGGGACTCGAATGGTTTGCTCGTGTCCACTTTCTGCGGAGTGGGAATGACGTACTGGCCGTTTGGCCCTTTAAGCTCGAGCAGTGCAAGCGCGACCGGATTAATGTTGGAGCCGTCACTGGCGATCGCCGGCCCAACGCCTCCTAAAGCGGTTTGAATGACGCCACGTTGGCCCGCAAAGAGCTGGCCGAGCGCGGCTGCTGACCGGTCGTTCGTGATGGGCGGGGAGGTGACTGAACTCGAGCAACTAGCATCCAAACCGTTTCGCTGGCGAGTGCCCTGATAGGAGGTGAAGAAAAAAAGCTTGTCCCGCCGGATCGGCCCGCCGAGGTCAAAGCCGAACTGATTCTGCTTCAACACCGGCCGAGGCTGGCCGGTCGAATTCCGGAAGAAGGTGTTGGCGTTAAGGTCGTCATTGCGGAAGAATTCCCATGCGGCACCGTGCAAATCGTTGGATCCCCCCTTGGTGACAACATCGACATTCGCGCCGGCATTTCGTCCATAGGCAGCGTCGTACTGGCCGGTTTGCACCTTGAATTCCTCGATCGTGTCCGGGTTGGGGATGGCTACTCCTCCACTAAAGTAACCGCTGCTTTGCAGATCGTTGATTCCCACTCCGTTCATCTGAACGTTGTTATCGGCTTGCCATCCACCGTTTGCCACAATGGGCGCGCCGCCTTGGCCAACATTTCCGCGTCCGATCGCGCCCGCATCGTTTACTTCGGCGGCCACGCCGGGATTCAGGGAAATAATCTGCGTATAATTGCGAGTGACTAGCGGCAAGGTGCGCACCTGCTCGCCGCTGGTGACCTCGCCCAACGCGCTGGACTGCGTTTGCAGCTGCTCGGCTTGTGCCTCGACGATAACCTTATCGGCGATTTGACCTAATTCCATGCGAACGTTGAAGGTCGTCGTTTCCGTGACCACCACGCTCACGTGCGAAGCCTGATCCAACTTGAAACCGGCCTTCGAAATCTCGAGTGTGTACAGGCCGGGAAGCAGCAGCGCCACCGTATAATTGCCCGCGGCGGTTGATGCTGCCGTTCGTACCTCGCCGGTCGCTTCGTTTATAGCCTTTACTCGCGCCTCGGCGACCGATGCCCCGCTCGGGTCGGTGATGGAGCCGGCGATGGCCCCGGTTCCGGCAGTTTGCGCGAGCAGGGCCGGGACCAAGGGGAAAGCGATGGGTCCAAGCAGGAGACCAAGGCCAAGACGACGGAGCGCTGTTACGAGCGCAAAGCGATGCGAAAAGGGATCAGCGAATGCGAAACAGCAACGATGCATGCGAACCTCCCACCCCAGAATGACCGGCTTCCCCCTTGATGCTGCACAAAGCGGCGCCTCCTCGGCGAATACACAAAGGGCCTTGTGCAACAGATGATGCAACGAACCCATAGTCCCCGGTGCGCGTTACTCTAGGGGCGGTGGCAAACTCTGTCAAGGCATTTTGTCATGCAGCAGGCATCGCGGAGAAAATGCAACAAATGTTTCGCCCGCGGCAAAAGGACCGGGGAGGGTTTGAGCAGAGTGACGACGCCGCTGTTGAATTTCCGCCGGGATTGCTCCCTCGGGATGAGCCCGCGCCAGAGATGGCTCGGAGCAGACCGGGCAAGCACGCAGCAAGAAAGGGGCACGATGGGATCGTGCCCCTCACAAGAAAAGAGGACCGTTAGCAACGAAAAATGGTGAATCACCACTTGGCGCGGACTCGATACTTCAGGACCGCGGTGCCGTCTTTCGCCACGGGAACGTTGAATTGCGCAGCGAAGGCCGCTGTTTTTGTGTACTTGTAGCTAGAAGAGAGCATTTCCCAATCGCCGCCGATGGGTTCGTTCACTTGGACGACGATGGGGGCGTCCTTGTGGTTGCGCAGGGTGACCTCATACTCGAATTCCCAGGTGTGGGTATCGACGTGTTTGTAGTCGGTCTGCTTGTGCTCGGCGACGACGTCGAAAGCATTGCCAATATGGATGCTCACCTCCTCGCCTTTGGGAGTGTGATCGATGCGGTCTTCTCCAGCGAAAAGGATGCCGCCCTTCGAGTCTTTCTGATAGACGCGCACATTGCCGGCGGGCAGAGGAATGCCCAGACCGCTCTTTTCTTCGTTCTTGAATTTGTAGTAGACCATCACGGGATCTTTCAGCGGCGCGCCGGGGGCCTGCTGATTGCGATAGTAGGAGCTCTGGCCGTTGACGGCGAAAACCTTTTCGACCGGGACACCGGAGCCCTCGAGCAAGCTGATCTGCTTGGTTTCCTTGTCTTCGACGGATGTTTTGCGGCCGAGCGTGTAGAGATGGTATTCGCTGAAAGCTTCCTGTTGAAACTGGGGCGCCGCCGCCTTGGCTGCTACCGCGTTTCGCGCAAAGCTTTCGGCCACGGCCGGCGGCTGGACGCGATTCACCTCGCCGGCAACGAGCTCGAGACGCGCGTTGTGAAACGCCGTGCCGCTGTTGTTGACGACGGTCACCCAGCCGTCGAGGTCGGCGTTCTTATCTTCCCTAGCCACGGTGAGGACGTAGTCGGCGTTCCAGGAAAGGTTGTTGGCGAGATAGGAAGCCTCAATCTGCTGCTTGCGCGGGCCGGAGTTTTCTAGCGACATAAGTAGCGTTGGACGGTCGTAAAGATTCGCCGGAACCTCCGGGAAGCGATAGCTCTCACCGAACATTCCGGTAACGATGTCCGGGCCGACTTTCCATACCAGGCCGTTGTTGTCGGAAAGCAAGGTGGCTTTGATTTCTTCATGCTTGGTGGTGCCGCTCTCCTGGTAGGTGCGAACCAGAGTCACTTCCTTGCCGACGTATTTGTGCAGAAGTTTTGCAGGTTCGAGCAGATCGTATTCGTAGTTCTGCTCGATGACGCCGAGCTTGTCCGGGTCGGTGAGCGAGCGGAAGTGCACCGTAGCCGGATTGACCGTGGCCGCGATGTCCATGAACTTCAGGCGAAAAGCGCCGCTCGGCAGCGCGAGATTGCGCACGTCGCGAACCAGCGCGATGTTGGAATTGTACACGGTGACGTTGAGCTCGGTCTGATCATTCAAGCCGGTGGACTGATCGGGGACGGCGCGGGCGGCTTCTTTTTCCTGGAGCTCGGAAACTCCTTCGTTTCTTGCCGCTGGATACGCGATCACGGCGCTGGCAGCGAGGACGGTGGCTGCCGAAATCGCGCAAAGCCACCGCGCGGCTGACGGAATTGCGGGGATTTTCATCTGCTTTCACCTCAATCGGTATTTGCCTTCTTGGTTAGAACGGCAAGCGAGGAATCTCTTGCAGGCAACTCACCGCAACCAGGACAAGTGGTTGAGCCGCGCAGCATCCTCTTGCTCCGCCCCGGATCACGCTGCAGCCTTGCAAGTCGAATCAACAGAGAACTGAAAATGTCACTCGCCGCTCATGGCGAGGCGGCGGGCTTCCAGCTCACTCCGCCGTCGGTGGTTTCGAAGACTTTCGTGTTGCCAGGATTCCAGATGGTGGCGTGGAGCGCGTCGATCGAATGAACCCCTCCCAAATCTTCTTCAAGCGGGGAATGAAGGAGCGCCCAGTGCGAGCCGGCATCGGTGGTCAGAAGAATGGTTCCGGCGCGGCCCACGATCCAGCAAACTTTTTCCGAGGGCGCGAAGCCCGTCGTCAGATCCGCAAGCACGTTGCTCGTTTGCCGCGACCAGGACGCGCCGCCATCTCTTGAGAATTCGATCATCCCCGCATGGCCGGCGCGCCAGAGTGTTTTCCCGTTGGGGGTGACGATCAAACTCCAATCCGAGGCACGAGCCATTAGCGCCTGAGAAGCACTGGCGTCGTTAAACGCCGGCGCGCTGGGAGAAGGAGGTGCAGCCACGGGAGGACGCCGGGCGAGCGCCCGTGCCTCCGCAATTGGTTTCTTCGCCGCCTCAGCGGCCGCCGGAGGACTTGGTGCGGCAGATTTCTGCGCGCCGAGCGGGCGTTGCTGCGCTTGCATCTGGGCATTGGCCGTTTCCGTTTGCACGTCTACGGTTTGCGCGGCTCCGGCGAGGCCTGCCTGGGGTTCCTGGGCCGGCTGGTTCTGAGCAGGACTCGCGGCCACCAGGTCTTGCGCGGCTTCCTGGCGCGCAACCCGCTCTTTGTTGGCGGAGGGCCTTGCCGGAACACTCTTGACGCGGGTGTCCGTTTTTTCGGGCTCCTGCAAGGCCTCTGGCGCCGGCGCTTCCCGTGCAGAAAGCCGTCCGCGGGCCTCCGCTTGATCGTTCGAAGGCCTAGCCAAGTGATCCGTCCGCGCCTGATCCGACGGTGGGGACGCTTGCGCCGGCAGCGTGGACGGTGGCTGCGGTGCGGATTGGGAAGGGGGCTCGAGCTTTGCGGTTTTGACTGGTGCGGGAGTTTTCCATTGCGACGGCTGATTTTCGTGCCAGGCAACCCACACGAGCAGGCCCGCGGCAAGAGCTCCTGCGGGAGCAAGCCATTGCCAACGCACGCCGCGGGAGATCGGCATGATGCGAGATTTCTTTGGGGATTTCGCTAGGGCTTGTTCCCTTTCCGAAGCATCTTCGGAAGCTCGCAGTGGAATGGTGTCGGTTGCCTCAAGCTCGGCAAGAACGGCCTGGCACCGCGCGCAGCCAACAATGTGTTCTTTCCATGAGTTCATTTCTTCGGGCAGCAGCGAGCGCTCATGGTAGGCGGCGAGCACATCGGATTCCGGACAATGCAAATTTCCGGCCGGGACACGCAGGCCTCTCACGATGAACCCGCCCAAAACGGCGTCAAACTTCTTGTCTTCTTCAGCAGCCATCCCTTGATCTCTCCTTCTTAGAACGGACTATCAGGGCTTCTCTTGCAAACGCGGCTCAGCCGTCGGGCGGGGGCGGCGGGATCCCGTCGAGCAGTTCCGAAAAATCGAAAGGCCACGCCTCCGTGGCGTATTCCAAGCAGAGCTGGATCTGGGCGTCGTCCAGGCCGGGTTGCCCGTCACGAGTCTGCGGCTGCGGGCCGTCCTTCGTCACGCACGCGGATTTCAGAATGGTGATGACTTTGTCTTTCAGTTCCCGGCGGACGCGCTCAAGCTTGCGGGAGACGGTGGCCTCGTGCTCGTTCATGGCCTTGCCGATCTCCGCCAGGGTCAGGTCGTTCAGGTAGTAGGAAATCAGCCGGGTGCGGTCGAGTGGATGCAAAGAAGCGATCGCCTGCTTGAGCGCGGCGGCCAGCAACTGAAGATAGCGCACGCGCCGCGGGTCGCTCGGTTCCCAGTCCGTTCTGTGCTTGGGAGGGAGGGCTTTCTCGAAGCCATCGTTGTCCTCCAGACTCTCAAGGCGTTTCTCCTGGCGCAAGACATCGATGTATCGCTGCGCCAGCACGGCGCGAAGCCAGGTGGAAAGTTTGCTGCGGCCATGAAAATGATGGAACAGAGACACGCGGCCGAGGGCGGTTTCCCGGCCATAGAGCGTGGCGTACAAGGAATCCGCAAACTCGCGCGCGTAGGGGTCTCCGAGCGGGCGGCGAGTGACGGCGGCGGCAGCAGAGTAAAGATACTGACGGTACGTGGCGAAAAAATGCTCCCAGGCGGATTCGCATCCGGCAGCACAGGCGGTGGCCAAGGCGAGGTCCTCCACGTGAATCCGAACGAGGTAATCCTCGAGCGTTTGACCGGCAGGAGACTCGCCCGCGAAGCGCTTGGCGGCGCTGCGTTCCAGGGCGAGGGAGAAACGCTCCAAGGTCAGCGCCCAGCGGGCCGCTTGCGATTGGGCGTAGAGCTTCTCGACGAGCGAGGCGTGGCCATCGAGCAGCCGGAGAAGACCTGAGAGAGGCTCAGGGATTTGCTTTGGCGTGTCTTTTGCCATGACGCAGAATACGGTAATCCCCGCGATACCAACCAACGCCGAGGAGTTCCCTTGCATCCTAGAGCATAAGCCCTCGGGACGGGAAGTTGGTGAGCAAAACACAAACAATCGGATCGAAATTGGAGTATGCTAAGATTGTGTTGCGAACTCTGCCCCGCAACGGAAACCGCCTCGCCGGGGTTTTAAAATAAGGTGTGCTACCGTGCGCTCACGGGAGCGTTAGCGACTTCGCTTCGATAGTACGAAAGTCCTATTCTTGCTCCCTCAGCCTCGTCAGTACTCTGGTACTGGTAAGAGCGCACTTCCTAATTTACCAGCGGACTCGGGAACACCATCCCTA
>Ga0126381_100007424_pt1 | contig 12207 bp, 11 predicted proteins | sample PanSoiMetPlot_28_FD_96465 | JGI IMG/M metagenome (GOLD analysis project Ga0126381, IMG submission 96465) | Tropical forest soil microbial communities from Panama - MetaG Plot_28 | ecosystem: Environmental > Terrestrial > Soil > Tropical forest > Bulk soil | place: Panama | collected 2016-02-17
CGCGCAGCTCAAGTCGTCGCTCGGCTGAACCGGCTCAGAAGTGGGTCGTGCACCACGGGAGCGGGTGCACGGTGAAGAACCGGTCGGCGCGCGCGAGCGCACCCGCGGTCCGCTCCTGGACGCGTCCAGCCGCGGCGAGGGTGCTCGGAGCGACACCACCGAGGTAGATCGCCCCGAGGTCGGGAGCGCCGAGCGCGAGGTCCGGGACCGCGTCGGTGGGCGCGCACGTCGCGCCTTCGGGACCGCCGTCGACGCGCCAGCAGCCGCTGTTTGCAGGGCGGAAGCCGTCGACCAGCTCGATCACGAGCGCGTCGTCGACGCCGTACGTGCGGGCGCCGAGCGCGGCGCCGACGTCGAGGACGCGGACCCAGAGGTGGTCCCGCACGCGGCCGGCGCGCAGCCGGCGGGAGTCGGGGAGCCGGAACCGCAACGGCTCGTCGAGCGGCCGGGTGCCGGCTTCGAGCACGCCGACGAGATCGACGCCGAAGAGGTACTCCCACATGGCCGCCTCGGCGTCGGGGCTCGTGGCGTGCAGCTCGACGACGCGCAGCTTGTTGGTCGGCACGCCGTCGGGCCAGTTCGGCTCGATCTCGTAGCGCGCGAACGCGTCGGGCCGGCCGCCGGTCGTCTCGTGCACCGCGGTGAAGAACTTCGGCGTGCGCGGGCGACCCTCGTGCACCGGGTGGAAGATCGGTCCCCACCAGTCGGCGGGGCGGACGATCTCGCCCACCCGAGTGGCCGCGGCGGCGTCGTACACGGTGCGCGCGGCGGCGACGGCCGCGTCGCCGTCGACGAGCCGCACGCGGCCGTCGCCGCTCGTGGGCGTGAGCATCGTCGCGTGCTCGGACGCCAGCTCCCACCGGCTCGAGAACGTCGCCAGGCCGTAGCCGAACCGCTCGTAGATCGACGCCTCCGACGCCGTGAGCACCGCGATCGGCTCGCCGCGCGCGGCGACGTCGTCGAGCTGGACGTCCATCATCCACCGCAACAAGCCTCGGCGGCGGTGCGTCGGTTGCACGCCGACCATCGTGACCCCGGCGACGTCGACCTGCGTCGCTCCCGGCACCGTGAGCCGGAACGTGAACGCGGCCGCGTTGGCCACGATGGCGCCGTCGTCGCACACCGCCAGCGCGCGGTCGTGCGCGAGCAGGTACGACGGGAACTCGCCGTCGTCCGTCCACTCCGTCTGCCCGAACGGCACCGTCGCGGCGCGGAGGAAGCGCGCGACCTCGTCGGGTTCGATGCCGCGCAGCTCGAGATCCACCGCGCGAGCTTCTCACGGTCGTGACCGGCGTCGCGCTAGAGTTTGCGCCGGTCGGGCCGTCTTCGGCTGTCACCCGGTGATCCGGGCCGACTCCTGCTCGAAGGTCGGGCTCGCTGCTCGCCGGGACACCCGGCTCGCGGTCGCTCGCCCTCCGTGGCGCTTCGCGCCCGCCGACAAGGAGTCACCACGATGACGACCACCGTTCACACCGACGCGACCGAGACCGCCGACTTCAAGGTCGCCGACCTGTCGCTCGCCGAATTCGGGCGCAAGGAGATCGAGCTCGCCGAGCACGAGATGCCCGGCCTCATGGCGCTGCGCGAGCGCTACGGCGACACGAAGCCGCTCGCGGGCGCGCGCATCACCGGCTCGTTGCACATGACCATCCAGACCGCGGTGCTCATCGAGACGCTCGTCGCGCTCGGCGCGCAGGTGCGGTGGGCGTCGTGCAACATCTTCTCCACCCAAGACCACGCCGCCGCGGCCATCGCCGCGACGGGCGTCCCCGTGTTCGCGTGGAAGGGCGAGACGCTCGAGGAGTACTGGTGGTGCACCGACCGGGCGCTCTCCTGGCCGGGTGGGACCGGCCCCGACATGATCCTCGACGACGGCGGTGACGCCACCCTGCTCGTGCACAAGGGCGTCGAGTTCGAGCGCGCGGGTGCGGTGCCCGACCCCTCGACCGCCGACAACGACGAGTTCGCGGTGGTGCTCGGCCTGCTCGGGCGCGTCTTCGCGGCCCACGACCATCGCTGGCACCGGGTCGCCGACGGCATCATCGGCGTCACCGAGGAGACGACCACCGGGGTGCACCGCCTGTACCAGATGATGGAGGGCGGCACCCTCCTTTTCCCCGCCATCAACGTGAACGACTCGGTGACGAAGAGCAAGTTCGACAACCTCTACGGCTGTCGCCACTCGCTCGTCGACGGGATCTGCCGCGCCACCGACGTGATGCTCGCGGGCAAGGTCACGGTGGTGTGCGGGTACGGCGACGTCGGCAAGGGATGCGCGCAGTCGCTGCTGGGCCAGTGAGCGCGCGTCGTGGCCACCGAGATCGACCCCATCTGCGCGCTGCAGGCCGCGATGGAGGGCTACGAGGTGACGACGCTGGAAGACGTCGTCGAGACCGCCGACCTCTTCGTGACCACGACGGGCAACATGAACGTGATCACCGTCGACCACATGGCGCGGATGAAGCACAACGCGATCGTCGGCAACATCGGCCACTTCGACACCGAGATCGACATGGCCGGGCTCGGGCGCGTCGACGGCATCCGTCGCGTGAACGTCAAGCCCCAGGTCGACGAGTGGATCTTCCCCGCCACCGCGGAGCAGGAGCCCCACGCCATCATCGTCCTGGCCGAGGGCCGGCTCCTCAACCTGGGCTGCGCGACCGGTCACCCGAGCTTCGTGATGTCGAACAGCTTCACCAACCAGGTGATGGCGCAGATGGAGCTGTTCGGCCACCGCGACTTCTACGAGCGCAAGGTGTACACGCTGCCCAAGCACCTCGACGAGGAGGTGGCGCGGCTGCACCTCGACAAGCTCGGCGTGAAGCTCACCACCCTCACCGAGGAGCAGTCGTCCTACCTCGGCGTGCCGGTCGCCGGGCCCTACAAGCCCGACCACTACCGCTACTGATCCCACGCGACCACGAACCTGCGTCGCCGGCTCGGTCATGGGCCGGGCGGCTACGCAAGTTCGTGGGGGTCACTGGGTGAAGAGCAGCACGATCGCGACGGCGAGCAGCGCGAGCACGCCGACGAGGATCTTGTCGAAGTGGTCCTCGCTGCGCCCGAGCCTGTGCTCGAGGTTGGCGACGGTCGACCGGGCCCAGCTCATCATCACGTCCATGGGGGCGTCCTTCTCCTCGTCCATGTCCACGGCCCCCGCGCGTGCCTTGCGTCACAGTGATCGGCGTCGGCGGCCCGCGACTTGAACCGTGTCCAGGCCAAGATCAGACCAAGCGTCGGCCAGGCGGCGCCGGCGCCCGCTCGACGCGAGGGTGTCGCACCCCACCCGTACCGTCACGCCGTGCTCGACCTCGTGTTCCCGCTGGCCTGCCCCGGCTGTGGCCGCGCCCCCGCACGCGAGCGTGGTGGTGGCCCGGCCCGGCCGTTGTGCGCGGCCTGCGCCGGCCGGCTCGGTCCGGCGCCGCCCGCCGCCGCGCCGGCAGGGGTCGACGCGTGGGTGGCGCCCTTCGCGTACCGCGGCCCGGCGCGCGAGCTGGTGGCGCGGGTGAAGTACCGCAACGTGCGTGCGGTCGTGCCGTGGTTGGCGGGCGCGATGGTGGCCGCGCTGGTGGAGAGCTCGCCGCCCGCCGTCGGTGTGGTCACCTGGGCGCCCACCACGCCCGAGCACCGGCGCCGCCGGGGCTTCGACCCGGCCGAGCTCCTGGCCCGTGCGGTCGCTCGGCGTCTCTCGCTCCCCGGCCGTGCCGTCCTCCTGCGAGAGCCCGGCCCGCCGCAGACCGGCCTCGGCGCCGCCGAGCGCAGGCACGGGCCTCGCTTCGCGCCGCGTGCGCCGGCCGCACCGTCGGTGTTGCTCGTCGACGACGTCGCGACCACAGGGGCGACGCTCGCCGCGGCCGCGCTCGCGCTGCGCGAGGGCGGAGCACGATGCGTGGTCGCGCTCACCGCCGCCCGCACGCCGGCGCCGGGCTGACCCGTACACTCGTGCCACTGCGCCAGGCCCGTCCACTCGGGGTCCGCCCGCACGGCGACGCCCGCGAAACGAGGTGGCCGATGGAGATCGTGGTCCGTGGTCGGAACCGGCCCGTCCCCGCGCGGCTGCGCGGCGTCGCCGAGCACAAGGTGGCCCGCATCGAACGCGTCGCGCGCGACGCCCATCGGGTCGAGGTCGACTTCTCGGAGGAGCGCAACCCACGCGTCTCGGAGTCGCAGCAGTGCGAGATCACGCTGCACCTGAAGAAGCGCCTCGTGCGGGCGCACGCGTCGGCGGGGGAGCCGGGCGCCGCGCTCGACCTCGCGCTCGACAAGGTGGAGCACCAGGTCACCCGGATCAAGGAGAAGCGGATCGCACGCGCGCACCCGCGGCGCGACGTGAGCTGATCGTCGTCGTCTTCGTCTGTGCGCCCTAGGTGCCGCGCCGCTTGTACAGCACTGCGGCCGACGAGCGCGCGACCACCTCGAAGTCGCGCTTGATCTCGTTCAGGGTCTCGGTGTGGTCGGTGAGGTTGGTGGGGAGGAAGACGTACTGCACGTCGTTCGCCGCGGGGAGCCGCTGGCCTTCCTGGTGGAAGGTGTTCCAGTAGACCGCGTGGAACGGCGTCGGCCACATGTAGACCCGCTCGCGGTGGTCGACGTGCGGCGCGAAGGCGTAGTACGCGGAGACGACCGCATCGGGCGGCAGCTTGGCCTGCACCTCTCGGATCGCCTGCACCGTCGGATCCGACGGGCTCAGGTGCGGGACGTCGTGGTGGATCGAGAACGGGTACGGGCCCCAGAGGAACGCGCACCACAGCGACGACACCCCGACGATGACGACCGCGATCGTGCGCAGCCGTTCCCGCTTGATGCGGCTGATCGCGTACACGGTGCCCATCAGGAGCCCGGGAACGATGACCATCGAGTAGTGGTACGCGATCTGGTGCTGGTAGCCGAACGTGCTGATGACGTTCGACAGCAGCACGAGGATCACCGTGAGCGCGAGCTCCGGCGCGACGAGGAACACGAGCCCGGTGGGAGCGACCATCTGCCACACGTAGAAGGGTCGACCGTTGGGGCGGTCGCTCTGCAGCACGTAGTTCACGACCTCGCCCGGCTTGCGGAGGATCTCGCGCAGCAGGCCCCCGACTCCACCGAACGGGATCCGCCACCCGTTGAGCGAGGGCACGCCGGTGAGGCCGCGCATCACGACCTCGGTGTCGAACGTGGCCGTGAGGATCGACGCCGCGGCGATGGACAGCCCGAGCGTGCGGTTGCGCCGCCACGTGTACCAGAGCGCGATCGGCAGCAGGATCAGGACGACGTCTTCCTTGCAGAGGAGCGCGAGCGCGCTGAAGACGACGAGCATGCGGCGCTTGTCCATCACCGCGGCGTAGAGCACGAAGCCGACGATGGGCACCAGGAACGAGTCCGGGTGGTAGTTCTCGAGGTTGCTCTGCGCGAGCGCCGGGTGCAGCAGGAACGCGGCCGAGAGCACCGCCGCGAACACGGGGTTCTTCAACAGCCGCATCGACAGCATGTAGACGGGCACCGCGCCGAGCGCCATCAGGAACGCCTGGGCCCAGAGCAGGGTCGTCGCGTCCGGCCGGATCCAGTACAGCGGCACCAGCGTGACGAGCATGAACTGCGTGTGGTCGCCGAAGAGGTTGCGCCCCATCAGCGTCACGTAGGGCGCCTTCAGGTGCGACAGCAGCCACAGGCCCTGGTCGTAGAGACCGATGTCGAACGCGCTGGTGCCGTACCCGCGGTGCACGTCGCTCGTCAGGTGGCCGAAGTGCACCGTGTAGGCGAGGATGCACGCGGCGGCGACGAGCAGGCCGATGACGCCGACGAGGGGGTCCGGGCCGAAGATCCAGTGGTCCCAGACGACGTGGGTGCGGACCGGCGCGGCGCCTTCGAGCGTCGCGACCGTCTCCGTCGTCGCGGTCGTCTCCGGGGACGGCGTGTCGTCGTCGGCTCCGGCGAGTGCCGCTCCGGTGCGACTCACCGGAGCGTCGCCCCGTCGCCTGAGGACGGCCACGGGCGGATTCTTGCATACCGCCTTCCGCAGTCGGCCGCAGCCGACCCGCCGGTAGACTGACCCGCCGGATGGGCCTGTTCAACAAGATCCTGCACGCCGGCGAAGGCCGCAAGCTCAAGTCGCTGGAGTCGGTGGTGCCCGCCGTCGCCGCGCACGAGGCCGAGATGCAGCGCCGCTCCGACGACGAGCTCCGCGCGCTCACCGCCGCGTGGCGCGAGCGGCTCGACCACGCCGACGGCGACGACGCCAAGCAGGAGCTGCTCGACGACCTCCTCCCCGAGGCCTTCGCCGCGGTGCGCGAGGCCGGCGTGCGGACCCTCGGTCAGCGCCACTTCGACGTGCAGCTCATGGGCGGCTCCGCGCTGCACTTCGGATGGGTCGCGGAGATGAAGACGGGCGAAGGCAAGACGCTCGTCGCCACGCTGCCGGCCTACCTCAACGCGCTCACCGGCGCCGGGGTGCACCTCGTCACCGTCAACGACTACCTCGCCCGCCGCGACGCGGAGTGGATGGGCCGGCTCTACCGCTTCCTCGGCATGGAGGTCGGTGTGGTCGTCCCGCAGGTCGAGGACTACGACCTGAAGCGCCAGGCCTACGCCGCCGGCGTCACCTACGGCACCAACAACGAGTTCGGCTTCGACTACCTGCGCGACAACATGACCGTCTCGCGCGCCGACCAGGTGCAGCGCGGCCACGCCTTCGCGATCGTCGACGAGGTCGACTCGATCCTCATCGACGAGGCGCGCACGCCGCTCATCATCTCCGGGCGCGCCGACGACGCGCAGGAGCTCTACGTGCAATTCGCCGGCGTCGTCCGCACCCTGCAGCGCGAGCGCGACTACGAGGTCGACGAGGCCAAGAAGACGGTCGTGCCCACCGAGGAGGGCATCGGGCGCGTCGAGCAGGCCCTCGGCGTCGACAACCTCTACGAGCACGTCAACCAGAACTTCGTGCACCAGCTGCAGGCCGCGCTGCGCGCGAAGGAGCTGTTCAAGCGCGACGTCGACTACGTGGTCCAGGGCGGCGAGGTGAAGATCGTCGACGAGTTCACCGGGCGCATCCTCGAGGGCCGGCGCTGGAGCGAGGGGCTCCACCAGGCGGTCGAGGCGAAGGAGCGGGTGAAGATCAAGGAGGAGAACCAGACCCTCGCCACCATCACGCTCCAGAACTACTTCCGCATGTACGACAAGCTCGCCGGCATGACGGGCACCGCCAACACGGAGGCCGGTGAGTTCGCCCACACCTACGCGCTCGAGGTCGTGTCCATCCCGACCAACCGCGAGATGGTCCGGTTCGACGAGCCCGACCTCATCTACAAGACGGAGGCGGCGAAGTTCGACGCCTGCGCCGACGACATCGCCGAGCGCAACGGCACCGGGCAGCCGGTGCTCGTCGGCACGATCTCGGTGGAGAAGTCGGAGCAGCTGTCGCGCCTCCTCGACAAGCGCGGCATCCCCCACCAGGTGCTGAACGCCAAGCAGCACGAGCGGGAGGCGCACGTCGTCACCCAGGCCGGCCGGCCCGGCGCGGTCACCGTGGCCACCAACATGGCCGGCAGGGGCGTCGACATCCTCCTCGGCGGCAACCCCGAGGGGCTCGCCCAGCAGGAGCTGCTCGCGTCGGGCACCAACGCCGAGGAGTCGCCGGAGAAGTACGACGAGCTGGTCGAGCGCTACCAGGCCGAGTGCGCGGCCGCGGGCGCCGAGGTGCGCGAGCTCGGGGGCCTCTACGTGCTCGGCACCGAGCGCCACGAGAGCCGCCGCATCGACAACCAGCTGCGCGGGCGGTCGGGTCGCCAGGGCGACCCCGGCGAGACGCGCTTCTACCTGTCGCTCGAGGACGACCTCATGCGCCTGTTCGCCACCGGCGCCATGAACTGGGTGATGGGCAAGGCGTTCCCCGACGACGTGCCGCTCGAGGCGAAGATGGTCACCAAGGCCATCGAGCGCGCGCAGCGCACGGTGGAGGACCGCAACTTCGAGATCCGCAAGGACGTCCTCAAGTACGACGAGGTGATGAACGAGCAGCGCAAGGTGATCTACCGGCGCCGCCAGCAGATCCTCGACGGTGGCGACCTGCGCGACGAGACCTTCGACGCCATCGCGGAAGCGGTCGAGCGCACCGTGATCGCCAACTGCGCGCAGGAGTACCCCGAGGAGTGGGACCTCGACGAGCTGCAGCGCCAGGTCGTCGCCATGTACCCCAGCCGCATCACGCGCGAGCAGCTCGACGCCTGCACGCACCGCGACGTGCTGGTGGAGATCCTCACCGACGACGCGCAGGAGCTCTACGAGGCGAAGGAGGCCGAGATCGGCCCCGACAACCTCCGCGAGCTCGAACGCCGGGTCATGCTGTCGATGATCGACCAGCACTGGCGCGAGCACCTGTACGAGATGGACTACCTGCGCGAGGGCATCAACCTGCGCGCGATGGGCCAACGCGACCCGCTCGCCGAGTGGCAGCGCGAGGGCTTCGACATGTTCGAGGCGATGATGGGCCAGATCCAGGACCAGTTCGTCGCCTACGTCTCGCACCTCCAGGTGGCCACGGTCGAGGAGACGCCCCGCGCCGCGCCGGCACGGATGCGCTACAGCTCGGCCGACGACCAGGTCCAGGGTGCCGGGGCCCTGCGCGCCACCGCCGCCACCATGGCTCCCGAGGACCTCATGGGCGAGCTCGACGGCGGGGGAGCGGACGAGCCCGTCTTCACCAGCGGCGCCGACGAGGTGATGCAGCCCGTGCGGGTCGACAAGACCCCCGGCCGCAACGAGCCCTGCTACTGCGGGAGCGGCAAGAAGTACAAGCTCTGCCACGGCCGCTGACCCGTCGCCGGCCCGGTTCCCGCACCTCTCGCCATGCGCGACTTCTCCGACGACCTCTCCGAGCTGCGCCGCCGGGTCGACGGCGCCCGCGCCTACCTCCAGGTCGACGCCGCCCGCGCCCGCATCGCCACCCTCGAAGACGAGGTGAGCCGCCCCGACCTCTGGGACGACCAGGCCCAGGCCCGCCGGGTCACCACCGAGCTCGCCCAGCTCCGTGACGACGTCGTGCTGGTCGACGAGCTCGACGGGCAGATCTCCGACCTCGAGACGCTGGCCGATCTCGCGCGCGAGGAGAGCGACGAGTCGCTCGAGCCCGAGATCCAGACCGGCATGCATGAGCTCGGCACCCGGCTCGACTCGCTCGAGCTGCGCGCGCTGTTCACCGGCGAATACGACGAGCGCGACGCGATCTGCACGGTGAACTCCGGTGCCGGCGGCACCGACGCGCAGGACTGGACGAACATGCTCCTGCGCATGTACCTGCGCTGGGCCGAAGGCCGCGGCTTCACGGTCGAGCTCGACGAGGTGTCGGAGGGAACCGAAGCCGGGCTGTCCTCGGCGACGTTCACGGTCAAGGGCCGCTACGCGTTCGGGCTGCTCGCGAGCGAACGGGGTGTGCATCGTCTCATCCGCATCTCGCCGTTCGACGCGAACGCGCGCCGTCAGACCGCGTTCGCGTCGTTCGACGCGGTGCCCGCGCTCGACGACGCCGAGGCGCCCGACATCGATCCCGGCGACCTGCGCATCGACACCTACCGCTCGTCGGGTGCGGGTGGCCAGCACGTCAACGTGACCGACTCCGCGGTGCGCATCACCCACCTGCCCACCGGGATCGTGGTGTCGTGCCAGAACGAGCGCTCGCAGACGCAGAACAAGGCGCGCGCGATGCAGATCCTCGCCGCGCGCCTCGCCGAGCGGCAACGCCAGGAACGCACCGCCGAGCTCGAAGCGCTGTCGGGCGAGAAGCGCGACGTCGCGTTCGGCAACCAGATCCGCACCTACACGCTGCACCCGTATCAGCTGGTGAAGGACGAGCGCACGCGCCACGAGACCGGCAACGTCCAGGCGGTGCTCGACGGCGAGCTCGACCCGTTCATCGAGGCGTACCTGCAGTGGCGGCGGCGCGCGGCCGGATAGACGCGCGGCCAGGAGACCGCAATCCGCGCGAGGCCCCTGCTACCCTGCTGCGGCTGAATGATTCGCTTCGAGAACGTCTCCAAGATCTACAAGGGCGACGTGGTGGCGCTGCGCGACGTCTCCGCCGAGGTCCAAAAGGGCGAATTCATCTTCCTCGTCGGACCGTCCGGGTCGGGCAAATCCACCTTTCTCCGCCTCCTGCTCCGGGAGGAACAGGCGACAACCGGACGGATCGTCGTCGCCGGCCGTGACATCTCGCAGCTGAGCCACTGGAAGGTCCCCCAGCTGCGGCGCAACATCGGCTGCGTCTTCCAGGACTTCAAGCTCCTGCCCAACAAGACCGTCTACGAGAACGTGGCCTTCGCCATGGAGGTCATCGGCCGGCCCCGGCACGTCGTGCGCACGCAGGTGCCCCAGGTGCTCGACCTCGTCGGCCTGGCCAAGAAGGCCGCCCGCTTCCCCTCCGAGCTGTCCGGCGGCGAGCAGCAGCGCGTCTCGATCGCGCGCGCGTTCGTCAACCGGCCGCTGATCGTGCTCGCCGACGAGCCCACCGGCAACCTCGACCCCGCCACCACCGTCGGCATCATGCGCATCCTCGACCGGATCAACCGCACGGGCACCACCATCGTCATGGCCACCCACGACCAACGCATCGTCGATGCCATGCGCCGGCGCGTCATCGAGCTCGACCGGGGCGCGCTCGTGCGCGACCAGGCGCGCGGCGTGTACGGCGTCGGGAGCTGACCTCGCCCCATGTGGACCCGCGTCACCTACTTCTCGCGCGAGACCTTCGTCTCGCTGCGCCGCAACGTGCTCATGACGGTCGCGGGGATCGCGACCGTCGCGGTGTCGCTCGCGCTCTTCGGCGGCATCCTCCTGCTCTCGTCGTGGGTGAGCCACGGCACCGAGCGCATCAAGGGTGGGGTCACGCTCGAGATCTTCATGCGCGTGGAAGCCACGCGTGAGCAGATCGACGCGGTGCAGAGCTCGCTCAAGAGCGACCCGAACGTCAAGACGTTCCGTCACCTCACCAAGCAGGACGCGTACACGGAGTTCAAGCGGATCTTCCGCCGCAACCCGAGCCTCGTGAACAGCATCCGCGCGTCCGACCTGCCGGAGTCGTTCCGCGTCGCACCCAAACAGGGATCGGTCTCGATCGACACGATGACCGACAACCTCCAGAAGGAGTACAGCACCCATCAAGGGGTCGAGAGCGTCGAGACACCGGGTGAGGCGCTGAAGGGTCTGGTCGACGTCACCAACACGGTGCGCACGATCTTCATCGCCATCTCGCTCGTGCTGTTGGCGTCGTCGCTGTTCCTCATCGTCAACACCATCCGGCTGGCCACGTTCGCGCGCCGCCGCGAGATCGAGGTGATGAAGCTCGTCGGCGCGTCCAACTGGTTCGTGCGCGTCCCGTTCATCGCCGAGGGGATGGTGCAGGGCCTCGTCGGCGCCGGTCTCGCGATCATCGCCGTCCTCTGCCTGAAGCACTTCGGCTTCGACCAGGCGTTCAACGACAGCAAGAGCTTCTTCAAGGACTTCTACGTCACCACCGCCGACGCCACCCGCATCTCCTTCATCGTCCTCCTCATCGGGATCGTGATCGGCGTCGTGGGCGCCACCATCGGACTCCGGCGCTTCCTCCGCACCTGATATCTGGCCTCCTCGGCCAAGGCCTCGTCGGCCCCGGTCGGTTCGGGGCAGGGTGGGCGCCGGCCGGATGGGGGGCGCTCGCTCGGTGGGGCCCCTGTTGCTCATGTGGCTGGTGTTGTTTAGGATGCCCGGGTGCGGTCGCGCCCCGTCGCCGCGGTCCTGCTCTCCCTCCTGCTCCCGGTCGTGGCCGCGACCGGGCTCGCGGGGCGCGCCGGGGCCCAGTCCGGCAGCACGCAGCAGCAGCTCCAGCAGCAGGCCAGCGACGCCGACGCCGCCGAGCAGTCGGCCCGCAACGACTTCGTCGCGGCCCAGAACAAGAGCACCCAGGCCGCGGCGGCGCTGAACGACATCACCGCCAAGCTCGACGCCGCCAACCAGCAGCTGGCCACCGCCCAGGCCCAGGTCGACGCGCTCGCCGCCGCCGCCGCCGCGCTCCAGGCCAAGATCGACGCCACCAAGACCAAGCTGGCGGCGGCGAAGGCCGACGTGCGCCGGAGCGCGCTGCTCCTCTACACGCAGGGCGACAGCAGCGCCGACATGATCGGGCTGATCGGGAGCGTCGACGGCTCCGGTGAGCTCGTCGAGGGACGGCACTACCTCGAGCGCGTCTCCGACAAG
>Ga0126381_100007425_pt1 | contig 12207 bp, 17 predicted proteins | sample PanSoiMetPlot_28_FD_96465 | JGI IMG/M metagenome (GOLD analysis project Ga0126381, IMG submission 96465) | Tropical forest soil microbial communities from Panama - MetaG Plot_28 | ecosystem: Environmental > Terrestrial > Soil > Tropical forest > Bulk soil | place: Panama | collected 2016-02-17
ATCAGGACAAAGTCGGCAAAGCCGAAACCGAACTGCCCGCCCGCGAAATGCTTGCTGACATGTTACTCGACCTGCGGCGTCCGCAAGAAGCGCTGACCGAATACGAAATTTCCCTGCGCACCGACCCCAATCGTTTCAACGGCCTCTACGGCGCAGCGCAGGCCGCCACGCAGGTCCGCCAAAAAGAGAAAGCGAGCACCTACTACACCCAGTTGCTGAAGAATTGCGAAGGCATCCGCTCCGATCGCCCCGAGCTAGCCCAAGCGAAAAACCTCCTCGTCTCTGCGGGCGGTATGTAGGCGCGGGGCTTTCAGCTGCGATATATGGCCCGTGTAATCCATCGAGCTTTGGTCGGTGAGGACTCTGGTTTTGCGTTTTTCCGCAAAGTGCTAAACCCGACATAGCGCAAGGAGTAGAATCGTTCGCTTAGCCAGCTCCTGCTTTGTGTCGGGTTACCGGACATCAAGTGGCACATCGTACTCGCCCGATCTCTGGAATCGCACTCATCAGAATGAACGTTCTGTTCCATTCTTTCTGAATTCGAGCCGGTAAGTCCTTTCGTTCCCATGGTCACAAAAACGTCGCTGCGCGAAGTAAAGCTTGCGAACATTGACTTCAGTCCACATACAGAAAGAAGCTCGAAACACTCAAAAACAACGACAAAAAAGGCATACGTGGGCGTTGTTTTGCGATGGCAACCAACGATGTGACGAACGAAAGGACTATCGCAATTCCGCCGAAGCCGTGGATCTGCTCACTCAACTCGAGAACGGTCTCCACATTGCAGGTCGGTAGGGATACTGAGTCAATATCAGCGTGACGATGGCTGCCCCTACAGTGATGAGCATGGACAACATGCTCCAGTGGTGCCTAAGCAATTACCTGTCTCACTGTTGGCACTGGACACGTCGATTTCTCAAACTGACCAGAAAACGCAACACGAATTCACGCCAGCAAGTCCTTTGATTGCCGGGCGGCAAAAAAAGTCACTCCGCGAAGTACTGTTGCATTTCGCCGTTCCGGGGCTCACCGTGGGCGCCACGATCACGCCGGGCACGGACATGATCCGGCGGCTACCGCTTGCCTCTGGCTGGTATCGGTGCCAAAGTTGGGCTAGGCACAAACCTGAAAGTCGATGTTGCATTGTAGCTGGGAGAATCGGCCGACATGAATTTCTCGCGTTCTTTTTACTTGTTTGTTTGTGCCACTGCAACCGTGTTTGCTGTGTGCGTCCTCGTGGTCGGACACTTTCGACTTGTCGCTTGGCTCGGAATCGGTCTAGCCTTGATCATCATATGGGCCTATGGCCTGAACAGCAGGAGATGGAAAGGACCAAGCCCAAAAGGGCAACCCTAAAATCGTTCCAGGTTCGATCGTGATCCTGCTGTGCCTAGCAGTGGCAGCGTGGATTTCCGGTAAGCGCAGCTGAAACTGATCATAGGGTCCGCATCCGTGTAGCACCAAGTATGCGCGTACCGTGCATTTCGTTTTCACGTCCGGTCACCAATGCAACGATGGCTTTTGCCATTTTCTCGCCTCCGATTGATGACGGCTCGATGGGGTTCGCGTAGTCAGCAGGAGCCGTGCAGATCAAACGCAAGTCAATCACCGGGAGGCCATGTTCGATAGCAACTCGGATGATCACGTCGTTGAAAATCGCTAGTGCCAGTGAAGCGATTCGCTGATACGACTGATCGGGGAAGCAACCATTGTAGATCGTGCACACACCAAGTGGCAGTCTGGGCAGCAGACAGGCGTCCACAGCCGAGCGGTATCCAGACTCGAACGCACTTGAAACGTCGGCGAGAGAATTGAGTGCGTTCGAAGTTGGTTCGTCGGTCATACCGAAAAAGGAAATACCAAGCCTCGACGCTTCCTCGAGTGCGTTATTGCCGCCGACACTGAGTACCAGATGGGTGCAATCGTTTGGCAGGTGCTGCACTTGGTCAGGAATGTCCTCCGTCATAGACCCATCGACGGCCAGTAGCGATGCGGCCCATTCTGGCGGTAGCAAGCGGCGAACTTGCGAGACCACGTCAGGACCGCCGTTCGTGTATTCCGCGTTGTCGAAAATAGAATCACCAAGCAATACTAGATGCGGCATGCTTGCTATCCTACAGTCAATGCCCGATTAGTTCGCGTGCATTCGACCGGTCGATGCAACACCATCTAAGAAATGATCTTTTTCGAGATGGCGTCTATGACCCAAGGGAGCATAAGGCGGATGACCAGGCCTGGGGCTCGGCCTTGCGACCATCTACCAATGGCCTGCTGAGCCTCCTGCCGCGGCGCCGGGCGGCGGACGCGGTGTTGGTAGCGCACCGTTCATCAACGACTTTGCCATTTCGACCGTCCGCAAGGGCGTGTTCTGGACGATCAGCAGCAATGGGCAGATCTACAACACGATGGATAACGGCGTGCACTGGAACAATGTGAGCGACGTTGGCGAAGGCGCTGACGTTAACTTCAACACGATTGAAGCAGGTCACAGCGACGTCAACACCGCATACCTCTCAGGCCGGCAGGGGCGCGCCGGAGGCAGCGGGTCGGACAACAACTTCCCGTTGATATGGCGCACGCACGACGGCGGCAAAACCTGGAGCAAGATCGTCAACGGATTGCCTAGCGTACAGGCAACGGGAAGCTGGGTGAACGTGGTCCGCGAGGATCCGAAGCAGAAGGGTTTACTCTTCGCCGGCACCGAGACCACGGTCTATGTGTCCTTTGATGACCGGCGATCATTGGCAATCACTGCGGCAGAATCTGCCTAGCACTTCGATCCGTGACATGGTGTTTCACACCGACGATCACATGAGCGATTTGGTGATCGGAACCTACGGCCGCGGTTTGTATGTTCTCGATGACACCACCCCTCTGCGCGAAATTGTCGCCAAGTCGCAAGAAATCGCAGCGGCGCCAGTCTATTTTTTCAAGCCCGGGGATGCCATCCGTGCGCGGGTAAGCGATAACTGGGATCAGCCCCTGAATCCTGAATTGCCGCATGCGCCCAACCCACCTTACGGCGCGATCCTCTACTACCACCTGGATCGCCCGCCCTCCGGCGAAATAAAACTGCAGGTGTTAGACGAGCAGGGCAAACTGGTCCGCACCATGTCGAGTATTCCGCCGGTGCTTCCCGAGCGCTGGCCCTACCCCGAATACTGCGTTGCCAAAGGGTCGGATCTCGCCCTGCCGACCAAAGCGGGTACCAACCGCACCAATTGGGATCTGCGTTACGACGATCCGCCAGCGTTCAACTTCGACCTCGAGAATCAGATGAATGTGGCTCCCAGCGGATTTGTCACTCCCGGCCCGCACGGGCCGCAGGTGATACCCGGCGTTTACACTCTGAAGCTCATTGTCGATGGACGCACCTACACCCAGTCGGTGATGGTTCGCAACGATCCGCGCGTCGGCGAGAGGCCCAAGGTCATGGCCGATCTGCGCGCCAAGGACAAACTCATGTTGCTGGCGTACCAGGGGGCCAAGGATTTCTATGCTGGAAACGCAGAAGTGTTGGCTGTCCGACAGCAGGTGGCGTCGTTGAGCGGCAACCAACTTCCCGACGATGTGGCCAAAGCGACCAAGGATATCGACGTTAAGCTCGTGACCTTCGGCGGCGTCGTCGCTCGTCGCGGTGGCGGCGGAGGTGGCGGCCGCGGTCGCGGCGACGTGCTACCTCCGGGCGCGATCAAGCCGTTTAATACCCTGAACGCCAGCTTCAATGCGATTGTCAGCACGTCGCAGGTCGGGCTGGATGAAGCGCCGACGCAGGCGCAGATTGATGCTTGGGAAGCCGGCTGCAGGGATTACAGCGCTACCGTGGCGGGGTGGAAGAAAATGCAGTCGGAGGATCTGGTTACCTTCAATGCGCTGCTTAGCAGAAGCCGTCTGAGTCCGCTACAGGTGTCTCCGAGCGCGCTAATCGATCCGCCGCGCACCTTCAAAGCGCCGGCCGGGTCGGCAAAAGCCTCAGTCAAGAGATAGCGTGGACCTCCAGTCGCCCGGATGATTCCGTTCGACGACTGCGCGAAGGGGTCGCGTTTCTTCGGGTGGCTCGAATGGCGGTCAGCGGCCTGCCGCGGCCGTGCCAGGGCGCGTCAGTTAGCGTTTTGGCTAGTCTGCTCGACAACAATTCCCAACGACCGTCGCAAATTCGCGTCGGCGGCAGGCAAAGCATACGCCGGGCCACCGGCTCCTCGCCATTCAAGAGTAGGACTCCAAATTTCTGGAGTTTCCGCCTTTTATGCGGCCCTGTGCTCACCTGCAGGCTTCGGGCCGCTTAACCATTCGTGGGCCAGTGTTTATCAGTCTTAGTGCGGAGAAGCATGGCCGAAAAAATCGGTCAAGTACCATTGACACCATACGGTGTGCCACATAGCATTTTCCGCGCCCACCTTCGATTCCTCACTCGCTCCTGTGGAGACGTCATGGCAAAAGTCCTGTACTGCAACGATCTGGTCCCGGGGTGTAAGTTTGAGGCACGCGGGATTTGCGAAGAGGAAGTAATCGCCGAATTTGCGAACCACCTGGGTGCCACACACAACATGCTTGAGGTTTCGGATCAAGTTCTGGCGATGATCAGCAAGGCGATTCGCGAGGAGGTTCGGGTGCGGGCGCGTGCCGCCGCCCGCGCGTAGCCCAGGCCTTTGCCAACCGACAAGCATATTAGGATTGGCGAAAAATCATGAAAAAGCCGAAGCGGGATGGGAGAAGCGATTTAGATGAGAAGTTGGAGAAAGCTGTCGATGCTCTATTCAACCAGTGGTTCCGTGATTGGCAAAGCGCGAAGACAGATGCAGCAAGGAAGCGGATAGAATCGAAAGTAGCTCGTGCAGTGCGGAGAAATGTTACCGTGCCGCGCTGGTTCTGCTAAAGCTTGTCAAAGCGCGGTTTGGCCTTCCGCCAGAAGCTAAAAGAAGTACCGATAGGGCTCCAGCATTCCGCCCTGGCCCATGCGCTGAATCTGGCCCTCGGACAGTAACTCTTTCAAAGCTCTCTGCCTGTGGTCTTTGTGAAGATCCGGTCCTGAGCTTGCGACTACTCACGCGGAGATGGCGATGGAACCATCGGTGGACAACAAAGCAAAGGTCCAGACGTTTGGGCAGGTTAGTCTCTCGCCAGGGGCATACATACTTGACCTCTCGGCAGTCAAAGAATTGCCAGTGAAAATGAACGGACAGCCATCTACGTTTGCAGATGTGTATTGCAAGCTGAGGGATTCAGAGATCAGGGAGATAAGAAGCTTCTTCCAAGACACCTACGTCACCGAGGAAGGTGAAATCCATCTCGACGGACAAATTGAAGAGTGGCCACTAAGAGCGACGATGCGGGAACTTGCTGAGTTTTTTCAGCAAGGAATAAACCCCAACGAAGTGACTTGGTTTTTTTATATGGACGATTCGTCGCGCGATGATGACACATCGCATACATTCTTTGCTGTGCACAACGGCAAGGTCGTCATGGAGTCTTGTCGCTTCAGTTCCAACGAACCATTGATTCTCAAGCGCAAAGTGGAGGATGAACCCATTTGGCGCAGCCACCAGTGTTTCGATGAAGCATTCGAGGCTTACTGGTATCGGAAGTTCTATACGGAAACGCTGATGGGCCAGCTCATGGTGCTACGCCCCGACAAGCCGATTCTCTATCACTACGAGCGACCAGAAAATGACAACATTGAGCGGCGGCTACAGCTTGCAACGATGCGTAAGACATACAGACTCCTATGGGTTGCTCTGCCGCTTTTGGTGGCGCTTGCGTTCCCGTCCCTCAAGACGTACATGGCAAGCGCGGCGGCCGTGCTAGGGGCTAGATTTCTGTGGCTCTGGTGGAAAACGCGCAAGGTAGGTCGTTTCTAAGCGATGTTTTTAGCGTCTTCCGCAGCCGGGAATTCATGGATGACCCGGTTTCACCCTTGCAAGGACTTTGTCCGTAATCAGTACCTTCTGGCGGATGAAAGTCCATGCAATCGGCTGATTGGAAAGCGGCTCAGTGCCGAGTAATCGTGCACCCACAGAAAACAAGTATGATGAGCAGGCTCGGGACAACGCTGGCGATGGATCTGCGCCCGGCAACGAATGATTAGGGGAGAATCACGATTCTGTCGACTATCGTTCGACTTGGAAAAAGCATGCGTCGCCATTGCTGAAGCGGACGAGCAGACCCTGTGCAGAGAGAGGCGGGAAGCCCTGGGGCAAAGTGAGCGGTAAATCAGCAGGTTCGATCAAACTGTATTCTTCGCCATTGCTCAGATGCATTAAGGCTTTGCAAGTTTCCGCATCCAAGAAAAGATCAGCGCCTCGCATTTCTAGTGTTCCGTGTCGAACCGAGAAAACCGCATCTGTTCCGGCAACGGTGTATATGCAACCGAGCCGCGATTCTGTTTTCCACCTGTTTAGTTCCCGCAAGGCTTCCGCTGGAGAGATTTGCCTTATGATGGCAGCCCCCCATTGGGAATTAGACACGCAGAGTGTCCCGCTGTCTCGCCCATACACCTGCAGAATGTAGGACGACCGGCTCTTTAGGTTGTAAAATGATGTAAAAAGGGCGGCGCACCTGTTTGTTTTGACAGTTCCGACAAACGCCCTAAGGCAACTAGCCTTGGTTCGGCAGTGAAGCCGAAGGAGGTGGCCACCCCCTCAAGTGTTCGCTTTCTCCTGAAAGCAGGCCGCCTCCTTTAACCTTTCGGAAGTACCGATAGAGTGAGCCGCACTCCGCCCTGGCCGATGCGTTGCATCTGTATTGGCGTGGGTTCTCGCAAACCTGGTCCTGAACAACTCTTTCGCTGCAGTAGTCTTACCAGTTTCTGTTTTGACGGAAGCAGAGGAACCAGCGTTCGAGCTTTCAGAGCGTACGCTGGTGTTGATATCCGGTGGCCGTGAGAAACTCCTTGGTCAGAACTCCGCGCGTCGTGCGTTGGAAGGGAGTTCTCAAACGGCGTCGCAAAATCCTCGCGATCGCAGTGTTCCTCATTATGCTGCTCACGGTCGCGGGAGCTGTGTACTATGATGCGAGCGAGGTTCCGGTCGAAGAAGACATGGTCAGCGCGGCTCCTAACAAATACCAGACGGTCGTGGTTGAATCTGTAGACGAAAACAGGTATGTAGCCAAGTAGACGTCGCCGCTCTTCCGGCGTCGGGCCCCGACTCTTTGCGAGGCATCTCTCAAAAAACTCACTTCCAAGGGTTTCTCGGCGCTGAGGGCTAACCAAACAGTCGTTGGTGAGTCGTGGATACATTTATCAAATCCGAATGCCCGACTTCCAACAACCTCCAAATTCGCTTCATGCCGCAAAGGCATTCATCTAGCACCTCGCGTCGGTTTAGGCCCTCCGTATTTAGTGGTTGGCTCACATAACTCGTTTTCGGAGACGATCGGCGGCTTGGGCATCGAATCCGTATTCGAAACTCTGAAAGACGCAACGCGTTGTTCGATAGTTGTCTCAAGATTCGCTCGAACCACGCCGGGTGAAATTGAGAAAGGATTTTTCAAAATTATCTAACGCTCTGGCGGAAGCCGATGATATGTGCGCAACTCGGGCGATCGCGATACTTGGCGGGGCGAACCCTTTGCGCTAGGCTAAGAGCGATTTTATACGCTAGGAAGATTACTCAATGAGTCAACAAACCCCAGCGCAAGCGGATTTGGCGTGTTCACAATGCGGTCGAATGTTCGCGCACTCGGATTTAGTGCAGGTCGCAGGGAATTGGGTGTGCGGTGATTGCAAGCCGGCGTTTCTAAGCCGCGTGATGGCGGGCGGTCCCGGCGCGGCGTCGCCGCTCGGCTGGCATTATGGCGGATTCTGGATGCGTTTCCTCGCGCGCTTCATTGACAACTTTGTGCTGATAGCGCCTATCCTGATCCTGGCCGCTGTGCTCATTCCCAATCTACTGCGGCCCCGGGGCGACGCGCTCAATCCGGCGTTCGCGGCCTTCAGTCTGATTTTCTTTCTTGCTAGTTTCCTTGCGGTGATTTCCTATGAGGTTTTGATGCTGAGGTACTGGGGCGCAACCGTTGGAAAGATGGTCTGCGGGCTAAAAGTCGTCCGCTCAGATGGACGCAGCTTGGGATGGGGCGTGTCCTTTGGGCGTTTCTTCATGTGCAACGTAGTCACCGAAGGCATCCCCTACGTGAACCTGGTGCTTATGCTGATTAGCGGGATCATGGCGGGGGTGGATCAGGAGAAGCGGTCGCTGCATGATCGGGTTTGCGACACGCGGGTTGTCTATAAGCGGAGCGCAGCTTGAACTTTAACATCAATCTCTTCACTCCTGCGCCCGACGACTCCGCCGTGCCCGGCTCTTCCGCAACTGCGGCCCGGAGTTTGCCGACTATTGCACCGGGAGCTGTGAGCTGTCCGAACTGCAACGGGGACGTGGCGCCCGTTGAAACACAGACAGGATGGCAGAGCTGCCCTTACTGCGAGAAGCGCCTGCAAATCTGGCTCTGGCCCATCATTCGCCACAATACCAGCCCTACTGCCGCGACGCCTGACCAAGCGACGTGCTTCTTTCATCCGGACAAGGCCTTTCATGCCTGTTGCCAACGATGCGGTCGGTTTGTTTGCGCGCTATGCGACTTGCAGTTGGGGGCCGAGCATGTTTGCCCCACGTGCTTCGAACGCGGGCGCGCCGATACGGGCTTGAATGGCGGCAAGGCGGAATGGCGGCACCGCGACGTGCTCTATGATTCGATTGTTCTGGTGATCGGCTGGTGCTGGATTATCTTTTGGCCGGTGATTGTCGCGGCGCTTCCGACCGCGATTTTCTTGCACGTGAAGTATCGGAGAGCGCCGCGTTCGTACTTGATTCCGCGGTCGGGTTGGCGTTTCTGGGTAGCCTATGCGGGGTTCGCCTGGATCCCGCTGCTAATCGTCAGCTTGATATACATACCCCGGTGGATTGCGGGGAGGCACTGAGTTGAGGAGCGCGTTTCGCAAAATATCGCGCGTTGGAAGCCTGACGGGCGGGACGAAGTGGTATTTGAGCGAAGATTGTTTGCTTGCCGCGAAGCGCGTAATGTACACGGTCGAGTATCGGCGGTTTTATTTGCGCGATCTGGAGTCCATTACGGTGTGGCCAAGCCGCGCTTGGCTATTGCGGCCGATCGTGGCCGGCGTGCTGCTTGGCGCGCTCGGCGCGTGGCTGTGGTATTCGGTGTATTTCGCGGCTGGTGCGACTGCCGGCGGCACGGGCCTGGCTTGGGCGGCGATGGAACTGGCGCTCGGGCCGACGGCGAGGTCGCGCATTCGCACGAGTGGAGCAAGCGTTGATTTGCCCCTGGTGAAACGAACGCGCCGCGCACGCAAGGTCCTTGCCAAGATTGATGTGGCGCTTCGCACAGCGCGCATCGGCGTGACCGAGCAACCGTCCGCTCCCATAGACGAATCACAACCAGCACAGCCCTCGAGCCAAACAAGCTCTGAATCCGCTCCCACGGCTGCTCCCATCAGGGATTTCACGTAGGAGAATGCCTCTCAACACTCCACCCGCGCCTTCCGGCAAGTCCGCCGCGGCGGGTTTGCGCCATGCGCGCTGTTTGTTTCATCCGCTGCGCGAAGCGGCAGCGCGGTGTCCGCACTGCGGAGGAACGTTCTGTCGCGAATGTGTGACGGACGAGGATAATAAGCTCGCGTGTCCGCCTTGCCTGCGCCGAATGATGCATCCGCCCGCAAAGCCGGTGCTGGCGCGCAAGTTCCTCGAGGGCTTTGCCGGACTGGCCGCGCTGGTTTGCCTGGCGGGGCTTTTTTTTGCGTTATTGCACTGGCGAGTGAATAAGCCGGAGGTGCATCTGGATTTCGGCTCCGCCGCCCATGACCAAGTAGGCGGGCAGAGCGATGAGTGAAGCGCCCGCTCCGATCGCGGCGCAACCTGGACGCTTGGCCTCCGTGCGCTCGAGACGGATCCGTTTGAACCCCCTCGAAGCGCTGGAACGCGGATTCGCGCTCTTTCAGTCTACATTTACCGGGGAGGCTTGGCGTTACTACGCGGGCGCTGCACCGCTCGTCCTTTGCTTCATTCCCATATGGGTCATTGACGGCCAGATCCGGGTATCCGATGGATCGCTGCTGCTGCAGGCAGTGCTGCTCGCTGCGGGATATCTGCTGCGCGCCCGGATGGTTGCCGGTTATATGCAACGCGTTCGCCAGCGAGCGTTTGGTGTCCCGGAAACGAAACCCGTGGGCGTGGCTGCGCAAGCGGCAGCTACGGGACGCCTGCTAGCGTGGAAAATCAGTTTGAGCGTCGCTGCGTTGGCGACGGTGCCTACCGTCGCTATGGCGTCGTGGTTCTACAGCGCGTGCCAATTCGCCAGCCTCGAGGCGCAGGAGGACGCGAGCGAGCGGCATTCATTTGGCGGCTGTCTGACGCTCGCTGGCCAATGGTTCGGCGGCGGCTTGCTTCTTTTCCTGATGCTCTTCCCCCTGTGGATCGCGGTGTGGTTGAACGGCTTTATCCTGGCGATGATGCTCCCAGCACTGCTGCGTTCGATTCTTGGTGTGAAGACTCTTCTCTCTACACCTATGGGCATATACGCCCTGCTTCAAAGTTCCGCATTCTGGCTTTCGCTCTTCGCCGGCGCATGGCTTGCGCTCGATCCAGTTGTTAAGTGTACGTTCATCGCCGTTTATCAGCATCTGCGGTCGCGGCGCGAAGGAGACGACCTGAGGGGGGCGCTGGCGAGCCTGCCACACGAGCAGCAGAAGAAGGCAGAGCTAATTGCGGCAAGCCGACCGGGGGGCAGAGCGATGATGGCCTCGCTCGTCGTGCTTGCAACGATTCTGCTCGGCGCGCCCCAAACGGTGCGTGCCCATCCGACGAGTGTGTTGCTAAACCCCGGCGGCGCGGAAACGGTAGCGGGCTCCCCGAATCAGACGCGCGTTCAAAAATTGCGCCAGGCCCTTGATCGGGAATCCCAACGCTCAATTTATCGCTGGCATGACGCCGAGCACCCGAGCTCGCCCAGCTGGCTTGACAAGCTGCTCGGCAAAATCGGCGACTCTTTTGAGCGCGCCTGGAAGGCGTTCTCGAGTTTCCTTCGAAGACTCTGGCCGCGCGGGCTGACTTTCTCGCCGCAGACGGAAAAAGCCGGAGGATGGCGGCTGAAGGATATCCGATTATGGCTGGCCCTGGTCCTGGTTTTGACCCTTGGCGTGGGAGCGTCGCTCGTTTGGCTCCGGCGGCGCCGCGAATCCGCCCCGCTTGCTGTGCCGCTAGCAATAGCGCCGCTGCCTGATCTCAGCAATGCCGTCGCAAGTGAGCGTTCCGAGGACGAATGGTTCGCGCTGGCCGAGCGGCTGGAAGGAGAAGGCGAATTGAGGCTGGCGCTGCGTGCGGCATACCTGGCCCTGCTAGGCGGACTGGGGCAGCGCGAGTGGCTGACGATTCGCCGCGATCGCACGAATCGCGAATATCTCGATGAGTTCACGCGCCGGTGGCGAAGGCGCCCGCAAGCGGCGGTCGAGGTGCGGCTCGAAATTCCCGAGAAGTTGCGCACCAGTCTCCGGCTGTTCGATCGCGTTTGGTACGGGTCTCACGGGCTGACACCGGCGGACGTCGCCGCCTACCGTCAGGGTCAGCGGGAGCTGCTCAACCATGTCTGACGAGCTTTCACGGGAACGAGCGGTGCTGAACTGGCGCGGCCCCCTGCTGGCCGGCGCCATTTTCGCGGGAGTCTTTGGCGTTCTGCTGCTGATGGCACATCTGAATCAATCGAAAACCAGCGACGAAGGATCGAGCCTCCGCCAGGACCCTTACGGCGCCAGCTTGCTGTTCGATTCCTATGAGCGCGCCGGGTACCGTGTGAATCGCAGCCAGGATGAGAAGTTGCTCGCGGACCAGGATGCTACTCGCACCACCGCATTCTTCATTGGCGGGTACAACTTTGGGGATTTCGAGACCAGGGAAGGCAAGATGGTCAGAGGCGGTAAATTCCATGCCCTGTTGGAAGGCTTTCTCGGGCGTGGCGGCCGCGTGGTCCTACTGCAACACCCACCCGGCGTCAGCGTCGCCGCGATTCCCGAGCCGGGGGGCAAGCCCGACTCCGGCGGCCCGAGGTGGCAAACCGAGAAAAATTGGGGAATTGCGACCGGATTTGACTCGCCAGGAAAACAAGAATCTGGTCCGGCTTGGGCCGGGCCTTGTTTCCCCGCCGTGCCCGCCGGAAGCGAGATGATGTATCTTGCCGCCGACGCTCCCTGGCTTAAAACCG
>Ga0126381_100007427_pt1 | contig 12205 bp, 5 predicted proteins | sample PanSoiMetPlot_28_FD_96465 | JGI IMG/M metagenome (GOLD analysis project Ga0126381, IMG submission 96465) | Tropical forest soil microbial communities from Panama - MetaG Plot_28 | ecosystem: Environmental > Terrestrial > Soil > Tropical forest > Bulk soil | place: Panama | collected 2016-02-17
GCGCGATGGCAAGCTCCTCTAGATGCAGCCCACGCCAGAATGTTTCCCGCTGCCGCTCATCAGCCTGCTTTTCAGGGTCGAGACCGAAATTGTGTCTTGCTCCTATGGTCTCAAGAGACTCGGCAAATTCGGCTCTGCCGACCTCAACCAGCTCCGCGCCCGCCGCTCGCCAAAGCTCTTCGCCCAGCTTATCGGGCAAAAGCCGGTTTCCCGCCGCGAGTTCCCTGCCGAGAGCGATTCCTTCCGCCAGGGATGCGGCGCGCTCTTCTGCTCCCGAAGGTTCTGCTTGAGTAATATTGGCAGGCGGTATATCCACTCGGGCCCATTAAATCACATCGTCGCGTCGTGGCCCATTCCTTGTTCCCATATCGAAGAATTTATCGACCAATACTACAATTGGCAACGATTGCCTTGGGCTACTGCTCTCCAGAAGAATTTGAACCGCAAACCAGACATTCAGATACCACGAGACAGTTTCGTTGTCCCCGTCTCGAGTTCGCTCTCAGCGCAGAGCATAAGGCTTCAACAGAGATGCTGGGGAAGGGGTTAAATGGCCATCCCCTTCCCCAGACCCCATCCCCGGCCAGGCCAGGAACGACCAAACTTAATCAAACGGCACGTGTGTCATTGAAAATTGTCTCACCTCGGGGGTTCACCTCGCGGGAATAGCCGGAAGAAGTGACGGCACACTATACGGCCCACCCAAACCATCAACTTCCGTAAGTGATTGAAAAGATGGCGAGCGCGGAAGGAGTCGAATCCGCGCTAAAACAGTAACGAAAGAACTTAGTCGAGCACAGTTGGCGATCCAAGGCTTTGCAAGTGTGTGACAGTAACAAACCGATTTCCGAAATCACTTTGCTGGTGAACTGTGCGTGACAGGCGAAACTCGCGAGATCGTCGTGATTGGTGCGGGCGCATCGAGCTTAAAATGCCAGCCCAAGAAATACCTTGCAAATACGGCATAACACTCCATAATTGCAAGGATGATCAAACGCCTCATTCAGGATGAACTGCTTCAGTCGATTGGCAAGAAACCTGCAGTCGCTCTGCTGGGGCCACGTCAAGTCGGCAAAACGACCCTTGCGCTCGAAATCGCCCGTACCCGCCCCTCCCTTTATCTCGACCTCGAAACTGCCTCAGACCGCGCAAAACTTGCCGACCCCGAACGCTACCTCGCCGATCATGAAGACGTCCTGGTGATCCTCGATGAAGTGCACCGTGCACCCGATCTGTTCCAGAGCCTTCGGGGCTTGATCGATAGCGGTCGGCGACGCGGCAAGCAAGCGGGGCGGTTTCTTCTCCTGGGCTCCGCCTCCGTGGACCTTCTGAAACAGTCGGGAGAGACTCTGGCCGGTCGGATTGCCTATCTGGAGCTTGCCCCATTTGACGCGCTTGAGGTCGCAAACAAGCAGATCGACAACCTATGGCTGCGCGGCGGATTTCCGTCAAGTTTTCTCGCTGATAATGACCGAGACAGCTTCAGGTGGAGGCAGGACTTCATCCGGACCTATCTGGAGCGCGACATCCAGCAACTCGGTCCGCGTGTACCGGCGGAAACACTGCGACGATTCTGGACCATGCTGGCGCACAGCCAGTCAACGCTGTTGAACGCAGCCACACTTGCGCGCGGGCTCGGTGTGGATGGCAAGACCGTTGCACGCTACCTGGATCTGCTGGTCGATCTTTTGCTCGTGCGTCGCTTGCCGGCGTGGCATCGCAACGTGGGCAAGCGCCTGGTCAAATCACCCAAAGTCCAGGTGCGTGACAGCGGCGTTACGCACGCGCTGCTTGGCCTAACAAGCAAAGAGCAGTTGCTGGGGCACCCGGTCGTTGGTCAGAGCTGGGAGAGCTTCGTGATTGAAACGCTGCTCGATGTCGCTCCGCAAGGCGTCGAAGCAAGTTTCTATCGCACCTCGGCGGGGGCAGAAATCGATCTCGTCATGACATTACCTGGCAGCGACCTATGGGCGATCGAAATCAAGCGCAGCTCAGCGCCAACCTTGGAGAAAGGATTCCATCTTGCCTGCGCTGACTTGCGGCCCAAGAAGCGGTTTGTCGTCTATCCAGGTCATGAGCGATTCCCGCTGGACGCCGAGACGGAAGCGATTGGCTTGAGGCAGCTCGGACAAGTTTTGCATGAGATCCGCTAGTTTTGGCAAAGCGGAAGGAGAGTGGAGCTGGGTTCAATTACCGATCAGTCTTTTCACTTTTCTTTGGCGCAATCTGTAAAACTGCGCATCCTATGCGGCTTTCCAGAAAGCAACAAAGCGATTAGCTGAGCACATGGGTGGCACATTCCCTATTCCTGTCTCAAGGGGGACCATTGGATCCAATCGGGGAGCGCTCGGGAAGGCGAACGGGTGGTGGTGATTTCGCTTTCTGTAAGTTATTGAAAAGGTGGTGAGCGCGGAAGGAATCGAACCTTCAACCTACTGATTGTTCAACAATAAGCTAAATGTCTTTTGTTTCAGCGGCTTCTCGATTTCGAAAATAGGCAAAAATGGGCAGTTTTAGGCGTATTTGTTATGAGATTTGTTATGAAGCTTGATCAGTTTGGGGAAGCAATGCGGCAACTCGGCGGAATATCTCCCTCATCGCGTGCGCCCTTTTCATCGGGGGCTCCGCCTACATCAGTTGCGAAGTTCGTGCGATACCTGCTAGTCCTTGGCGCAGCGGAGGGGACGAGCGCGACGCACTGAAACTTTGGCACACAGCTAACACACAAACTCCTAGAACACCTCAGGAAATTCGCGGATTATGACTGGCCGACATCAGTCGTCTCGTGCTTCATTAACAATGAGAGAAAAGAAAGAAGAACCTCATAATAAAGAAGAACCTCATAATAATGATGACTAGAGGAACCTGAAGTCTCGCAAATGGCGCCGGGAGGGGGAATCTATTCCCTGAGGCGGTCGGCGCGTACGCCTGTTTGCATATGGAACAGCAACGTCCCGCCGAAGTAATTATGGGAGGTGCTCACGGGGTCGCCGACGCACTCGTTCCACCGCCCGGCCCAGCAAACGCAATCTGCAGCACCGGTCACAATCAGTAATCGCCTCCCATTGCACACCTCGCCGAAGGCAGTTCGCTACCCCTGATCTTCTACTTGTTAATGCGAAAACCACGGCTGAAATCGATCATCACCTGCACTCTGGACCAGGAACGTCAAAGGCGCAATGGCACATGGGTGATATGTATGTGCTATCGGAGTGACATGATAAATACTTCCTCATTAGCGTTCTTCCGCTTAACGAGCGCCAAACCTGCTAGCGGCTAGATCTCTCACCGCAGTTTGCCGATTGGCAGCGCCGGAACGTGATTCCGCTGCGACAATCGAGCCCGCCACGCGGCAATTCTTTCCATCGGAGTACGAGGGTTGGAGATCGCGGTTTTCCTAGTTACGGCAGGGTTGGCACCAGCTACCTTGCCTCTATCAGCTTCGCAGGTCGTCGTGTTGTCGCACGGGATGAGCAGATAAGCGTGTCCGCAGGTGAACAGATCGTCGCAGCCAGGAGGTAAACCGCGGCCCGCAATCTCACCTTGATCGTTGATGTTGTCAACTGCGACTAGTTGCAGGCTCGGCGTACCAGCCACCGCGGCACTCAGGTCGAGTACCTTTCCTTTATCCCACAAAACCGCCCGAGCGATTGTGCCATCGGGGCAAGAGTAGGACTCTCCAACAACTTGCGCGCTGGCGTTGATGGAGATGGCCTGGCTGAAGCAGTCCCCATCCAAAGTCCCTAGGTCGTGAATTACACCCTTGCTCCATAGTGTGGCGCGAAACGATTCATCGTTTGGAGTACTGGATCCTCCAACGATGTCGCCTGCATCGTTGAGCCAACCGACAAGACCGAAGCTGCCGCCCAAGGTGCCTAAATCCGTCAATATCCCGTGGTCGTAAAGGTATGGATGGAGAATGAATGGAGTATCGGTGACGGTCGATTCACCCGCAACCAGTCCTCGATTGTTGACACACGCTGTAGGGTACCCGGCAAAGTCGATTTCATCTCCGACCAGCGTGCCACCCAGCGTCGGGATGTCTTCCATGATGCCGTCGTGCCAGAAGAAGTCGTGGGCCGTGGGCCCGCCGGTATCCGGATTGACGACTGAATTAATGAACGAGAATCCGACCACCAAGCCATTACGCCCGTTTCCGCATTGATTGCTGGGCAGAGCAATCGTGCCTTGTTGAAGCGTTCCTAAATCCCGCATGACGCCGTTCTGCCACACGAACGGATGGATGGACTCCCCCAAAAAGGAAAGCGGATCGGGTGTGCCAGTCGTAGAGAATCCAACTATTTGGCCGCCATCATCCACATGAACCGCATTGCTGTTGTATCCGCCCAGGGTCCCAAGATCCATGGGTTGAGTTCCTCTCCAGAGCGTGGCGTGGCCAACCGGGGCATTGATGAACGGATCAATTTCGCCTGTTGTAGAAGAACCGACTACCCAGCCACGGGCGTTGATTCCGCCGATGTCGGAGTCCTCGCCTCCGGGGAGGGTGCCGAGATCCGTAAGGACTCCCTTATCCCACCGGAACGCGTGAGTGACAAAGCAAGCCGGGGGACAATTGCCATTGTTGGGATCCGGCGTCGCCAGCTCCGCTTTCCCGGCCAGCATCCCCCTGTTGTTCAGGACTTTTGATACTCCGCCGATACCGGGGTCGGTGAAATAGCTGGCTGGGCCGCCGAGCGTACCGATGTCGATGAGCTTGTAGCGACTGTGCTGCGCGGCAAGCTGAAGCGGCAGAACAATGGCGGCCAACCCACAGATTGCGATAGATCGAATGACTTCGATTTTCATAATTTCCTCCTACCGATCTCCGAACCAACAAGCTGAGTATTGGGTTCAGCCCGCCCAAACGACGCCTCGAATTGCTGGTTACTGGTACAGTTCAGCGCTCCCGAGTATTCCGTACGTGAGGACATTCAGATCCGTGCCAGTTCCGTCGTCCGTTCCTCCGGTAAGAAGCACCAGGCCGTTATTAAGCAATGTGGCTGTGTGCGATGCCCGTGCGGTAACAGGACCGCCTGTCGCGCGGAATGCACCCGCGACCGGATCAAATAGCTCTGCTGAGCGTTCCACGGTCAGCGAAGGAGGCGTGGAAGAGGAATATCCGCCTGCGACCAATACCGTTCCGTCGTTCAACAAAGTTGCAGTGTGCGAGGAGCGGGCGACGGACATGCTGCCTGTCGAAGAGAACGTTCCACTGGCCGGATCGTAGAGTTCCGCACTATTGTCTGCCCCTCCAGTCACGAGGACTTTCACATCCGCCAGAAGCGTTGCCGTATGCGAAGACCGCGCGATCGCCATGCTCCCTGTTGAGGAGAACGCACCCGTAGCCGGATCGTACAGCTCAGCAGTATTGTCTGGCCCTCCGGTCACGAGGACCTTCCCGCTCGGTAGCAAGGTGGCGGTGTGGCCCTGTCGCGCGACTGCCATGGGACCGGTCGTGGAGAAAGTTCCGGTTGCGGGATCATATAACTCGGCCGTATTGCTGCTCCCGAACCCGGCCGAACTGCCGCCCGCGATCAGAACTTTCCCGCTGGTGAGGAGGGTGGCGGTATGACATGCGTGTGAACTCACCATACTGCCAGTGACAGAAAAAGCGCCGTCTGATGGATCAAAAATCTCAGCCGTCGCGACCGGCAAGTTACCTGGAGGCGTCCTACGGCTGCTGTCATATCCACCCGTTATGAGAACTTTTCCGTTGCTCAGTAGTGTGGCTGTGTGGCAATAGCGTGAAGCGATCATGGAGTGCGGTGGTGAAAAGGTTCCGGCTGCCGGATCGTACAGCTCCGCCTTGGATACCGGTGCGTAGTAAGAATTCCACACGTCAACAGTCAATCCGCCTGCAATCAGCACCCTGCCATCCGCTAGCAAAGTTGCGGTGTGGATTTCCCTGGTCGTCCCCAAGGTCCCGGTGGCCTCGAAGCCGTGGGCTGCAATCGTGATTGTGAAGGTTTGTGGTGAGGCGTTTCGGCCAAGAGAATCTGTGGCCATTGCCGTAATTGGGTATGAGCCAATGGCGGTCGGCGTACCGGCGAGGGTTCCATCAGGCGCTAAATTCAGACCAGGAGGCAAAGCTTCGGTTTCACTCCACGTCAATGGGTTGAGTCCACCTGTAGTCGTGAACCCGAATGCGTATGGCAGATTGATTGCGCCCACGGCTGCGGATGGACTCGTATTGATGCTTGGCGGCGGCGGATTCTCGATGTCGATGGGGAAGGTGGCACTGGCTTGATTCGCGGCGGAGTCCTTTACGGTAACGACCACGTTGTAGATGCCGGCGGTCGTGGGTGTCCCGCAAATCTGAAAAAGGAAAGGTTCCCAGCGAGTGCCGAACGGGCAGACAGTCGTCCCATCTTGAAGCGCCAAGCCGGGGGGAAGGGATGAGCCGGGTGCAGCTGCCCAGCTGAAGCTGTATGGTGAAGCGCCTCCAGTGGCCGATAGTGGACTCCCAAAGCACCGGGTGTAAAGCCCGTTAACCTGACAGAGGTGGGGGGCATAAGTGGAGCCAGCGACCCCTGAGGGCAATGGCCCGTCAACGGAAAGTATCGATGTATTTACAGCGATCATAATTACGTACGGCTTACTTGTTTGAGCGGGCGGAGTTTGCGAATCCGCCACCGTGATCACGACATTGTAGGTATTTGCCTGGGTCGGCGTGCCCGAGATCGTTGCGTTGGACAAATTCAGACCGGGAGGCAATGCGGACCCGGAGGCAGGCGCCCAACTCCAGTTGTAGGATCCCTTTCCGCCCGATGCGGTGAGCAGGAATCCGCTGCCGGCGTAGGCTGTGTCTGTCGTTCCCGACGGAGGCGCGATGGAGGTAATTGTCAGCGGAGGAGGGCTCGTTGGGTCGCTACCCCCGCCACCGCAACCGGCAGACGCGATTAGTCCACACAGGCCCAACAAGCTCAAGAGATACTTTTTCATCGGCACCCTCCGCAGACGCCCTCAACTCTGAAAACCCGTACTACCAAGAAAAAAGCAGGTAAGAACAGTTTTCGCTGCCTGTATAGGCGGGAATTCTCCGGAGAAACTGGCAAACTTTTTCGTTCACACGGCCAAACACCTGGCTGGATAGCGATTCGTCGCTGTGGTAAGCTCCCCGCGAGAAAGGGTAAGTAGAAGAAACGGCACGACCTCATGTCTTCGCGATCGTCGAGCGAGGTTACTGGTCTTCTTCGCGCTTGGGGCCAAGGAGACGAAAATGCTTTGCAGAAGCTGATTCCGCTAGTCTATGACCAGCTCCACGCAGCGGCTCGTCGGTACATGGCCGGCGAACGTGCCGGGCATACTCTCCAGACCACGGCGCTAATTCACGAGACCTATCTTCGGTTGGTGGATATTCGGCGAGTCGAGTGGCAGGACCGGGCTCACTTCCTTGCGGTTTGTGCGCAATTGATGCGCCGCATTCTGATCGACTTCGCACGCTCACGGGGTTATCAGAAACGGGGAGGGGCGGCACCTCATGTCAATTTCGAGGAAGCCCTAGTGGTCACAGCTCAATCTGACTTCAATCTGGTCGCTCTTGATGACGCGCTGAATCGGCTGGCGAAGATGGATGCACGAAAGAGCAACGTTGTCGAATTGCGATTCTTTGGCGGCCTGGATGTGAAGGAAACTGCCGAGGTTATGAAGGTCTCGCCCGACACGGTCATGCGTGACTGGAAAATGGCCAAGGTTTGGCTACTGCGCGAGTTGCGCCGAGGCACCGACCATGGAGCCTGAACGCTGGAATCGCGTTGAAAGCTTGTATCACTCGGCGCTGAAAGTCGCCGTTAACGAACGCGCAGCGTTCCTCCAAGACGAATGTAAAGATGACGACGAGCTGCGCAAGGAAGTCGAATCCCTACTCTCTTATGAAGATTCGGCTGCAGATTTCATCGAGTCACCGGCCTTCACGGTCGCGGCGAAACTCGTGGCTGAGGACAATACAAATGCGCCTGCCGGTCCAGCCGCCGATACAGTGGTTTCTCAACGCTTTCGCATACTCGAGAAACTCGGTGGCGGTGGCATGGGCGTTGTGTACAAAGCCGAAGATACCAAGCTGCGGCGGTTAGTTGCGCTCAAGTTTCTTCCTACCGAACTATCCCGCGATCCGCAAGCCCTGGAGCGCTTCCAACGCGAAGCCTACGCCGCGTCGGCATTGAATCACCCGAACATCTGCACTGTTTATGACGTGGACGAGTATCAGGGCCAGCCTTTTATCGCAATGGAGTTCCTGGAGGGACAGACACTCGAAGGCCGCGTCGGAGGACAGCCCCTGCCAACGTCAGAACTCCTCGACCTGGCAATCCAGATTTCAGATGGGCTAGAAGCGGCGCACACAAGAGGAATCGTTCATCGGGACATTAAGCCTTCCAACATTTTTGTCACCACGCGCAGCCAGTGCAAGATTTTGGATTTTGGTTTGGCCAAACTGCAGGAGCCGGATGCGACCGACGAACAGAGATCCATAGCTGCCGAAATAGTATCAACTGAAGAGATCCCTTCCAGTCTCACCCTGACCCGCACTGGAGTTGCCCTTGGCACAGCCGGGTATATGTCGCCCGAACAGATTCGTGGCGAGACGCTCGACAAACGGACTGACTTGTTTTCCTTTGGCCTGGTGCTGTACGAAATGGCAGCCGGGCAACGGCCTTTCACTGGTGACACAGCACTGGTTTTAGCGGATGCAATCCTGCACCGCGAGCCGACGCCAGTTCGGGAATTGAATCGAACGATACCGCAAAGGCTGGAAACGATCATCAGCAAAGCACTCGAAAAAGATCGCGACAAGCGCTACCAAGGTGTCGAGGAAATGCGCGACGACCTGGAACTGATCAGGCGCGAGATCACTCCCAAGAAGCGGTTACGAAAGTGGATATTAGCGGCAGGGATGATTGCAGCGCTGGCCATTGTCGGCGCAATTTTCTGGGCTGCAAAACATCTGTCTCCAGCTGCGTCAGGTCTGCCCGATGTGAAACTGACCCAACTCACAGCGAATTCGACCGAAAATCCGGTGAGCAGTGGAACAATTTCTCCAGACGGGAAGTATCTCGCCTATACCGACCATCAAGGGATGCACATCAAGTTGGTTGGCAGCGACGACGCACAGTCAGTCCCGCTGCCGCCGGGACCAAGGAACGAAGCTGTCGTCTGGGAGATTGGTCCATGGTTCCCCGACAGCAGGAGATTTGTTGTGCATTCGCACCCCGCACCTGCAAATGGCGACGATTGGATGTCAATGGACACGAGCAACTGGATCGTGCTTGTTTCCGGGGGAGGTCCACAGAAACTCCGCGACAGTGCCTACGTGTGGGATATTTCGCGCGACGGTTCCATGATCGCGTTCGGAACCAACTTCGACTTGACAGCTGAAGCCAATGCCGGAGATGAGACCTGGTTAATGTCATCAGATGGAACAAACCCATCGCGCCTTTTTCCGAGGGGACCGGTCTGCTGTGTGCATTTCCTTCCTGATAGAAAGCGGATTTCGTATGAGTTCGACGGCGCGTTAGTGGCCTCTGACCTGCAAGGCAGATCTCCCGTAACGTTGTTGTCACCGTCCGAAAAGAAAAGGCTTCGGTTTGGAGATGTCCTGTGGCTGCCCGATGGCAGATCTCTGTACACCGATGAGTGCAAATGGTTCATGCGTCCTGACGCTCCATGCAACTTCCTGGTTGAGCGTCGCGATCTCCAGACTGGTAAGCCCATTGAAGCGCCGAGGAGGCTGACAAACTGGGTTGGTTCATCCTTAGGTGGTGAAAGTGTCACAAGTGATGGGAAGCGAGTGGCCTTTGCAAAGGAATCTTTTCGGAGCGCAAGCTACGTAGGTGATCTGGCGGCAGGGAGAACTCGTCTTTCTAATTCGCGTCGTGTCACATTTGAAGAGAAAGGCATGGATGCAGTAAGCGATTGGACCGCGGACAGCAAGAGCATGATTATTGTCCACAATCGATCAGGCCAGTGGAGGCTCTACAAACAGGCGCTCGATGGCAGTGAGCCGCAGCCCCTTAGGCCTACGGCTGAGGCAGGCGGACTGGAAGAGGCAGTCATCAGTCCGGATCAAAAATGGATCATTGTTCAAAGCGACCCACCTGAAAATAATGGCGATATTCGCGCCACCGTGAGAATCATGCGCGTGTCAATGGCGGGGGGCAGTCCGGAGTTGATTTTCACGGCGCGAAATGGAGGCCTGATTTCCTGCCCAAGAAGTTCAGGGAAACCGTGTGTGGTTGCCGAAGAGAGTCCTGATCGAAAAACAATGATCGTTACGGCCTTCGATCCGGTCCAGGGCCGAGGTGTCGAACTTGGGCGATTCGCCCTGAAACCGGACGCCAACATTGGGGTCAACATAGACCACCTCGTCCTATGCCAGATTTCCCCAGACGGCACCCGCCTTGCGATCGCTCGGAGCTCCGATGGGCCCGTCGAGATTCACTCGCTCAAGGGCCAACCCACATTTACCATTTCGGCTACAAGCCTGGAGAGAATGGTGATGCTTAAGTGGGCAGGCGACGGGATGGGATTGTTCGTTTCTAGAAGGTTCCTTGATGGCTACGAGATCGTTTACGTAGATATCGCTGGAAATTCTCAGTCCTTGTGGAGAAGTCAGGGCACGTGGTGTGTGAGTAAGCCCTCACCCGATGGTCGCCATCTTGCAATTTACGAAGTGGAGAAGAACACCAACATGTGGATGATGGAGAACTTCTGAGGCGCTGGATTCTCAGAACTGAAGTTGATCTCTGAGATGAATGAGTCTTCGCGTGTTATCCACTGCGTCTCATTACACATCAGCGGGTTGGTAGGTCCTCCCAGGAGCCGGCCGCCTTCCCGGATCTCAGAACCGGATTTGGGCTTTCAACTGAATCAACCTTCGCGTTGAGTCGCCGCCAGTATTATTGCCCGCTAGGTTGGTGTACGGTCCGGCTCCGCCAAAGATCCAGCCAAATCCGAAATCATCAATATTGTTCGAAGGAAGCCCAAAACTCGGGTGATTGAATACGTTAAAGAACTGGACGCCGAGACCTAACGACGCATTCTCCCAGCGAGAAAGTTTCGTATTCTTCATGATCGCGAAATCAGTGTTGAAATAGCTCGGGCCGCGAAAGCGGTTTCGACCTTGGGCAAAAGCGACAGGCGAGCCTCCACACGGACCGGAAGGCCCGGGGAGAGTGCCCTGATCGAATCCAGTTTCGCAGCCCGCTTGCACGAAGCGCGCATTCGGGTTAGGGTTGCCATCCTTAAGTTGCGGCGGCTGGCAAGGATTTATCGGATTAACAAAACCAGCACCGCTTCCACAATACGGATCGGGACCGAGCAGTCGCGCAGGAACGGCATAAACCGGCCCAAAGTAGTTTTTCGCCTGAAGGACGCCAGCTTCATAGGCGTCGAATACCGAGTAAGGAAAGCCAGTATGGAAAAAGACTGTTCCCGAAACCTGCCAGCCTCTAACTAGAAAAGAGGGACCGCGACCGCCCAAAGCCGTTCTGATGGGGAGCTCCCAAACATAATTAGCGTTGAGCGAGTGGCGCACATCGTATTCGGCGGGCCCATAGCTGCGGCGAAGATTCTTGACATCTGGGGGATAAATTGTGCTGCCGCTGGCGAAACCAAACAAGCCGCCATCGGAAACTTCGTCGAGAGTGTGACCGAAAGTATAGTTGAATTGAACCAGGCCTGGGGTCCAGCGGCTCAACTTGTGATGGAAGGAAGCAACGAGTCCGTTGTAATTGGAAATGGCGTCCCAGCGGAACGTGCCAACCTGGCTGAATCGCGGATCGGCGCATGGCGGCACTGGGGGGCTCGTGCAAAATCCGGCCGGTAGCGACCCGAAGCCCCAGGCATTCGCGCTAGGATTCTGCACGAGTCCATGTATTCCGTGATGACCGAAATAACCAACATTGAAGGATGAATGAGTGCCTAGCTCCTGTTGCAATTCCAGGCTCCACTTCTGGAACTGCGGTGCGTGCGCTGGAGTGTCGGGTACAGTGATAGCAGTGGGAGAAAAGACGGCCCCATTTATCAGTGAAGTGGCTTTCTGAATTTGAGCTAGCGTTTGACCAGACTTGTATCCATTAACGAATGCGGAATTTGAAGCGGCCGCATCGTCAAAAAGGTTGCCGTGTTTTTCACCGGGAGCAAGGTTGTCATTGCTGACCACGTAGGAGTTCACAAAGGGGATGCTGTTCGAAAGTAGGAATGCAAGATA
>Ga0126381_100007428_pt1 | contig 12204 bp, 7 predicted proteins | sample PanSoiMetPlot_28_FD_96465 | JGI IMG/M metagenome (GOLD analysis project Ga0126381, IMG submission 96465) | Tropical forest soil microbial communities from Panama - MetaG Plot_28 | ecosystem: Environmental > Terrestrial > Soil > Tropical forest > Bulk soil | place: Panama | collected 2016-02-17
CGTTGTGTGTGTCTAGTGCAATTTTTTTGATCCTTGAACTGTATACGCCTTACAAAGGGTTGTTGCGCATTTCAGGCGCGCCGCTCCGCATCGCCTATGATTCTCTTGCGCGATAGCCCGACTTTCGCAAAAGGAACTTTCGCTCTGATGCATGAGGAGACACCTGGCTGGAAAAAACGCGCTTTCGGCGAATTGCGAAACCTGTCCATAACCGTCCTGTACATCTGGGTATTCTTGACCGTCTTTGCACTGCACCGCGAAATCATCCTTAAGAGCTACCACATCAATTACTCAGCGAAGTTTGGTTTTGCCTTTATCAAATGCGGTGATCCTGGCGAAATTCATATGGTTGGGAGAAGTCCTGCATGCCGGAAAGAAGGCTGCCCGGAACGCCTTGTTGTATTCGACGCTTTGGAACGCTGCCCTGTTCGCCGTCATCCTAAGGATCTGCCACATGCTCGAGGAAGTGCTGGTCGGGATCTGGCGCGGCAACTCCTTTGCCGCGAGTTTTTCGGAAGCGGTTGCAGACCCGAAGGATATCTTCACCACGACGCTGCTTGTGTCTGTGGTGTTAGTTCCTTTCTTTTTTGCAAAGGGGCTGATTGAGATTTTGGGTAAGGATGAAATAAAAAGACTGTTGTTGAAAGCTCGTACCAAGGCGTAGCACCGCAAACTGATTCAGTGTTCGCTGCATTTCTGCCGAAATAGTCGAATGTCGTGAGCCCGTGGACTTCAAGGCCGGGCGGATCATTACCACCACCGCGAAGAAGCCGCGGCAAGCCCGTGAGCTTGGCATTGCATCCCGTGCTATGTGGCGCCCTGCAACTGCACAGCGCGTGTCTGACGCCAGCGCAGAGTGAGAGAGCATTCGTCTTTGTTGGGGCAGGGCGCCAGCCTGTACGAGGTGGCGAAGCTGCCGGGGATCAACGCGAGCACCGCCGAGGAGTTCTATTCGCCGTACTGCCGCGAGCGTCAGGACCGGGGCGCGCGGCTGGTGTTCGCCATTCGTTCGCTGGAGTTCGTGACAGAAAACTTTGACTCGACCCAAAGCGAAAAAGTGGTGACGTTTTGCGCGCCACTTTCGTCCACTTTGGGCCGTTTTGGCCAACAGGCGGCGTAATTGAATTAGTTAGGGCCTTTCCGGGGGGAAAACGGTCACATAGCTGTGGATTTTTGTTTCGAAAAAGCCACCAAAACCCTCGTCGGGCGTGGTGTGAAAGCTTGAGTCGTTTTGCTCAGGGGTTGGCCCCCAATCCTGCGCCTGGGCCGGCGGGGCCAAGCGAGTTCACCCGCCAAGCTGCCAAGGGCCAGGCCAAGAGCAACACCAGCACAAGCAGGACGCCATAGCCATTGCGGTGGTAAAAGGCGTTCGGCTGAGCCAGCAACTCCGTGGCTCCGGTAGCCAGCGATGTTCCGGCAAACACCAGGAAGCCTCCGAGGAGGTTGAAGCGCATCACGAAGCGCACACCGAAAACCAGAACGCCAAGAAGAACAAGCCGCGCCAAAAATTGTTTGGCAAAGTCCGCCGGGCCGGCCCAGCTCCCGCCGATCACCGCGAGCGCACCAACAAAAAACAGCAGAACGCGAAGCCCGGTCCGCTTGACTCTGGCGGGAACGAAAGAGGCGATGACCACGACATACGCAGTCACACTCAGACCCGTCAGCAGCGTTCCTCCAGAGATTGCGGCCGCCGGCGAAACCGCATCGAAGTATGGGCCGAAGGAAACATCGAGGTAGCGATGCGAGGTCGGCCAGTGCTTCGAAGCCGCCTCCAGAAGCCGCTCCAAGCCGAGCAGCCCGGCGCTGCCTCCGAGGCCAATCCACAAGGCGTCGCGGTAATATGCCCCAGGCATTCCTGTCCAGCCCGTGAGACGCCCTTCTCCAAATGCCAGGGTCGCGTAATACCAGCCCACTCCAAAGAGCAGCAGCAGCCAGCCAAAAGTTAGTGGCCCGAGGAGTAACTGCTTGAGGGTCAAGGCCGTGACCCACGCTTTGAACGGGATTGCGGTGTTGTATGCGTTCATCCAGTTCGATATTTCGCCGCTCAAGAAAAAGAGAACGTAGAAAGCAACGAGCGCCCAGGTGCCCCAAAGTGCCAGCCTTCTCCACGGAATCGCTCGGGCCGCTTCCGAGCGGAGATTTTTGAGGAAAAGAATGAGCGCAATGAGACCTAAAACGACAAGAAGCACAATGGGCCCAAAAGTCAGGGCATCGCGCGGCAGAGTCGTTTCTTCCACCTTGCGCCGCCAGTCATCCGGGATTCTAATGAACCTGCTGAAGCCCTCACTTCCGGGCTCGTCTTCGCCGGCGGAGCCCGAACGCCGGAAGTAGGAGCGCCGGTAATCGCTGACTTCATCGCCTAGCACAACCACGCGGACGCGAATATATGCGTGCCCACTGGAGTCGGCTGCGGATGAAGCATGCGAATCGATTGGCGTGTTCTGTTGCCAAGTAAGCAGATGATCGATGCGGTGCGGGCGGGTTTCCGAATCCGTCTCGACAAGCGTCCATTGGCCGAGGTCCATGTGTTTTTCTTCGCGCAGATAGCTTTCCGCGCGGGCCACCGCTTCTTCTTTCTTTAGGGACGCGCCGGGGGCGTCTTCGGCGATTTTGCGCTGCAGCGCGAAGAGCGAGCCATCGGGAGTGAGTTTGACGGCATACTCCTCGGGCTGGCTGTCGCGGAAATAGCGCGCCTGCCAGACTGCTCCCGGCACTTCCTTGTCGTAAATCTCGTTCACACGGGCAATGCCAACACGCTGGCGGAGAAATTCGTTGGTCACCGGGTCAACGATGCCCGCAAACACCACGGCGCATTTGTAAGAGCCCGGATCCGCGCCGTGCGCTCGGAGAATTTGATCCGCCTTGGCGCGCGCAATCTTGGCGTCCACCGACAGTCGCAAATAATCGCCTATGGATTCCGGCTTCAGACGCCAGGCGATGAGCGCTCCGACGACCAGGCAGGCGGCGAGAAACGCAATCATTTTGGACCCGAGCGCGTCGTAGCGGCGCGTCGCCCCAGCCGACGCAGCCGGCGACCGAGCAAGGGCCAGATCCAGGTTTGGCGGCGGAGTCGCGCTGTTCCGCAGGCCTTCGTCCGCTTCGAATCCGCCGCGCACCAGGCAGGAAATGCCGGCAAATAGGAGCGGCGCAAACGCCGCGGCCGCCACAACCGCGCCGGACACTTTGAAATAAAGGCTGTTCGAGCGAAGCAGAAACAGACCCACCAGCGAGGCGTCCACCGTGTAGTGCCAGATGAGTGTCGCGAGTATTCCCCACCGCAGCATCACGACTCCCGCGACGATGCCAATCAGCCCGATTTCGATCCCTCTGGTGTAGGCGGGCTCTTGCGGATAATTGCTGTGCAAAAAGCTCCAAAGAAAGGCCGGGACAATCACGGCGATCCACCGCAACTTGGTAAATTTGGTGAAGAAAGGAATGGCGAAGAGGCGGAAGGTGAACTCTTCGTTGGTCGCCGCGAGCAGACCGATGGCCGCCCCCGAAATCCAGGGAAACAGCGTGTTCACGGACTCCTGGTAATTGACTTCTTGGGGGGCCCATGCGCCCAACCAGTTGGCTACCACATAGAATCCCACCGCGTAGCCGATGTGCACGGCAGCAAGAGACAAACCCACCACCGACGCGGAGAAAAACTCTTTGGAACGCAGCCCACCAAGCGTGAGGGTTTTTTCGAGCCGCAGGCGTTCCGGCGAGAAAAAGCGGTAGAGCGGTTCCGCCGCCGGGAGCACCAGCGTGATGGTCAGGGCGGATAAAACAGCGAACAAAAGCGCGCTGCCCAGCTTCCCCGCGAGAAAGGTCCCGTAAGAGATTCTGGTATCGTAGCTGGCGTTCCACAGCGGCCATTCGTTCAGCCCCTGCAAAAAGAGCAGCGCGGCGACCAATAAGCCCAACAAAATGGCTCCGCGCCAGCGCGTCTGGCCTTGCAAGGTGAGTTTGATTCCAAACCAAACGGCCACAACCAGCAGCGCGACGTACAGAACGGTAAAAACCAGCTGCAAGGTGTCGTTGGTAGAACGCAGCCGCTCGAAGCTGCGTGTCCAGGCATCCGGCACTTTCAGGCTTTCTTCGCTGCCGACGATGCGGTCGCCCGCGACGGTCACTTGCAACCGGTAGGGCGCATCTTTCGCGCGGAAGCCGTGTTTTTCCCAGGTGAAGGTCCAATCCGTCCGCTTCGGCCTTTTTTTGGAATTCGCTTCTTCGGGGAGCGCCTCCCACGCACGGAGATCCATCCCGAGTTTTGCGCTTAGGAAATTCTCGGCGACGGATTCCGCCGCGGCATGGTCGAGTGACGCACCCGGGACGGTTTCCTCGATCTTGTGGGTGTATCCTACAATTTGCCCGGAGGGACTGACGCGTAGCCTGAACTCCTCCGTTTGTAGAGGTTTGAAGAACCGCGCCTCCCAGTACCAGATGTGCAGCTCCGACGACATCAGCCGGTTGGCCTCGCGCAAGCCGAGCTGGCGCTCCAAGTAAACTTTGGCTTCCTCGTCCATATCAAAAATGATCGAGGATCTGTAACCGCTGACGTTCTCGCCGAGACCAGTAACGAACGTCCGCGCCCGCGAGAGCGCTTGGTTCCGCGAGATTTGAAAATTGACGGAAGCTTCCGGAAATGCCTGAAAAAAATATTTCTGAGCAAACAGTATGCCCAGGATCCCCGCCGCCACCCACAGAAGCAGCGCACGCTTTTCCGAACCGGTTAAACGCTCACCAGCCACTCGACCCTCCGTTGCCCGAGCTTGAACGCCCCTTTCGGAGACACGAGTCACTCAACTGTATCGGTACGCAGGGCCGCGACGCAAGTTTCGCACTTGCCGCACGGGCGTGGCGGCAGTGATATAAAGAGTAAGCCATGGCCATGAGCCTCAGCAGCGAAGTGCGCATGATCAAGGGCGTGGGCCCGCAACGCGCCGAACTGCTCGCCGAGCGCGGCATCTACACCCTCGGAGATCTGCTCGGCTACCTGCCGTTTCGCTACGAAGACCGCATCCACTTCTCCAAAGTCGAAGACCTTCAGCCAAACGGAACCTACACCATTCGCGCGCGGGTGATGAGCGGACAGGCCATTCGAAGCAGGCGTTTCCGCCGCGACGCTATTTATCATTTGCTGGTCCAGGACGAGGCGGGCGGACTGCTGCCGTGCAAGTTTTTTCATGGCGGCTATCTTGAAGGGCGATTGCAGGCCGGCCAGCTTTTGATTCTTCACGGCAAGGCGGAAGTCGACCGGCTGCGGCCGGCGCGCCTGGAAATGATTAATCCGCAGATCGAACTGCTGAATAGCGACGAAATTGATTCCACCGAAGTGGGGCGCATCGTGCCGATTTACGAAGCGATTGGCACCATCAGCTCGAAGCAACTTCGGCGCGCAATGTATGCGGCGGTCGGACTCATCGATCCGCGCATCCCGGACGTTTTGCCGGAAACCCTGCGCGCCCGGCTGGGGTATCCCACACGCGGCGAAGCTCTGGTTCGCACCCATTTCCCCGAGGCTAGTGAATCGCTCGATCGGCTGAACACCTTTCGCTCGCCCGCGCAGCAGCGGCTGATCTTCGAGGAATTCTTTCTCTACCAGCTCAGCGTGGGCTTGGATCGTCGGGCCACGCGGAAAGAAAACGCCATCGCCCTTCGCGTGCGCGAAGACCGCATCCGCGAAGCGCTCAAACGCATCTTGCCGTTCAAACCAACGGAAGCCCAGAAACAGGTGCTCGCGGAAATCGTCAGCGACCTGGAAAAGCCGGCGCCAATGAACCGGCTGCTGCAGGGCGACGTCGGCAGCGGGAAGACCATCGTCGCGCTAGAAGCCGCGGTCATTGCCATCGAGAACGACACGCAGGCTGCGCTCATGGCCCCTACGGAAATTTTGGCGGTCCAGCATTTCCTTTCGGCGCGGCGGATTCTCGGCAAAGCAGGCTATCGGGTGGAATTGCTCATCAGCGGTCTGCCGTTCAGTGAAAAACAAGCGGCTCTCGAACGCGTTCGCACGGGTCAAGCCCAGCTGGTCATTGGCACACATGCACTGATCGAAGACCAAGTCGCGTTCGCGCGTCTCGGCTTCGTGGCCATAGATGAGCAGCACCGCTTCGGCGTTCTGCAGCGCAAGCGGCTGATGGACAAGGCAGCCTCGCATGGCCATGCACCACACGTTCTTGTGCTGACGGCTACGCCGATTCCCCGCACGCTGTCACTCACGCTTTACGGAGACTTGGACGTTTCCGTGCTGGACGAATTGCCGCCGGGCCGCACGCCCATAGCCACCCGCGTGACCAGCGACAAGCATCTTCCCGGCGTCTGGGAATCGCTCCGCCGCGAAGTGGCGGCGGGTCATCAGGCTTATATCGTTTATCCGGTGATTGAAGAATCCAAGCTCGAGTTGAAAGCCGCCACCGACGAATACCAGCGGCTTTCCAAAGAAGCCTTCCCCAAGCTGAAACTCGGTCTGCTGCACGGCAAGCTTTCGAGCGAGGAGAAAGAAGAAGTCATGCAGCGCTTCCAACGGAACGAAGTGCAAATCCTCGTGACCACCACGGTGGTGGAAGTCGGCGTGGATGTGCCCAACGCCACGGTGATGGTGATCGAGCATGCCGAGCGCTTCGGGCTCGCGCAACTCCACCAGCTCCGCGGGCGCATCGGCCGAAGTGCGCACAAGTCCCACTGCATCCTGGTGGCGCCGTTGAGCATGACCGAGGAAGCGCGCACGCGGCTCGACACCATCGTGCGCACCTCGAATGGCTTTGAAATCGCCGAAGCGGACCTCGAGCTGCGCGGCCCGGGAGAGTTTTTTGGAACGCGGCAATCCGGAGAGCTGGGATTTCATGTGGCAAACCCGCTGCGCGACAAGGAACTGCTCGAACTCGCGCGCAAAGAGGCCTTGGCTCTTGTCGAAGACGGAACCGCGCGCGAAGAATTGCAGCGCGTTCTCGGAATTCTCCCGGGAGAATGGCGGCGCCGCTATCATCTGGCAAAAGTAGGATAACCGGTCCTCACCTATGCGCGTTATCGCCGGTACTTATCGCAGTCGCATTCTGAAGAGCCTGAAAGGCCTGGCACTACGCCCGACCAGCGACCGCCTGCGCGAGACGCTGTTCAACGTGCTGGGGCCGGAGGTCGCCGGTTCGCGATTCCTTGACCTTTTTGCGGGAACGGGCGCGATCGGCATTGAGGCGCTGAGCCGCGGAGCCGCCGAAGCGGTGTTCGTGGAACATCACGCGCCGGCTGCCGCGCTGATTCGCCGCAATCTCGAGTCTCTGAACATTCGAAATGGCGCGACGGTGCTGGCCGTGGATGCACTTCGCGGAATGGCCATGCTCGCCGCTAGGGAAAAAACCAGAATTGCAGGATTCAATTATATTTTCATCGATCCTCCATATGCTGCAGCTAACGAGTATGCTCGCGTGTTAGAATCGTTGGGTTCCCGGAATTTGCTTGCGCCCGGAGGCGTGGTGATCGCGGAGCACCGCCGCAGCTTCGAATTGCCGGAAGAAGCGGGCGTGCTCGAGTGCCGCCGGGTTCTCCAACAGGGCGATGCGGCTCTGAGTTTTTACCGCCGCGCCCGGGCAGCTTCCGGCAAGGAATGACTCTGCTCCGTAGGCCCGCCCATGCAGGGCATTATTTATCCCGAGGTGCGTTCCCAGGCGCGTCGTCCTTCGAGGCAACGAACGCCCGCGACCTGGGAATCGAAAGGGATATGCTTTTGAACCGATTTGGCTCTTTCGCGAGTACCGGTCAGGCGACGGCCGTCGCTCCGGCTCCCCTGCGTTTGCCCGCGGGCCGCGCGCCACAACTGGGTATTGCCTGGGGAAGTTTTCACCAAGGGATCGGCAGCAGCCTGGGCGTGCTCTTGCGCAAATCGCCGGTACCCAAGAACTTCTCGATCGAAGGATTCTTCAAGTACTGTTGGATTGAAAGCAAGCTGCCCCGCCGCGCTATAATCGCTGCGGCTTTGTGGCACATCGTCTTTTTCGTGCTGCCGTATCCGCAACTCCCAGTAAGAGCGCACCATAATCCCTCTTTCGACAACGTGGAACTCTCCTGGTCGGGACCGATTAACGATTTGCCTCTGCTCGAGATTAAAGCTCCTAAGCCCGACCCGAGCCCGCGCGGCGAGCCGGAGAAGCCTCTGGCGCCGGAGGGCGCGGACGCCTTCCACCCGCGGCAGCACATTTCGACCGACCCGGTGCATCCGAATCATCCGCGGCAGACGCTCATCAATTCGGCGGCTCCGCCCGCACCGCCCAAGATCCTTCCGAACCTGCCGAACATGGTCGAGATTCAGGACATGCCGGGCCCGGCGCGGCCACGCCTGGAAATCAGCAAGGAGGCGCTCGAGAAGCTGCATCCCAAGCAGCGTCGCGTAGCCACGGTGACGAACGCGCCTCCACCGGATGCGCCGGTTTTCGACGAGAAGCCAGGCGCGATGGCCATGATGGCCTCGCCCAACGGGCCGAAGCGGCCGAATCTCGAGTTGAATGGAGGAGCTGCGCCGCTCATCGCGAGTAAAGCGCAAGCGGGCAATGCGGCGCCGGCCCCAGAGGTTGGCGCAACGGAACTTGCCGGTGCGAACGGCAATCCCTCGACATTGATCGCTCTCTCGGCGGCCCCAGCTCCGCCCGCGCCCGTGGCGCCGCCACAAGGGAATCTCGCCGCGCGCGTTTCTATTTCCCCCGAAGGGAAGAAACCCGGCGTGCCGGGCGGCGCGCCAAAAGGAACCCCCGGCGCGGTTGGCGGCGCGTCTCCCAGCACCGCAGGAACAAGCGCCGGCAATAGCGCAGCCACTAGTGGCATCGACGTGAGCATCCGCGGCGGGAATCCTCCCGCGAACAAAGGAATGTCGGGTCTTGGCGATCCAGCAAAAATCAGCGCGCCCACACCGCATACGCTCATCACTCGGCCTGATCCGCACGCCGATTCCGCATCGGCAAGGACTGCCCCGCGCGACTTCGCAGCGCTTCCGCCGGGCGCAAAACCCGAGCTGATCTTCGAATCCAAGAAGATTTACAAAATGCAGATCGACATGCCGAACTTGAACAGCGCGACGGGAAGCTGGATCCTGAATTTTACCGAGCTGCTCGGGGATTCCAGCGAACACCATCTGGCTTCGCCGGATTTGTCCCCTCCAGCGCCGATCCGCAAAGTCGACCCGAAATACCCGCCGACACTGGTCAACGAGCACGTTGAGGGCGAAGTCATTCTCTACGCCGTGATTCGCCGCGACGGCTCGGTGGACAGCATCCAGTTGATTCGCGGGCTCGACGAAGACCTCGACAAGAATGCGATGAACGCACTGAGCCAGTGGAAGTTTCGACCGGCAACGCGCCAGGGCGAGCCGGTCGACCTCGAGACCATCGTGCACATCCCTTTTCACGCCCGCGACGATCGTTAGCAAATTCCACACCACGGGCAGATAGCCCAGAAAGGGAAGTGCGTTCCTCGGGCTTACGCGCGGCCTTCGGCGAGCTTCACTAAAGCATAGAGCGCTTGGTTGACGGGCGTCCTGACGCCGAGTTCCGCGCCACGGCGCGAAACGTAGCCGTTCAGCGAATCGATCTCCGTGCGTTTGCCGCGATTCAGGTCCTGAGCCGTCGAAGACAGCGCTTCTGCCATTTGCGTGGCAATTCTGAGCGCGCCAGCTAACGCCGCTTTCGCGTCTTCGAGTCCGGGCGGATGGATGTTCGCCGCTCGGGCAACGGCGAGCACTTCATAGACGGCGGTCTCAACGACTTTCCAGGCGTCTCCGCTTCCCGCAATCTGTCCGTACTTCGCGCGGCCAAGCGCCGAGACGGAATTGAGGGCGCAGTTCCAGACCAGCTTGGTCCAAAGCTCGCCTTCGATGTTTTCCGAGATCCGGCAGGGAACATTGGCGCGAGCAAAAAGCGCGGCAATGCGTTCGGTTTTGACGTTCCCGGGGCCGAGGACGAGATCCCCTCGACCAACGTGCTTCACCGAGCCAGGTCGCGGCACGGACGCAGCCACGTAAACGACGCTCGGAAGGGCCTCGATCCCGGCGGCGGCGCGAATTTGTTCCACATTGTCCACGCCGTTTTGCATGCTGAGAACCAGCGCCTCGTTTGAAACGAGCGGCGCGATGGCGCGTGCGGTCGCGGCGTTGTCCGTGGTCTTCACCGAGAAAAGCACGACTTCCGCGCCGTCCACGGCGGCCATCTCGGTGGATGCCTCGAGGCGAACGTTCTCTTGGAACTCGAGGGTGTCCAGGAAGAGTCCGTTCTTCTTAACCGTCTCGACGAAGGCAGGGCGTCCAATCATGACGACCGGGGCGCCCGCGCGAGCGAGCAAACCCCCGAAATACCCGCCCACGGCGCCCGCGCCGACAACCGCGACTCTGGGCCAAGGCGGCAATTCGGTCATGGAGTGATCACGCTGATGAGGCGGTCGATGTCGCGTTCGGAATTGTACAGGTGAGGGGAAACGCGGATGTTGCCTTCGCGCAAGCTGACGATCACGTTTTGTTCGCGCAGGCGCTGGTAGAGCTCGGCAGTCTTTTCGCGGCGGCGCGCGGAAAAGCAGCCATACGGACCGCGCTTGGCCGCTTCGAGCGGGCTCGCCGGAAGGCAGCGGTCTTTGGGAAGACGCTCATACAGGAAATCGATAAGCTTCTGGTTGTGCGCGGCGACGCGTTCCGGGCCCATCCGTAAGACCAATTCCACGGAACTGTCCATGGCCGCCAAGTTGAAATTGAAGTAGCTGGCCCACTCGGGGGCGTCCCAGCGCTTGGCATTCGGGGCCGGTTTCGGATCATCGAAATTCAGCGCTGAGAAATTGTCCGCGCCCTCGACCGCCATCCAGTAGAACGGTCCGGGACGAACACCGGCAAGATGCTCGCTCTTCACCCAGAAGAATCCCGTGCCAAACGGGCTAAGCAGCCACTTGTACCCGGCGCAAACGAGAAAATCAGCGCCCAGCTGATTCACGTCCATGGGCATGGCCCCACAACACTGGCTCACATCGAGAAGCAGGAGAGCGCCCTGTTTGTGGCACGCTGCCGCAACGCGCGGCGCATCGAGTAGCGAGCCGTCGTCATAGCGCACCAAGCTCACGGAAACGATGCGCGTTCTGGGGGTCATCGCCGAAATCAAATCGTCGGCGGAAATAAATCGGTCCTTCGGCGCGACGATCTTCACCTTCAAGCCTTCGCGCTTTTCCATGGGCATCCAGGCGGTGTATTGCAAGGGAAACTCACCCTTGGCGACGACCACTTCGTCGCCCGGGTTCCACGCAAGCGCGTAGGCAACGGCCGCGGCGCCCGCGCTCGCTCCGCTGGTGAGCGCAATTTCCCCGGGCTGGCCCCCGATGAGTCGCGAAATGTTTTCCCGGAGGCGGTTGGGCACTTCGAAGTACGTAGCGTCGGTCTGGTGATGCGGGAACTTTTTGGCTTCGAGCGCAGCTTGCACGGCGCGGATGGAAACCCGGGGAAGCGGCGACTGGCCTGCCAGGTTCAGGTACGTGGCGTCTTCAAATTCGACCCACTCGTGGCGCCAGTCGGTTTCGAGAGAAGTTGTCGTGGTAACCATGGACCGCTCCTTCCGGGAACAGCACGGGACGCAAAACGTTAGATTCGCAGGGGGAAAGTCGGGTACAACGTCCAAATTGGGGCGCCAGTTTGCGGGGCAGACGCATAGATGAGCGAGCCCGCCCCCTGTCTCCGATCACTAGATTTCGCTAAGAATTGCAGTCCCCGCGCCTTTTCGTGCGGGTCTCGGTCGCATTTGTCACTGAGCCAGATGCCTCGATCACCCGGCAGCCCAGGAAATACCCCAGGGTTCCCGTAACCAATCCGCCCAGAACATCGGCGACATAATGGTTTCGAACGTACACCGTCGAAATGCACATGCACGCGACGAAAGGGAGAAACGTCCAGAAAAGCCAGCGGCGGTGCCGCCACGCTCCCCACAGCGCCGCCATCGCTCCCGCAACGTGCTGCGATGGAAACGCGGCGCCGTGCACGCGCCCGTATTTCTCGATCAAACGAATCAGCGCGGTAAACGGCCCGCCGGTAAGTTCGGTATGCCAGCGGCCCGCGAGCATGAACCACGGACTCTCGATCGGAAAGAGCATCGCGGTGACGTAGCCGAGCACGTAGGCGATGGCAGAGTACGTCATCACCGCCCAATAATTTTCCCAATCGCGCCGGCAGTACAGCACGCCGCCGAGGATCAGCAGGTAAACGAAATA